>Ga0081455_10008176_pt1 | contig 10911 bp, 14 predicted proteins | sample TabmetS3T2R1_FD_70207 | JGI IMG/M metagenome (GOLD analysis project Ga0081455, IMG submission 70207) | Tabebuia heterophylla rhizosphere microbial communities from the University of Puerto Rico - S3T2R1 | ecosystem: Host-associated > Plants > Roots > Rhizosphere ... | reverse complement strand
ATCGCCGTCGCCGGCACCGTCGCCGTCAGCCTCGGCGGCCGGCGCCGAAGCGTTGGCGTTGCCGACGTACGCCGTCGGTGCCAAGGTCGCGACGCGCAAGGCCTACGGCGACGCGTTGGTCGCGCTCGGCGCCCACTACCCGCGCGTGGTCGCACTCGACGGTGAGGTCAGCAACTCGACCCACGCCGACGAGTTCGCCAAGGCCTACCCGGACCGCTACTTCGAGATGTTCATCGCCGAGCAGCAACTCGTGGCCGCGGCCGTCGGCCTCGGCGTCCGCCACTACCTACCGTTCGCGTCGACGTTCGCCGCGTTCTTCACCCGCGCCTACGACTTCATCCGGATGGCGGCCATCTCGCAGGCGAACATCCGGCTGGTCGGCTCGCACGCCGGCGTCGAGATCGGCGCCGACGGGCCGTCCCAGATGGCCCTCGAGGATCTAGCGATGATGCGTGCCGTGCAGGGCTCGACGGTGCTCTACCCGTCGGACGGCACCAGCACTGCCGCCCTCGTACACGCGATGATCGATCAGCCCGGCATCAGCTATCTGCGGACCACACGCGGCGCCTACCCCGGCCTGTACGAGGGTTCCGAGGAGTTCCCCATCGGCGGTTCGAAGGCGCTGCGCTCCGGGCCAGACGATGCGGTGACGCTCCTCGGTGCCGGCGTCACAGTGCACGAGTGCCTCGCTGCGGCCGACCGGCTGGCCGACGACGGCATCCCGGCTCGCGTCATCGACCTGTACTCGGTCAAGCCCGTCGACGCCGCGACGCTGCGCGACGCCGTCCGGGCGACGGCTGGCCGGATCGTCGTCGCCGAGGACCACCACCCCGAAGGTGGCCTCGGCTCCGCCGTGAGCGACGCCCTGCTCGCCGACGGTGTCCAGAGCATCCGGCTCGCCCACCTCAGCGTCCGCGAGCTGCCCGGCTCGGGCACCACAGCCGAGCTCCTCGCCGCAGCCGGCATCGACGCCCAACACATCGAAGCAGCCGCCCGCTCGCTGCTGACTTGATTCCCCAGCCGGGCCTGAAAACCTGCATCGTCGGGTGTTGCACGCGGCTATTCTCGCGAATCGTCGATACTGGACGGGCATCCACGCCGCGGCTTACCCCAACAAGATCCTCCGCAGCGAGCGAGACCCTTCCCGCCCACGACCGCGCCGGCCGCTACCGCGCATGGCTCAAAGTGGCTTGACGTGAAGCTTCCACGGGCGCTCGCCGCGCTGGCTTGCTGCGCGCCGGGCATTCCTGAACTGATGGCTCAAGACGCCGAGCGCCGTCGGGTCGTGGTGCGCTTGGCCGGCTGGGCCTTGCGTGCACTCGACGAGGCGCGCGAGGACGTCTGCTTGCGCGTGGTTCGGCCGCTTGCTGACTGGCTTCGGGTGCGCGTGCTGCCGGAGTCCTCGCTCGGCTTCTGAGTGCGCGACTGTGACGTGGTGCGGCCCTGCCGGGCGGCGGCGGTCGCCTTGCGCGGTCGGCCCTTCGACGTCTGCGCGGCGGCCTTGCGCGGCCGGCGGGTCTTGGGCTCGGAGTCGTCGGAATCCTTCACGACCTTGCCGTCTTCGACCTGCCCGCGCCACGAGCCGGTCTCTTTGCCCTCCAGCATGACGAACCGGCGGTAGTTCTTGAGGTCCAGGCGGGTTCGCCGACCGGCTGAGCGCCAGATGTTGCCGGTCTTCTCGACGACACCTTGCGGGTAGTACTCGAGCGCCAACAAGACGCGGGTCAGGTTCTCCGCGAGTGGATGGAAGCTCACCACACCCTTGCTCGAACCCTTGGCGCCTTCTGAGGTCCAGACGATGCGCTCGTCGGGAACCTGTTCCTGGATGGTCGCCTTCCAGCTACGGCGGGACTTGAAGACCTTGCCGCGCCAGTTCATCTCCGTGTCGCTGGTCTGCTCGACGCTCTCGACGCCCTTCATGAACCGGGAGAAGTCCTTGAACTGCGTCCACTGGTTGTAGGCGACCGACACGGGGACTCCGACGTCGATCGACTCCTCGATGTTCATCGCCTTGCCCTGACCCGTGCCCTTGCCCGTGCCCTTTCCCTTACCCATACCGATGACGCCCTTCGCCTTCTCGGTCACCGCGGACTTCGCGACGGTGAGCGCCGCCGAGACGGGCTTGCCCGACTCGAGCAGCTTGCCGGCGCCCTTGCCGAGGGCCGGGAATTGCCCCGATTCGCTCATGTTGCTCAGCGTGTTGACACCGTTGTTGACCTTGTTGGTCAGCTTGTCGGTCTGCGCGTCGATCAGGCGGACGGCCTGGTCGGTGAGTGCCTGGGTCACCGGGCTCGCCCGCAGGCTCTTCAACAGACCATCGCCGGAAACGGTGTCCTGAGTGCTCTTGGCCATGACGGTTCTCCTGTCCTATCGATGTGACTCACGCAGGGACGGACCGGCGAGAACGGCTCCTCGAGGACCGCCCGGGTCCGCCGCGGGTAGCTCGACCTGAGGAGGCTGACGCGCGAGATCGGCGTCTCGGCGCCGGTTCCTCCTCGGGCTCCTCCTCGTCCTCGGGCTCCTCGGGCTCGTCGAGCTCGTCTGTCTCGTCTACGTAGTCGTCATCGATCTCCTCGTCGTCTTCCGTTTCCTCGGCCGGCTCGGCCTCGTCGTACTCGTCGGCGTACTCCTCCTCGTCCTCGACTTCGTCGGACGGGGCGAGGTCGTCCTCCTCGTCCACGTACTCGTCCTCCTCGGCCTCATCGAGCTCGCCCTCGTCCGGTTCGTCGTCGGCCCGCGCAGCGCGGCGTCGGCGGTCGGCCAGCCGGCTGGCGGTAGCGGTGGCACCGCCCACCGCGCCCTTGGCTGTGCGTCCCGCGCCGTCCACGGACTCGCCGAGCTGATCGGTGCGCTTTTGCAGGTTGTCCGAAAGACGCCCGGCCTGGGACTCGAACAGCGCGAGTGCCGCCCCCCGACCGGCCGAGAGGATCGGGCCGCGGACCTGGCCGATCAGATCCTGAGCGCGATCGGTTCGGAGTAGCCGAACCGCCTGATCGCGAGCGATGTCGCGCGGCCGTCCACGACCGCTCAGCCACAGCGCCAGGCTGATGGCCGCCTTCGCCTTCTTGGTCCGCCCCAGAACGTATCCGCCCAGCGCGGCTGTGCCTATCTTGAGTGCGTCTGCCATTTGAGTTTCTCCTCTAAATCGGCTGCGGGCTTACCAGCCCCAGCTTCCGTTTCCCTGAAATGTGTCCACCTCGTCGCCGCGCTCGGGCCGGCCCCGCCAGTCGACGAAGTGGGCGGCCGGCAGCGGTCCCACGTAACGGATCACGAGGCTCGGGTATGCAGCCCGGATGCCGATCACCGCCTCGTCGAACGTCACCAGGTCGTCGGCGTCGATGAGAAATGCCCATCGCAGTACCGGATCTTCCGGGCCCTCGATGACCGACCGGGGCGCATCGCGAACGGCGATGGGCCGCAGCTTCGCGACGATCTCCTCCGCGAGTCGCTGGCGGTGCTCGACCAGCAAGACAGCTACCCGCTGACCGAGTTCCAGTGCGGACGCGACGTCGAGCGCCTCCCCGGGGCGGAGGGGTCCCGCGCCGGCTACCGCAGCGATCGCCTCCGCCTCGTTGTCGTCGACGTCTACGTGCAACTCGACCTTGCCGTCGAGCGCTTCGATGCAGCCGAGCAGATCATCGCGAGCGGCGTCGAGCACCTCGGCGCAGACGGCTTCGTCGTCCGGTGCCACGGTGCCCAGCCGGACCGGGATGACCGGTCCACCTCCGAGCAGATCGATCAAGACGTGCACGTGTGAGCGCGCGTCGTTCTCCTCGACGAGGAAGTCCTCGTCGACGTCGCTCACGACCGCAGCCAGCGGACCGGACGGCACCAGCCGCACGTCGACCGGCGGGCGGCCGACGCCCTTCAGCTGGGCGGGCGGATGCTCGGCCCGCACCACGCCATAGACATAGCGCATGGGTCAGCTCTCCTCGTTCTGGCTGCGCGTCCGCCGGGTGGTGGTGCGACTCGGTCGTGTCGAGGCCCGTCGGGCCGGCTGCTTGTCCTCGTCGTCGTCGCCGCCGCGCAGGGACGACGCCATTTCCTTCGCCCCTTCGGTCACGCCGGCGAGAGCACCGCGGGTCTTGCTGCGCGCGCCCTTCTCCTGCATGTCGCTCACCAGACCCGGCAGGCCGGCGACCTGTTCGTGCGGCTGCAGGTCGAGCCGGTTGACCGCTTCGGCGAAGCGTAGATAGGTGTCGACGCTGGCGATCACGACGCGCGCGTCGAGCGTCAGGATCTCGATCCCGACCAGCGCCAAGCGGACGTAGGCATCGATCACGATGCCCTTGTCGAGCACCAGGTCGAGCACGTCTGCCAGCCCGCTCGGGCGCGGAGCCCGGTTCACCGACTGCGTTGAGACGGTCATGACATGTCCTTCCTGTGTTCGGTTTCTCTGGGTCGTTCCTCGAGTGCATCGCGCAGATCCGTGAGCTGTCGCCGGGCGGCCAGCAGCGCACTGCCAAGCCGTTCGATCTGCGTCGCGTCGAGGTCTCCGGCATCGATGCGACGGATCGCCTGCCGCTCCAGGAGTTCCCTGACGGCTTCGGCCAGCGCCAGCACCAAGGTCGCAAAACCGCGACCGACGTCGTCCGGATCGAGCTCGACCCGAACGCCCGGTGCTCGCGGCCGGAACGCTGCCATGGTCATGACGCAAGTGCTCCTTCCTTACCCTGGATCCCGGCGACAAGTAGGCGCAGGTCCACGCGGATCAGGTCGATTCCGTCGACGGAAACGATGAGATCGCCGGCCACGGCGGCACCTCCGTCGATGACCCGGTCGAGCGCGTCGACCAGCCCGTCCAGCGACGGCCTGACGTAAGCGGTCTGCGGTTCGGTCATCAGTCGGGCACCCCCCACCGGACGCCGACGAACGAGTACGCCGGCAGCGGTCCGCTGACCGCCAACGTGCAGCGCAGCTCGGCCAGCTCGGCCGCTGCCTCGGTTACCGCCGCGGCGAAGTCGGCCTGCGCCCCGTCGTGGACGAGGTACGCCCGCGACATGGACAGCGAGGTGCCGACGCCGGGTCCGGCGACCGCATCAGCCAGCCGGCTGAGCGTGTCGTCGATCGACGTCATCGTGGCGACGACTACTTCGCGCCGATCGTTGCGCGCATCGCGCTCGTTGCGTCGGTGCTGCAGGTACTCGGTCCCGGTCGAGTCGGCGTCGTCCGGCACCGCACTATCGCGCAGTTCCCGTACGCGTACCGCCCATTCGTGACATCCGCGTACCCGATCGAGCTGCTCGACGAGCCCGTCCTCGGTTTCCGCGATCAGCGCGAGCATGGCCTCGACGTCGGGGAACAGCGTGCCGAGCCGCACCGGCAGCACCGTGCCGGCGCCGGCCAGTGCCTGCAGCGTCCGGTCGTGGTGCCGGGCCAGCTCGGCGAGACGGCTGGTCTCGGAGATGTCCTCGCGGTCGAGGTCGTCGAACGTCGACCGCTCGATCAGGGCGTGCACGGCCGCTACTCGCCCGCTGGGCGTGAGCTGCAGCTCGGCGCCCGTCGCGTCGGCGGACGGAAGCTCGAAGCCGCGATCGGCGACGCCGTACAGGTAGATGTAGGTCGGGGCCAACCCGCGATCGGGCTCGGCCATAGCCATCATGACGACCTCGCTCGGCGGGGCTTGCCCGTCGTTGCCGAGCCGCCGTCGGTCGGCTGCTCGCGCGCCGCTTCGAGCTCGGCGACTCGCTCCTGCAGCTCGCGGTTCTGCTGTTCCAGCTGCCGGGCGTTCGAACTGAAGAACCCGTCCGACTCCCACCAGTCGACGCCCATCTCGCGGGCGGTGTCCGCCGAGGCGATGAACAGGCGCACGCGCAACGTCAGTAGCTCGATGTCGAGCAGGCTGATGCCGATGTCGCCCACCACGACGATGCCCTTGTCGAGGACACGTTCCAGGACATCGGCGAGCGACGTGGGGCCCGACGATCGATATACAGCCCCACTGTGGGCAGGATCGAGCCGGCCACCCGCAGGCATGGGTTTGCTCATCTGCGTCATCTGGGTTCCATTCCGTCCAGGTTGCTCATCGGCCGTCGGTGGACGCCCGGGTGAAGCGGCGGACGCGCTCGAAGCCGGTCAGATGTGCGTTGCCGTCGAGATCGAGTCGGTACGTACACATCACGCTGGTCGTCGACGGCACGCGTTCGAGTTCGACCACGTCCACCAGTACCGACCAGCCCTCGTCATTCGAGCGCACGCCAGACACTCGCTCAGGGGTTTCGCCGCTGAGCGCGACGAATTGCCGCACGGCCGCCTGAACCAGGCCCCCAATGCCATTGGCGGTCGACCGCGCTCGGCTGTTGCGGCTTTCGGCCACGGTCAAACCCACCTCTCTTCCGCCTCTATTCGTCCTATGTGGATTGACCGACGCGCCGCCGGCCGGCACGTCGGTTCTTTCGGGGGACTACCCCACCCTCAAGATCGCTTAACAAGCGATCACTCGTGACGCGAAGCGCGGCGATGGGTAAGCACCGGTGTATCGCGCCGACGGAGCGCCACGAGAGGAGTCCTGATGAGCGAGTTGGCCGAACGCCTCGACCTGCACGATGCTTTCTACGCAATGCTCTTGGACAAGGTCCGGCAAGATCGCTATCCGAGCAACCAGATGCTCGACATGCTCGAGCAGTACCTGCTCGGCCACGAACGCGAGGAGTACGCCAGGGTTCTCTTCGAGAAGGTGTCGGCCGACCAGTACCCGAGCTATGAGATGCTTCGCCGCTTGGCGCGCATTGCCGGCTAGTCGCCGAGTTCGAGTTGAACGCCGCCGAGCGCCTTGTGCGACGGCTCGACAAATGGCAGCAACGCCATGCCGGGCCCGCCTTCGTGTACGCGGTCGCTAAGAAATACTCCGACGACGAGGCGTCGAATCTCGTTGCCCAATTGACGTATTACGCGTTTCTGGCGACGTTTCCGCTGCTGTTGGTGATGTCAGGCGTATTCGGGTTGGTCCTGGCCGAGCATCCGGGACTGGAGGATCGCCTCACACAGTCGGCGTTCAGCGAGTTTCCGATCATCGGTACGCAACTACGATCGCAGGTCGGCGTTGCCGCACTGCATCATTCCGGGCCTGCGCTCGTCATCGGAATCATCGGCGCGCTGTGGGGAGCCAAGGGGCTGGCCAACGCGGTACAGAAGACCCTCAACACCGTCTGGGCCGTTCGCCGCGTCGACCGCCCCGGCTTCCCGCAGAACTACCTTCGCAGCCTCGCCCTGTTGGGTCTGCTGGCCCTCGGTGTCATCGCCACCGCCGCGGCGGCAACGGCCGCGGCTGCTGCGCGGTCGCTCGGTCTCGTCGGCGCGCCGTGGCGGGTTCTGCTGTTCGTGATGTCGGCGTTGGTCGACATCGGCCTGTTCTGGGCGGCCTTCCGCGTGGCGACGGCCCGCACGATACGCGGCCCTAGTCTGCTGCCGGCCGCCATACTCGCAGGTACGGCGTGGCAGACGCTGATCAGCCTCGCCGGCGTCATCGTCAAGCACTATCTGCGGCACGCCCAGGCGATCGCCGGCCTGTTCGGAATCGTGCTCGGCCTGCTCGCCTGGTTCGCGTTACAGGCGACCGTCACGGTCTACGCGATCGAGGCCGACGTGGTGCGGGTCCGTCGGCTGTGGCCGCGCAGCATCGTCCAGCCCCCGCTGACCGAGCCGGACCGGCGCGCACTGCGGGCGGCCACCGAGATGGAAACCCGCAGTCCGGAGCAGCAGGTGTCGACGCGCTTCCGGCACAAGGCGACCTCGTGAGTCCGACATTCCGTGCCGGTTGAGGTACGGGGTTTACGAGTCTCGGTCACCGGGTAGGGGACTGACATGGCAACGCGCTTGGCCCGAGCTCTCGACACGGCGGCGGCGGTGATCGAACGAGCGACGTGGTTGGACCCGGCCGCCGACGCCGTCGCCGGACTGGCCCGGCGGGCGCTACCGCGTGGTCGGGTGCGTGACACCGCGAGCGGCACGCCGCTCGCCCATCCGCTTCACCCGGCGTTGGTGGCCATCCCGGTCGGGTCATGGTCGGCTGCTACCTACCTCGACCTGGTCGGCGGCAAGCAGCAACGGCGTGCCGCCCAGCGGCTGGTCGGGTTGGGCAACCTCGCTGCGGTGCCGACGGCGATCGCCGGCGCGAACGACTGGGCCTACACCCAGGGTGCCGAGCGCCGCGTCGGATTCGTCCACGCATTGCTGAACGATGTCGCGCTGACGTTGTACGTGACCAGCTGGTGGGCTCGCCGCCGCGGGCGTTCGGCCGAGGGCATTGCCCTGTCGTTGGCCGGAAGCGCGGCAATGAGCGCCGCGGCCTGGCTGGGCGGCCACCTGGCCTACGGGCTGGGCGTCGGCGTCGATACGACCGCGTTCCAGCACGCGCCCCAGGACTGGACGGATGTGGCTGCCGACGCGGACGTCGTTGCCGACAAGCCGTTTCGGGGCGATGCCGGTGGCGTGCCGGTCGTGCTCGTGCGGCGCGGCCAGCAGGTCGTCGCGCTGGCCGATCGGTGTACGCACCGCGGCGGCCCGCTGGACGAAGGCACGCTCGACGACGGCACGATCACCTGCCCGTGGCACGGCAGCCGGTTCTGCGTGGACGACGGCACGGTCGTCGAGGGCCCGGCGACTCGCCCGGCCACGGTGATGGAGACTCGCGTGACGGCCGGGCGCGTCGAGGTGCGACGCGGCCAGGAGTTGCGTTCGCTCCGAACCAGGCCGGTCGGCGTCTGACCTCGCCGGTGAGCGTCGCTGCGCAGCGAGCCGGCCGCAAGCCGCCCAGCACAGCGTTCGTCCTCGGCGGCGGCGGCCTGCTCGGCGCGTCGCAGGTCGGCATGCTGCGCGCACTGTTCGAGTGCGGGATCCGTCCCGATCTGGTGTTGGGGACGAGTGTGGGCGCGGTCAACGGCGTTTTCGTGGCGGCCGATCCGGGGTTGGACGCCGTCGAGCGGCTGGCGCGCTCGTGGGCGTCTCTGTCGCGCTCCGGCGTGTTCGCCGGCTCGCTGGTCAGCCGGGCGGTCAGCCTGGCCCGGCACGGCACGCACCTGCATCCGGCCGAACCGTTGCGCGCCCTGCTGCGGGACAACCTGCCGGTCAGCCGGATCGAGGACCTGACCGTGCCGTTCCAGTGCGTGGCCGCGAGCATCGAACGAGCCGGCGCGCACTGGTTCACCAGCGGCCCGATCACCGACGCCGTCCCTGCCTCGTGCGCGGTGCCGGGCCTGCTGCCGCCCGCTGCCGTCGACGGCGAGCACTTCTTCGACGGTGGGCTGGTCGACTCCATCCCGGTGGGCCGGGCGATGCAACTCGGCGCGCGCGAGATCTACGTGCTGCACGTGGGGCGGGTCGAACGCCCGCTGCGGGTACCGCGCCGGCCGTGGGAGGTCGGCCTGGTGGCGTTCGAGATCGCCCGCCGGCATCGCTTCGTCGAGGCGATGAGCACCTTGTCCGAGGGGCATCGCGTGCACGTGCTGCCGGCCGGCGATCCGCGCGCGCCCCTGGTTCGGGTGCGCTACGGCGACACGCGCCGGGTCGGCGAGCGAATCGAGGCGGCCTACGCAGCCAGCCGGCAGTTCATGGATAAGGCGCAGGCCGAACGGTGAGCGCGTATCTGCCGCCCCGCCTCGCCCGGCGAATGATCATCGACCCGCTGTGGCTGCCCGTGGCCGCCGCCCTCGCGGTCATCTTCGCCGTCGTGGCGCTGCTCGCCGCCGTCGTCGCGCCGCTGACCCCGCGCCGGCGGCTGCTCCGGCTGACGATGTTCGGCCTGACCTATCTTGCGCTCGATGTGGCCCTGTTGCTCGGATGTTTCGGGCTGTGGCTGCGGCCGGGGCGCGAGCGCTGGGACGACGACCACTGCCGGCTGCTGCGCTGGGCGCTGGACCGGCTGCAGGCGGCGGCGCGTCGCTGGGTAGGTTTCGAGATCAGTGTCGACGACGCGTCGATCGACCGCCCGCCACCCGGCCCGGTGATCGTGCTCGCCCGGCACGCCGGTCCGGGCGACTCGTTCGCGCTGGCGCGGCTCGTGCTGATCCGCTACGGCCGGCGCCCGCGGATCGTCGTCAAGGCGGGCCTGCAGTGGGATCCGGGTGTGGACGTCGTGCTGAACCGGCTCTCCGGCTGCTTCCTGCCCTCGAGCAGCGGAGCCGGCGAGGACGTCGTGGATCGGCTCTCCGAGCTGGCCACCGGTCTCGGCCCGCACGACGCGCTGATCATCTTCCCCGAGGGCGGCAACTGGACGCCCCGTCGGCAGCGGCGCGCGGTGCGTCACCTGTGGCGAATCGGTCGTCGTCGCGCGGCCCGCCGGGCCGAGCGCATGCCGCGGGTACTGCCACCCCGTCCGGCCGGCACGCTGGCCTGCCTCGCGGCCCGCCCGGACGCCCACGTCGTGATCGTGGCCCACACCGGCCTCGACGTGCTGGTCAGCGCGAGTCAGGTGTGGCGCGCGATTCCGTTGCGGGATCGGCCGATGCGCGTCAGTTGGTGGTGTGTCACGCCGCCCGATCCGGCGGACGACCTGAACTCGGCCGAAGGCTGGCTCGACCACCAATGGCGTCGCGTCGATGATTGGGTCAGCGCGCACGGCTGACCGGTGTGCGCTAGTGCGGCGATGACTCGGCGAGCGCCGCGTCGACCAGGGCCCGGGCGGCCCAGCGCAGGACGCGTTGCTCCTCGTCCTCGTCGAGTCCGAGGGTGTCGCGCAGGACGATCATCGCCTCCCAGCCGAGGACGACCGTGAGGGCAGCGTGCAGCCGGTCGAACTGCTTCTTCGTGAGCGTGCCGCGCAGCGGTTCGAGCACGGTGGTGATCCACTCGACCCGACGGTAGCCGCGGCGGGCCGACGTTTCCGGACGGGGCGTATCCACGGTCAATCGCAGCATCCTTCTCGCGAGCGGCAGGCCCTCGGCGGCGAGCTCGACAAGCGCACGTGCGAACGCG
>Ga0081455_10008175_pt1 | contig 10911 bp, 8 predicted proteins | sample TabmetS3T2R1_FD_70207 | JGI IMG/M metagenome (GOLD analysis project Ga0081455, IMG submission 70207) | Tabebuia heterophylla rhizosphere microbial communities from the University of Puerto Rico - S3T2R1 | ecosystem: Host-associated > Plants > Roots > Rhizosphere ... | reverse complement strand
GGCGTGATCGGCTGGGATGAAAAGGAGCGTCTCGCGGACGGCTTTGTCGCGCAGGTGCGCCAGACGCTCGCCAACATCAAGGCCATCCTTGCGGAGGGCGGCGCGCGCCCCGAACATCTGGTGCGGCTGACCTGGTATGTCGTCGACATCGAGGAGTATCTCGCCAACCTGAAGACGCTCGGCCAGATCTATCGCGAAGCCTTCGGCGCGCATTATCCGGCCATGGCGCTGGTCCAGGTCGTGCGCCTGGTCGAGAAGGACGCGCGGGTCGAGATCGAGGCCACCGCCGTGGTGCCGCGCTGAGATCCCGGTCAACGGTGCGATGATCCTGGAAACCTTCGCTGGATCAGCATTTTACATCTTTGCGGCGGCTCAATTCCGGCTACGATATCAACGCTAGAATTGCTTGCGTTGGTTCCCCGTGAAGCGACAGTTGCCGCATGAGCGTTAACCGGTCCGTCGTCGCAGATCCCGAGGTCATCCGTGCTCGTGCCATGGAGAGCCTCTTTGAGCGTCTGGAGTCCCTTTGCGAAGGCGCCATCGCCGTCGATACCGCGGGGCAGGTGGTTTACGTCAACGAGAAATACCTGCCGGCGCTCGGTCTCAATCATGTTTCGGAAGCGATCGGCCGGCCGATCGAGGAGATCATCCCCAACAGCCTGATGCGGCGCGTGGTCGAAACCGGCAAGCCGATCCTGCTCGACATCATGGAACTCGGCCGCGAGCAGCTCGTGGTGACGCGCATGCCGATCGAGGACGAGAACCGGCGCATCATCGGCGCCATCGGCTTCGTGCTGTTCGATCATCTCGATAGCCTGAAGCCGCTGATCGCGCGGGTGAACCAGCTCGAGAACGAGTTGCGCAGCGCAAGGCGGCAATTGTCCCAGCCGCGCAGCGCGCGTTTCACCTTCGAGCATTATGTCGGCGAAACGCATGCCATCGCGCAGGCCAAGGAACTCGCCCGCCGCGCCGCCCGGCAAAGCGTGACGGTGCTTTTGACCGGCGAGACCGGCACCGGCAAGGAAATGCTGGCGCAGGCGATCCACAATGCGTCGGCGCGCGCGGAAAAACCTTTCGTCAGCGTCAATCTGGCAGCGATCCCCGACACGCTGATCGAGTCCGAATTTTTTGGCGCGGTGCCGGGCGCCTATACCGGTGCCGACCGCAAGGGGCGGGAAGGCAAGTTCCGTATTGCCGACGGCGGCACGCTGTTCCTCGACGAGGTCGGCGAGATGCCGCTGCAGCTGCAGGCAAAGCTGCTGCGCGCGCTGCAGGAGCGCGAGATCGAGCCGCTCGGTTCCGACAAGGTCGTCAAGGTCGACGTCCGCGTCGTCGCCGCGACCAATGTCGACCTCGAGAGGCGCGTCACCGAAGGCGCCTTCCGCTCCGATCTGTTCTACCGGCTCAACGTGCTTGCCATCACGCTGCCGCCCTTGCGCGACTGTGCCGACGATCTGCCGGCGATCTGCGCGCGCCTGCTCGACGACATCAGGACATCGGGCGATTACATCAATCCGCGGATCACGCCGTCGGCGCTTGCGGCGCTGGCGCGATATGACTGGCCGGGCAATGTCAGGGAATTGCGCAACATCCTGGAGCGCGCACTGATCCTGAGCGACTCGGGCCGGCTGACCGGCGAGGACTTTGAGCGCATCCTGCCCGTCGGCGCTGGTGCCAAGGCCGCGCCGGCAAAACCCGCTGGTGCCGTGGTGCCCTTGGCGCAGGCCGAGGCCGCATTCGAGAAGCAGACGCTGGAACATGCGCTGCTGGCCAGCAACGGCCAGATCACCGAAGCGGCACGGCGGCTGCGCATCTCGCGCGCGACCTTCTACAAGAAGCTTTCCAAATACGGGCTGGCGCCGTCAGGCTCCTCCGCTGTCTGAGTTTGGCGACAGGAACTTGTCTCGAATCTCAGACTCGAAACGCCGCTGGAACGGCCGGCGCGCGGTTGCGGTGCGAAGCAAATACCTGCTTTTTCGACAATTTGACTTCTTGTGGTGCAGTTGGCGCGGGGCTTGCACCGCACTGCGGCATAACGCGCTCGTGATGCGCACGGCACAGGGAGGGACAGATGAGTAGCGCCGCTACTGCCACAGGTATGCTGGAAACCAAGCATCCTTCACACGTCACCGTTGCCACCGCCAGCCTGATCGGCACCGCGATCGAATGGTACGACTTCTTTCTCTACGGCACGGCGGCCGCGCTGATCTTCAACAAGCTGTTCTTTCCCACCTTCGACCCGATGATGGGAACGCTGCTGGCCTTTGCCACCTACGCGCTCGGCTTCGTCGCGCGGCCGCTGGGCGGCCTCGTGTTCGGTCACTACGGCGACAAGATTGGCCGCAAGACCATGCTGTACCTGACGCTCCTGATCATGGGCGTCGCCACCGCGCTGATCGGCTTCCTGCCGACCTATGAGACCGCCGGCATCTGGGCCGCGATCCTGCTCGTCACCTGCCGGCTGGTACAGGGCTTTGGCCTCGGCGGCGAATGGGGCGGGGCCGTGCTGATGGCGGTGGAGCATGCGCCCGACAACCGCAAAGGTTTTTATGGCAGCTGGCCGCAGCTCGGCGCGCCGCTCGGCCTCGTGCTCGGCACGCTGGTGTTCTCGGTCGTCTCGGCCTTCCTGAGCGACGCGCAGCTCCTCGCCTGGGGCTGGCGCATCCCGTTCCTGTTCAGCATTGCCCTCGTCGTCGTCGGTCTCTGGATCCGCTTCACCATTGCGGAATCGCCTGAGTTCCAGAAGGTCAAGGACGAGAAGCAGGAAGTGAAGATGCCGATCGTCGATGCGATCCGGATGTATCCCAAAAACATCCTGCTCGCGATGGGCGCGCGCTTCGCTGAAAATGGCTTCTTCTACATCTACGCGACCTTCGTGCTGGCCTATGCGACGCAGTCACTCGGCATCGCCCGGCAGGACATGCTGAACGGCGTCTTGATTGCCGCCGCCATCGAGACCTTCACGATTCCCGCCTTCGGCGCGCTGTCCGACGTCGTCGGCCGTCGCCCGGTCTATATCTTCGGCGCGATCTTCTCCGCGCTGATGTCGTTCCCGCTGTTCATGCTGCTCGCGACCAAGAACCCGCAGATGGCCTGGATCGCCATCATCCTTGGCCTCGCCATCGGGCACGCGGCGATGTACGGCCCGCAGGCGAGCTTCCTGTCCGAGCTGTTCGGCACCAAGGTGCGCTACAGCGGCGTATCGCTCGGCTACAATCTTGCGTCGATCTTTGCCGGCGCGCTGTCGCCTCTGATCGCCACCGGCCTGATGACTGCGTATGCGCCGGCGACCTGGCCGGTCTCGCTCTACATGATTGCGCTGGCGCTGATCACCATCGTGTCCGTATACTTCGCCACGGAAACACGAAGGAGCGCCTGACCAGAGAGCGCCGAGAGCGGGAGGAGTGCAGTGAGTCAGCATCCGGCCTTGCCGTATTTGCGCAACTCGGAGAAGGGAAAGGTTGTGACGGCCGCCGAGGCCGTCCTTCTGATCCGCGATGGCGACACGGTCGCAACCGGCGGCTTTGTCGGCATCGGCTTTGCGGAGGAGATCGCGGTCGCGCTCGAGGAGCTCTATCTCGCCAGCGAAAGCGACGCGCCCTACGCGCAGGGCAAGCCGCGTAATCTGACGCTGGTCTATGCGGCGGGGCAAGGCGACGGCAAGGATCGCGGCCTCAACCACTTCGCCCACGAAGGCCTCGTGAAGCGCGTGATCGGCGGGCATTGGGGGCTTGCCCCCAAATTGCAGCAGCTCGCGATTGCGGGCCAGATCGAGGCCTACAATCTGCCGCAGGGCGTGATTACCCATCTGTTCCGCGACATCGCGGCGCGGCGGCCAGGCCATGTCTCGCGCGTCGGCCTTGGTACCTTCGTCGATCCGCGCCATGGCGGCGGCAAGCTCAATGCCCGCACCACCGAGGACATGGTCGAGCTGATCAGCCTCGGCGGGCAGGAATGCCTGCACTACCGGACTTTTCCGATCAATGTCGGAATCATCCGCGCCACCACGGGCGATCCCGACGGCAACCTCACCATGGAGAAGGAAGCGCTGACGCTGGAGGCGCTGGCGATCGCCATGGCCGCGCATAATTCCGGCGGCATCGTCATCGCGCAGGTCGAGCGCGTCGCCGAAAGCGGCAGCTTGAATCCCCGGCAGGTCAAGATTCCCGGCATTCTGGTCGACTGCGTCGTAGTTGCAAAACCCGAGCACCACTGGCAGACCTTTGGCACGCAATATAATCCGGCCTATTCCGGCGAGATCCGCGTGCGCGCCGGCTCGCTGCCGCCGATGCCGATGAGCGAGCGCAAGATCATCGCGCGCCGCGCCGCCTTCGAGCTCAAGGCCAACAGCGTCGTCAATCTCGGCATCGGCATGCCCGAGGGCATCGCGGCGGTCGCGAATGAGGAGCGCATCATCGATCTGATCACGCTCACCGCGGAGCCCGGCGTGATCGGCGGCATTCCGGCGAGCGGCATCGACTTTGGTGCTGCCGTCAACACGCAAGCCGTGATCGACCAGCCCTACCAGTTCGATTTCTACGACGGTGGCGGCCTTGACGTCGCCTTCCTCGGCCTGGCGCAGGTCGATCGCTCCGGCAATCTCAATGTCAGCAAGTTCGGCCCGAAGCTTGCGGGCGCCGGCGGCTTCATCAACATCAGCCAGAATGCCAAGGAGGTCGTCTTTGTCGGCACGTTCGGTGCCGGACGCCTGCGGCTCTCCATTGAAGACGGCAAGCTCGCGATATTGGAGGAGGCGAGGGCGCGCAAATTCGTTGACGCCGTCGAGCACGTCACCTTCAGCGGCGCCTTTGCCGCCGCGCGCGGCCAGCGGGTGCTCTACGTCACCGAGCGCTGCGTCTTTGCGTTGCGTCCCGACGGGTTGGAGCTGATCGAGGTTGCGCCCGGCATCGACATCGAGCGCGACATCCTCGCGCTGATGGATTTCAAGCCGATCATCCGGCGCGATCCGCTCTCGATGGATTCCCGCATCTTCCGCGACGGCCCGATGGAACTGCGCGAGGACCTGCTGTCGATCCCGCTCGAGCGGCGCTTCACTTACGACGAGCAGCAGAACCTGTTCTTCGTCAATCTCGAGCACTTTGCACTGCGCAGCCGCGCCGATATCGAAAAGATCGCGCGGACCGTCGAAGCGAAACTCGGCGGGCTGGGCCAGCGCGCCTACGCCATCGTCAATTACGACCACTTCTCGATCCTGCCCGAACTGCTCGACGACTACTCCGCCATGGTGCGCGGGCTGACCGACCGCTTCTATTCCGGCGTGTCGCGCTACACCACGTCCGGGTTCCTGCGCATCAAGCTCGGCGAAGCCCTGCAGCGCCGCGGGGTCGCGCCGCATATTTTCGAAAGCGCGGAGGACGCGCGCTCGGACTGGCGGCAGATCGAGGAGCACAAGCATACCGCTGACGACCAGTCGTTGCCACACCGGGGAGCCGCGTGAAACTGCAACTCATTCTCAACCGAGGCTTTCATTTGCAAAGTTCATTCTGCTAGTGCAAATCGCTGGATGAATTGAGATCATCAGGAGGAAATTGTCGTGCGTCTGTCACTTGTTCTCGCAACCGCCGTGCTCGCCGCGACCGGAGGCGTCGCCGTCGGCGCCGACGATCTGAAGGTCGCCCTGATTTACGGCAAGACCGGCCCGCTTGAGGCCTACGCCAAGCAGACCGAAACCGGCCTGCGCATGGGTTTTGAATATGCCACCAAGGGCTCGATGACGGTCGACGGTCGCAAGATCGTCATCATCACCAAGGACGACCAGAGCAAGCCGGATCTCTCGAAGGCGGCCCTCGCCGAAGCCTATCAGGACGACAAGGCTGACATCGCGATCGGCACAACGTCATCAGCCGCGGCGCTGGCCGACCTGCCGGTTGCTGAGGAGAACAAGAAGGTCCTGATCGTCGAGCCGGCGGTCGCCGACCAGATTACCGGCGAGAAGTGGAACAAATACATCTTCCGCACCGGGCGCAATTCCTCGCAGGACGCGATCTCCAATGCGGTCGCGATCGGCAAGCCGGGCGTCACCGTCGCCACGCTGGCGCAGGACTATGCCTTCGGCCGCGACGGCGTTGCCGCCTTCAAGGAGGCGCTGGCCAAGACCGGCGCGACGCTGGCCACGGAGGAATATGTCCCGACCAACACGACCGACTTCACCGCGGCAGGCCAGCGCCTGTTCGATGCGCTGAAGGACAAGCCGGGCCGCAAGATCATCTGGGTGATCTGGGCCGGCGCGGGCGATCCCTTAACCAAGCTGCAGGACATGGATCCCAAGCGCTACGGCATCGAAATCTCGACCGGCGGCAACATCCTGCCGGCGCTCGCCGCCTACAAGCGCCTGCCGGGCATGGAAGGCGCGACCTATTACTACTACGACATCCCCAAGAACCCCGTGAACGACTGGCTCGTCGCCGAGCACCAGAAGCGCTTCAACGCGCCGCCGGACTTCTTCACCGCGGGCGGTTTCGCCGCTGCCATGGCGGTCGTTGCCGCCGTGACCAAGGCGAAATCGACCGACACCGAGAAGCTGATCACCGCGATGGAGGGGCTGGAGTTCGACACGCCCAAGGGCAAGATGACCTTCCGCAAGGAGGACCATCAGGCGCTGCAGAACATGTATCACTTCAAGGTCAAGGTCGATCCGAACGTGACTTGGGCCGTGCTCGAGCCGGTGCGCGAGCTCAAGATCGAGGAAATGAACGTTCCGATCCGCAACAAGCGGTGATGGACACTGCGTCATGGCCGCGCTTGTCCCGGCCATCCACGTCTTGGACAATATCGCCGCAAGAAAGACGTGGATGCCCGGGACAAGCCCGGGCATGACGACGGAAGCATCGACGAGAACCGCCCTACGACATGCCCCTCTCACTCGAAACCCGCGACCTCACCATCCGCTTCGGCGGCCATGTTGCGGTCGATCATGTCAGCTGCGCGTTCCGGCCCGGCGAGCTCACCGCGATCGTCGGTCCCAACGGCGCCGGCAAGACCACCTATTTCAACCTGATCTCCGGCCAGCTCCGCCCGAGCACCGGCTCGATCCTGCTCGACGGCACCGACATCACGGGGATGAGCGCGCCGCTGCGCACCCGCGCCGGTCTCGGCCGCGCCTTCCAGCTCACCAATCTCTTTCCGAACCTCACCGTCGAGGAAAACGTCCGCCTCGCGGTGCAGGCACAAAGCCATGTGCACTACGACATGCTGCGTCCCTGGATGACGCGCCGCGATCTGATCGAACGTTCCGACGCCATTCTCGACACTGTCGCGCTTGGCAACCGCCGCGGCGTCGCCGCCACCGTGCTGTCGCATGGCGACCAGCGCAAGCTCGAGGTCGCGCTGATGATGGCGCTGGAGCCGAAAATCTTCATGTTCGACGAGCCGACCGCCGGCATGAGCGTCGACGAGGTGCCCGTCGTGCTCAATTTGATTGCCCGGCTGAAGCAGGACACCAGCCGGATCATCCTCTTGGTCGAGCACAAGATGGACGTGGTGCGCTCGCTCGCCGACCGCATCATCGTGCTGCATAACGGCAAGCTCGTTGCCGACGGCAAGCCGGCCGAGGTGATCGCGTCTCCCATCGTGCAGGAAGCCTATCTCGGCGTGCCCGCCGGAAAGAGCGCGGCATGAGCGATCTCCTGACGCTTGCGGGCGTCCACACCCATATTGGCCGCTACCACATCCTGCAGGGCGTCGATTTTGCCGTGCCGGAAGGGCAGACCACGATGCTGCTCGGCCGCAACGGCGCCGGCAAGACCACGACGCTGCGCACCATCATGGGGCTGTGGCCGGCCTCGCGCGGCGAGATCAGCCTCTCCGGCGCGCGCATCGAGGCCAGCACCACGCCCGACATCGCGCGGCTCGGCGTTGGCTATGTGCCCGAGAGCATGGCGGTGTTCTCCGACTTGACCGTGAAGGAAAACCTCGTGCTCGGCGCTCGCGATGGCGATCTCGACGAGGCGCGGCTCGACTGGATCTTCGGCTTCTTCCCGGCGCTGCGCCGCTTCTGGCTCTCGCGCGCCGGCTCGCTCTCCGGCGGCCAGAAGCAGATGCTTTCGATCGCGCGCGCCATCGTCGAGCCGCGCAAGCTGCTCCTGATCGACGAGCCGACCAAGGGATTGGCGCCCGCCATCGTCATGGCGTTGATCGAGTGCTTGAAGGAAATCAAGCGCCGCGGCGCCACCATTTTGCTGGTAGAGCAGAATTTTCACGCCGCCCGCGAGCTTGGTGATGCCGTGCTGGTCATGGACAACGGTACCATCGTCCATCGCGGCGCGATGGCTGCGCTTGCGGAAGACGTCGCGCTACAGGAACGCCTGCTGGGCCTCAGCCTGGAGACACACCAGTGACCGATACCGCTGCCGCCGGACCCTTGCCGAAACCCAAGCGCGACTTCCTGCCGGTGCTGCTGCCGGCCGCCTTTGCGCTGCTGATGTTGCCGCTGGTCGGCTCCGCCAGCTCCTGGGCGACGCTGCTCGCGGCAAGCCTTGCCATGGGCATGATGATCTTCATCATGGCCTCCGGTCTCACCCTCGTGTTCGGCCTGATGGACGTGCTCAATTTCGGTCATGGCGCCTTCATCGCGGTCGGCGCCTATGTCGCAACGCTGGTGTTCTTGCCGCTCGCAGGCCTGTCGCAGGCCGACTCGCTTGCCAGCAATCTCGCGGTGCTGGTGCCGGCCGCCGTGCTCTCGATGGGTGTCACCGCCATGCTCGGCCTGCTGGTCGAGCGCGTGCTGATCCTTCCCGTCTACGGCCAGCACCTCAAGCAGATTCTGATGACGACAGGCGGGCTGATCGTCGCCGAGCAGACGCTCTACGCCCTGTGGGGGCCGCAGATCATTCCGATGCCGCTGCCAGCCTCGCTGCGCGGCTCCTTCATCTTCGGCGACGTCGCGATCGCAAAATATCGCCTGCTGGCGATGCTGGTCGGGCTCGTCGTCTTCATCAGTATCCAGCTCGTGCTCAACCGCACCAAGATCGGTCTTCTGATCCGGGCCGGCGTCGAGAACCGCGAGATGGTGGAGGCGCTGGGCTATCGCATCCGCCGCCTGTTTCTCGGCGTGTTCATGGTCGGCGCGGCGCTGGCCGGTCTCGGCGGCGTGATGTGGGGGCTCTACCGCGAGCAGGTGCATGCCTCGATCGGCGACGAGCTCACCGTGCTTGTCTTCATTGTCGTGATTATCGGCGGGCTCGGCTCGGTCGGCGGCTGCTTCATCGGCGCGCTGCTGGTCGCCATGGTCGCCAATTACGGCGGCTTCCTGGTGCCGAAACTGGCGCTTGTTTCCAACATCCTGTTGATGGTCGCGATCCTGATGTGGCGGCCGCGCGGGCTTTATGCGGTGACCAGCCGATGATGATCCTGTCCGGCGATCCCCCGCGCAGCCGACTGCTTGCGGTCCTGCTCATTGTCATCATCGCGTTGCTGCTGGCGACGCCGTGGCTGTTCCCCGGCGCCAAGGCGATGAACGTCGCGGTGAAAATCTGCGTCTTTGCGGTGCTGGTGGCTTCCTATGATTTGCTGCTCGGCTACACCGGCACGGTGTCGTTCGCTCACACCATGTTCTATGGCATCGGCAGCTACGCGATTGCGATCGCGCTCTACGCGATGGGGCCGAGCTGGGCGGCGATCGGCACCGGCGTCGTCGTCGGCCTGCCGCTGGCGATGCTGCTGGCGCTTGCCATCGGCCTGTTCTCGCTGCGCGTCGCCGCGATCTTCTTTGCGATGATCACGCTTGCGGTCGCGTCCGCCTTCCAGGTGCTGGCCTCGCAGATGTCCTGGCTGACCGGCGGCGAGGACGGCCGTACCTTCCGGCTGCCCGAGCTGCTGCGCCCAGGCACGGTGCTGATCGAGAAAAGCGCGTTCGGCTTCGAGATCAACGGACGGACGCTGACCTATTATCTGGTCTTTGCGGTGTCAATGCTGCTGATCCTCGCGCTGCTGCGCGTTGTCAACTCGCCGTTCGGCCGCGTGCTGCAAGCGATCCGCGAGAACCGTTTTCGCGCCGAAGCGCTCGGCTATCGCACCGTTTTCCATCTCACCTATGCCAATTGCATTGCGGCGACAGTGGCGGCCTGCGCCGGTGTCCTCAATGCGCTGTGGCTGCGCTATGTCGGACCGGACACGTCGCTGGCCTTTTCCATCATGCTGGACATCCTGCTGATGGTGGTGATCGGCGGCATGGGCACGATCTATGGCGCAATCATCGGGGCAGGGATCTTCATCATCGCGCAAAACTACCTGCAGACGCTGATGGGGACGGCCTCCACTGCCGCGGCCGATGCCGGGCTGCCGTTGCTGCCGGGGTTATTGCATCCTGACCGCTGGCTGCTTTGGCTGGGCCTGTTGTTCATCGCCAGCGTCTATTTCTTCCCGACCGGTGTGGTCGGCCGGCTGCGCCGCCCGAAGGCGGGTGGCTAAGGCGGGCGTTGAACGCTCGCGCGTTGACGTCCGCAAAGGGGCCAAAAGCGGAAGCACCGGATTGGACAATTATAGCCTCCGTTAAGCCAGTCGGGCGGCCTTCACGGTGCGAAATGGTCTCGATCATCCGATCTGAAAAGGATCTTGGAAGATCAGGCTACCACGGCAGAATTCGCCAAGCGGCGCTGTGACGCACATGGAAGGTGAACCACTTCACGTTCGCGAATCTTTGCTTCGACTAAAATTCTCAAGTGATCGGTGGTGGTGATGCACACGCCAGGTTGATTTAGCTGGTTGGGGCAACCGGATGCACGATCAAAGCGCTACCCCCAAGCCATTGTTCGACGAGCTGCTGGACCTGAAAGACTGGGGCCGCGACCTGCGGATAGATGCCTGCCGAGGCATCGCATTGTGGTGGATCTTTCTTGATCATATTCCCGACAACATCGGAAGTTGGCTGACGCTGCGAAATTACGGCTTCAG
>Ga0081455_10008174_pt1 | contig 10911 bp, 9 predicted proteins | sample TabmetS3T2R1_FD_70207 | JGI IMG/M metagenome (GOLD analysis project Ga0081455, IMG submission 70207) | Tabebuia heterophylla rhizosphere microbial communities from the University of Puerto Rico - S3T2R1 | ecosystem: Host-associated > Plants > Roots > Rhizosphere ... | reverse complement strand
AGGCAAAGTGATCGGGCGCCGGAGCATCGGGGGATCGCATGGCTGAGCCGGAATACGAACTATTCGCCATCCGCTATGCGACCCGCGATGCGCGGCGCAGCGATCATTTCATCGGGGGCGACCCGCACGATGGCCCGATGCCGATGGACTACTTCATGTGGGTGGCGAGGGAAGGAGGGCGCACCTTCGTCATCGACACGGGCTTCAACGCGGAAGTATCGGCGAGGCGGAAGCGAACGTTCCTGCGCTGTCCGGTGCAAACGCTCGGCGCGTTCGGTATCGATGTGAATGCGGTGCAGGATGTGATCCTCACCCATCTGCATTACGATCACGCCGGCAATTTCGACCGCTTTCCCAATGCGCGCTTCCATCTTCAGGAGCGCGAGCTGGCCTATGCTACAGGGCGCTTCATGCGATATCCGAGGCTGTCGCATTCCTTCGAAGTCGAGGATATCTGCGGGATTGTGCGGCTCAACTACGCCCGCCGCGTCCTGTTCTACAACGGCGATGCCGAGATCGCCCCCGGAATTACGGTCCACGCGGCCGGCGGTCACTCGGCCGGGCTGCAATTCGTTCGGGTCAGGACCAGCCGCGGCTTCGTCGTACTCGCCTCCGACGTCAGCCATTTCTACGAGAACATGGCGAGCGAGCGGCCGTTCACGACCGCCCTGCATATCGGCGAGATGCTGGAGGGTTTCGAAAAACTGCTTGCGCTTGCACCGGACGAGAGCCACATCGTTCCGGGGCACGACCCGCTTGTCATGAAGCTGTATCCGGCCCCGAGCCGGGAATTGGAAGGGGTTGCGGTGCGGCTCGATGTCCCGCCATCCGGTGCTGCGCCCGTTCGCGCGGACTATCTGCGAGGACACTAGGTTGGTTGGCGGGTGCGAAGGCCTCGGGGCCGACGCACGCGCCGTGCCTATTTCTCCACGGCGGCTCTGAGGATCGGCATCAGCCGCGCGGATTCGCTTCTGATGAGATCGGCAAGGGCCTTTGGTCCGCGGCGGTTCGGCTCAATGATCTCGGCACCGAGGTCGGCCAGCCGTTTTTGCACGGCTTCCTCGCTGAGGCCATTGTTCAGGGCATCGGCAAGCCGATCGATGATGGCCTGAGGGGTGCCGCTCGGCACGAACACCCCATAGAACGGAGCGCAATCGAATTCCGGCAAGCCCTGTTCGTGCGACGTCGGAACGTCCGGCAGCATCGCGCTGCGTTTTTTCGACGCGACGGCAAGTGCCTTGACGCTGCCGGCACGCACCTGGCTTAGCGTTCCGAGCACGGGATCGCATTCATAGTCGATTTCGCCGGCCAGCATTGCATTCAACACCGGGGCCGTGCCGGTGAACGGGACCATGGTCGGTTTGATCCCGATCGCCGAATTGAGAAGAAGGCAGCCGATATAGGACACCGAGCCTAGCCCGGCGTGACCGACATTGAGCTTGCCGGCGTTGGTCCTGGCGTAGGCAATGAACTCCCTGAGATCGTTCGCCGGAAAGTCCTTTCTCACGACCAGCAATTCTGGGTATTCGGCGCTGAGTCCGATCGGCTCGAAATCCCTAAGCGGATCATAACCCAGGTTCGGGTAGAAGGCCGGCGCCAGGGCGTTGGTGCCGAGATGACCGGACAGGATCGTGTAGCCATCGGCCGCAGCGCGGGCTGCACGAAGCGCGCCGATCGTGCCGCCGGCGCCTCCGACATTCTCCACCACGAATTTCTGATTGAGATGACGCGAGAGGATGTCAGCGACGATACGCCCCGTGATATCGGCCGGCCCGCCGGCGGCGAATGGCACGATGACCGTGACCGTCCTTGCCGGATAGTCTTCGGCCCACGCGCTGTTTATTCCGGTCATCGCCAGAAGCACAGCTGCCGCGATCAACTGTTTCGCCAATTGTCGCCTCCCTGCCTTTTGTTCTTTTCTGCAATCTTATGCTGGTTTCGTTGCCAGGCAAGTTGGTCTGGCACATTCGCCTTGAGCAGCCGGTGCGCCGGTCAGGGGGCGAACCGTGGACCGCAGCGCGGCCCGATCGTAATGGTGTGTTTCATTGGCTTGGATCGCGCGCTGATGTATTGGTGAAGACTTCTGGCCCTGAGGTAAGGAGCCACGACCCGATCGCTCTGGTGCACTGGCGAACCGGGTTGTTAGCGGCAAACTGTTCCGGGCTCTCGTGAGAGGCGTAATGATGGCCGGCAGTTCAGCATCCTTGTCAGACACGTGGAGGGTGGGCGTCCTGTTCTCCCGCGCAGGGCTGACGTCCGTAACCGAGACCGAGCACTTCCTGGGCACGGCACTCGCGATCAAGGAAATCAATCAGGCCGGCGGAATCCTCGGGCGTGAGATCGAGGTTGTCGCCTACGATCCTCAATCGGACCCGGAAATCTACCGTCGGTTGGCCGACCGGATGCTGACCGATGACGGTATTTCGGTGGTGTTCGGCTGCAGCTCTTCGGCCGAGCGCAAGGCCGTGCTGCCGGCGATCGAACGGCGCAATGGATTGTTGTGGTACCCGTCTCTCTACGAAGGCTTCGAATATTCCCCCAACGTCATCTATACGGGAGCTTCCCCGAACCAGAACAGCTTTCCGCTCGCTGAATACATCGTCCGCAACCATGGGCGTCGCGTGTTCCTGGTCGGCTCCGACTACATCTATCCGCGGGAATCGAATCGCATCATGCGCGATCTCATCGAGTCCTACGGCGGCAAGATTGTCGACGAGTTGTATGTGCCGATGGCGGCGCCGGAGGCGCGCTTGCGTGAAATCGTGGCCCGGGCAAAAGATCTGGCGCCGGATGTGATCTTCTCCACCGTGGTCGGACGATCGGCCCGGGTCTTCTATCGGCTCTATCGCGATGCCGGTCTCGATCCGGCTTTGATGCCGATTGCCAGCCTGACCATGGCGGAAGGCGAGGTACGCGAGATCGGCGCGGCGCTGTGCGAGGGGCACATTACGGCGGCGACCTATTTTGGGTCGTTGCGGGGATCGACCAATCGGCGTTTTGCGGACAGTTTTCAGAGCGAGTTCGGTACGGACCGGCCGATCAGCATGTGGAGCGCCGGTGCCTATGCCCAGGTTCATCTGTTCGCACTGGCGCTGGAGCGCGCCGGAACGCTCGACACGCAACGGCTGGTCGAGGCGGCGCTCGGCCTGTCGTTCGAGGCGCCGGAAGGTCCGATCCAGATCGATCCCGACAACAACCACACCTGGCTGACGCCGCGTATCGGACGGGCTCGCAGCGACGGCAATTTCGATGTGGTCTGGGAAGCGAAGGCGGCAGTGAAGCCCGATCCCTATCTGGCAGTTTCGCCGCTGGGCGGGCGCTGGATCGGAGAGGAGGCATCGGTCGCATGAAGCCGGGCATTCGCCGCCTGATCGAAGAACTGCGTGGCGCTCGCGTGCTCGTCGTGCACCCGCGCGATGCGGAAGGCGATGCGCTGCTCGATCAGTTGAAGCGCATCGGCTGCAACGTGCGCGGCATCTGGCCGCCGCCGGTGGAATTGCCCAGCGATATCGACACCGTGTTTCATCTCGTGGAGACCGCGGAGACGCCGGCTTTCGTCGCCTCCGCGTCGGAGGGAGGGCCGACCTTCGTCGCGATCGTCGACTACGAGAATCCGACTGTGTTGCGCCGGCTGCTCGACAGCAACGCGCACGGCGTCATCAACAAGCCGATCCGTCCGTTCGGTATCCTTTCGTCGCTGGTCCTCGCCCGTTCGATGAACGGCTATACGCGCCGGTTGGAAAGCAAGGTTCAGAAACTCGAAGAGACCTTGAAGGCGCGCCGCGATGTCGACAAGGCGGTAAAGATACTGATGGCCTTGAAGAAGATCGGCGAGGCCGAAGCTTACGAATTGATCCGCTCGCAAGCCACGCAGAAGCGGTTGTCGATGGCCGAGATTGCCACCACGATCATCGGCGCCCAGGATGTCATGGCCGGATTGGGTCTGATCGACGAGCGTTGAGACGGCGACCGCTCGGGACGCCTGCTCAATACGTCATCACTGATGCCGATTTTTCCGTCCGCCGATGTGATTGACATTGTCTTCGAGTTCCTGCTCTACTTCGCGCGTTGGCAAGGCTTGCTCTCGCGGCTGAGCTTGTCACGGCGGCCGGTCGGCCGCTTTCAAATGTGGCTATGTAGCCCTCGATAGGTGCCTGACGGCGCTATCGGGGGTTTTTGTTTTGCGCACTCCAGGAGTTTGGCGCGATGACCTCGCACGCCCCCAGCAATGCCGCGACCGGTTCGATCGTCGTGGCCTGCATCCAGATGCAGCCGGCATTCGGAAACGTCGCTGCGAACGTGACGCACAGCCTGGAGCTGATCGATCGGGCGGCGTCGCGCGGCGCCAATCTCGCCGTCCTGCCGGAATTGGCCAACACCGGTTACATGTTCGCCTCGCGCGAGGAAGCCTTCGGCCTCGCCGAAACGATTCCGGATGGTCCCTCGGTCGCGGCGTGGGTGGAGCGGGCCGCGCGCCACCGCATGCATATTGTCGCCGGCATCGCCGAACGTTCGGGTTCGGATCTCTACAACAGCGCCGTCGTGATCGGTCCTGAAGGCTATATTGGCACGTTCAGGAAGGTGCATCTCTGGAACGAAGAGAATCTCTTCTTCGAACCAGGCAATCTCGGCTTTCCGGTCTTCCACACGCCGATCGGACGAATTGGCGTTGCGATCTGCTACGACGGCTGGTTTCCGGAGAGCTTTCGCCTTTGCGCGCTGCAGGGCGCCGATATCGTCTGTGTGCCGACCAACTGGGTCCCGATTCCAGGGCAGGCCGAAGGGCGCGAGGCGATGGCGAACGTGCTGGCGATGGCCGCGGCCCACAGCAATTCGATCTTCATCGCTTGCGCCGATCGCGTCGGTGTCGAGCGCGGACAGCCCTTTGAGGGTCAGAGCCTGATTGTCAGTTACACCGGCTGGCCTGTCGTCGGGCCGGCCAGCCGGGACGCAGAAGACATCCTCATCGCTGAGATCGATCTCGGCGAGGCCCGGCGCAGACGCAATTGGAATGCCTTCAACCAAGTCCTGCGCGATCGCCGCGTCGATGTCTATGACGAGATGCTCGGCTCCGGCACGAAGCGCGGTTGGTACTGACCCTTGCCTCGCATACCCAGATCAATTTCACTCAACACCAGGAGTATCGATCCATGACGCTTACCCGTTCGCTTTCGACACTGCTGACCGCCGCGGCATGCACAACGCTTCTCGCCGGTGCAGCACCTGCGGCGGATCCCATCAAGATCGGCGTGCCGGTCGGCTTGTCCGGCGCGAACAGCGTGGTCGCCCCCTCGGTGGTACAGTCGGCACAACTCGCCGTCGACGAGATCAATGCAAAGGGCGGCGTCCTCGGCCGGCAGTTGGCGCTGGAAGTCGCCGATGATGCGTCCGGCGCCGCCGGCGCCCAGAAGGCTTTCGACAGCCTCGTCTTTCAGAAGAAAGTCGACGTGCTGATCTCGATGGAGACGAGCGCGGCGCGCAACGCCGGGCTGCCGATCGTCACGCGCGGCAAGGTGCCCTACATCTACACTTCGTTCTACGAAGGAAAGTCGTGCAGCCCGTTCCTGTATGTCAATGCCTGGGTGCCCGAGCAGCAGGTGCCGCCGATCGTCGATTATTTCGCCAGGGAGAAGAAGGCCGCCAAGTTCTTCCTGATCGGCTCCGATTATGCCTTCGGCCGCGGCATGCTGGCGTTCACCAAGGCCTATGTCGAGAAGATCGGCGGCAAGGTGGTCGGTGAAGAATATCTGCCGATGGACGGCAGCGACTGGACGCCGATCATCTCGAAACTGAAGGCCGCGGCTCCCGACGCCCTGATCACGTCGACCGCCGGCGGCGCGCCGAACGTCACCTTGACCAAGCAGCTTCGCGCCGCCGGCGTCGCGCTTCCCTATGGTAACCTCGCAGTCGACGAGGGCACGGCCAAAGGCATGGGTACCGATGCGGAGGGCATCTATCTTTCAGCGTCCTATGTTACAGGTATCGACAGCCCGGCGAACAAGACTTTCCTTGCCGCCATGCAGAAGAAGTTCGGCACTGAACTGAAGACCCCGAACGATCTTTCGGTGCCGGAATATGAAGCAGTCTATGCCTACAAGGCGGCGGTGGAGAAGGCGGGCGGCACCGACGCCACCAAGGTTCTGAAAGCGCTCGCTGAGATATCGGTGGAGGGGCCGCGCGGCAAGATCGCGATGTCGAAGCAGCATCACGCACCCTTGACGATGTATCTCGGCCAGGTGCAGGCTGACGGCGGGGTCAAGGTCATCAAGAGCTTTGCCGATGTCGATCCGGGCGCGCAGTGCCCGAACTTGAAGGATTGACGTTGACGGCCGGCGGCGGGAGAGGGATTGCATCATCTCCTGCTGCGGGCCAACCCGGTTCGCTTTCATGATCACGCCCGTACTCGATATCGTCACGACAGCCGCGATCCTCTTCATCGTGTCCGCCGGCCTGCTGATTGTCTTCGGCGTGATGAAGATCATCAACTTTGCCCACGCCTCTTTCATCACGGTCGGCGCCTACACGGCGCTGGTTGCCTCCCACCTTGGTCTGCCGCCGGTGCTGGCTCCCGCCGCTGCCTTCCTTGTCGGCGGATTGATTGGAGCCGCGGCCGAACGCGTCGTGGTGCGGCGTCTCTACGGCCGCCCGCTGGATGCGATCCTCGCGACCTGGGGTCTCAGCATCGTCATCGGCCAACTGGTGACGCTGGTGTTCGGCCGGGAAGTGCAGTTCGTGCCGGCGCCGGTTTCCGGCACGCTGGCGATCCTTGGCGCGGACTATTCGAGCTATCGACTGTTGCTGGTCGTAGCGGCGTTCGTCATCGCCGGACTGTTCACCGTGCTTCTCAACGGCACGCGGCTCGGTCTCTCCACGCGCGCCGTCATCATGAACGAGAATCTGGCACAGGGCCTCGGCATCGACAGCACGCGCGTCCGTCTCATTACCTTCGGCATCGGCTGCGGCCTCGCGGCGATCGCGGGCGCCTTGATCACGCCGCTGGCGAGCGTGGATCCCAATATGGGGCTGTCGTGGCTCATCGGCGCGTTCATGCTGGTGATGATATCAGGCGGATCGCTGCTGACGCTCGGCCTGTCCTGCTTCGTGCTTGGCGGGCTTCAGGTGCTGACCTCCACCTTCATCAGCCCGATCCTCGGCGGGCTCACCATCGCAGTGCTTGCCGCCGTCGCGCTGCGGCTTCGACCGGAGGGATTCGCCCGTGCCTGACCTCGGCTCCGCCCTCAGGTCCCACGCCTCGCCGTCGTTGCCCGGCTTGCCGCGCTCGCTTGGCCGCATCGCGATTCCTGCGCTGCTGGCGGCGGTGCTCGTCGTCGGCGGCCCGTGGATACTTGATACCTACACCTTGAACATCCTGGTCCGCGCGCTGTTTGTCGCGATCGCTGCGCTGACGGTCGACGTGCTGTGGGGATACAGCGGCACGCTCACCTTCGGGCAGTCCGCCTTTTTCGGCATCGGCGCCTATGCGCTGGCAATCGGCTTTACGCAATTCGGCTTCGGGCCGTGGCAGGCGTTGCTGGCGCTCGGCGCGGCGGTCGGAATTGCCGCCGCCGTAGCGGGATTCGTCGGCTGGCTTTCGTTCTATCCGGGATCGACGCCGCTCTATGCGTCCGTGGTCTCGCTGGTGCTTCCGATCGTTCTGGTGCAGCTGCTTTATTCGGGCGGCACCTTTACCGGCTCCTCCAGCGGGCTCGTCGGCTTCGAGAGCTTCGACGTCTCGCTCGATAACTGGTTCCGCCTCGCTGGCGGCGCCGTCCTTGCCACGCTCGTCATCGCCTGGATCGTGCTCTCCAGCGATGCAGGCCGGGTGCTCGGCGCGATGCGCGACAATGACGAGCGCTGCGCCTATCTGGGGATAGATACGGCGCGGGTGCGCATCGCCCTCAGCGTCGTTATGGGCGTCGTCGCGGCACTGGCTGGATACGGCTATGTCGGATTCAGCGGCGTCGCGGCGCCCGAAAATGCTGGCTTCGTGTTCGGCACCCAGCTCGTCGTCATGGTGGCGCTGGGTGGACGCGGATCGCTGATCGGCGCGGTCATCGGCGCCTTGGTGATTGAGGTCGCCAGCGCCTATCTCTCCAGCAGCCTGCCCTTCGTGTGGGAGCTGATCGTGGGCGTGGCCTTCGTATTGGTCATCGTGGTGCTGCCGGGCGGGCTGTTTGGCAGCCTGCGTGAGGCGAGCGCGGCGATGCATCCCCGCCTGGCGGCGCTGTTTGCGCGCACCGCTTCGTCCATCAGCCTGGCGACGCTCGACCGCGTCGCCCCCACGCCGGACCGTAACGCCGTTGTGGTCGAGGCCGACGGCGTTTCAAAGCATTTCGGCAGTCTGTCGGTGCTGTCAGGCGTTTCCTTCACGGCGCGGCAGGGCGAACTCGTCAGCATTGTCGGGCCGAATGGCGCCGGCAAGACGACATTGATCCGTTGTCTGGCCGACGGGCGCGAGCGTTCGGAAGGTACCGTCCGCGTCTGTGGGCATTCGATCGGTCGTCTGCCGCCCGATCGCGTCGTGGGCCTTGGCCTTGGACGCAAGTTTCAGGCGGCATCCGTGTTCGAGACATTGAGCGTCGCCGATTGCCTGCGTGTCGCGCGGAGTAGGAGTGAGCGGCCATCCCTGGTTGCGGCCTCACCGGTGCTGGCATTGCCGGCCGCGGCGCGCGCCGTCGTGGAGAGTTCCGGGCTGGCCGAGCGGTTGGACCTGCAGGCGCGCTTTCTCAGCCACGGCCTGAAACAGGCCCTCGAACTGGCGATGGTTTTGGCGCTCGACCCGCAGGTGCTGTTGCTGGACGAGCCGACGGCCGGCTTGACGCGCGCCGAGCGCCAGGGCTTCGCCGCGATCCTCACCGATCTGGTGGCGCGCGAGCGACTTTGCGTTTTGATCATCGAGCACGATCTCGATTTCGTCCGTCAGATCTCCTCGCGCATCATCCTGCTGCACCAGGGGCGCGTCGCCCTCGACGGGCCGGTGGCCGATATCGTCGATGACCCGCTGATCCGCGAGATCTATACCGGCAGCACGCGTCCGAAGCCGGCAGAGGCGAAGCCATGACCGCCGCGCTCGAGCTCGTCAATCTGACCAGCGGCTACGGCAGTTCGACCGTCATTCACGGCGTTTCGCTGCAGATCGCGCCGGGCGAAATCCTCGGCATTGTCGGAAAGAACGGCATGGGCAAGTCCTCGCTGCTGAAGACGATCCTCTCGTTCCTGCCGGCATGGAGCGGTGCGGTTCATCTCGATGGGCGCGACGTCACGCGGCTCGCGCCGTTCCGCAAGCGCGCACTGGGCCTAGCCTATGCCCAGCAGGAGCAGGCGCTGTTCCAGGATCTCAGCGTGCGCGACAACCTCCGGCTCGGTCTCAGCGACGATCGCGGCTTCGAGGCCAAGCTGGCCGATATCAGAGCGTGGTTTCCCGTGATCGCGGCACGGCTCTCCCAGCGCGCTGGCACGCTGTCTGGCGGCGAACAGAAGATGCTGATCGTGGCGCGCGGCCTGATCGCCGAACCGCGCCTGTTTCTTCTCGACGAGGTGAGCGAAGGACTGCAGCCTTCCGTCGTGGACCGTCTCGCCGAGGTGCTGGCGGCAGTCAGGCGCGATCGCGGCACCGCGATGCTGGTGGTCGAGCAGCATTTGCCGTTTGTTCTTGGACTTGCGGATCGCTTTGCGGTGCTCAAGCGCGGCGAGGTGGTGGATACCGGACCGGTCGATGCCGATTCGGCGGCGCTGATCGACGAGCACATGCGTTTGTGATGCATGGGGCGGTGGTCCCTCATGTGAAGGACATCGAGATCGGCAGCTGGTCGACGATTGTCGCTGCGGTGGTCGACAGCGGGTCGATGTGGCAGTGCTGCCCGAAGTCCCCGACGACAGCCGTTTTCGCCGCGATGCCTGCATCCAGCAGCGCGTCGTGGCGATGTGCCATCCCGACTACGCGCTGACCAGCTAGGCGCAGATCTCGAGCCGGGTGGACCGCATCGCGAAAGTCCTGATCGCTGAGATGGAGGCGGAGTCGCCGGAATACATCTTCTCGCTTGCAGGCAAACGAGGCCGGCTGGTCGAGCTGTTCTTCCACGCACACCGCATGTCACCCTATGGGGAAGCCATGGGCCTGCCCCTACGGCCAGTGGCGGACGGACCGCGACCCGGCTCTTGGCCGCCATCGATGCCCGTGGATTGAGCCTGCGAGCGCCTGCGGACCCGGTTGAAGCATTCCAACGGCACACCACATATTCCGCAACGTCGAGCCCCCTCCACCGCCGAGAGCAAGACATGAGCCCGCTGCCAAATATCGATTCTGGTGCCGCCTATTCCGACGACGACATCGTGCACTGGCTGACCAACGGCACGCGCGAGGAACGCTTTATCGACAATATTTTTGCTGAATTGTGCATGCGTCTTCAACGGGCCGGCATTCCGGTCAAGCGGGCGACGCTCCACTTCCTGATCCACCATCCGCAATGGCTCGGCGCGCGGATGATATGGGCGGACGGAATGCGCGAAGCCGAGATTGCCAGGGTTGATTACGACGTCAGGGGGCGCTCCGAATATATCGGCAGTCCCGCCAACGAAATTCACGAGGGCGCGGCCGAGGTGCGCGAAAAGCTCGAAGGCGATCCGTCGCTCGGCCGCAAGCACGCGATCTATGACGAGATGCGGGCCAAGGGGTTGACGGATTACGTGGCGTGGCCGCTGTATCATACGCTCGGCAAACGACACCTGGTGACCTTTGCGACCGACCGCCCCGGCGGTTTCGACGACGCGCATATCGAGCGCTTGTTCAAGCTCGTTCCGCTTCTGGCGCTGGTCAGCGAGATCCGTATCAAGAACCGGCTGGCACGGACGCTGCTCGAGACCTATGTCGGACCGCATGCCAGCGAACAGATCCTCGCGGGTGCCACGCGG
>Ga0081455_10008173_pt1 | contig 10912 bp, 11 predicted proteins | sample TabmetS3T2R1_FD_70207 | JGI IMG/M metagenome (GOLD analysis project Ga0081455, IMG submission 70207) | Tabebuia heterophylla rhizosphere microbial communities from the University of Puerto Rico - S3T2R1 | ecosystem: Host-associated > Plants > Roots > Rhizosphere ... | reverse complement strand
AGGTGTTCAGCTCGATGCAGACCGGCGTGGTCGATGGCGCCGAGAACAATCCGCCATCGTTCATGGCGCAGAACCATTACCAGGTGGCCAAGTATTTCACGATGACCGAACACCTGATCATTCCGGAGCTTCTGGTGTTCTCGCGCATCTCCTGGCAGAAGCTGTCGCCGGACGACCAGGCGCTGATCAAGAAGCTTTCAAAGGAAGCGCAGCAAGAGCAGCGCGTGCTCTGGTATGAAGCGGAGAATGCCGCAATCGAGAAAATGAAGGCGTCCGGAACCGAGATCATCACCGACATCGACAAGAAGCCGTTCCAGGATGCCGTCAAGCCGGTGTGGGACAAATACGGCGCCAAGTATGCTGCGATGGTCAAGCGCATCGAAGCGGTCCAATAGGCACAGCCCCCGATCGGGCGTGGCCGGAGGTTCGTTCCGGCCATTCCGCCGAACTGCCGAAATGATTCGAAGCGCCGTTATTCTCCGAGGTTGAAATGTCCAATTCTGCGGCTGGAATTTTCCGGCGTGTGAACGATGCCGTTTACTGGACCGGCGCCACGATCGCGTGCGTGGCGCTGGTGCTGGTCTCGGCGGTCATTCCGTGGGCCGTCTATACCCGCTATATCCTCAACAGCGCCTCGTCATGGCCGGAGCCGATGGCGGTGCTGCTGACCGTCGGCATCACCTTCATCGGCTCGGCCAACTGCTATCGCCAGCGCATCCATATGAACATGACTGTCGGCACCGACCTGCTGCCGCCGCTGCTGCGCCGCGCTTCCCTCTTCCTGAGCGAAGTCTTGATGGGCGTGATTGCGATCTTCATGGTGGTGTGGGGATTGCGGCTTGTTCAGACCACCTGGGATAATTCGGTGGATGAATTTCCCTGGCTTTCCGTCGGCATCACCTATCTTCCGATCGTGGTCAGCGGCGCGATGATGCTCCTGTTCGTCGTCGAACGCCTGACCATTGGCCCGCCCCCGCGCGACGGCGCTGACGCTCACGTACCGGTCGAGTAATTGCCATGGATATCGCGGTTCTGCTTCTCAGCATGTGTTTCTTCTTCGCGATCGGCATGCCGATCGCCTACGCGCTGGCGCTGTCCTCACTCGTCGGCGCGCTCTGGATCGACCTGCCCGTCGGCGCGGTCATGCAGCAATTTGCCAGCGGCGTCGGCAAGGTCTCGATGCTGACCATCCCGTTCTTCGTGCTGGCCGGCGCCATCATGGCCGAGGGCGGCATGGCCAGGCGGCTGGTCGACTTTGCAGCCGTGGTCGTCGGCTTCACACGCATCCGGGGCGGCCTTTCGCAGGTCAATATCCTCGCGACCACGATCATGAGCGGCATCTCCGGATCGTCGGTCGCCGACACCTCCGCGATCGGCTCGGTGATGATCCCGCAGATGGCCGCCAAGGGCTATCCGCGGGTGTTCGCAACCAACGTGACCATCAGCGCCTCGCTGCAGGCGATCATCGTCCCGCCGAGCCACAACTCGGTGATCTATTCGCTGGCGACCGGCGGCGTAGTCTCGATCACCAGCCTGTTCCTGGCCGGCGTGCTCCCCGGCCTCCTGCTCGGCTTCTCGCTGATGGTGCTTTGCCTGTTCTACGCCTATCGCGACAAGCATCCCAAGGGAGAGCCCGTCCCGATCCGGCAGGCGGTCAAGATGCTCGGCGACGCCGTATGGGGCATCGTGACGCTGGTCATCGTCCTCGGCGGCATCCTCACCGGCGTCTTCACGCCGATCGAGGCCGGCGCGGTCGCCTGCGTCTGGGCGTTCTTCGTCACCATGTTCATCTACCGGGACTACAAATGGTCCGAGCTGCCATTGCTGGTCTACAAGACGCTGCAAACCGTGGCGATGGTGCTGACGCTGGTCGCAACCGCGTCGTGCTTCGGCTATGTCGCCGCCCTGATGCAGATGCCGGCGAAGATGACCGAATTCTTCGTCGCCATATCGAGCAACAAATACGTGCTGCTGATGTGGCTGAACATCATGCTGCTGATTCTCGGAACGGCGCTCGACCTCGCCCCCCTGCTGCTGATCTGCACCCCGATCCTGCTGCCGGTGGTCAAGAGCTTCGGCATCGATCCCGTGCATTTCGGGATCGTCATGCTGCTCAATCTCGGGATCGGCCTGCTGACGCCGCCGGTGGGAACGACGCTGTTCGTCGGCTGCGCCATCGGCAAGGTTTCCGTCGACGAGGTGATGCGTGGCATCTGGCCATTCTACTACGTGATGTTTACGGTGCTGATGATCGTAACCTACGTGCCGTGGCTGTCGCTGGCGCTGCCGAGGGCATTCGGGTTCTAGATCAGGCGCCGCAGTTTGCGGGCAGAGGAGACTCCGCGTGAAGATCGTCGACCTCAGCCGAGAGCTTTATCACCGTACGCCGAGTTATCCCGGCCACCCGCCGGTCATGCACGGTGTCTGGAAGACTCACGAGGAATCCTTTGCCGAATCCGGCAATGTGCACGGCCTGGCCTCGATGTTCATCTCGATGGTGGACCACGCCGGCACCCACATCGATGCGCCCCGGCATTTCGGCAAGAGCGGCATATCCATCGACCAGTACCCGCTGGAGAAATGCATCGTACCGGGCATCTGCGTCGACCTGCGCCACATCGCGCCCCGTGCCGAGATTACGCCCGCCGATCTCGAGGCTGCGATGGCAAAGGCCGGCGTGTCGGTGCCGAAGGGCGGCACCGTTCTGCTTTGCACCGGTCACCACGAACGGACATTCCCCCGCAAGGAATATTCCAGCGACAATTCAGGCGTGAACGTCGCCGCCACCGAATGGCTGGCGCAGCAAGGCGTCGTGCATTTCGGCATCGATTCGATGCGGCCGGGCCCCGAGGGCAAGGTGAATGCCCTCGTCCACAAGGCCTGCCTCGACCTCGACATCACCCATATCGAGAGCCTGTGCAATCTCGAAGCGCTGCTCGGCCGCGGCCAGTTCACCTTCATCGGCCTGCCGATGAAGTGGCGCGGCGGGACGGCTTCGCCGATCCGCGCGGTCGCGGTGTTTGATATGTGAAGCAAGCGAAGCGCTGAACCCGGCGTAGCTCTTCGACAAAAGCGGCATCTAGCCGCTTACCCCGATCTTCCTTCGGACGAAGCGCGTATGGACGCGCTGTGAAAGCTTGCCTAAACTCATCCCAATAATGGCCGATGCCGGGGCAAAACGGCGCGGATAATCGGGCGGGAACACCCGTCGAATCAGGGGAGGAAAACATGGACCGTCTTCGGCGGATTAATCGTGCTGTCCTATTTGCATCAGTCGCTGCGACGTCGCTTGCGCTGGCGGTACCCGCGTCTGCTCAGGAAACCTTCAAGCTCGGCATCGTGACGTTCCTGTCGGGGCCGGCGGCGGATAGTTTTGGCGTTCCTGCCCGCAACGGCGCGCAGTTCGTCATCGATCAGTTGAACAAGGGTTCAGTGCCCTCGCCTTACGAGAAGGTCGGATTCGGCGGCATCAAGATCGAGCCCGTCATCATCGACGAGAATGGTGGCGCCACCAAGCAAGTGCAGGAACTGCGCAATCTCTATCAGCGCGACAATGTCGACGTCGTGCTTGGTTATATCAGCTCAGGCGACTGCCTGGCGGTTGCGCCGATTGCGGAAGAGTTGAAAAGAATGTTGGTGCTGATGGATTGCGGCACACCACGCATTTTCGAGGAAGGCAAATACAACTACGTATTCCGTACCGCTGCCCATGCCACGATGGATAACGTTGGTCTCGTCAGGTACATGAAGGCCAAGAACGTCAAGATGGACTCGCTTTCGGCAATCAATCAGGATTACGCTTGGGGCCAGGACAGCCGGGCCGACTTCGTCGCCGCCGCCCAGCAGCTCTACCCCAACGTCAAGGTTCAGACCGACCTGCTTCCCAAGTTCGGTGCAGGCCAGTACGGCACCGAAATCTCCGCGCTGGTCGGCGCCGGTTCTGACGTGGTCTATTCAAGCCTGTGGGGCGGCGATCTGCAGGCCTTCGTCCTGCAATCGGCTCCCCGCGGCTTGCCGAAGCGCAGCCAGCTCGTCTTCAGTGCCGCCGATCACGTGCTGCCGCCGCTCGGCGACAAGATGCCCGACGGCACCATCCTCGGCGCACGCGGCGCCTACGGCCTGATGTCGCAGAAGTCGCCCCTGAACGATTGGCTATTCAAGGGATACGAGGCCACCAACGGCGTCTATCCGGTCCAGGCCGCCTATCGCATTACGCAATCGATTCTTGGATTAAAAGCTGCGGTCGAAAAGGCCATGAGCAAGAACGGCGGAAAGAAGCCTTCGACCGATGAAATGGTCGCAGCAATGACCGGCCTGGAGTGGCCGTCGCCCGGCGGACTCATTCAGATGAAGCTCGCCGACGGCCATCAGGCGATCCAGCCGATCGCCATCAGCCGCACCAAATACAATCCGGATCTCAGGCGGGTCGATCTGGTCGATATCCAGTACTTCGCCGCCGAATGCGTCAACCCTCCACCGGGCGTGAAGTCGATCGATTGGATCAAAGGCGGCATGCAGGGCGCCAAGTGCGATTAGGCCGCACCGGCATCCGATGAATACACATGGCGGCGCGTGGTTGAGCTCCGCGCCGCCTTTTCCTGCCTACCGATGACCCGCGTGACGCCACCGCCATGAATTTCTTTTTGACGATCATTCTCGATGGCCTGATTCAGGCCTCGTGGCTGTTCATCGTCGCCCTCGGCCTGACGCTGGTATTCGGCGTATTGAAGATCCTCAACATCGCCCATGGCAGCTTCTACGCCCTCGGCGCCTACATCGCGGCAACCGCGGTAACCATGGTGGCTGCACGCGGCCTGCCTCCAAGCGTTGGTTTCGTAGCCATGCTGCTCTCGGTGGCGCTGATCGCGTCCGCCGTTGGACTTCTGCTGGAACGCGGCCTCCTGAAAATGTTCTACGGCCGCGACGAGGTGGTGCTGCTGCTGGTGACCTATGCCGTGTTTCTGATCCTTGAAGACGTCACCAAGCTGATCTGGGGCGTCAATCCGATCTATGCGACGCAGCCATATGAGCTGTTCGGCAATCTCGAATTCGCCGGGCTCTATTACGTCGGCTACGATCTGGTGCTGATACCGATTTCAGCCCTGATCGGCTTTGCGATCTGGTTCGGCCTCAATCGCACCGTGATCGGAAAGATCGTGCTCGCCGTCATACATAACGAGGAAATGAGCGTGAGCATGGGCGTTCGCGTCAACCGCGTCTATGCGGTCGCCTTTGCGTTCGGCGTCCTGCTCGCCGCACTCGCCGGCGCCCTGACCGCGCCGAAAATATCGATGCAGCCTGGCCTCAGTTCGGACGTTATCATCCTGAGCTTCGCAATCGTCGTAATCGGAGGGCTGGGCAGCGTCGAGGGGGCGGCAGTCGGCGCGATTCTGGTTGGGCTGGCACGCGCTGCTTCGGTGCATCTTATGCCGCAGGCCGAACTGTTCATGATCTATTTGATCATGGCGGCAGTGCTGATGTTTCGCCCTGAGGGCCTGTTCAAGCGCGAAACGGCAAGGCGGATTTGATGAGGAAAGGCCTGCATCCCCTGGTCATGATCGCCCTCGTCGCCATGGTGATGCTGGCCGGCCGCGCGCTACCGACTTGGACCCTGTCGCTGGCGACGATTGCTGCCTCCAATGCGCTGATCGCCCTCGGCATCGTCGTGCTGGCACGAACCGGCAACGTGTCATTCGGCCAAGGCCTGTTCTTTGCCGCCGGCGGCTATGGCGTGGCGCTGATCGCCAATACCTGGGGTCTCACCGACGCGATGGCACAGGTGATCGTCGGCGCGGCTTGCGGCGGCCTGCTCGGTCTGGTCATCGGGCCGTTGATCGCGCGCTACAGCGGAATCTTCTTCGGCATGCTGACATTGGCGCTATCGATGGTGTTTTACGGCGCATTGGTGAAATCGACCGCACTTGGCGGCTCCGACGGATTCAATGTTGGACGGCCAAGCCTGTTTGGAATGAGCTTCACCGATCCGCGCGAGGCCGACTTCATGCTGTATGCCGTCTCAGTCATCGTGACCGGGTTGGCCGGCATTGCCGCGACCATCCTATTCCGGTCCGAATTCGGTCTCGCCAGTCTTGCGGTGCGCGAAAACAATCTGCGAGTGGAATATCTTGGGCTCTCGGCCAACCGGATCATATCGATCAACTTCCTGATCGCCGCGATCTTCGCCGGCGCCAGCGGCGCCTTTGCCCTGATGGCGCAGCGGCATATCGATCCGCAATTCGCATACTGGACCACATCGGGCGAATTCGTCTTTGTGGCGGTACTTGCCGGCAACCAGAGCGTGGCCGCCGTCTTCGTCGCCTCGATGGCGCTGGAACTGGTCCGTTCGTTCTCGAATCTCTATCTGCCCAACACCTGGCAGCTCGTGCTCGGCGTCTTCCTCCTGGGCGTCATTCTGTTTCTGCCGCGCGGCATCGGCTCGCTCTGGATCAGGGACCGGCGCAAGCGGCGTATCCCGGCTGCGGCTCCCCTCACCGCCGAACGAGGAGCCGCACCGTGACCCCGGTTCTTTCGGTGCGCCAGCTCGAGAAGCGCTTTGGCGCGGTGGTTGCGGCCGATGCGCTCACCCTCGATATTCCGGCCGGCCAGAAGATCAGCCTGATCGGCGCCAACGGCGCCGGCAAAACCACCTTCGTCAACATGGTCACCGGCTATCTCAAACCCGACAGCGGGACGATCCTGCTCGACGGAATCGACATCGGTAGGCGCTCGCCGCGCAGCGTAGCCCGGCTTGGCATCTCCCGCTCCTTCCAGATTCCGCAGCTGTTTGTCGAGCTCACCGCCGCCGAAAATCTCACTGTGGCGATTTCTGGTATCGGCAAGCGGATGTCACTCCGGGCGCCGGCGGAGGCCCAAGGCCGCCGCGACAAGGCCGTCGAGTTGCTGGAGCGCTTTGGCCTTGCCGATCTGGCCGATCGCCCGATCTCGGAGCTTGCAGGCGGCGTGCGCAAGCTGATTGATATCGCCATGGCACTGGTGCGTCGTCCAAAGCTACTGCTGCTGGATGAACCGACGTCCGGCGTATCGGCCGAAGAGAAATTCGTGACCATGGATCGCGTTATCCACGCCGTCGCGCCTGACGCAGCGACCATCGTATTCGTCGAGCACGACATGGAGATCGTCAGCCGTTATGCCGATCGCGTCGTGGCATTCTACCAGGGCCGGATTCTCGCCGACGGGGAGCCCGCCGAGGTCCTGAATAATCAGGAAGTCCGCCGCTACGTCACGGGGGGCGTGCGATGAATGACGCAGCGCCCTTGCTCGCAATCGACAATCTTGTCGTCGAGATCCAGTCGATGCCGGCATTGCGCGGCTTCACGATGCACGTCGCGAAAGGCGCGATGGTCAGTCTGGTGGGTCGCAACGGCGCGGGTAAGACGACGCTGATGCGTTCGATCATGGGGCACCTCACGCCGGCCAGGGGCACGGTACGGTTCGAAGGCGGCGACCTGTCGTCCCGTCCGCGCCATGCGCGCGCGGCACTCGGAATCGGCTATATGCCGGAAGACCGCTGCCTGGTGCCGCAGTTGACGGTCGAGGAAAACATCATGTTGCCGCTGTGGGTCGCGGGGCATCTCGACCGCAAGGCCCGGCTCGACTTCGTTTATGAGGTGATCGGCGAACTCACCGAGATGCGACAGCGCAAGGCGCTATTGCTGAGCGGCGGACAGCAAAAGCTGGTCGCGCTCGGCCGGGCGCTTGCCATTGGCACCAAATGCCTGCTGCTCGACGAGCCGTTCGAAGGCATCGCACCGGCGCTTTCGGAACGGCTGTCGGAGGTGCTTGCATCTCTCAAGGGCAAGGATCTGACCTTGCTGATGTCGCAATCGGACCTGAATCACTCGCGAGAATTGATTGACATGGAATTCACGATCGAACGTGGCGCCAATCCCGTACCTTAGTGAGCCCTGAGCGTACGGACCTCGCTGGCCAGCTTCGCGACGCGGTCATTCGCCGTCGTGTCCGGCCCCCGCTTCGGCGAGGTCATGAAGCTTCTCGGCATTCAACACAACGATGGCACCATGCTCGAGGCGGACCCAGTCGCGGCTTGCCCAGGCGCGCAATTGCTTGTTGATGCTCTCCCGGGTCATGCCGACCATCTCGCTGATCTCCTGCTGGGTGATCGCGATGGTGCGGCCCTGCGGCTCCGATTTGTGCTTTTCGGACAGGCGAAGCAGCGCGCTGGCCAGCCGTCCTGGCAGATTCTGCAGGATGATCTGCTCGACCTGATCGCTGGTCGATCGCAAACGGTCGCAGAGCAATTCGATGAATTTCATCGCCAGCGCCGGTTGCCCCTTCACAAACGGGATGAATTCGCGCCGATCGATGACGAAGAGTTCGCAATTACTGTTTGCAATGGCGTCGGCAGAGCGGGCTCTTCCGTCGAGCAGTGCGATTTCGCCGAAAATTTCGCCAGGCCCAACGATATTGAGAATGGCATTGCGTCCATCCGGTGAAGAAATGCTCATCTTCACCGTGCCCGAAATGACAGCATAGAGGCTGTTGCCGGGGTCTCCCTTGGAGAACAGGGTGGTTCCCCGCTTCAGCGCGGTGTGTTTGGCGTAACGGCACAGCTGTTCGAAAGCCTCAGGCTCGAGGTCGGCAAAAGCCCGGTACTTGCGCAAAACCGACAGTTTGCTGCTCGAAAATCCGTGAGCGTCACCCGTCCTTTGTTGAGGCACGCCAGTCAAACTCCAGGGGAAACACGGGATTACAGTTCTTCCGTAATCAACGCAGGCAGGGTTTTCAACCGGAAAGCGCACCGCCGCGTCGATTTGGCGGCCACCAGACGGCCCCTGCCTTGGCGGCCGAACCATGGCTGGACCGCACGGCCGTTCCGGCAGGCGGGATATTTGCAGCAAAAAGCCAGCAAAACCAAATGGTCTTGCTGGCTAACTCCGATTCTACGCGATGAGGCTATTTCAGCGAAGAGTTTGGGCAAAGCATGTGAAGCCCGATATGCATGTGGCCATTATGGGCAAAGATCCGAACCTTCAGGTCATGCGTACCATCGACGTTCTCGCCGACCTTCAGCACCAGCGGCATCGGATTGGGCGATCTGAGATTGGTCGCAATGACTTCGGTAATCTTGTCGCGGACCGCCTTTGGAATTGCTCCAGAGTGCTTTTCCCACTTGTCATGCCCCTCGGTCGATCCAGATTCGCCGGCCCAGTTTTCCTTCTTCGGCACCAGGAATTTCGTGAATTTACCGAACGCATAAGGACCGTTCTTCTTCTCGTACTCTTTGAACTTCTTCGCGGTTTTGTTGATATTCTGCGGGCTATACAATTCATTGATGTGTTCTTCAAATTTCCCGCTGTAGACTAATCCACCCATTTCTTGCTCCTTGAATAGCGGCGCCAATCGCCGCGGCCACAACGTGGCCACAATATGTCAAATATCAGAGAAATTGGAGAGTTCGGCCTTAGCACGTTCTAGATGCACAGTCATTTTTGATTGGTCGAAGAGCGTGATCGCCTGAACCAGCTCTTGCCTCGCTTCGTCTGTCCGGCCCGAGGCCGCCAGGAGCCGGGCCAGCAGCCCTCTTGCCGTGCCCAAGAAGGGTAGCGCTCCGAGCTTGGCGGTGAACTCGATCGTCCGTTGCAGGCAGCCCATGGCCTCCTCAAGCATGTGCCCGCCCTGGGACCCCAGAATATTCGCCTCCGCACTCACCGCCAGCGCTTCGATACCCGCATATCCCTTCTGTCTCGCGCTGGCCTGGCAGGCGCGCAAGAGAGACAATGCGTGCTGGACTTCCCCCAGTTGGCCATAGGCCGTACCCAGATACGCCGAGACAGCGACTTTACTGGTTTCGTGACCAAGCTTGTCGGCTTCATCCTTCGCCTGCAACAGGATCTCTGTCGCGCGCACGGCATATCCCTGCTGCGAGTAAAGGCTTCCCAGCGCGCTCATGATGAGAGGCTGAAATAGACGCGCCTCGCTTTCGCGCGAAACACGAAGGGCCTGATCCAGCGCGCTTTCTGCCTCTTCAAAATCGCCGCGCATCAGTTGCACGACCCCGCGCCCGTAGTCGGCTGCGATCATGTCATAAGGGCGGTCGTTCGTTTCCGCCAGGATACTCGCCTCTTCGGAGCAATGTTCGGCCTCGTCGAATTCGCCGAGCCACGCATGAACGATCGCGCTCATCATGCGGCAGAGCACCAGAAGGCTGGATCCCGTTGTCCCCGGCGGGACGTTATTCGGCGCACTCGCAAGCAATGCAGTTGCCTTTGCGAGGTGCCGTTGTGCATCCCGAAATCGTCCGGCCAGAAAATACGATTGGCCCAGGCCATATTCGACAAAGCAAAGCCAGGGGGTGTTGGTCATCTGGTTGGCGAGCGCGACAGCTTCTTCCGCCACCGCAATTGCTTCATAGGGCGTCCCGTAAAAATTGAGCGCCGCCGCCCTGATCGCGATAGAGGCCAGCCGGCGTTTTTCATCGCCGATCTTCCTGGACCGCGCCTCGCCGTCCTGACCAAGGCTGAACCATTCCTCGATGCTTCCAAACGACACGAACGAGAGCCGCGCCTCGATGCGCAGATCGATCGCCCGTTGTTCACGGGCCGTCGATTCCGGCTGCTTGTCCACCGCATCCATGGCGGCCTTGAAATATTCCGTAGCGTCGCGGAACGCCGATCTGGCAAACGCCTTCCTGGCGGCCAAATGGCCATATCGGTCAACCTTGCTCCAGTCCTGCGCCTTGATCGCGTGATGGCAAAGCGCTTCCGCAACATCTTCCTCGCGTCCGGCCGAAGCTGCTTCCAGAGCCGTTAAAATCCGGCGATGCAGCACTTCCCGCTGCGAGCGGAGGATAGATTCGTAGGCGACCTCGCGAATAAGGTCGTGGGCAAACACGTATTCGACCGACGGAACGGACCGTACCTCCTCGAGAAAG
>Ga0081455_10008172_pt1 | contig 10913 bp, 11 predicted proteins | sample TabmetS3T2R1_FD_70207 | JGI IMG/M metagenome (GOLD analysis project Ga0081455, IMG submission 70207) | Tabebuia heterophylla rhizosphere microbial communities from the University of Puerto Rico - S3T2R1 | ecosystem: Host-associated > Plants > Roots > Rhizosphere ... | reverse complement strand
GTGTGGCGGGTGCCCATGGTGCCCCGCCCGTTCTGGGCCGGGCCGTGCCCGCCCGCGTCGATCCGCAGGAGGCAGTGGTCGATCCCGGAGAGGTCCAGGGCCGCCTCGTTGTCGCCGGGGTTGGTCCCCTTGAGGTTCGTCCCCTGGACCCGCGAGCCCTCCTGGTCCACCCCCTGAATCAAGAGTCCGTTGCCGGTGCCGTGGGCCGAGAAGATGTCCCCGTACAGGTACAGGTCGCGCAAGCAGACGGTGGAGGGGCCGTTGACGGTGAGCACCTGGCCCCCGGACGCGCCCGCCCAGCGCAGGCGGGTGCCCTGCACGGAGGCGTCCCCGTCGTAGCCGTCGCCCACCAACTGGAGGTCGCTCCCGGCGGGGACCACCAGCCCGGCCATCAGGTTGTAGTCCCCCTCCGGGAGATGCACCACCGGGCGCTGCCCGATCAGGGGGGCGCAGCTATCAATCGCGGCCTGGATTCCGGCGCTGGTGGGCGAGCCGGGCTCGATCACCGTCCGCACGGTGATCGGGCAGTGGACGACCCCGGCCGTCGCGGCCTCGGGGGTGGCGATCTGGGCGCGGGGGACGAGTTGGGTGTTGTAGTGGGTCACCCGCCCGTTGATCGAGATGGCCCCCAGGCCGCCGATCTCGTCGCTCACCCGGCAGTCCAGGAAGAAGGCGTCCCCCTCGGGCGGCCCGCCCGGGAAGTACTGGAACGGGGGCGAGAGGTGGATCAGCGCCGGGGGCCCCAGCGAGGCCCAGTCGGCGCGGGTCCGGATATCGGTGTCGAGCAGGGTCAGCGGGCCGGGGTTCCCGATCTCGATGGTGGCCCGCCAGGGCTTGACGCAGAAGTTCCCCGCCCGCTCCGGGGTGAGGTTCAGGACGGAGTCGAGAATCTTGCACCGCTGGATGACGACGGCCGCCCCGTTGACCCCGATGTCGCAGGCCCCCAGGAAGGTGTTGTCCTGGTAGCTGATGCAGTCCAGGAAGTGGAAGTTCTGGGAGGTGTTGCAGAAGCTGGCGAAGGCCCACTTCGCCCCCCGGGAGCGGCAGCGGCGCATGTGGTAGTTGCCCGCCGGGGGGTTGTGGTGGCCCTTGCCGTGGCCCTCGTTGGTGGCGTTGACGTAGCAATTCTCGAACAGGCAGTCATCGACCCAGATGTCCAGCGCGTTGTAGTTCCAGGCCGACACCGCCCCCGACCAGTTGTTCAGGAAGCGGCAGCGCCGGACGTGGACCTCGGAGCCCATGTCCCCGTTGGAGCCGATCTTGAGCCCCCAGGAGCAGTTGAGGAACTCGCAGTCGAGGATTTCGATGGTCGTCTCGCCCGCGATGCCGCCCCCGGGCGGCTGGGCCAGGTCGATCCCCACGCTCCCGGCCCGGCTCTGGCCGTCGAAGGTGATCCGGCGGAAGGCCGAGAAGCTGACCCCGCCCGTCTGGAACATCCCGTAGTTCACCGGCCCCGGCCCGGTCGGGGGCTGCGGGATTTCGTCCGACGCGCCCCCGGCGTGGTTGTCGTCCACCCCCACGGGCCCGTCCCACAGGATTCTGGTGTCCTCCGGGGCGTGCCCGATCACCCGCAGCCCGCGCCGGGTGGTGATGTAGACCGTGGAGGTGACCCGGTAGGTGCCCGCCGGGAGGTAGATCGTCCGCGCCCCGGAGGCGAACGCCGTTTGGAAGGCGCTGGTACTGTCGGCCCCCGCGGTGGGGTCGGCCCCGTCCGCGGTGACGATGTTGCGCCAGGAGGCGAACGACCCGTTGAACTCCTCCTGCTCGGAGAAGGTCGGAGTCGGCCCGGGGCCCCCGCCCAGCGTGATCCCGTACTTGGCCGCCAGCCCGTTCCGGACCCCCGTCCGCTCGGTGGGCGTGAGCACGCGGTTGTAGACGGCGATCTCCGCGACGTCCCCGTCGAGGTAGCCGAAGGTGCCCGCGGGGGTCATCGTGATCGCCCCCACGGTCAACGTCGCGGTCGGGGTCGTCACCAGGTCGTTGGTGAAGGGGTCCGTGGCGAGGCTGGTCCCGTCGATCACCACCTCGCCCTCGCCGGGCGCGGGGGTCCGCCCGAACTCCAGGAGGTGCCACGCCCCCGCGAAGCCCGCCGGGGCCGCCCCGTCCACCCGCGCCCCGCCCCCGGCCACGTCCCCGTGGTCGTACATGACGATCCCGCTGTAGGTGGCCGAGACGACGACCCGGTTGCTCCCGTCCCCGGTGTTCTCCCAGGAGAGCGTGCCCGTGTCCCCGGCGACGTACTTCTGGACGACGAAGACCGTGCTGGCCCCGGGCGCGAACAGGTCGGAGCCCAAGACGCTCGCCCGGGAGAGGCAGTCGTCCGTCCCGTCGAAGCGCACCGCCGGGTGCCCGTTGACCACGTTGGTGTGGTAGATCGGCCGGGCCCCCGCCGTGCCCTGCGCCACGTCCCGCCCGCCCCCGCTCGAATCGGGCCAGGTCACCACCGGGTCGCCGTCGAGCAGCCCCGAGAGGGAGTCGGCCTTGAACCACAGGGTGAGCCCCGCCACGTCCCCGGGGTCGTCAATCGTGGCCGGGGGGCCGGGCGCGGTCAGCAGGGTGCCCGAGAGCGTGCCGGGCATCGCTCAGGTGATCCCGTACTTGTTCATCAGCCCCAACCGGACCCCCGCCCGCTCCGTGGAGGTGAGGACGCGGGAGTAGTTGCACCACTCCGCGAGACTCCCGGGCCAGAGGGCGAATCCGGAGTGGTAGGTCGGCATGTAGATGTACTCGGTGAAGGTCGCCTCCAGGTCGTCGGTGAACGTCCCGCTGACCAGGGACACCCCGTCCACCACGATCTCCCCCGCGCCGCCCGAGGCCACCGGGTTGCGGTAGACCTCCAGGACGTGCCAGTTGTCGTTCCAATCGGCGGGGACGGTACACAGGATGCGCCCGCCCGTGCTGTCGCCGCCCGAGTCGAAGAAGATGCTGTCGGTGGTCGGGGAGCCGCCCCGCACCGGGGCGTAGACCAGGGTGTGGTTCCCGGACCCGTCCGCCGGGTCGGCCCAGGTGTAGAGCGCCCCGTGGTTGGCCGAGTACGTGGGCTTGATGACCCAGAATTGGGTGGTGGCGTTCCCGAAGGGAGTCGTCCCGCTGGTGGCGGCCGCGGTGGTGCGGTAGTAGTCGTCCACCCCGTCGAAGGTCATCGCCGCGTGCCCGTTGACGGCCGACCCGTTGAACTGCCCCCGCTTGGAGGAGTCGCCCTGGTTGAAGTCCCAGCCCCCCACGTCGGCGTACCAGTCGGTGGGGTGCCCCCCCTCCTCGGTGCCCACGATGGAATCGGCTAGCAGCCACAGGTTCAGCCCGGTCACGGCGTCCGGGGCGATTGGGGTGACGGAGCCGGGGGTGATGGCCGAGACGACGGCCCCCGTGAGGGTGCCCATGGTCTACCTCGCGGTCCTAGGGCTGCTTGCACCACACCGAGAGCGTCCTGGCGGCCGCCTCGGCCGACCCGGACACCACCCGGAAGTAGGGGAAGTACTTGAGTTCGTCGGGGCAGGCGTACGCCTGCCCCGCGGCCACCGTGAGCGCCGTCTTGGCCGTCCCGGTGAGGTCGCGCAGGCCGACGAAGGAGCCCCCGTCGTTCGACACCTGGAAGGTCAGGGTCGTGCCGGTGAAGGCCGCCGGGACGAAGATGCTGAAGAACTGGTACCCGGTGGCGTTCACCATCGTGGAGTTCGTCCCCCCGTTGGCGATGGTGACGTCCACCTGGTCGGAGTTCCCGGCCATCGCCCCGCCTCCTACGCCTTCTCTAGCCCGACCGTGACGGCCACCCGGGCGTGCCCGGTGGAGGAGATCGTGGCCACCTGGATGGTCAGGGTGTCCTCGTACTTGAGCCCCCGGACGTTGGGCGGGGCCATGGTGAAGGCCCCCGTCTGGGTGGCCGCGAGCGTGGGTCGGTCGGTGCCCGTGGTCCAGATCGAGGTGCCGTTCAGCAGCACGTCCACCACGGTCGAGGCCCCGCCCGTCCCGGCGGTCGCCGCCTTGACCGCGATCCCCCCGATCCGGCCCGCCGACCAGGGGAACGCCATCTCGTTCAGGTTCTGCGAGGCCGTCACCGCCGTCCCGGAGTACCCCCCGAGGACGCCGACCGCGGCGTAGCTGCTTCCGCCTCTGAAGCCCGGCATCGGCTACTCCTTCCTGAGTAGCCCCCATCCGCATGGGGGCCGATGTTCGTGACAGCTATCGGTCAGACGAGAGCTCTCGTCCCAGCTACGGCCGATAGACCAGTCCCCCCTGGTGCAGCGCGGCGGTGCGGGCCGTCTTGCGGCGGCCGATCAGGGGGTGGCCCTCGCCGGGCAGCAGGAGTCCCTGCGCCCGGCGGTTCTCGTAGAGGGTGACCACCTCCTCGATTCGGGGGGCGACCACCGGGTAGAGGTCGTCCTCGATTCCCAACTCCAGGCACGCCTGCCGCCGGGGGAGGGTGAGCCACCACACGGCGTCCACCACGTCCGGCGTCCGCGCCTCCCCTTGGAGGGGGGACGCGAGGTCCAGGCCGGAAGCCACCTTCTCAAGATCGGGCACCGTCAGCGCCTAGCGCGGGGGGTGCGGCCGGACGAGCGGCGGCTCCCGCTGCCGCTACCGCCGGAGGAGCCCGACTCGCGGGCCCGCTGCTGCCGCTCCTGCTCGGGCAGGGTCGGGTCGGGCGAACTGGGCGCGGTCGGCCCCGCCCCCGGGCGGACCCCCGGGGCGTCCTGGGGGCCGGGCGTCTGGGGGTGGGTGGCGACCTGTTGCATCACCACCTCCCCCGGGGCCACCTCCAACTCCCGGAGTTCGATCTCGCCCCGGTCGATGGCCCCGGCGATCCCCTGCCGGTCGTCGGCGGCGATCCCCGGCACCGGGCTGGGCATGGTCAGGTCCACCCCGGCGAGGCCGCGGGTGAGGCCCTTCTCGGACACCACCCCGGGGAGGGTCGCCTGCTGGTGCATCCGGCGCTGCTCGTCCTCGGGCTTCGCCAACTCCCCGCCCCGGAGCATCCCCAGCACCCGCTTCTGGTCGTCGTCGTCGTAGTCCCGCTCGCGGAGAATCTCGCGGATGCGCTGCGCGGTGGCCTCGTCCAAGCCGTCCTCCCTCACCGTGCGGGCGTACGCCTCCGTCCGGGGAGTCAGGTCGGGCACCTCGACCCCCATGACGGGGAATCCCCACGGCACCGGCTGGCCGTCCGGGGTCAGTTCGTCAACGTGGCGGTCGTGCGTCGAGCCGTCCGGCCCCTTGGGCACCCCGGAGTCGTCCCGGTCGATGTCCCGCGGGCCGACCACCGCGCCCGGCGCGGGGACGCGCCCCAGGCGCACGAAGCCCTTGTTCCGCCAGTACAGCCGGTCGAGCGAGTTGTCCAACAGGACGGCCTCGCCCCCGGCGGGGTGCAGGTAGAGCGCGTACGACGCAGAGGTATCCGACATCTCCGTCTCCTGTGTCCCGTAGCTGCTACACGCCGCTCCCCGCGCCCTGGAACTTCCCGTTCTGGCGGCCCCCGCGGGCCTCCATCGCGGCGCGGGCGGCGGACTCCTCGACCTTACGGGCCAGGTCGGTGGCGTCCTCCATCCGCACGTCGGGCAGCGCCGCGAATACCACCTCCCGGTCCTGGTCCTCCCGGAAGCGGCCCATGACCACGGCCACGTTGCCCCCGGTGATGGCCTTGAGTTGGGCCAGCATGTCCTCTAGCTCGTCGGTGGGGGTGATCTCCAGATCGCCCACCAACTCCACCCCGGGGTGCTTGGCCGCGATCCGGCGCAGGGTCGTGATCAGCCGCGCCCGCTTGTTCTGCTCCTTGACGACCAGGGGCCGGACCACCTCCAGCCACTCCCTCGTCTCGGCCGGGGTCAACAGGTGGAAGCCCTTGGCGACGAAGTACGCCTGGGAGGCGGCGTCCCCCTGGAGCAGCACGATGTCCCCGTCCGGCTTGGCGTACCACCTATCCGGGGCGTTGTAGGCCGGGGGGCGGCTCGCCTGGACGATCCCCGGCAGGGTCTGGGCGTGGAGCCGGGCGAGCAAGTCCCGCGCCTGCTCGTCGTCCGGGGCCTCCACGAACCCCTCGGGCAGTTCCCGCTGCTCGGCCGGGACGACGGCCATCAGGACGCCCCCCGGACCAGCACCCCGAAGGCGCTGCGGAGTTCCCCGTAGCCGAAGATTTGCTCGGACGCGACCTTCCACGTGAAAAAATCGATGTCATAAAACAAGTGCATCTTCGGCTCGCGCTGCATGATGAGCGCGTAGGCGTCCCGGTGGGCGACGACGTTGTTGGCCTGCCCCGCGCTGGGCTTGACCAGGTTGGTGGTGACGTACGGCTCCAGGCCGTAGACCTCGGAGCCGATCCGGCCCCGGGTGACCTGTTCCCCGCCGTTGCCGCCCCGGTACAACTGGTTCGACCAGCGGTCGAGCCCCAGCTTGTCGTTCTTCTCGGCCGGGGTCATCACCAAGAACCGCCCCTCCTCGGGGGCGTTGGCGTCGTCCAGGTACTGGTTGGCCCGGCGCACGTTGTCGTCGGTGAACGGGGTGCCCAGCGCCCCGACCACCTGGGTGAAGCCCCCGACCCCACCCGCCAGCTTGAAGTCCAGGTCTTGGGCCAGGGCGTAGCCGATCTTGGACTCGTACTGCTGGCGCAGGTTGACGTTCGACTGCACCTCCACGATGTCCTCGACGCCGATGGCGGCGTACCACCACTGGTTCAGGGTCAGGGTGGTGACCGTCTCGTTGACCGTCTCGTAGGTGATGGCGGTGTTGTCGGACTTCTGGCGGGCGGCCAGGTTCCCAATCGTGGGAATCTTGACCGACTTGCCGACCCGGGCGTCCGACTCGTACGACCGGTTGAAGAGGTTGGCGAGGACGAGGTTGGCCTCGGTCGCCGCGAGCACCTTCTTGCTCCAGATGTCCGGGGAGAAGATGCCGTCCGCGATCTGCTTGTCTACGAACTCCGTCTGACCGGTTGCCACGGGCGTGCCCTCCTGCCCTCCCGAGGGGGGGATTGGGTACGCCGTCGAGGGGTGCGAAGCCCGGGTAGGGGCCCCTGAGCGGGGGCCCCTACTGGGCGCGACCGTGCCGCTGCGCCTCCCGCGGGTCGATTCCCGCGGTCGAGCGGTAGGAGTAGCCCTCCTTGGGCCGGTCGCGCTTCATGTCCCAGACGGCCTTGAACTCCTCCAGGTCCATCCGCCGGATCACCTCGTCCGTCAGGACTCTGGTGCCGGAGGGCGGGCCCGAATCCGTTTCTGGGGACGGCTCGCTCCCGTTCTTCTCTGCCAGCCACCGGTCGCGGAACGCCGGGAGTTCCTCTTTCTCCCATTTCTGGCGCTCGGCCTTGACCTGGTGCTCTTGCGCGTTCTTGACCAGGGTCTGGAGCCAGAGGTTGTACTGGCCCGCAAAGTCCCGGCGGCCGAAGTCCTCGCTGTCCCGGACGTCGGCGGCCGTCTTGTCCAGCAACTCGGGGGTGAAGTGCTCGGACGCCCAGGTTTGCACGTCCTTCTGGAAGCCCTGGTACACCCGGCTCTCGGCCTGCCGGTCGAGTCCCCGGCGCTGCTCTTCGGTGCGCTGGGTCTGGAGGTCGTCCCAGCGTTTCTGCCCGAGGGAGTAGAACTCCCCCGCCGATCCGAGTTGCCGCTCGGCCTCGGCCCCCTCCTCGGCCCTGATCTGGTCGCGCACCCGGCGCACCAGGTCGTCCCTGGTGGTCGGGGGCAGGTCGTCGTACGAGAGCGATTCGACCCGTCTGCGGTAGAGCCGCTCGGCCATCTGTCCGGACAACCCGGCGACCCGCTCGTGACTCCGAAGGTCGTCGGGGTCGGCCTCGTCCAGCAGCCGCTTCCGGTCCTCGGGGGAGAGCGCCCCCCAGCGGACCGGCGGCGGCGCGGGCGGGGACGACCCGTCTGCCCCCTCGGAGGGGCGGTCGTCGCTGCCGGGAGATGCCTGGGGGCCGGTCGTCGCCTCGGCGGCTTGGCGGGCCTCCGGAGTCGTCGCCTGCTCGGGCGGCGGCTCGCGGTCGGTCCCGCGCTCACCCCAAGGAACCGGCGGGCCGGACGCCCCCTGCTCCTGTGCCATCGTGCGCCCTAAGTCTATGGCCCGTACGGGTGACAGGCAAGGGGGTAGGCGTACCTACTTGCCAATGCCGGGGTACTTCTTGTGGACGGCGGCCTTGACCCGCCGCTGCTCGCCCTCGGAGCCGTGCTGGGCCACCCGGGAGAGGGCGTTGCGGGCGTGGGCGGCGTCGTGGATCGGGTAGGCCCGCTTCTCCGGGAGGGCGAAGTTGGATTCTTTGATGTGCTTCCGGCCCTTGCCGGTCAACTCGGCCATCTCAGCACCCCTTCTTGGGCGGCTTCGACGGGGGCATCTTCTTGGTCTTGACGGTGTAGCTGGTCTTGGCGGGCATCTATTTCTTCCCCTTCTTGTAGCCGCCCTTGGGCTTGTGCATGTAGTCCTCCCGCTGGGCCTGGGACATGCCCTTGGTCGCCCGGGGCTCCTTGCCCTCCTCGACCAGCCCGTGCTCGGTCGCCATGAATCGGCGCTGCTTCTCGGTCTTGGCCGGTGACACCGCGTCCTCCTCTCGGGGCGTTAGCGGACCCCGCTCCCTGTAGGGGCCTGGAAGCGGGGCAGGTTGCGCTGCAACAGGTCTTTGGTCGTCTGGTCGGAGAAGCCCCCGAAACTCGCCAATCCCAGCGCCCCGGCCTGTTCGTCGTTCGTGCCCCGGAGGAAGTCCTGGGTCCGCCACTGGGCGGGGTTGACGGCTTGCTGGAGGTTGTTTGACTCCCACCACCGGCCTTGGGTGGTCACGTCCCCCTGCTGCGGGACGGGCCGCCCTTGGAGCAGCGCCTCCTGGAAGGCGCTGGTGGGGACGTTGAAGCTGGCGGTGAGCCCGGGGGCGGTGTTCGTCCCCGTCATCGCCTGGGAGAAGGCGCTGGAGGGCTGTCCGGCGGGGGGCTGGAAGGCCCCGTCCTGCTGGGCCCCTGGTTGGGCCTGGGGCTGGTAGGGGTTGGTGACTGCCACCCCGCCCGGCCCCGGCCCCGGCCCCGGCGGCTGGAACTGTTGGGGCAGCGTGGTGGCCTGGAGTTGGTTCCCCGCGGGCTGGCCCTGGAGGCCCCCGCGCTGGCCCATCATCCACGCCTGGAAGGCCGTCCGGGGGTTGGACGCCATCTGGGCCACGTCCCGGCTCTGTTCGAACGCCTGCTGCTGGGCGGCGAGGGTCTGCCGCCCCTCGACCTCCCCAACGGCGATGCCCGCGGCCTGGTGCAACTCGGCGTACTGCCGGGCCAGGTCGTCCTTGTGAATCTGGAGGGCTTGGGCCCGGTCGAGGTCGCCGGAGCGGATGGCGTCCTGCCGTTCTCGCTCTAAGCGGTCGAGTTCTTGCTGGCGGCGGGAGATTTCCGAGGTGGCGAGCATCCTCGCCGTCTCGTCCTGCTGCACCTGGGACTTGATCTGGGCCTCGATCCGCTCCCGGTCCAGGGTGGACTTGCCCTCGAAGACCCCGGAGAGTTCCGCCTCCCTGATCTTCTGGTCCGTGATCTGGGCCAGCCGCGCCGTGTTGGCGTTCCACTGGGCGGCGTCCATGCCCCCCGGCAGGCCGTCGATCCAGGGCACCCCGAAGGGCGACATCATCCCGTTCTGGATGCCCCCGATGGAGACGGCCAGCCGCCCGGCGGCCTCGTTCGCGGGGACGATCTGCCCCGCCATGATGGCGTTGCGGAACGCCTGGTTCGCCTCCGGGGTGGGGGTGTCCGTCGAGATGCCGTTGGGGGTGTCGGACCGCATGAAGTACCGCTGGACCAACTCCCAGCCCCCGAAGGTCAGCCCGTAGGGGAGTTGCCACTGGGGCCGCTCCCCCATCTGCTGGCCGATCTGGAGCGACGTTCCGGCCGTCTGACTCATGGCTTACACCCCTCCCCTGCGGCCGTGGGACATCCCCAGGCGTTTGGCTTCTTCCACCGACACGGGTGGCGCGAACGACGGGCTGAGCGCCGGGTTGAGCGGATCGACGGTGGAGGCGAGCGTGGCCGCCGTCGAGGTGGCGGTGGAGCCCGCCCCGGTGAGCGGGCTGGCGGTGCCCCCCGCGCCCGCCGTGAGCGCCCCGTCCCCGGCGTAGGACTCCGGGGTGCCCGGCCGCCCGCCCGCCGTGAGTTGGCCGTCCGAGGTGGGCGGGGTGAAGCGGATGTCGATGGGCGACGGGGCGGTGATCGTGGGGGCCATCCGCACGTCCGGGGCGGCCCCCCTGATCTTGCCGATCATGTCGGTGAACTGCTGGAAGCCCTGCTGGACGGGGGTCAGGTCGTTGATCCCCATCTGGTTCGCCGCCGCCACGCCCCGCAGCCCCTCCTGCCCCACCAGGGGGGCCATGGCCGCGAGTTGGAGTTGGCGGCGCATCGGCCCGCCCTGCCCCTCCCGCATGCTCTGGGTGAGCGAGTTCACCTGGTTGGTGCGGGCGTTGGTGTACCCGAGGGCCTCGGCCTCCCGCTGGGAGCGCACGTCGCTGTCGGCCGTCTGCTGGGCGAGTTGGTTCCGCTGGGTGGCGAGGCGCTGCTCGGACTCGGCCACCTGGCGCTCTAGCTGGGCGCGGTACGCGGTCGCCCACTCCTGCATCCCGTAGGCCGACCCCAGGACCATCTGGTCCACCTGTTGCTGGGTGGCGTTGGGGTGGTCACGGATCCACTTCTCGTTGGTCTGCCAGCGGCGCTGGCGCTCGGCCTCGGCGTCGGCCTGGTACTTGGCGAGCCGGGCCTCTTCCCCGACCTGTTGGGTCTGGACCCGGCGCAGTTGGGTGGTGGCCCCCAGGTCCGCGATCTCGTAGGGCAGGGACTGGAGAATCTTGGTGGTGTTGGCCTCGTCCACCCCGGCGCGGGCGAGGGTGGCCCGCACGTTCGGGCCGATCAGGGCCATGATCTCGCGGGCCCGCTGGCGGGTCAGATCGACGTTGGCCCGGCCCTCCTCGATCTCGATGGGGG
>Ga0081455_10008171_pt1 | contig 10914 bp, 8 predicted proteins | sample TabmetS3T2R1_FD_70207 | JGI IMG/M metagenome (GOLD analysis project Ga0081455, IMG submission 70207) | Tabebuia heterophylla rhizosphere microbial communities from the University of Puerto Rico - S3T2R1 | ecosystem: Host-associated > Plants > Roots > Rhizosphere ... | reverse complement strand
TAGGTGTAGTTGCGGAAGTCGGCACCTTCGTCGACGAAGCGCTCGCCCTTGATGTTCACGATGAGCCCGAGCGGATAGGAGTGTTTCTGGAAGTTGTCGCCCACCTTGCGGTCGCCGTGCCACGGCGCGTTCAGGTCCCACTGCACGGAATGACAGCCGCTCCAGTGGCCCCAGGGCAGCGCGCCGATCTCGAGCGCCATCTTGATGCCGTCCCCGGTGTTGTAGGGGGTGCCGCGAACGCGGGCCAGCTCCCAGTTGGGCCCGAGGTAGCGCGTGCGCATCTCGGGATTCGCCTCGAAGCCGCCGGAGGCGAGCACCACGGCGCCGGCCTCGATGGTCTCGGCAACGAGGTCGAGCGCTCCGGCGCCGATCGTGTCGCGCATGTCGAGGTCGCTGAACCCCCATTCCGCCTGCAACCTGCGTCGTCGCACGGCCGGCGGCTCGGGCAACGTCGCTCGTAACGACTCGACCCATTCCCGCGACGCGGCAATCGGCGCCAGGTCGGGCTCGGGGAAATAGCGATAGTCCTCGGCGTCCGACTTTTCGCGGCCCGGTGAAGTCGTGCCGTCCTTCTCGTGGAAATGGCGGGTCTCCTGGACGACCTTCTCCCCGGCATCCAAGATCGCTGCCTGCCGCTGGATCTCGAACTTGGCGGCCTGCTCGACCGACTTGAACGAGTTGACGTTCTTGGTCTCCGTGCGGGTGCCGAGTTCGACTTGACCGACGGGGCGCAGGGACAGGTTGACGTCGCAGCGCAGCGAGCCTTGGTCCATCCGGACGTCTGACACGCCCAGCGATCCGATGAGGTCGCGCAGGTGCATGACGTATGCGCGCGCCACGGCCGGCGCCTTGTGACCCGGCACGACGATCGGCTTCGTCACGATCTCGATGAGCGGAATGCCGGCTCGATTGAAGTCGACGAGCGAGTAGTCGGCGCCGTGGATGCGCCCCGTTGCCCCGCCGACGTGGAGGGACTTTCCGGTGTCTTCCTCCATGTGGGCGCGTTCGATTTCGATCCGGTAGACCTCGGCATTGCCGTCCCGGGTGGTGATCTCGACGTCCGTCCAGCCGTCGTGCGCGATTGGCTCGTCGTACTGGGAGGTCTGGAAGTTCTTCGGCATGTCGGGGTAGAAGTAGTTCTTGCGCGCGAACCGGCACCACGCCGCGATCTGGCAATTCAGCGCGAGGCCGATACGAATCGCCGACTCCACCGCCTTGCCGTTGACGACCGGAAGCGCGCCGGGGAGGCCCAGGCACACTGGGCAGACGTTGGAATTCGGCTCCGCGCCGAAGTTCGTCGCGCACCCGCAAAACATCTTCGACGCCGTGTTGAGCTCGATGTGGACCTCCAGGCCCATCACCGGCTGGTAGCGAGTGAGCGCCTCGTCGAGGTCTACCAGCGCGATACCCGCGGTCATCAGACAACCTCCAATGCAGGCGCCTTCGACAAGATGGGCGCGCCCCACTGCTCCAGCAGCATCGCTTCAAGCGCTGCGCCTACGTTGTAGAGGCGGTCGTCAGCCATGGCCGGCGCGAGGAACTGGATCCCGGTCGGCAGCCCGTTGGCGGCAACCCCGGATGGCAGCGACATTCCGGGAACACCCGCGAGGTTCGCCGGAATTGTTGCGACGTCCTGCGCGTACATCGACAGCGGATCGTCGAGCTTGTCGCCGAACCTGAACGCCGTCGTGGGCGACGTTGGAGACGCCAAGACGTCGACCATCGCGAAAGCAGCAGCGAAGTCGTCTGCGATCAGCGTCCGTACCTTCTGCGCGGAGCCATAATAAGCGTCGTAGTAACCACTGGACAGCGCGTACGTGCCCAAGATGATGCGTCGCTTCACCTCCGCACCAAAGCCGGCGTCTCGGGTCGCGGCCATGACCTGCTCGGCGCTCGGATCGTCCTCCGGCGTTACCCGAAGCCCGTAACGCATGGCATCGAAGCGGGCCAGATTGCTGGAGGCCTCGCTCGGCAGAATCAGGTAGTAGGCGGCAAGCGCGTGCACGAAACTCGGGCAGGACACCTCGATGACCTCGGCGCCCGCGCCACGAAGCAAGTCGAGTGACTCCTCGAACCGCTCGACGACGTCCGGATCGAAGCCCTCTCCCCCGAGCTCCCTGATCACACCGATTCGCAAGCCCTTGACGTCCGCGCGGCGGGCCGCGCCGACGAGGTCGGGAAGTGGGCGATCGATGCTTGTTGAGTCATGGGGGTCGTGACCGCCGATGACCTCGTGCAACAGTGCCGCGTCCAGCACGCTGCGGGTTACCGGGCCGGCTTGGTCGAGGCTGCTCGCCAAGGCGATCAGCCCGTGACGCGAAACACCGCCGTACGTTGGCTTGACGCCCACCGAGCCGGTCATGGCGGCTGGCTGCCGGATGGACCCACCCGTGTCTGTACCGATGGCGAGTGGCGCCTCGAATGCAGCGACCGCTGCGGCCGACCCACCACCCGAACCACCCGGGATCCGCTCGATGTCCCACGGGTTGTGGGTCGGGCCGTAGCCGGAATGTTCGGTTGACGAACCCATCGCGAACTCGTCCATGTTCGTCTTGCCCAGGATCGGGAGCCCGGCTGCCTTCAGTCGCGTCGTGACCGTGGCGTCGTAGGGAGCGATCCAACCTTCGAGGATGCGCGATCCGGCGGTCGTCGGCAGGCCCTTTGTGGCCAGAACATCCTTGACCGCGATCGGGACGCCCGCGAGTGTCGGAAGGCGCTCGCCGGCGGCACGGCGTCCATCGATTTCGCGCGCCGTGGCCAGCGCGCCTTCGGCGTCGACGTGCAGAAAGGCCCTGATGGTTCCGTCGACATCCTCGATCCGCTGGAGGTGCGCCTCGACAATGTCGACCGACGACACATCCTGGGCTTCGAGTCGGCTGGCCAGTTCGGCGGCGGACAACCGGATCAGGTCGGACGTCACTCGGCCTCCAAGATCTTGGGTACGAGGAAGCGGTCCTGCTCGCTGGCTGGCGCACCGGCCAGCGCTTCATCCGTCGTCAGGCCGGGCCGGGTTTCGTCCGCTCGGAACACGTTGCTGATCGGCAGCGGGTGACTCATGGCGAGCACGTCGTCTCCGGCAGCGCTTTCAACAACTCGAACGTGGTCGAGGATGATCGGCAATTCGGCTGCAAGATGATCAAGTTCGTCATCATCCAGATTGATGCGCGCCAGACGCGCCAGGTGAGACACCTCGGCGCGGGTGATCGCGGGCTCGGACATGCGAAATCCTTCAAGAATTGCGAGGTCATCGGGGGAAAGACCCGCCCCATCCTAGTGACCCGTTGTCGCGGGCTGAACGCGTGACGTAGTTCACCCGGCGGGCGTACCCTCCGCTCATGCTCGATATCCGCTTCCCCTACCGCATTCCGAAGGGCTACACGGTCGTCGACGACGACGACGACGACCCGGTGCTGCTCGACGAGAACGGCTCCGCCCTCGACACATGGCGCGAGGACTATCCCTACGACGCGCGCCTTGATCGAGCGACCTACGACTACGAAAAGCGGCTGCTCCAGATCGAGTTGCTCAAACTGCAGAACTGGATCACCGACACCGGCAGCCGAGTCGTCCTTGTCTTCGAAGGCCGCGATGCCGCCGGCAAAGGCGGCACCATCAAGCGGTTCACCGAGAACCTGAATCCGCGCGGTGCACGCGTCGTCGCGCTCGTCAAACCAACCGAACACGAACGGACCCAGTGGTACTTCCAGCGCTATGTCGCGCACCTACCGGTGGCCGGAGAGATGGTTTTCTTCGACCGCTCTTGGTACAACCGCGCCGGCGTTGAGAGGGTCATGGGCTTCTGCTCGCCAGAGCAGTACACCGAGTTCCTTCGCCAGGCACCTCAATTCGAGAAGATGCTCATCAACGACGGCATCTACCTGGTCAAGTTCTGGTTCTCGGTCTCACGCGCCGAACAGTTGACGCGATTCACCATCAGGCAGATCGATCCCGTTCGTCAGTGGAAGCTTTCGCCCATCGACCTCGCATCGCTCGACCGTTGGGACGACTACACCGAAGCCAAGGCCGAGATGTTCCACAAGACCGACAAGAACCGGGCGCCGTGGACGGTGGTCAAGAGCAACGACAAGAAGCGTGCTCGAATCGAGGCGATGCGCTACGTCCTCAGCCGCTTCGACTACCCGAACAAAGACCCCGAGATCGCCCGCGACCCCGATCCGCTCATCGTCGGCGCTGCCGCGGACCTTTTCGAGCGGTATGAGGACGACGTCGACTGGTGAGCGCGGCTGACCGCAGTTTGGCCTCAATCCTGCGATGATCGTGCCGTGCTCAAGCGCGGGTGGTTTTGGACGATCGTGGGCGGACTCCTGCCCGTCGCAGCCGGGTTCGCCGCGGGCACATTTCCGCCCGGTAAGAACGACCACGCATGGGCCTACCCGATCGCGCCGAACGTCTTTCTCGGGATGTCTGTCGCACTCGCGCTGGCGCACGTTCTGATCGCTGTCGGATACGACGACATCGCCGATCGCACGAGCGGTGGAGCTGCGCGCTCGGCCCTTCAAGTCGGCGGGATCGGCCTCCTGATCGCGGGAGGCACCGAGATCTGGTCGGGCACGCTGGCTCGAGTCGATCGCGGCTCGCAGGCCATCGTGAACCTGAACACCGGATACGCCGTAGCCGGCGTGCTCGTCCTGGCCGGGACGCTGGGTGCGGGCATCGCTTTGGCGCGATCCTGGACGCGCGTAGCCGTGCCACTGCTGGTCAACGGCGTCATCCTGCTGGCCGGCGTCGCGCCGGCCTTCGCGTGGAGCGTCCTCGGCAAGGGAGACGCGCCCCGCATCGCCGCGCTTACCGTGTGGAACCTGAGTTACGTCTGGCTGGGCTTGGCTCTCAAGAAGCCTCGCCGGCCAGCAGCCGTTCGAAGCCAGATTCATCGAGAATCGTGAGTCCGAGCTGCTCGGCCTTGTCAGCTTTCGACCCGGCATTTTCGCCGACGACGACATAGTCGGTGTTCTTCGACACTGATCCGGCCGCCTTGCCGCCGCGGCTGATGATGGCTTCCTTGGCCGAGTCGCGGGTGTAGTTCTCGAGCGAGCCCGTCACGACGACCGTCAGCCCCTCGAGCGTGCGTGGAATCGACGCATCGCGCTCATCGGCCATACGGACCCCAGCCGCCGCCCAAGCGTCGACGATCTCGGCATGCCAGTCGACGTCGAACCACTCGATGACGGCTTCGGCGATGGTCTGACCGACGCCATCGACCGCCGAGAGTTCATCGACACTCGCCGACCGGATGGCGTCGAGCGACTCAAAATGGGTGGCCAGGGCTCGTGCAGCCGTCGGGCCCACGTGCCGGATGGACAGTGCGACAAGAACCCGCCACAAGGGCTGTGACTTGGCCTTTTCGAGGTTGTCCAAGAGCTTGCGGCCGTTGGCCGACAGAACACCTGCCTTGGTCGTGAACAACGGGACACGAAGCAGATCGGCCTCGGTGAGCGCAAACAGTCCGCTTTCGTCGGAGAGCACCTTCGATTCGAGGAGAGCGGCCGCAGCCTCCTCGCCGAACACCTCGATGTCGAAGGCGCCCCGCGAGCCGACATGTGCGAGCCGCTCCCACAGTTGGGCAGGACACAACCGGGAGTTGGGGCAGCGGATGTCGGCGTCGCCCTCCTTCTCAGGGCGCAGTTGGGTCTGACACACCGGGCAGTGCGTCGGCATGACGAACACCCGCTCACTGCCGTCGCGCAACTGCACGACCGGTCCCACGATTTCGGGGATGACATCTCCCGCCTTGCGCAGCACCACCATGTCGCCGATGAGAACGCCCTTGCGCTTGACCTCATGCTCGTTGTGCAGCGTCGCCAACTCGACGGTCGACCCGGAGACGCGTATGGGCTCCATCACCCCGAACGGGGTGACCCGACCGGTGCGTCCGACATTGACCCGGATGTCGAGCAGCCGGGTGTTGACCTCCTCCGGCGGGTATTTGAAGGCGACTGCCCAGCGCGGCGCCCTGGAGGTTGAACCGAGACGGCGTTGCAGATCGACCTGATCGACTTTGACCACGATGCCGTCGATGTCGTGCTCGACGTCATGCCGGTGCTCACCATAGAACTCGATGAACTCCTTGACCTCGGCGATGTTCGGCAAGACCTTGGCGCGATCTGACGTCGGGAGGCCCCAATCGCGCATGGCCGTGTAGGCGTCGCTCTGGCGCGTGGGCAGGAAGCCTTCGCGGTATCCCAGCCCGTGGCACACCATCGACAAGGGACGGCTCGCCGTGATCGACGCGTCCTTCATGCGCAGCGAACCCGCGGCGGCGTTACGCGGGTTGGAGAAGGGAGTGTTGCCGGCCTCGGCCCAAGCGGCGTTGAACTCCTCGAAGGCGAGTGTCGGGAAAAACACTTCGCCGCGAACTTCGACATATGCCGGCACCGGATGGGTTTCGGTGCCGGTGAGCCGATGCGGTATCACTGCGATGGTGCGCACATTGTTGGTGACGTCTTCACCCACCCGTCCATCGCCCCGAGTGACGCCCCGCGTGAGTCGGCCGTGTTCATACGTCAGCGAGATGGCCAAGCCATCGACCTTGAGCTCGCAGAGGAACTCGGCGTTGGTAACGCCCTCTTTGCCGAGTCGGGCGTGCCACGCATCGAGCTCTTCGAAGGAGAAGGCATTGTCGAGGCTGAGGAGCCGTTCGCGATGCTCGTACGACTCGAACGTGCTGCTGGCGTAGCCGCCGACGCTCTGCGTGGGTGAATCAGGCGTGCGAAGCTCGGGCCACTGCTCCTCGAGCGCCTCAAGCTCGCGCATGAGTTGGTCGTACTCGGCGTCGGAGACCGTGGGCGCATCGTCGAGGTAATAGCGAGTGCGGTGCTCTTCGACTGATTCGGCAAGTTCCTTGTGCTTCTGCCGCGCCTGCGCAACCTGCTCGGCCACCTCATCCACGCGTCGAGCCTATCGACGGCCTCAGACCGTCGATGCTGCCTGTCGTGCGAGGGTCAACGCAGCGCGGGCGTGGTCGAGTGTGGAATTGGCGAGGCCGCAGGCGGGTGTGACGACGGAGCGTTCTCCGTACGCTGCGTCGTCAAATCCGAGGGCAGTGAACCAGCGGTCAACCCGTCGCCGAAGGTCGGTCGCGGAGGGCAAGTGCCCGGCGGTCGGAACAGCACCGGGCCACAGGTCAACGCCGGCCTCGAATGCCGACGCCCAGGCCTCCCCGGGCTCAACGAGTGAGAGGTCGAAGGAGATGCCGCCGAAGCCCGCTCCCGCAAGGAGATCCACGGGGACGTCGCGAGCGCAGCAGTGAGCCACGGGCGTTGCGTCCGAAGTGGTGATGGCTGTCGAGATGATGCTCAGGAGCCGATCCGCCTCGTGGTCGTCCACCGGCCGGTGCCGTCCGTATCCGGACGCGGTCGGCACGGCTCCCGCCAGGACAGCCGGCAGCATGGGTTCGTCGACTTGCACGACGAGTTCCGCCTGAGGTGCGCGTCGGCGCAGGTCAGCGATCTGGACGGCCAAGCCCGCCGCCAAGGATTCGGCGAGGTCCCGCCGCGCACCGTGGTCGCCGAGGGCGCGATCGCCTCGCGGACGCTCGACCATGGCGGCCAACGACCATGGGCCGGCCACCTGCTGCTTGACCGTGGGAGTCGTCCGCGGAAGTAACTCCTCGAGCAGATCGAGATCGTGCGCGAGCAGGCTGCGTGCTCGGCGCTGATCGCGACTCTCCCCCGCGGTCAGTCGCCATCCGGCCGGTTGCAAGTCGACGCCGAGATTCTCCAGCATCGCCAGAGAACGACCGACCATTCCGGCATGCGTTCCCCGGGCCGGAAGTTCGGGGACGTAGGCGATCTCCCCCACTTCACCAAGGACGATCTGCAGGCCTTCCCGAACGTCCTCGCCAGGCATCGAACCGATGCCGGTGGCCCTCACGCCATCCTCATGGGACGGCGGCGGTGCGACGGGTGCGGTCGATCGTGGCCGAGCCCACCACGCGCGTTCCGTCGTAGATGACGCACGCCTGTCCGGGAGCGATCCCGAACGCAGGGTCGGTCAACTGGACGTGCACGGAACCGTCGACGACGTTGACCACGGCCCGGTGCTCATCACCGTGAGCTCGGAGTTGGACGGTGCACTCAAACGGATCGCTGGGAACGGCTCCGGCCCACAGCGGCTTGATGCACTCCAGCCCATCGACCTCGAGGTGATCACGTGGCCCAACCGTCACCATTCCGGAGACCGGCTCGATGTCGAGGACGTAGCGCGGCTGGCCATCGTCGGCGGGTATTCCGAGTCGCAGACCGCGCCGCTGGCCGATCGTGAAGGCGTACGCACCGTCGTGCTCACGCAAGATCGCACCGTCTTCGTCGACAATGGCCCCGGCCCGCCGACCGAGCTTTTCGGCCAGCCAGCCGGCGTTGTCGCCGTCGGCGATGAAGCAGATGTCGTGCGAGTCGGGCTTCTGCGCGACCGAGAGCCCCCTCGCTGCTGCTTCGGCACGCACGTCCGACTTGACCGACCCGCCAAGCGGAAAGAGCGATCGCTCCAGCTGTTCCTTCGTCAGGACGCCCAGGACATATGACTGGTCTTTGCCGGCATCGACCGCGCGATGCATCTCAACGCCCGCCGGACCCTCGACCAGTCTGGCGTAGTGACCCGTGGCAACGCCATCGAAACCCAAGGCCAGGGCGCGGTCGAGAACCGCTGCGAACTTGATGCTCTCGTTGCATCGCAAACAGGGGTTGGGCGTGCGACCGGCCTCGTATTCGCTGACGAAGTCGTCGACCACGGCGTCGGCGAATTCATCGCTCATGTCCCAGACGTAGAACGGGATGCCGAGCAGGTCCGCGGCCCGGCGCGCGTCATGCGAATCCTCCAGTGAGCAGCACCCGCGCGCACCGGATCGATACGAGCGCGGATTTCGACTCAGTGCGAGATGTACGCCAGTGACATCGTGACCCGCGTCGACTGCGCGCGCCGCGGCGACCGCGGAGTCGACTCCCCCGGACAGTGCTGCAATCAGGCGCCTTCGCGCCGGGGCTGCAATGACCTTCATCGGCCGGTCCGGAGAAAACTGGCGGCGCGCGACCGCTCGATCGCGGCCGGAAGAGCGGCCAAGACGGCATCAACATCTGCGTCCCGGGACGTGTGGCCGAAGCTGAACCGCAGGGATCCGCGTGCCGTGGCGGCGTCTAATCCCATGGCCAGCGGCACATGGCTGGCCTGGGGCACACCAGCTGCACAGGCTGAGCCGGCTGAACACGCGATGCCCTCGGCGTCGAGCATCAGCAGCAAGGTCTCGGCCTCACAGCCGGGAAACGCCACGTGCAAGATGTGCGGCAGACGGTGGTCGGGCCCGGGCTCCGGATCGCCGTTGACGATCGCCAGAGGGTCAAGGGCACATATGCCGGCTTGGAGACGCGATCGCATGGCCTCCAGACGGCCGGACAGGTCTTCGCGGCGGGTCATCGCGACGTCAAGAGCCGCCGCGAACGATGCGATGAGCGGGGCGGGGACCGTGCCAGAGCGAACCTGACGTTCCTGGCCGCCCCCGTGGAGGAGTGGCGTGGGGTCGAGCTCACGGCGAACCAGCAAGGCACCGATGCCGACGGGTCCTCCGAGTTTGTGCGCCGTGACCGTCATCGCATCCAATCCCGACTGCGCGAAATCGACGTCGAGGTGACCGACAGCCTGAACCGCATCGCTGTGCACTCGGACGCCGTGCTCGGCCGCCGCCGCCACGACAGCGGCAATGGGCTGGACGGTGCCGACTTCGTTGTTCGCCCACATCACCGAAACCAGGGCTACGGAGCCGGGATCGGCGGCGATCTCGCGCGTCAGCACCTCGACGTCGATGCGTCCGGCAACATCGACGCGGATCGTCGCGACCTCGGCGCCGTCGTGTTCGAGGACCCAATCGACCGGATCGAGTACGGCGTGATGCTCGATTGCGCTCACGCAAAGTCGGTTGCGGCCGTCGGCCCGGCCGGCCCACGCAAATCCCTTGATGGCCAGATTGTTGGCTTCCGTGCCACCCGAGGTGAACACGACCTCGCTCGGCAATGCGCCCAAGCGATCGGCGATCCGTTCGCGTGACTCCTCAACGACACGGCGAACTGAGCGGCCGGCGTCGTGCAGGCTCGACGCATTGCCGATCCGGCCCGCATGCTCGGCGAATGCCGCGATTGCCTCGGGGACCATCGGCGTTGTCGCCGCATGGTCGAGGTAGGTCGTCGTTCCGGGCACCGTTCAAGGGTACGGAGTCATCCCCCCGGCGTGTTCGTGGCTCGGGTTGGCGACGGACTTCGGCGTTGAAGGCGGCGCCGGCGTCAGCGAGCCGTGTCGGCCAACGAGTGGCGAGATTGCCGCAGGCGGTAGGAGAAAGCCCATCCGGTGATTCGCCACAGTGCTTCAGTGATGATTCCCAGCGACATCTTGCTGCGGCCGCGCTCACGCTCGCGGAACACGATGGGCACCTCGACAGCCCTCATTCCGGCGTCCTCGGCGCGGCGCGCGAGATCGACTTGGAAACAGAAACCGCGGGACTCGATGCCGTCGAGCGGAAGACCTTCGAGGGCCTTGCGACGGAACGCGCGAAATCCACCCGTCACGTCCCGCAACTTCAGGCCGAGCGCCATTCGGGCGTAGAGGTTGCCGCTGCGCGAGAGGAGTTCTCGTCGCCACGGCCAGTTCTCGGCGCCGCCGCCAGGCACCCAGCGAGATCCGAGCGCCACATCGGCGACTTCGAGCCCATCCAGGAGACGCGGGACGTCTTCGGGCTGGTGCGACCCGTCGGCATCCATCTCGACAACGGACTCATAGTCGCGTTTCAGCGCCCAGTCGAAGCCCGCCCGGTAGGCCACACCGAGGCCCTGTTTACGTTCACGGTGCAGGACGTGGACACCGTCGTGGGTTTCGGACAACTTGTCGCCCAAGTCGCCCGTGCCGTCCGGGCTG
>Ga0081455_10000761_pt2 | contig 10914 bp, 8 predicted proteins | sample TabmetS3T2R1_FD_70207 | JGI IMG/M metagenome (GOLD analysis project Ga0081455, IMG submission 70207) | Tabebuia heterophylla rhizosphere microbial communities from the University of Puerto Rico - S3T2R1 | ecosystem: Host-associated > Plants > Roots > Rhizosphere ... | reverse complement strand
ACTTGTTACTCCAACATCTGAACCCCCTTTTGCTGCAACAAGAGCTAGCTCTCCTCCAGAAGAAGATAGGCCAAACCCAGTTCTTAAAGACGTAACCATGCTAAGGCCTTGAGATCTTGACGCAAGGAATACTGTAAAGAATTTTGCAGATATGGAGATTCCAACCAAGACTAATGCCGGTACTATGAATGCAGGAAGCAATGTGATATTCATTAATGCTCCAACTGACACAAAAAACAGAGCTGCAAACATATCCCTTATAGGAGTAGCCAGCACTTTTGTAACAGAATGTACCTTTGATTCTGCAATCAACACACCAGCAAAGAATGCACCTGCAGCCACAGAAATGCCAACTTCAAAGGCAATAAAGCATATACCAAAGGTTACTCCTAGCATAGCTATTACCAGTACATCGTGTTGGTTCGTACTTCCTACGTAGTTAATGAACCGAGGTACGACTTTAGAACCAAGAAATAGTACTCCTCCAATGAATGCTAGTACCAGCCCAATCGACGTCGCTATTTCAAAGATGGATACGTCTCCCAAAGGCGATGAAGCTACTGACTGCAGAATTGCAAGCATCGAGATTATTATGATATCTTCAATGACTGCTACTCCAAGGATAAGTGTAGTCGCTTCATCTTGTATCATGTTCAATTCTTCTAGGATTCTCATAACAATTACTGTACTTGTGACTGAGATTGCTAGTGCTAAGAATAGACTATCGAACATTTCATATTGCAAAACGGAGTGACCCACCACAAATCCAATGACAAAAGTTCCAAATGCCTCTGATGATGCAATAATAAAGGCTCTTTTTCCAATCTTGCGTAGCTTCGCAATAGGAAATTCCATTCCTACAACAAAAAGTACTAATATGACTCCAATCTCTGCGAACAGGTTTAGTACCTCAGTACTAGTAATTAGACTAAAAGGTGGTGTATATGGACCAATAATCATCCCGGCAATGATGAAACCTATGACCATTGGCTGCTTGAGTTTATATGAGATCAAGGCCATAACAGTAGCAACTATCATGATGACCGTGAAATCCTGTACTACTGGACCTATCTCAATTACCATTACCGCAGAACCAAATAAAAAAAAGTCAAACACCTGTTATAACAGTTTGGATAGTACAAATTCATTTACACGACTTTTGAAAGTCCAGTTACACAACCTTTCAATCTAATTTTGTATTCCATTAGGTGTAATTGAATTAGTTAGGTTAGCGAACATTATGATGAGACTAAGATAATTCTTGTTAGGCACACCCAACTGTGTAAAATATCATTTTTACTTCCTTCTCTTTGTTTTCGACCTTTTTGCATCTACTAAATACATAATTCATAACACAGTCGCCACTATTTCCAATATGGTTATTGGTTTGAAAGTGCAAATGCGTACTTAGCGTGTGAGCAAAGTTTCAGGCTTAAGGTGAGTAATATCTAAGCTAAGCTTCCATCTTGATTATTGATCTCGTAGCAATTAAGAATACCGCAGATGAGAGTAAGCCAAGTATAACCACTTCAATATTGGTAAACATACTTACTTGAGCAAATATTCCCGCTCTGGTAAGATCTACTATATAAGTTAACGGATTAACGTAGAAAGCGGCGGATAAAGGTTGAGGTAAACCCTCTGCAGGATAAAATGCCGAACTGACAAAAGCAAAGAATAGGAATAGGCCATTACTAATTACATTATAACCTTCACTACTCTTCATCCTAGTAGATAGAATTATTGTGAAGGAACCAAAGAATATTGAACCCGCTACTAATGCATATATAGTGTAAGGGATACTCCACAACGTAACGTTGATGTCATAGAATATAGTTGGAAAACCAATTACCATAATGACCGCAGCACTACCCAATCCAATTAGAATGAGTGTGATAAGATTGGCAAAAACATATTGAATTTTATTAAAAGGCATGACCAGAATTTGCTGAAACATGCCGTTTCTCTTATCATTCCAGATGATGGCTCCTGCTATGGTGCTCCCATTCATTACATTAAATCCTATCATACCAGCAGTCAAGAATGAAACATAAGTTACAGTCAACGACCCTATAGTGATGCCTTGATCTCCTATTAAGGCAGAATATGCGTAACCTGCAACAAATATATAAACAACCGGAAAAGCTATCTGCCAAATCAAAAACATCTTATCAATCGCAGCAACAATGTTCCTGTATACAAGTAAAATGATACTGTATCCAACTATATAGTCATTCATTGACTTCATTTCCTTTCGTTATCCTTCAAATTATTTTCATCATTAACTATTGATAAGAATACTTCCTCCAATGATGGCGGATTTATGGAAATACTTTCTATTTGCATACCATTCTTAGAAACGAGCTGTAAAATCTCGGAGATAACTTCTTCAGCATTATTTACAGTAATTGTAATTGCATTTGGATTTGTTTCATTTAAATCGATACGAGAAGTAGTATTAGTAGTAATACCCCCACGTTTTTGGTCACCATCACTATTTTTACTGCCAATGATTATTTTCTTTAGCAGTTCAACAAATGATTGGCTGAGTACGTCTTTGAAGGTAATTTCAATAATCTTGTTCGCTCCACCATATTTTTGTTTTAGTCCTGTTGGAGTATCAAAAGCGATTATCCTTCCATTATCTATTATAGCAATTTCATCGCACAAATATTCAGCCTCCTCCATTATGTGGGTAGTGAAGAAAACCGTCAGTCCAGACATTACGTGTTTCTTTATATAGTCCAATAACATACGCCTTGCAGAAGGATCCAATCCTACCGTAGGCTCATCAAGAAATAAAAGATCCATATCTTCTCCATGCATGAATTCTCTTGCAAGTTGCACTCTTCTTCTCTGACCTATAGAGAGCTCATCATTCTTGGAATTTCTGATAGATTCAAGGTCAAATGTACGAAGTATTTCATTCACCTTGTTCTTTCTCATCATACTATCATGCAATCCCCATAAGAGACCATATAGGTCAAGGGCTCTTTCAACTGTTAAATTCGCCTCAAAGCTAGGGTTTTGTGACACCACTCCTATCTTTCTCTTGATTTCAGACTGTTTTCTAATTATGTCTTTACCAAAAATGTATACACTCCCAGATGTGGGACTAAGAAGGGTTGTAAGGATTTTAAGGGTTGTAGTCTTCCCGGCTCCGTTTGGACCAAGAAAACCAAATACCGTACCATACTTTACGTCAAATGAAATGCCATCAAGGGTAAATTCTTTAGCCTTACCATATAGCTTTTTAAGATTAGTAACTGAAATACAGGCTCCATTTCGATCTCTGATCGATGAATGTGCTTGATTGCTGGTTCGGTTTCTTAACATTCATTGCTCACCAAATTATCATACTTGTGCTATGTCACAAATTTTGTACATATCGACGACCCTTAAATGATAATATATAAAGTATAGTTTATAAATATACAATGGAGGAAATAGATGACTATGGTTCCCGTATTTAAACATAACTGACTGGTCAGTCATCCTATTTTGGTATAGGGTTAATTGTTTCCAAGCTCTGAATATGCCCTCAGTTTTAGTTAAACGCACATGGCAAAGTAAGTGGCCGAAAAAAGGGACTTCAATCTATACTTATTAAGATAGTCAAACCAAAATTAGAAAGTCGATGCTCGACCCTAATGCTAAGCGCATATTTTGGTACCTTTTTGCTGGCTCTAGGGGAGGTAATAATAGAATTAAGATCATCGAGTTGCTAAAAGAACATCCGCATAACATAAATCAGCTTGCCGAAACCCTCAAGCTTGATTACAAAGCAATCCAGCATCACATTTCAGTACTAGAGAAGAATAATATGGTTAGTAAAGTGGGGGAAAAATATGGGGTGTCATATTTCATTTCTGATTATCTTGAATCAAACATTATTGCCTTTGATAAAATAGCATCTCAAATAAGGGAGAGTACAAAGTGAGAATATCTCTATCAGTCAGCAATTACCGTATTCATTTTCTTTGATCTGGAACAAATATGGACAAAAGTAAATAAGAGAATTACTATATTTTGGTGCTGTTAGGTTGGACCCTCTGATCAGTGCTAATGCGATTGTGGCTTCAGCTAATATAGCTGTCCTAATTGCATTACTTGTATTGTATGCAAAAGTCTACAAGACTAGCAAGGCTAATTTTACGATTGGTCTAATACTCTTTGCTAGCCTGTTGATGTTGCACAATCTAATTGCCGTTTATGGTTACTTTATGATGGAGCCACTTTATGCTCCCGCACTAGTCCCATATTTTTTGGCCATACATGTAGCAGAACTTGGGGGACTATTGGTATTATTTAGAATCACTCTTTTGTAGCTGAAGTACCTTCTGAATTCTTGGTTTCACCTAGTATCGGATTAGTAGTTAAAAGAATAAAACATGTACGTGCCAATTCTTCTTTCGATCACTTTTATCCATATTAGTATTATTCAAAGTTTTAGGGCCGTAGTATATGTTGTTGCGATTAAAATAAAATAATCAAACACCGTCGCATTAGACTCAAACATGCGCCATGAGAGGCTTTGGCATTGTTGCCCTCCTGCCAAAGCCCACGCGCTATGTCCAGAACACGTCTGCGTGGACTACAAAGAGTTCACATCTATTTTAATCCCATAGACGATTCTAATTATCTGGTAGAAGCTTTTTGATAATCTACAATGTCAATATCTTGTAACAGCTTCATTCTTGCAATAAATGGTACCCGCTTGAATGATTGAATTATTTGGTACGTATCTCCCTGGCAATATAATGACTGCTGCGCCTACAGCTGCATTGTCACCAACGAGTGCTCCAAAATGATTCCTTCCTATATCCATATACTTTCCCGAGCCTATTTCATATCTGATATTTCTTCTGTCCAACAGAACGTTTGCAGTTCCAGAAAATCCTCCAAACCATACATTCTTGCCAATGACACTGTCAAGGATTACATTTTGATGCGCTATCTTGTCATGACCCTTAAAGTATGATTTCGCAATTTCACAGTTAAATCCTATCTTGACATTATTCTCAAACACGCAATTACGTATGAGTGAGCTCATGCCAATGAAGCTGCCCTTGCCGATGTAACTCATTCCCTTTATCTTACAAAAGTCATCTATAATGACATCATCTTCTATTATGCAAGGATCCTCAATAATACTAGTCTTTGCCACCGTTGCAGTTGGTGAAATTATCCTCTTCTTCACATAATTGTGCATTATTTTCTGAATCACGTCGAGAAATTCCCAAGGATATGTTATAACAGTAAGTAAGAGCTCTTTTGCATTTTCTGATTGATAAATGATAGAGTTGAGAGGAACAAGATAGGAAGAATCGCTAAGCCCCAAAAGTTCATGCTCATAGAGTCTTGTGCTGTAAGCTATGCTATAGTTGGTAATCTGTTTGACGCTAAAACTGTTACTACTGATAGAAAAAGTCTTTGTTCCAGCTGATGATTGGTCGACCAATTTCGTCTCAGTACTTTGAAACGTACTAGTTTCAAATAATTCATTTTCATCATAAGTATCTACTTCAAATTCAGTCGTCATACCCTTTACCAATGTCTTCAAATAAGACATCGTATTGGGAACTGCTACATTTTCAATATTAACAATTCGAGATAATAAACGAATATTCCGTATTATGATTGGTTCACCCATGAAGCTCAGAGATGAAATGCATCCGTGAGTCCCCCAATCTCCACTCATTACGGGGTGCATAAAATGACAAGTATTATAGAAAATTATTTTCACATTATTAACCTATATAGCCAACAAAGCGGGCTATTTATTGATGACACAACATTGTTCCTATAGTTAATACCTAAGTTTTGGCCTATGTAAATTAAAGGTACAAAGACTTCTGTACTTAACTATATTTCAATAAATAGACTTCTAGTGTATGAACTTAGAAATATTTATTTCAATAGTCTCTTCAGCCTATTGAAAGTGTCAAGATGCTAAGTGTGGGAAGTAAGCAGTTAACACCAACAGACAGCAATTCCTTTGAATTTCTTCGAAAGATGATTTCGTTAGTCTTACAATTCTTGTATTCAAGATCACAACTAATCTTATCGGGTATATCAAAAGACGGCAGCTCGTCGTATACTTCTTCCTCAATAAGCTGTCTCTTCTTTATATGATTTCCACTCATTGATACAATTTCTAACCAAATACCCTATTTAAGGAATTAGATTGATTTTCATGATGCGGATATCTCTAATTTCATGCCTTAACAATGACATTAGAAGAATAACCAATCACTACCATTTTTATACTGTCTTGTCCCCCAAATTAATTTGATATCTTTCTCGTTTTCAACCAAATGTGAAGGTATATAGTTTGAAGCCTTTACCTCTTATGTCAATAGTAACAACATGTTGTCCATATTCGTTATTATTAACAAGATTGTAAAGTCTTTGACTGTCAATCGAAAATTGAGACGTCCCATCCGAAATATTCGCTCCAAGTCCTTCTTCTACCTCTTGTTGCGAATTTGAGGACAATGATGATAAGAATGACATTGGAGCATCTATCAGATTGGTAAAGTTATCAACTGAGACTCTTCCTGTTGCACCAAGAGGCCCTCCAGCAACAATATTCACAGATTTGGCAGAATAGTTAAGGACTATTCTGCCCATTTCACTCTGCAATTCAATATTATCTGGATTATTTTTCCATCGGCCTTCTAGATATACCATATTTGGTTTGAAGTCAGTATTGCTACTATTATTATTGTCGTATGCAATAGTATAGGATACAGTTTGATCGGGCTGAAGATTTTCAGTATTTCCAAGGCGTTCCTGCGCCAACTGATAGCCCAGGTAAATTTCTGGTGTTTGTATCTTGGAAAAATCTATTTCAATCGCTTTTGAATTTCCGCCACCTGCTGGAACTGTTGAATTCGAACTATCGGAGAACATTATCTCTGTTCTGCCCATTTTAGCAGCTCGTTCTGCTAATAAATACTGTAATACCTTCTCTGTTTCAGAATATGCACCTTCACCTATATGATCATAACGTATATTTCCTTCTGTATCAATAATATATTTCCTTGGCCAGTATCTATTTTCATAGGCATTCCAAGTTCCCATATCATTATCCTGTAACACAGGATATTTAATTTGGAATTTGTCAACTGCAGATTTCACATTATTAAAGTTCTTTTCAAACTCAAATTCTGGTGTGTGAACACCTACAATTGTAAGCCCTTTGTCAGAATATTTTTCATACCAGTCATTTAAGTATGGTATTGTTCTAATGCATTTAATGCAGCTATATGTCCAGAAATCCACAAGTACCACGTTCCCCTTCAAGCTTTGCAAATCTAATGGTTTGCTGTCATTGGTATTAATGTAGCCAGATATTTCTTCAAAATTAGGAGCTTCTCTAAATTTAGATCTGTCTATCTCATCAAATACTGTTCGGTTAAGTTTAATCACGACAGGATTGTTTTCTCTAGTCGATGCGGGCTCTACCAACATGTTTCTTGCCTTTTCTCCTTCCGACGATCCCCCGTTAGCAGTAGATTCTGAGGATACAGATTCAGAAGGTTCTGGGGTAAGAATTTTATCAATCAGTTGTCGTTGCCTTATTGACTCTCCACCAGCCATATTCAACTCGGGACTATTGAAGTATATTGCAAATCCGACTATCAATGCGATAACAGCAAGCGCAGTCAAGAGGGCAGATATGTTATCTCTATTCATGTCCATCGAATGTTATAGTTCTCGCTCAAAGCTAATTATTTCATTAGATAATGGGAAATTTCCTAGTAGGGAAAGCTGATTGGTAAACACCAGTATTCCAAGAATGATAAGAAAGGCGCGCCCATTGCCGGATTGAAGTATTTTAGATGTTTAATTATTCTTCCAATCATAGCAGTAGCTTGTGAAAAAAAGGCTCCGGTAATTAAGAAAGGAATTCCAAGCCCAATCGAGAATGCCAATAGTGAATTGTAAGCTGCTCCAGGAGATGTTGCTGCTAGAGTGAAGATACTACCAAGGATTGGGCCTACGCATGGAGTCCATCCAGCTGCGAAAGCTGCTCCAAATACAAATGATGTAATATAGCTGGTTTTGAATTTGGGCAAATGTGTCATCCTCTTTTCAAAGTTTAAGCTTCTTATTTTGGTTGAGAGGATAAGGTATGCTCCAAACACTATGATTACGATGCCTCCAATTGATGTAAGTATTCCTTGAAAATCTGTTCCGAAACTTACCAGTACATTATTAAGTACCACACCTAGTACCGCAAATACTAGTGAAAAACCAAGAACAAAGTACACAGTATTTAAGAAGATATTCAATCTATCAGACTTTTTTATAGAAAGTGAGCTTTGTCGTTGCCTATCCTGTAGTTTTTTCATTGACCTAGAACCTCCATAGGAAGGATTAGTACCTTGATTCTGGTTCAAAGAAACGTCTTCGGTAAAAGTAAAATCCTTTTTTGTCGTTAAAGTTGATGATGTTGATACTGATGAAGTTATTGATGTGGCAGGTCTTTCATTTACTTCAGTTTGAATCTCCTTAATTGTGTTTCCTGCCAGATATGAGATAAAGGCAGGTAAGATAGGAAGTATACATGGGGAGAAAAATGATCCAAGACCAGCTAGTGCGAATACCAGTATGCTGTAATCTAGCATTTTTGGCCTATTATCACTTGGTATCTGTTTTTGTCATTATCTAAGTTGAGCTTGTCATGTTCCCACTTGTATTGGACTGGAGTGTGTGATTTTAAAAGTTTGAAATGAGTCAGCAAACAGTGTGACATACTGAAAATTACTATCTCTTTTGTTAAAATATAGTATTACATACGAATACACATATACATTTCCATTCACAGATTTATTATACTTTTTTCCAATTACATCCAAATCTAATCCAGATTGTATTAGAATAGGTTTGAATAACATATTATTTTGTCAGATCGGTACAGGATTGATAAGTACTTACTCAGATCTTATTTTATGAGTAACAGAAATTAAATCGCTAATGAAACGCTCATTTGCTAGAATAATCATTTTCGGTGGCTCTGATATGAAACTGATATCGAATACTAATTATTATCTAAAGTCATTTATACGAGTTCTCCAGTTCTATAGCGAATGTCAGTCTTATCCGAAACAATTTAAATACGTAATTGTGCCATAATGTTTATGTCAAAGATTCTAAATGCCAGCCCAGGTTTTGGCGCACCTCTCAGTGAGCAAGAGACTAAGGATTTCTTAAAATCCAAGATTTTGAATGTGCACCTCGGTACAGTGGATGAGAATGGTCATGCAAATATTCATCCTGCATGGTACTACTACGATTCTTCTAAGGATAAGATATATGTAGAAACAGGAAGACAATCAAAGAAAACAAACAATCTAAAGAGAAATGATACGATTTATTTTTGCATCGACGATCAAAATCCTCCGTACAAAGGCGTGCGCGGAAAGGGAACTGTAAAGATTTATGAAGATGTAGACTTTAATGTTCCAGTTGCAGAGAAGATACATCTAAGATATTTAGGAAGTCTAGATGACCCTATTTCACATTCGCTAATGGATGCAATAAAGAATGGCCAATCAGTTGTCTTAGAAATTAGTCCAAAATACTACTCAACTTGGGATTACAGTAAAATGTAATATGGCTATGTAAATCAAGCTTTTTTGCTTGGTTCCGATTCGGGAGATATGGTTATCATTGTTTGGTTATCGAACAGTTTAATGTTTATGGTAAAGGGGAAATACAAACACTAGGGTAACTTTAGGCACGAAATTGCACGTCTGCAATCCAACCGATCAGTATGGACAATCTCAGATAAGTTGGGATACAGAATAAAGGTCTTAATCGGATAGAACATTCAAATTCGAGTATGGTTTGTTGATCTACAAAATTTATCGCTCCCTCGTGTGAAACGTCCTGTTCCTATGATAGAAGTTGGATATTTAATTTGTCTTGAATTTCGAATTATTTTTTGTAAGATTAACTCCAAGTTACCGAACTAAAAAGCCTATCTCACATTCAGTACCTACCATAAGGCACTTTCGGATTCAAGGTCAGAATCAGTATTGCTACTGTTGGAAATATATTCATTTATTTTCTCAAGGCCCTTAAATGTTCCTTCAATTGCAAAAAGTGAAGGGGCAGTAGTTGTGGGAATTTCACCACAACAGCTATCTTCAAATTTCTTAATATCATATTCTACATACTCGATTCCTGAAAGTTTCAAGAGATCAACTGCTTTCAGAGATTCGTCAGACTCATCTATAAGTAAAACTGGCTTGCGTCTGGACACAAGAATTTATAGCTAAGCAGGTAGATAAATACATAATCATCGCGTTCATTGAAGTGATTCAAAGATGCAGTAGTCTATGAGCTCTACATGATCATGTTATTTCTTACAAGACGATCATAAATGTTTCTGTCAATATTTTTTATAGCCCTTTTTCGTGTTCCACTTATTTGAATGACTTTTTGAAATGAATGGTTCCATTGTATTTGTTCAATTGAAACTCATATCAGGTCATTTATGAATAAATTATCACTTGAGTAATGAGCATGAGACTTTGTTACTATTCGACTAGTTACAAAAGGTTATGTGTGTACCCTTTCTTTTTTCCTATTCATCATACTGCCCGGGCACGAGGTCTAAGTGTGATTTGAAGTGCTCCTTACAGTAATAATTCTTGCATTTCTTACATTCAGTGGTGGGTTTGTTATAGCAGTTGACTATGCCACATAGGCCTTCCTTTTGTGACCTCCGAGTCCAATTACTTATTATTTCTTCTACAAACTGGTTAGTGGTGTCTGCTTCCTTCGTTGTCTTCACCGTTGCAAGGTACGCTGCGTCCATGATTTAATATTACTTCAAATTCTCAGAGTTTAGAAAACAGCAGCCAAATTCTTTTCATAAAAATTTTAATGGGCTCCTTT
>Ga0081455_10008170_pt1 | contig 10915 bp, 9 predicted proteins | sample TabmetS3T2R1_FD_70207 | JGI IMG/M metagenome (GOLD analysis project Ga0081455, IMG submission 70207) | Tabebuia heterophylla rhizosphere microbial communities from the University of Puerto Rico - S3T2R1 | ecosystem: Host-associated > Plants > Roots > Rhizosphere ... | reverse complement strand
CCTGCCGGTCGCTGACCTGCCGGATGGTGGCCGGGCCGCCGACGTACGCGACGCGGGCGTGGCCGTTGTCCAGCAGGTGCTGGCCGGCCAGCCGCCCGCCGAGCACGTCGTCCACCGCGACCGAGCAGCGCTCCGGCAGCCCGGCCTCGCGGTCGACCAGCACGACCGGGGTGCCGCGCGCGGCGAGCTGGGCCAGCCGCGAGTCGGGCGCGTCGTCCACCGGCGTGATCAGCACGCCGCGTACCCGCTGCTCCTCCAGGATCTCCAGGTGCCGCCGCTCGCGGCCCGGATCCTCGCCGCTGTTGCAGACCACGAGCACGGCGCCGCTGGCCTCGGCCACCGCCTCGGCGCCGCGGACGATGTCGGTGAAGAACGGGTTGGTCACGTCCAGCACGACGATCGCGATGGTCCGGCTGCTGCCGGCGCGCAGCTGCCGGGCCGAGTCGTTGCGGACGTACCCGAGCGTGTCGATGGCCGCCAGCACCCGCTGCCTGGTCTCCGGCGCGACCAGCTCCGGACGGTTCAGCACGTTGCTGACGGTGCCGATCGACACGCCGGCGTGCTGCGCCACCTCCTTGATGCTGCTCGTCGCCACGTATCCTCCCGTCCCCTTGAAACGACTCAGCGTACGGCTCGCCCGCGGCGCTGTCCGCCGGATCGGCAATGCCGAGGTAACTACACCGAAACTCTTGACGTGCCGGAAGACCCGCTCCTACTCTCAGCCAACCACATCACATGAAACGTTTCATAGACCTGGGGAGAAACGCGGTGACTCCGGTCCTGGCCCTGAGCGCGGTGCACAAGTCCTTCGGGGCGGTCGCGGCGCTGCGCGAGGCCCGCCTGGAGTTGCACGCGGGCGAGGCGCACGCGCTGCTGGGCGAGAACGGCGCCGGCAAGTCGACGCTGGTGAAGGTCCTTGCCGGCGTGCACCAGCCGGACGCCGGCAGCATCGAGATGGACGGCCGGCCGGTCGCCTTCGGCGGCCCGGCGGACGCGCGGGCGGCCGGCATCGCGGTCATCTACCAGGAGCCGACGCTGTTCCCGGACCTGTCCATCGCCGAGAACATCTTCGTCGGGCGGCAACCGCGCCGGAGCCTGCGCCGCATCGACACCGCCGCGATGCGGTCCCGCGCCGCGGAGCTGTTCGACCGGCTGGGCGTACGGATGGAGGTGGACCGGCCGGCGCGCGGGCTGTCCATCGCCGACCAGCAGCTGGTCGAGATCGCCAAGGCGCTGTCGTTCGAGGCGCGCGTGCTGGTCATGGACGAGCCGACCGCCGCACTGTCCGGAGTGGAGGTCGACCGGCTGTTCGCGGTGGTACGGGCGCTGCGCGAGCGCGGCGCGGCGGTGCTGTTCATCTCCCACCGCTTGGACGAGGTCTTCGCGCTGTGCCAGCGGATCACGGTCATGCGCGACGGGCAGTGGGTGTCCACCGACCCGGCCGCGGACCTGACCGTCGACCAGGTCGTGCGGCGCATGGTCGGGCGCGAGGTGTCCGCGCTGTTCCCCAAGCAGGACACCGAGGTCCGGGAGGCGCGGCTGGTGGTGCGCGGGCTCAGCCGGGCCGGCTACTTCCAGGACGTCGACTTCACCGTCCACAGTGGAGAGATCGTGGCCCTGGCCGGGCTGGTCGGCGCCGGGCGCAGCGAGGTGATCCGGGCCGTCTTCGGCATCGACCGGTACGACCGCGGCACGGTCGAGGTGTCCGGGAGGCGCCTGCCGGCGGGCAACCCGCGGGCCGCGATCGCCGCCGGCATCGCGCTGGTGCCGGAGGACCGGCGGCAGCAGGGCCTGGTGATGGAGCTGTCGGTGCAGCGCAACACCACGCTGCCGCGGCGCTGGTCGCTGGCCCGGCTCGGCCTGCTGTGGGGCGCGGCGGAGCGGCGTACGGCCCAGACCTGGACCCAGCGGCTGAACGTGACCGCGGCCCGGCTGGGCGCCCCGGTGTCCACCCTGTCCGGTGGCAACCAGCAGAAGGTCGTGCTGGCCAAGTGGTTGTCCACCGCGCCGTCGGTGCTGATCGTGGACGAGCCGACCCGCGGCATCGACATCGCCACCAAGGCCGAGGTGCACGCCCTGCTGTCCGGCCTGGCCGCCGAGGGTGTGGCCGTCCTGATGGTCTCCAGCGAGCTGCCCGAGGTGCTGGGCATGGCCGACCGGGTGCTGGTGATGCACGAGGGCCGGCTGGTCGCCGACATCGCGCGCGCCGGCGCCACCGAGGAATCGATCATGTTCGCCGCGACGGGACGGGCATGATCACCACCCCCGCCCCGGTGCGGGCCCGCGGCGCCGCCACGTTCGCCCGCCGGCTGCTGGTGGCGCGCGAGCTGGGCATCGCCCTGGCACTGGCCCTGCTGGTCGCGGTCACCACGATCCGCAACCCGCGGTTCCTGTCCGCGCAGAGCATCAAGGACCTGCTGCTGGGCGCCACGATCCTGGCCATCCTGGCCACCGGGCAGGCGATCGTGGTGATCACCCGCAACGTGGACCTGTCGGTCGGGTCGGTCCTCGGCGTCACCGCGTTCGCCACCGGCGTGCTGTTCAAGGACCACCCGGGTACGCCGATCGTGCTGGCGCTGCTGGCCGGTATCGGCATCGGCGCGCTGGCCGGCGCGGTCAACGGCGGCCTGATCGCCGCGGCCCAGGTGCCGGCGCTGGTCGTCACCCTCGGCACGCTGTACGTCTTCCGCGGCCTGGACTACACCTGGGCCACCGGCCGGCAGGTCAACGCCGCGGACATGCCGCACGGCTTCCTGTCCCTGGGTACCAGGACGATCCTCGGGGTCCCGGTGCTGGCCCTGTTCGCGGTCGCGGTGCTGCTGATCGCCGGCTTCGTGCTGCGCTCCTACCGCAGCGGGCGCGAGCTGTACGCGATCGGCTCCGACCCGGACGCGGCCCGGCTGTCCGGGATCCCGGTCGGCCGCAGGGTGTTCGCCGCGTTCGTGGCCAGCGGCGCGCTGGCCGGGCTGGCCGGTGTCCTGCACGCCGCGCGGTTCGGCACCGTGGACGCCAACGCCGGGCTCGGCTCGGAGCTGAACGTCGTGGCCGCGGTCGTCGTCGGCGGGGTGGCCATCTTCGGCGGCAGCGGATCGGTGTACGGCGCCGCGCTGGGCGCCGCGCTGCTCACCACGATCGGCAGCGCGCTGCCCGTACTCGGCATCGACCCGTTCTGGCAGCGGGCCGCGGTCGGCGCGCTCATCCTGGCCGCCATCGGCCTGGACCGGGTGCTGGCGGTGCGGACCGCGCGGCGGCTGCGCGGGGGGCGGGCCCGCGATGCGTGAGTCCGCCCGCCGTCCACTGTGGACGGTCCTGTGGTCCTGGGACGCGCTGGTGATCGTGGCGCTGGTGCTGGTGATCGCGGTCGGAACCAGCACGATCGACGGCGTCGGCACCCCGCGCTTCTACCGGTTCGTGGTGCTGGAGGCCATCCCGATCGCGCTCATCGCGCTGCCGCTGACCCTGGTCATCATCACCGGCGAGATCGACCTGTCGGTGGCCAGCACGGTCGGGCTCACCTGCTGCGTGCTGGGCCAGTTGTGGCACGCCGGGGTCACCTCGCTGCCGCTGCTGGTGGTGCTGAGCCTGCTGCTCGGCGCCGTGCTGGGTGCGCTGAACGGGGTGTTCGTCACCGTCTTCGGGTTGCCCTCGCTGGCCGTCACGATCGGCACGCTGGCCTTCTACCGCGGCCTGGCGTACGTGGTGCTCGGCGACCGCGCGGTGGCCGACTACCCGGTCTCCTGGACCCGCAGGATGATCAGCCCGATCCCGCACACCACCATCCCGTGGTTCGTGTTCGTGGTCGGCGCGCTGGCACTGGTCTTCGGGATCCTGCTGTACGCCACGCCGGTCGGCCGGGCGCTGTACGCGATCGGCAACAACGACGTCGCCGCGGGCTTCTCCGGCATCGCGGTGCTGCGTACCAAGTTCTGGCTGTTCGTGGCGACCGGGGCCTGCTCGGCGCTGGCCGGGGTGTTCTGGACCTTCCGGTTCGCCAGCGCCCGGGCCGACAACGCGACCGGGCTGGAGCTGTCGGTGATCGCCGCGGTCCTGCTCGGCGGGGTGTCCATCTTCGGCGGGCGGGGCGGGCTGGTCGGCGTACTCGCCGCGGTCGCGCTGCTCGGCGTACTCCGCAATGCCCTGCAACTGGCCGATGTACCCGCCAACGACCTGACCATCGTGACGGGCTCCCTGCTCATCCTCTCGGTCGTCGGGCCGAACCTCGCGCGGCAGGCGCGGGACCGACTGCGCCGTAGGCGACCCATCCCCGCACTGGAAAGGACCCAGTGATGAAGGTTTCCGCCCGCGTGGCCGGCACTGCGGTGCTGGCGGCACTCACCCTCGCCCTGACCTCGTGCGCGGACGATTCCACCGGCGGCGGCACGCCGACCGGCACCAATGGCGGTGGATCCAGCAGTGCCGCCGCCGGCACCATCAAGTCGGGCCTGAAGATCGCCTTCCTGCCCAAGCAGGTGAACAACCCGTACTTCGACACCTCCGACAACAAGGGCGGCAAGGTCGCGGTCGGCGAGTTCGGCGGCAGCTACACCGAGACCGGCCCGTCCGAGGCGAGCCCGTCGGCGCAGGTGAGCTACATCAACACCCTGTCGCAGCAGGGGACCGACGTGATCGTGGTCTCCGCCAACGACAAGGACGCCATCTGCGGCGCGCTCACCGAGGCCAAGTCGCAGGGTGCCAAGATCGTGACCTACGACTCCGACACCAAGCCGGAGTGCCGCGACCTGTTCATCAACCAGGCCAGCACCGAGGGCATCGCCAAGTCGCAGATCAAGCTGATCTCCGACGCGGTCGGCCCGGCCGGCGGGGAGATCGCGATCCTGTCGGCGACCGCGAACGCGACCAACCAGAACGCGTGGATCGCGGCGATGAAGACCGAACTGCAGAAGCCGGAGTACGCCAAGCTGAAGCTGGTCGCGACCGTCTACGGCGACGACCAGGACGAGAAGTCCTTCCAGGAGGCGCAGGGCCTGCTCCAGGCGCACCCGAACCTGAAGGGCATCATCTCGCCCACCACGGTCGGCGTGGCCGCCGCGGCGCGGTACCTGTCCGGCTCGGCGTACAAGGGCAAGGTGGCGCTGACCGGGCTGGGTACGCCGAACCAGATGCGGCAGTACGTGAAGGACGGCACCTGCCAGGCGTTCGCGCTGTGGAACCCGGCCGACCTCGGCTACCTGGCCGCCTACGCCGGCGGCGCGCTGGCCTCCGGCCTGATCACCGGCAAGGAGGGCGACACCTTCACCGCCGGCAAGCTCGGCAAGTTCACCGTCGGGGCGAACGGCGAGGTGCTGCTCGGCGACCCGTTCACCTTCGACAAGTCCAACATCGACCAGTTCGACTTCTAGACCGTGCGCCGGATCTGCTTCACGCTCCAGGTCGACCCGGCCCGGCTGGAGGAGTACCGGCGGCGGCACGCGGCGGTCTGGCCGGACATGCTGCGTGCACTGCGGGACACGGGCTGGCACGACTACTCGCTCTTCCTGCGGCCGGACGGCCTGCTGGTGGGGCAGTTCCGGACCGAGGATCTGGACGCCTCGGTGGCGGCGATGGACGCCACCGAGGTGAACACCCGCTGGCAGGCGGAGATGGCGGAGTTCTTCGTGGACCTGCCCGGCGGGCGGCCGGATCTCGGATTCACCGTCCTGGACGAGATTTTCAACCTCGACGAGCAACTGGAGGCCGGGCATGACTGACCCGAGCGTGCTCAACCGGCTGCGGCAGCAACGGATCGAGACGGCGTCGTGGGCGTTCGCCAACTCCGGCACCCGGTTCAAGGTGTTCCCGCAGCAGGGCGTGCCGCGGGACCCGTACGAGAAGGTGGCGGACGCGGCGACCGTGCACCGCTTCACCGGCGTGGCGCCCAGCGTCGCGCTGCACATCCCGTGGGACACCGTGCCGGACTACGCCGAGCTGGCCGCGTACGCCGCCGAGCAGGGCATCCGGCTCGGCACCATCAACTCCAACGTCTTCCAGGACAACGACTACAAGCTGGGCAGCGTGACCAACCCGGACCCGGGCGTGCGCCGCAAGGCGACCGACCACCTGCTGTCCTGTGTGGACATCATGGACCAGACCGGGTCGCGGGACCTGAAGCTGTGGTTCTCCGACGGCACCAACTACCCGGGGCAGGACGATGCCCGCTCCCGGCAGGACCGGCTGGCCGGCGCACTGTCCGAAGTGTACGGTCGGCTGGCCGGTGAGCAGCGGATGCTGCTGGAGTACAAGCTGTTCGAGCCCGCGTTCTACCTGACCGACGTGCCGGACTGGGGCACGGCGTACGCGCACTGCATCGCGCTCGGCGAGCGGGCGCAGGTGGTCATCGACACCGGGCACCACGCGCCGGGCACCAACATCGAGTTCATCGTGGCGATGCTGCTGCGCGCCGGCAAGCTCGGCGGTTTCGACTTCAACTCGCGGTTCTACGCCGACGACGACCTGATGGTGGGCGCCGCGGATCCCTTCCAGCTGTTCCGGATCCTGCACGAACTGGTGCTCGCCGACGCGCTCGGTCCCGGTATCGCGTACATGCTGGACCAGTGCCACAACATCGAGCCGAAGATCCAGGCGGTCATCCGGTCGGTGCTGAACGTGCAGGAGGCGACGGCGAAGGCGCTGCTGGTCGACCACGCCGCGCTGGCCGCCGCGCAGCGCGACGGTGACGTACTGGAGGCGAACGCGGTGCTGATGGACGCCTACAACACCGACGTGCGGCCGCTGCTGCGCGGGCTGCGCGAGGACATGGGGCTGGACCCGGATCCGATCGCGGCGTACAAGGCCTCCGGGTACCACGAGCGGGTGAAGGCCGAGCGGGTGGGCGGGCAGCAGGCCGGCTGGGGAGCATGACCTTGTCCACAGTGGACGATCTGGTCGCGCGGTCCAACCGGCTCGGCGCCGACCCGCGCAACACCAACTACGCCGGCGGGAACACCTCGGCCAAGGGCAGCGGCACCGACCCGGTGACCGGCGGCCAGGTCGACCTGCTGTGGGTGAAGGGCTCCGGCGGCGACCTCGGCACGCTCACCCCGGCGGGCCTGGCGGTGCTGCGGCTGGACCGGCTGCGCGCGCTGGTCGAGGTCTACCCGGGGGTGGCGCGCGAGGACGAGATGGTGGCCGCCTTCGACTACTGCCGGCACGGTCCCGGCGGCGCGGCGCCGTCCATCGACACCGCCATGCACGGCCTGGTCGAGGTGTCCCATGTGGACCACCTGCACCCGGACGCCGGCATCGCCCTGGCCACCGCTGCCGACGGCGAGGAGCTGGTACGCCGCTGCTTCGGCGACCGGGTGCGGTGGGTGCCGTGGCGGCGGCCCGGGTTCCAGCTCGGCATGGACATCGCCGCGGTACAGCGGGCGTACCCGGAGGCGATCGGGGTGGTGCTCGGCGGGCACGGCATCACCGCCTGGGGTTCGACCAGCGAGCAGTGCGAGCAGCGGTCGCTGGAGATCATCCATACCGCGCAGGCGTTCCTGGACCGGCACGGCCGGCCCGAGCCGTTCGGCCCGGTCGTGGCCGAGCCGTTGCCGGCGGCCGAGCGGCGGGTACGGGCGGCCGCGCTGGCACCGCTGCTGCGCGGGCTGGCCGGGACCGACCACCGGGTGGTGGGGCACTGGACTGACGACGCGCGGGTGCTGGACTTCCTCGCGCGGCAGGCACATCCGCGGTTGGCGGCGCTCGGCACGTCCTGCCCGGATCACTTCCTGCGGACCAAGGTGGCGCCGCTGGTCGTCCCGCCCGACGCCGAGCCCGGCCGCATCCGCGAGCTGCACGAGGCGTACCGGGCGGAGTACGCGGCCTACTACCAGCGGCACGCCACGCCGGGCAGCCCGCCGATGCGCGGCGCGGACCCGGCGATCGTGCTGGTGCCGGGGGTGGGGATGTTCTCCTACGGGCGGGACGCGCAGACCGCCCGGGTGGCCGGCGAGTTCTACCTGAACGCGATCAACGCGATGCGCGGCGCGGAGGCGGTGTCGGCGTACGCGCCGATCCCGGAGTCGGAGAAGTTCCGGATCGAGTACTGGGCGCTGGAGGAGGCGAAGCTGCGCCGGATGCCCGCGGCCAAGCCGCTGGCCGGGCGGGTCGCGCTGGTGACCGGCGGCGGGTCCGGGATCGGCCGGGCGACCGGGATCCGGCTGGCCGCCGAGGGCGCCGCTGTGGTGATCGCGGACCGGGACCTGCCCGCGGCGCAGGCGGTCGCGGCCGAGACCGGTGGGGTGGCCGTCGCCGCCGACGTGACCGACGAGGACGCGGTACGGTCCACACTGGACGAGGTCGCGCTGGCGTACGGCGGCGTCGACCTGGTCGTCAACAACGCGGGGCTGTCGCTGTCCCGGTCCCTGCTGGACACCTCCGTGGCGGACTGGGACCTGCAGCACGACGTGATGGCGCGCGGGTCCTTCCTGGTGTCGCGGGAGGCGGCGCGGCAGCTGATCGCGCAGGGGCACGGCGGCGACATCGTCTACATCGTCAGCAAGAACGGGGTGTTCGCCGGCCCCGACAACCTCGCGTACGGGTCGGCAAAGGCGGACCAGGCCCACCAGGTGCGCCTGCTGGCCGCCGAACTCGGCAGGCACGGCATCCGGGTCAACGGCATCAACCCCGACGGGGTCGTGCAGGGATCGGGCATCTTCGCCGGCGGGTGGGGCGCGCAGCGGGCCGCGGTGTACGGCGTACCCGAGGCCGAACTGGGCGCGTTCTACGCCAGCCGTACCCTGCTCGGCCGGGAGGTGCTGCCCGGGCACGTGGCCGCCGCCGTGATCGCGCTGACCGCCGGCGAGCTGTCCCGCACCACCGGGCTGCTGGTCCCGGTCGACTCCGGCGTCGCGGCAGCGTTCCTGCGGTGAGGGCGTACGCCGCCGTCGATCTCGGCGCCTCCAGCGGCCGGGTCATCGTTGGCCGCGTTGGACCGTCCACTCTGGACACTGTAGAGGTGGCCCGGTTCGGCAACGAGCCGGTCCGGGCCGGCGGCACGCTGCACTGGGACATCCTCGCCCTGTACGCCGGGGTGCTGGCCGGCCTGCGCGCGGCCGGTCCGGTCGAGTCGGTGGGAATCGACTCCTGGGGCGTCGACTACGGCCTGCTGGACGCCGACGACGTGCTGCTCGGCAACCCGGTCCACTACCGGGACGCGCGCACCGACGGGGTGCGGTTGCCGATCGCCGACCTGTACGCCCGCACCGGCGTGCAGTACCTGCCGTTCAACACGATCTACCAGCTGGCCGCGGCGGCCGGCAGCGCGCAGCTCGCCGCGGCCAGGACCCTGCTGCAGATCCCGGACCTCATCTCGTACTGGCTGACCGGGGAGATCGGCGCCGAGCTGACCAACGCCTCCACCACCCAACTGCTCGACGCGCGCAGCCAGCAATGGTCGCTGCCGCTGCTGGACGCGGTCGGCCTGCGTGCCTCGCTGTTCCCCGCGTTGCGGCGGCCCGGCGACCCGGCCGGCACGGTCCGGCCGGACCTCGGCCTGGGACCGGTACGGGTGACCGCGGTCGGCTCGCACGACACGGCCTCCGCGGTGGCCGGCGTACCGGCGGCGACGGAGCGGTTCGGCTACATCTCCTGCGGCACGTGGTCCCTGGTGGGGGTGGAGCTGGACCGGCCGGTGCTCACCGAGGCGAGCCGGCTGGCCAACTTCACCAACGAGATCGGCGTCGGCGGCACGGTCCGGTACCTGCGCAACGTGATGGGCCTGTGGCTGCTCCAGGAGTCGATGCGGACCTGGGGCAGCACCGACCTCGACGGGCTGCTGGCCGCCGCCGCGGCGCTCCCGGCGGCCCGCTGGCTGGTCGACCCGGACGACCCCGAACTGCTGCCCCCGGGGGACATGCCGGCCCGGATCGCCGCCGCGGCGGTCGGCGGCCGCGCGCCGGACGGGCCCGCGCAGACCGTGCGCTGCATCCTGGACAGCCTGGCGCTGGCGCACCGCGCCGCGCTGCGGGACGCGCAACGGCTGTCCGGCCGGGACATCGACGTGGTGCACATCGTCGGCGGCGGCAGCCGGAACGAGCTGCTGTGCCAGCTCACCGCCGACGCCTGCGGGCTGCCGGTGCTGGCCGGCCCGGTGGAGGCCGGCGCGCTCGGCAACATCTGCGTCCAGGCCGGCCTGGACCTGGCCGCGACGCGTACGCTCATCCGGACGACCCACCCGATCCGCCGGTACGAACCGGGTGACAACTCCGCGGTATGGGTGGCAGCGGCCAGCAGACTGGACGAAGCTGTGGCAGGGAGGCGATGACGCGATGCGGGTGGCGCTGTTCGTGACCTGCCTGGCCGACGCCATGTTCCCCGCGGTGGGCAAGGCCACGGTACGGCTGCTGGAGCGGCTGGGCCACCAGGTCGCCTTCCCGGCGGCCCAGACCTGCTGCGGCCAGATGCACATCAACTCCGGCTACCGGCGGCAGGCGGCGAAGCTGGCCCGCCACCACGTGCGCACCTTCGAGCCGTACGAGGCGATCGTCGCGCCGTCCGGGTCGTGCGTGGGCTGCGTGCGGCACCAGCACGCCGAGGTGGTGGGCGACCAGGTTCGTCGGCTGTCCGAGTAGCCGGCCGATCTCTCCCGGTGAGGCGTCGCTGACCAGCAGGTGGTCGACGATCGCCAGTCGCGCCGGCTCGGCCGGAAGGGAACGGATCACCTGGGAGCCCGCGGCGTCGCGATAGACGAGAAACGGCTCCCCGGCGCGCTCCGCCTCCATTCGGCTCTTGAGCTCGCCCCCGCTCTGGGCCGGCACGGCGTCGGGAGTCATCGAGGCCAGGATAGAGTCGGCCCGTGGCGGTCGACGACGACCTTCGGACGACCCGCGAGCGGATCGTGCGCGAGCATATGGACTCCGAGAACCGGCACGAGTTCGACGCCACGCTCGCCACCTTCGACCACCCCCGCTACGAGCTGGTCGGGACCGGC
>Ga0081455_10008169_pt1 | contig 10915 bp, 8 predicted proteins | sample TabmetS3T2R1_FD_70207 | JGI IMG/M metagenome (GOLD analysis project Ga0081455, IMG submission 70207) | Tabebuia heterophylla rhizosphere microbial communities from the University of Puerto Rico - S3T2R1 | ecosystem: Host-associated > Plants > Roots > Rhizosphere ... | reverse complement strand
CCCGGTAGGTTTTCAAAACGCCTGCCATCGATAGCACCCTGGTTTCCGGTGATGCCGATGGCTGTTCGCGTTGCGCCGGGCATCGGGTGGGCGCGTAGTCCAATTTTTTGGATCACATTTACAACTGCGTCCACATCGTGCGGAGCAGCGCTGGGTTTCATGACAATCAACATAGGTTTAGCAAGGTTTGGGTTGTTTCATTGGTGCAAACGCAAGATCTCTCGCTTGAAAGAAGAGAGAAAATCAGCGTCCCGTTGAGAAACGGTCGCTTTCTATCGCCACCAAACGAGCGTCAACGGGAAGGCGAGCGGCCTTCGAAGATCTGTCGAATAAAGGATGTCGACGCTCATTTCCAAAAATCATAACGGCGATCTGGAAGATGTCGAGTTCAATTTCGCGCAGGTAACGTCCTTGTTACCAAATCGCCGAAGTGCGCTACCTGGCGAGGCGGCCGTGTGTATCGCGCTTAGCGATACCGATACTAGTGAGATACGTGCTGGTGAAAAAATGGGCGGGCCTTTTCTCAATCTTTGCGGCGGGATTCTGGGCCACATCGATCTTTGCGCTCGAAGTGATTGAGCCAGCGGGAGCAGCGCATGGTTATCCGGCTTTGTGCAGTATCAATGGCAAGAAAGTCGCTGACGGCGAATTCCGGCAATGGGTGGAGAACAAGCGGCTACACGTGGTTATCACTTACCACTTCCCAGATGGTGAACGCTATGAGGAACAGGCGCAATTTCGACAACAACCAGAATTGATCCAGGAAAAATGGTCCTGGAAAGAATCGAAGGGTGGAAAGTCGCAACGTGAATTCGCTGCGGATTTTCTTTCCGGAATCGCCAGTGCACACGTCCGCGAAGAGCACAAGGACGTTTCGGAAAAAATCAATGTTGAGCCGGGTCGTACCTTTGCCGGATTCGGATTTACCATCGCCGTGAGTAATCTCCGCAAACGCCTGCTCGGTGGCGAACAAGTTCAGCTCAAAGCAGTCGGCTTTTCGCCATTCCCAACGCTTAGCCCACAAGTCGTCACAGTGACAATTTCCCACGCTGGGCTTGACCGAATAAGAATGTCCGACCGCTCAGTCAAAGGCGATCGCTTCATCGTTCATCCTGAAATTTTTTTCCTCGCAAAATTGTTCGTTGAGGTGCCCGATACAAACATTTGGCTGACGAATCCTGCGCCAGCCGGCTTTCTTCGGCGGGAAGGCCCTGTTCTGCTACCGACGGATCCACTCATTCGCGTAGATCTGCTTTCTGGTGAAACGAGCAAGTCTGCAGAGCCTGTGAAAACTAAGTCCGAGTAGTCAAAGTCCCCCAAGCTCCAGCCTTCCCAATCCGTTACGGCCTTTTGCTCTAGTTATCGTCTGAACGCTGATTGCAGTCCATCGGATCGACAAAACGCGCCCGATGTAACGCTTTGGCACGATTGTAATTTTAAAGGAAAGAACCTTATGGCTGAGCCATCGCAAGATCTCGAAGGCCCGGATTTTGAAAAGGGCTTCAGCGGCAATGAGGTGGCGGATGGAAAGATGTTGTTAGGCCACGCGTTTGGTGAAGCGGTTCTCCTGGCCAGACGACGTAACGAGCTTTTTGCCATAGCCGCGACGTGCACGCATTACGGGGGTCCGTTGGCAGAAGGCTTGATGGTCGATTGCACTGTGCGCTGCCCATGGCACCATGCGCGTTTTGATCTGCGCACAGGCGAGGCGATCGCGGCGCCGGCGCTGAACAATGTCACGCGTTACAAGATCGAAGAACGTGGGCAGCAATTTTTTGTCACAAGCAAGGTTGATGAGAAACCAATGCGCAAACCCAGGTCATCGCCAGCGAGCGTGGTGATCGTCGGTGCCGGCGCAGCGGGCAATGCCGCGGCCGAGATGTTGCGGCGCGAGGGGTACGAGGGGCCTTTAACGTTGATCAGCGCTGATGAGTCTTTGCCGTACGATCGGCCGAATCTTTCCAAGGACTATCTTGCTGGGGCGGCGCCGGAAGAGTGGATTCCGCTGCGCTCGGCGGATTTTTACCGCGAACAAAAGATCGACACGATAACAAGCACATCTGTCACCGCAATCGATCCGAAAGCCAAACAGGTGACGTTGTCAGATGGCCGCGTGTTAGCTTACGGCGCCTTGTTGCTGGCCACCGGTGCTGAGCCTGTGCGCCTCTCTATTCCAGGCCACGATCTGCCGCACGTTTATTATTTGCGAACGCTCGCCGACAGCCGGCGCATTATTGATAAGGCGAAAAGCTCAAGGCGGGCGGTTGTAATCGGGGCAAGCTTCATCGGGCTGGAGGTGGCGTGGTCGCTGCGGGAGCGCAACCTGGAAGTCGCTGTAGTCGGAAAAGGGTCGCTCCCGTTGGAAAAAGTTCTGGGACGCGAACTGGGCACCCTGGTTCGCGAAACACACGAAGCGAATGGCGTGAAATTCCACCTCGGTCGACAGCCGGCGGCAATTCAAGATCGCCATGTGCAGCTCGATGACGGGACGAAATTAGATTGCGATTTCGTAGTCGTTGGGATCGGCGTGCGCCCAAACGTCGCGATAGCCGAACAAGCCGGTATCGCGACCGACAACGGCGTATTGGTCGATGAGTTTTTGGAGACGAACGCGGCTGGGATTTTTGCGGCTGGCGACATCGCGCGCTGGCCCGATCCGCGTGCGGGACGCATTCGGGTGGAGCATTGGGTGGTTGCCGAACGACAGGGGCAGAGCGCTGCGCGCAACATTCTCGGCGCACGCGAGCGCTTCGCGTCGCCTCCGTTCTTTTGGAGCAATCATTTCGATGTGCACATTCATTACGTTGGTCACGGCAGCGGAGCGGATCAGGCAACTATCTCCGGCACTGCGAAAGCCAAAGATGCATCTGTGATTTTCCGGGATGGCGACAAACTTACCGCGGTCGCGAGCGTTGGTCGCGACAAGGAGAACCTGAGCGCCGAACTGGCGCTCGAACGTGGCGAAAAATTCTCCCCCTCATGATCCGCTCATCAGCGGAACAGGCGCGCATGAGAGGCCCGCTTAGGTATTAATAATTAGATACGCAAAAGCGTGCGATGGGCGCAATCCCGAAAGCGCTTCCCAAGCTAGCTCCAATACAATTACGCTGGGGGAGTGAACGGTTCGAAACTCCAATTGTTCCTATTTTTGTTAATTGGCAATTACTTCTTTACCCTTCTTATCATCGGCTTGGTGGCAGCCTGGCTATCACTTCTAAGAAAGCCTAAGCCACGGAAAATTGACACGGTTGCCGAAGCATTTCTGTCCTACTACATGCTTTTCCCGGTAGGCATAAGCAATCTGATCAATTTCGTTTTCCACGTTTTTTTCGGTGATATAGCGGCAAAGTTTATCGGTTGGGAAAACAGCCCGTTTCAAGCTGAAGTGGGATTTGCAAGTCTGGGCGTTGGTATAGCAGGAGTCCTTGCTTACAAGGCGAGCTTACCGTTTCGAGTCGCAACGTTTATTCCGCCGGCCGCTTTCTCATTGGGCGCAGCTGGAGGTCATGTCCATCAGATGATCACGGCACATAATTTTTCGCCTGGAAACGTCGGATTAGTTCTTCCCAGTGATATCCTCATACCGGTCGTCGGATTCATATTTCTCTGGCTTTCCTATAAGCATCCAACGCCGGAGCGGCGAATCGCGGATTGATATAAATCAAGGAACGAAAGCATTGCTCACAGAGCGGCGCTACACCCGGGCAAGCGACTCGCTTGCCCTACAACATTTGTCATAGCTAAGTTCCGCACCATGTCTCGCGATACATCCTTGCTCTTCCGCTTCCTCTTTGTTCCTTACGACGTCGGCATCTGCGGGATGAGAGGGTTACGGGGTGCGCACGAATCCGTGGCTCACATTGCTCGTGTCAATGAAGTATCCGGTGATCGCACCGCCCGGATTATTGCAAAGAGGGATTGTGCCTTGGCCAGGACCGGCGCCTGAGCCCGGAACATCGAACGTGGTGATAGTGCCGTCCGAGGCGCGTACGAACCCGTGATTAGCGTCGCTCGCGTCGACGTACTCTCCCGTGACAGCCCCTGGCGCATTGATGCCCTGAGGTGAGGTCCCCTGGCCAGAACCTGTGCCCGCGCCAGGAACGTCGAATGTGGTGATAGTGCCGTCCGAGGCGCGGATGAACCCGTGACTGACATCACTCGCGTCAATGTAGTCTCCCGCGATCGTTCCTGTTTCGTTAATGCCGACCGGGATTGTGCCTTGTAAAGGGCCTGTGCCCGCACCCGGAGCATCGAACGTGGTCATAGTGCCATTTGCTGCGCGAAGGACGCCGTGAGACACATCGCTAGCGTCAACGGAAGTTGCCGTGATGACCCCTGCCGGGTTGAGGCAATAGCCGGTAAAAACAAACGTGCCCTGGCCGGGGCCCGTGCCCGCGTTCGGAGCATCAAACCTAGTGATGGTGCTGTCCGGAGCGCGTAGGAAACCGTGAGCCACGTTACTAGCGTCAACGTAACGGCCCGCGATCGCAGCCACCGGGTTGATGTTGCCGGCGAAAGTACCCTGGCCCGGACCTACGCCTGCACCCGGGATGTCGAAGGTAGTGATGGCACCGTCCAGAGTGCGCAGGAACCCGTGAAATACACCGCTGGCGTCGTTGTAGTAGCCCGTGCTCGCACCTCCCGCGTTGACGCAGAACGCCCGAGTGCCCTGGCGGGGACCTGTCCCAGCGCCCGGGGCGTCGAACGTGACGATGGCGCCGCCCGGACTGCGCAGGATTGCGTGAAGCGCACCGCCCGAGTCCGCGTAGCGTCCCGAGATCGTCCCTCCCGGATTGATGGTGAACGCAAGTGTGCCCTGGCCCGGACCTGTGCCCGCGCCCGGACCATCGAAGGTGGTGATCGTGGACTGCGGCCCGACTGAAGGTCTGTTCCTGAAATTCAGGAGGCCATCATGCGTGCCGCCGGAGCCACTGGGCGCGAGGATACCCAGCAGTAACACCGATGTCATCGCGGCAGTCAGCAGCCGCGCAAACCTAGCCGTTTTGTCTTTGAGTTCAGTTAGTAAAGTCATCTTCTTTCCTTTCTTTTTGGTAATTGAGTTTCCCTTTACAAACGGATTCCGGAGCACGCGCTGCACGGAATCTGAATTTTTCTCACCCCTTGCTTTTCTTCTTGCGGTCTTGATAGAAACTGGTGACGTGAAGACGCTGGCAGGGAACGAGTGTCGCCAGAGTGATTTTTTTCCTTCGACTCAGTGGAGCGTGGTTTTGGCGTCGGGCAGAAGCGAAGCAGAACCTGAAGTTGCGCAAGCTGCGTTAGCGGAGCTTTGTCAAAAATATTGGGCGCCTCTTTACAGTTTCGTACGCGGTCGCGGATACACCGTGCACGACTCGCAGGATCTAACGCAAAGCTTTTTCGCGTATCTGATCGAACACAAAATATACGCCCGCGTCGATCGGCAAAAGGGCAAGTTCCGTTCCTTTCTGCTTGCTTCTATGAAAAATTTTCTTGGGCACGCGTCCGATCGCGAACGAACGCTCAAACGCGGCGGCGGACAAAATTTTCTTCCTCTGCATGAAGAGCAAATCGAAAATGCGGAGTCGCTTTTCCAGACTCATAGTTGTACGAGTAGTGAAGATCGAAACTTCGACCGCAGTTGGGCAGCTGCGTTGGTCACCGCTGGTCTGGAGCGGCTCGCGGCAGATTACAAAGGTGAATCCAAGGAAAAACTCTTCAAGGAACTCAGAGCATTTCTTGGTGGTGGCGCTGGTCCGCCACCGGCTTACTCTGAACTGGCGGTTCGTCTGGGGATGACTGAATCAACCATTCGCAGCCATGTCACTCGCCTGCGAGCGCGCTATCGGGAAGCGTTGCACGCTGAGGTGCGCCGAACAGTGGAGACTGAAGCACAAGCGCAGGAAGAACTGCACGTGTTACTCCTTGTGTTAACGGAAAATTAACACATACCTGCGATGGCAACACAACCAGCATCAGTAACCACGGTTTGCTGGGCGTGTGGCCGGGCGTTGGACGCAAAGGGCGACTGTGTGGCTTGTTTCCTCCGAACCGCCTTAGACGAATCAACCATCGGAACCAAGCACCTTCCCCCGTTAGTCTTCGGCGACTTCGAGGTAGAGCAACGCACAGACGGCTTTTACTGGGAACTCGGTCGCGGCGCCATGGGGACGACGTACCTCGCGGTGGACAAAGTGTTGCGTCGGAAAGTCGCTCTGAAGGTAATTGACACGCCAACGGTCTCGACCGACCGCAACTCACAGGCTGCGCGTGAACGTTTTTTGCGCGAAGCCCGCGCTGCCGCTGCGTTACGGCATCCGAATGTGGCTGCCGTCTATCAGTTCGGCGCTGCACCTGATGGGAGCCGCTGCTTTTACGCAATGGAATTGGTCGAGGGCGAAACGTTAGAGACTCATGTGCGAAGACACGGTCCGCTGAGTCCAAAGCTGGTTGTGGAAATTGCGACTCAAATCGCGCGCGCACTGACGGCAGCCGCGACTCAAGGTTTGATCCATCGTGACCTCAAGCCTGGCAACATCATGCTAAAGAATCCGGAAGAGGATGAGTACGCAGGCACGCCCCACCGGGGCGTCCGGAAGGCTCGGCGCGCTGCCCCTAGCGTAAAAATCATCGATTTCGGCTTGGCCAAGGCGGTCGCGGACGCCGGAGGAGAGATGGACATCACCCACGGTGGATTCGTCGGCACACCGAATTTCGCAAGCCCTGAGCAATTCGAAAGCGGGCGGGTCGATGTTCGTTCCGACATCTACTCGTTAGGCGCAACCCTCTGGTTTGCGCTGACCGGGAAGACGCCGTTTGCCGGTCGGAACATTGAGGAAATTCGCCGTGCTCAGAAGTTAACTGCACTTCCCATTGAACAATTGAAGGCAGCGCATGTTCCGCCTTCCTTGAGGTCACTGCTTAAGGCCATGCTCGCACTGGAGCCGGCGGGCCGGCCTGGCGTACACGATCTGGCAGCGAAACTTCGCGGTTGCTCCGGGCAGGCAAGCAATGTGCGCCGCATTCGCCTCGCCATCGCATCCACCGTTGTGCTGATTCTCGGCGTGTCTCCTTTCTTTATTTTTCGTTTTTTGCGCACGCATCCGGTCGCTGTCGAATCTGTTTCGAATCCAGCGCTGCTCGAGAAAAGCGTTGCCGTGCTGCCTTTTGACAATCAGAACCGTGATCCTGACATCGATTACCTGTCTGACGGTATTACTGAAAGCATCATTCACAGCCTTTCCCAGCTGTCTCAACTGAAGGTGATGGCACGCAGTACGGTCTTTCAATACAAGGGCAAAGAGGTTGATCCGCGAAAAGTTGGACACGATCTCGGCGTAGGGTCCGTGGTAATGGGCAGACTGCTGCAGCAAGGCGACAACCTGATGATCCAAACAGAACTGGTGAATGCTTCAGATGGAACGGAACTGTGGGGACAACAATACAATCGCAAGATCGCCGACATATTCGCGGTACAGGAAGAGATAGCGAAAGAAATCTCCAACAAGCTGCGCTTAAAATTGAGCGGCACCGAGCGCCAGCAGCTTGCCAAGCGTCCAACGGAGAACCTTAAAGCTTTCCAGTATTACATGCAGGGACTTTCGTCTGCCCAACGTCGCACCCGTCAAGATTTGCTTATCGCCATAAGCTATTACGACAGGGCGATAGAGGAAGATCGCAACTATGCGCTTGCCTACGCGGGCTTTGCTGACGCCTATGCCAATCTCGGAGCTTACGGTTACATTGCGCCGATTGACGGTACGCGCAAAACCCAAAAGGCGGCGCGCGAAGCCGTAGCGCTTGATGATAACTTGGCCGAAGCTCACGCAGCACTGGCTCTCGCCCAAATCGCATTCGTTCCATCGAATTTCCAGTTGGGTGATCGAGAACTGCGCCGTGCCATCGAACTCAGCCCGAGCTTGGCGTTAGCGCACAGTTATTTGGCATTTTCTCTCGAGCGACAGGGGCGTCTCGATGAAAGCCTAGAGGAGATGTTGAAAGCTCGGGAGCTCGATCCGCTTTCACCCATTATCGCGCGCCAAGCCGCCATGCCTTACTATCTCAAGCGGGATTATCCCCGTGCGCTTGAATTGCTTCGGCAGGCCAATGAGCTAGGCCCGGCTTTTACCACGACATGGGAGATAGGAGTGTACATCCAAAACAACTTGTTCAACGAAACGCTGGTGGAATTGGAAAAGGCCGAACGAGAGAGAAAAGGTGACCCGATTTTGACTTACGACACGGGAATGATCTACGCGGCGCAAGGAATGCGTGCAGAAGCCCTCCAGATCATCAAAGAGTTGGAAAGGATATCAGGCACGAGTTTGAGCCAGGCACATTTAATCGCGAAGATCTATGCCGCCTTGAACGAGAAGGAGATGGCGCTTTCATGGCTGGACCGCGGCTTAGCAACGGGAGCGATAGGGGTCTTTTACAAGGACGAACCAGTGTGGGATCCAATCCGCGGCGACAAGCGCTTCGAAGCACTTGTCGAGAAAATGTTTGCTTTCCAGTAACGCGCCTGGCGCCGCGCGATAGACGCGAGAAATTCTTCGCCGAGGTAAAGCATCGTAACATTCCGGAAGTCCCGCTCATGAGCCGGCTCGAAGGACAAAACAAAGGACGCCAAACGGGAGTGTGTGGAGCGCGTTGTCCTCAGCCCGATGTTCTTTCGCTTAATAACCGGATTCTCATTTCGGCGATTGATTGGGAAGCGATTGGTTCAGCTTCGCTTGGGCTTTCATTATCTCAGCTTCGATCGTCGGCATGATGTCTGCCATGTAGGCGCCGAATTTTTGCATCGCTGATTTTCCGACGGGCGAACCGTAAAAATCCGCCAATGCCTTCAACTCGTCGGTGGTGAAATTCTTCACCATTGAGTCGATCATCGCCTTGGTTAGTGCCGTGATGTCGAGCTGCGACGTCATCAGTTTCTTGAATTGATCGCGCTGGCCCGGCGGCAGATTCGCGGCCATCTTGTCGGCCATGTCCTCGAATAGGGCTTTGGGCGGAGTCGCCTGAAGATAACGCTCGGCTTCCTTGCGTCGGGTCTCCGGGGTGTCAGCCGCGCTGAGCGCAAATCCGCATGAGATGAAAAGGGTGAGGATAGCCAGGGTGAAAGTTCGTTTTTGCATGGGAATCGAGTGATAGAGGTTCGCTGGCAATAAGGCGATCTTTTTCTAGCGACGCTTGTTTTTGCTTAGATCAGTAAGGCAGCGAGCCCAAGAAAGACAGCCAGGCAACCAACATCGGTGAAGGTAGTAACAACGATGCTCGAGGCCGTTGCCGGATCTGCGCCAAATTTCTTGAGAGCCAATGGCACCAGCGCGCCGGCCACGCCACTAAAGCAGCAACTAATGGTGGTAGCCAGGAATACGACAAAGCCCAGCATCAAAGCCACAGGGCTCTTGACAACAGTCGCAAACACGAACATTGCGATCCCACCGGTAACGCCGGTCAGGGCTCCGTTGAATGTTCCCAACAAGGTCTCTTTGATTAAGAGCATGCTTTCTCTGCCGGATCTCAAATCGCCCAGAGTCATCCCGCGTAACGACACCGCAAGCGCTTGCACTCCGGTATTTGCTGCCTGACCAATGATCACCGGCAGGAAAACTGCCAGTGCGATGATGCGGTCGATCGTTTCCTGAAAAAAACCGACGACGGCTGCGGCAAGCAGACCACAGAGTAGATTTACCTGTAGCCAGGGATGTCGGAACTTCAGGCTCCGCGGCCAAGGCGTGGTAAGCCGTTCCTCGCTTTCTACGCCGACCATCTCGCCCGGTTGCGCGCTTAATTCAATCGCCTCGGCCTCAAACAGCATCTGGCCTCGCAAGAGGCCCAGGAGTCGTCCCGTTTTTTCGCAGACTGGATACACGGGATAATGCCGAACAAGTACCGCTCTCATCGCATCAGGGAGCGACATCTCTGGCGTAAGGTAAAATGGGTCCTTTAGCATGACCTCCCCAAGACGCTGACTGCTATTCGCCAGGAGCATGTCGCGCATCACCACGACTCCAAGGAGTTTCTCCTGTTCGTCTGTGACAAAGCCGTACGTGATAATTGCTTTTTTGGCGAGCCGCCGAATTTGTTCGGTTGCTTCGGCAACCGTCGTTTGCGGACGGAAAACTGCCAATGGCGGTTGCATCAGTCTCCCGATCGACCGCTCCGGGTACGTTTGGTTCCGCATCCATTGCTGGTTGGTTTCGGGGGAAGCGGTGGCCAAAATGGTTTGCCGGCGCGAAGCATTGAAGCGCTGGAGAATCTTCAGTGCCGACGCCGGGTTTAACAGCTCCAGCATTTGGACAACAAACTCGTCTGGATACGGCTCCAACATTTTGGCCGCCTCCCGCGGATCGTGTTCGACCAGCTTTGTAAACAGCGTTCGTACCTCTGGCTCAATTTCCCGAATGGCGCCGGATTCGATTTCTTGGTCATTCATGGCGTGGAGTGTGGCAAGCCGACACGGTGCTAGCAACATTAACTGTCGTAATCACATCAAGTCTTGCAGCGACCGACTTGGAAATTGTCGGCTATTGTCCATCTTATGTGGTGCGTGTTCTGGTCATAACAGGGGCAGGTGTTTCGGCTGAAAGCGGGATTCCAACCTTTCGCGGCAAAGATGGATACTGGCGCAATTTGGATCCGATAAAATTGGCGACAGCGGAGGCATTCGCGCGCGATCCCGAATTAGTTTGGAAATGGTATCGCGAGCGACGACAACATATTCATAATGCGCACCCCAATGCCGGGCACGAAGCGATTGCCAGGCTCGCGCAGCGTGCGGGTGAATTCCTGCTCGTCACACAAAACGTGGACGATCTGCACGAGCGCGCTGGAATGGCGAAGACCAAGATGGTGCAAATTCACGGAGACATTTTCCTGACCAAATGTTCTCACTGCGATTTTTCGTACGCAGGTGGGGGCGGTTCACCCGAACCGC
>Ga0081455_10008168_pt1 | contig 10916 bp, 6 predicted proteins | sample TabmetS3T2R1_FD_70207 | JGI IMG/M metagenome (GOLD analysis project Ga0081455, IMG submission 70207) | Tabebuia heterophylla rhizosphere microbial communities from the University of Puerto Rico - S3T2R1 | ecosystem: Host-associated > Plants > Roots > Rhizosphere ... | reverse complement strand
CGGCCGCGAGCGAGCGCGGCCAGCTCCAGCCGTGCACGACGTGCACGCCGACGAAGAGCAGGACGATCGACCAAACGGCCGCGCCGAGCTCGATGGCGAGCAGCGTCGTCTCACCCGCGCCTTCGTCCGCGCCGCCGGCCCGGAAGGTGTCTCCGCCGAAGAGCGCCAGCCGGACGGGCAGCAGGAGGAGGAATGACGCAGCCAGCGGCACCGCCGCGAACGCGACGATCTGACGCGCGCGGCGGAAGGTTCCCTCGCTCCCGAGCAGGCGCGCGCCGAAGTGGAGCGAGAACCCGATCACGAAGTACCCGACCGCGCCGTAGATGCCTCCGGCGACGAACGTCCAGACGGCGAGGAGCATCGGGTCGTAGCTCGGGTTGTCGAGGAGCCCGCTGGCGGTCGGCGTCGCGAGGACTGCCGCGGCGCCCGCGAGCCAGACGAGCAGGAGGATCGGCTCCGCCCGGGCCGACACGTCGTCCGCATCGTCGTCCCTCAACGCGTGGAAGACGGGCCGCGGGCTCAGCAGGGTCGCCGGCACACGCAGCCACCACGCGCGCTCAGGCGAGAGCTCGTCGGGGCGGCCGGCGGTATCCAGAAACGCCACGAGGCTCAGGGTAGCCGCGGGCCGAGGCGGATCCGGTCGAGATCCCGGATCGCGTTCACATGGTCCTCCAGTGGCACCGCCGTCACGCCGCCGAATGCCACCTTCTCGATCGCGCCGCCCCGCCGCGTGTAGCGGACGGTCTCACCCGGCGACGCGAAGCCCGCCGCATCGGTGATCCGGAGCGTGTCGGGATCCACGACCTCGAGCTCCTCCGACATCACGGTCGGGTCGGGCTGGTCCGGCGCCACGAGCCGCAGCCGACCGCCGAGGTCGACGACATCGACGATGCCCCAGAGATCACCGAAACGGCCCGTATACGAGGAGAGGTCGACCGCCTCGTCTCCGTTGCGGTCGGGATTCTTCGCGCCGGCAAGCGCGGCGTCCACGAGCTTGACGATGCCGAGGGCGAGCTCCAGCGCAATGCCGTCGATGGCATTCGTCAGCGCAACCACCGTGAGGCCGTCGATCGGATCGACGAGCGTCCGCGTGATGTGGCCCGGGAAGCCGCCGCCGTGGCCGATCAGGCGGCGCTCGCCCACCTTGCGGATGTCGAACCCGAGCCCGTACCGCTGGTCCGTCCCCTCGATCTCCCACTCCCCGCGCTGCATCCGGCGCTTGCCCGCATCGCTGAGTAGGCGCTCGTCGCCGAGCACGTGGCCGGCCGCGTAGCGGCAGAGGTCCTCGGCCGTCGACCAGAAGCCAGTCGCGGACGCGAGGCCGCGGGTATCGACCGGATCGATGGGCAGACGCTTCTCGAACGCGGCCAGGCCCGTGTACCCGACGGCGTACTCGCCCGAGCGGCTCGCGTCGAGCTCGGGACCGGTGTTCTTCAGGCCGAGCGGGCCGAGGACGTGCTCGGCCATGTACTCCGCGTACGAGAGGCCGCTCGCTTTCTCGATCACGAGGCCGACCACGCCGTAGCCGATGTTCGAATACTTGAAGCGCTCGTTCCGCTCGAGCACGTCGGCGTCGTCGAGGCAGATCGCGATCAGCAGCTCAGCGTCCGGGAACTCCCGCTCGAGCTGCCAGAAGTCCCCGTCGCGGCTGTCCCGTACCACGCCGCCGCCGTGCGCGAGGAGCTCGGCCAGCGTGCGCTCGCCGATCGGCGAGCCCTCCAACGCGGAGACGTGCTCGCCCGCAGTGTCGTCGAGGCGGAGCTTCCCGGCCTCGACGAGCTGCATGACGGCCGTCGCCGTGAACGTCTTGGAATGCGAGGCGATCCGGAACAGGTGCGACGTCGTCAGCGCCTCGCCCGCATCGTCCTCGCCGTTCGTCCTCGGCAGCCGCGCGAACCCGTGCGCGGACGAGAGCAGCACCTCGCCCGCGACCGCGACTGCGACCTGCACTCCCGGGACCCGTTGCGTGCGCGCGCGGAGCGCGACCCAGGTGTCCGCGTAGCGCGCGGTCTCGCGGACGACCTCGCGTTGCTCGGCGGTCAAGGGCTCGGGGCGCGTCCTGGTGGCCATGACAGGAACCCTAAGCGAGCTTCGAGCCAAGCGGAATCCGCTGTCTGTCTCTACAATTTCGCGCGCTGATGGCGGACACCATTGTGTGCCCGGCCTGTGGGGAGGGGAACGGGACCGAGCGGAAGTTCTGCGGCGAGTGTGGCTCGCCGCTTTCACGTCCATGCCCGAATTGCGGGACGGCGAACGCGCCTACAGTGAAGTTCTGCGGCGAGTGCGGGACCGCGCTCGGCGCCACCGCCGCACCTGTCCCCGCGCCGGGTAACGGCACAGCGGCCGTCTCCGAGCGGCGGCTCGTCTCCGTGCTCTTCGCCGACCTGGTCGGCTACACGACACTCTCCGAGGGTCGTGACTTCGAGGACGTCCGCGAGCTCCAGTCCCGCTACTTCGAGACCGCGCGCACCCTGGTGGAGCGCTACGGCGGGACCGTGGAGAAGTTCATCGGGGACGCGGTGATGGCCGTCTGGGGCACGCCCGTCGCGCAGGAGGACGACGCAGAGCGCGCGGTCCGTACGGCGCTCGACCTCATCGCGGCCGTTCCCGAGATCGACCCCGCCCTCGAGGTGCGCGCAGGCGTCCTCACCGGCGAGGCGGCCGTGACGCTCGGCGCAATGGGCCAGGGGATGGTGACCGGCGACCTCGTGAACACCGCCTCGCGCGTCCAGTCGGCCGCCGAGCCTGGCACCGTGCTCGTGGGCGAGCCGACGAAGCGTGTCTCGGAGGCTTCGATCGCGTACGCCTCCGCCGGCGAGCACGAGCTCAAGGGGAAGGCGGAGCCGGTCCCACTCTGGCGCGCCCTGCGGGTCACCGCCGGCCGCGGCGGCGCGCTGAAGTCGGCAGGTCTGGAGCCGCCCTTTGTCGGCCGCGACCGCGAGCTCCGGCTCGTGAAGGAGCTCTTCCACGCATCGGCGGACGAGGGTCGCGCGCAGCTGGTGTCGGTGATCGGAATCGCCGGAATCGGCAAGTCGCGGCTCGGCTGGGAGTACTTCAAGTACATGGACGGCGTCCAGGAGGGCGTGTGGTGGCACCGCGGCCGCTGCCTCGCCTACGGGGAAGGCGTGGCCTTCTGGGCACTCGCCGAGATGATTCGCATGCGGGCCGGCATCACGGAGGGCGAGGACCCGGAATCGGCCGCCGCGAAGCTCCGCGAGTCGGTCGAGCTGTTCCATCCCGACGACGACGAGCGTCGGTTCGTCGAGCCCCGCCTGCTGCACCTGCTCGGGCTCGAGGACGGGCCGACCCGCGCCAAGGAGGAGCTCTTCGGCGCGTGGCGCCTCTTCTTCGAGCGCATGGCGGAGCAAAGCCCGGTCGCGCTCCTGTTCGAGGACCTGCAGTGGGCCGACGCAGCCCTCGTCGAGTTCATCGGGCACCTGCTCGAATGGGCCCGGCAGAAGCCGATCTTCGTCCTCTGCCTCGCCCGGCCGGAGCTGCAGGGGCGGCATCCCGAGTTCGGGCATGGCTCGCACCAGACGACGCTCTCGCTCGCACCGCTCGCCGAGACCGCGATGCGCTCGCTGATCGACGGCTTCGTCCCCGGTCTCCCGGAAGAGCTGCGTGAGCGGATCCTCGCCCGCGCCGAGGGCGTTCCGCTCTACGCCGTCGAAACCGTGCGCACGCTCCTCGACCGCGGCCTGCTCGTAGAGGAGAACGGCGTCTACCGCGTGACCGGAGAGGTCGCCGAGCTCGAGGTCCCCGAGACGCTGCACGGCCTGATCGCCGCGCGCCTCGACGGGCTCGCTTCGGACGAGCGCCGGATCCTCCAGGACGCGGCGGTCCTCGGCAAGACGTTCACGAAGGAAGGACTTGCGGCCCTCGCGGGAATCTCGGGCTCCGACCTCGAGCCGCTCCTGACCGGACTCGTCCGGAAGGAGTTCCTCGGCGTCCAGGCCGACCCGCGTTCTCCCGAGCGCGGCCAGTACGGCTTCCTCCAGGACCTCGTCCGACGGGTCGCGTACGAGACGCTCGCGCGCCGCGACCGCAAGGCGCGGCACCTCGCTGCGGCCGCCCAGCTCGAGGAGAGCTTCGGCGTCGCCGAGCAGGAGATCGTCGAGGTCGTCGCGGCACACTACGTCGCCGCCTACGAGGCACAGCCGGACGCCGACGACGCCGCCGAGATCAAGGCGAAGGCCCGGGAGCACCTCGCGCGTGCGGGCGAGCGCGCAGGCTCGCTCGGCGCGGTCCAGGAGGCGCGCCGGTCGTTCGAGCGCGCAGCAGAGCTCGCGGACGAGCCGCTCGAGCGCGCGACCCTGCTGGAGAAGGCCGCGACCATGGCGAGAGCCGGCGCCGAGCTCGAGGCCGCGGAGCGGGCGTACACCGAGGCGCTCGCACTCCTCGAGAGCGCTGGTGAGAGCCACGCGTCCGCACGCGTATCGGCAAGTCTCGCCTATGTGGAGACGCAGCTCGGGCGCTCCGAAGAGGCACGCGACCGACTCGAGCGCGCGTTCGCAGCCGTCTCCGGCGACGAACCGGACGCAGACATCGCAGAGCTCGCGATACGGCTCGCACAGTCGTACGTGTTCGCGGGCGAGCAGGAGCGGGCCGTCGAGCCCCTCGAGCTCGCTGGACGCGTGTCGGAGGCGTCGCGCCTCGCAGAGATCATCCAGCGCACGCTCGCGCTCAAGGCCTTGCTCGCGCGCGGGCGCGGCCGGCCGCAGGAAGAGCTCGCCCTTGCCCGGCACGCGATCGTGTACGCGCTCGAGCAGGACCTGCTGAACGCCGCGTGCATTGCCTACGGCAACCTCTCTGACGCGTGCTTCTCCGGCGATCGCTTCGGCGAGGCGCTCGACGCCCTCTCCGAGGCCCTCGTACTGGCGCGCCGCATCGGCGACCGCCACGTCGAGCTCTTCATCCTGGGCGAGACGTGTTACGCGCTCGCGATGTCGGGACGCTGGGAGGAAGCACTCGCAGTGCACTCCGAGGTGCCTCCGGAGATGCGCGGGTCGCGTCAGCTCACGAGCGTGCTCACGGGCCTCGTCGAGGTGCACATCCACCGCGGGCGCCTCGACGAGGCTCGCGAGCTCGTCGCCGTCTTCGACTTTATCCAGGGATCCATCGACCTCCAGGACAGTTCATGTCACGAGGCGGCGCGGGCTGCACTCGACCACGCCGAAGGTCGCCATCCGAGCGCCCTCGAGCAGGGCACCGTCGCCGTCGCCAGCGCCGACACGCTCGGAATGGGCTTCCAGGCGGCCAAGCAGGGCTTCGTGTGGGCTGTCGAGGCTGCGCTCGCACTCGGTGACACCGGCCGCGCCGACGAGTTCCTGGCGATGGTCGAGGAGCTACCTCCTGGTCTCCGCCCGCCGTTCCTCGAGGCGCACGTGCACCGGTTCCGCGCGCGCATGGCGGACGACGAGGCCGGCTACAAGGCGGCCGCGGGCGGCTTCCGCGAGTACAACTTCCCCTTCTGGCTCGCGGTCGCGCAGCTCGAGCACGTCGAGTGGCTCGCAGCGCGCGGGCGCGTGGACGAAGCGGAGCCGCTGCTGGCAGAGGCGCGCGAGATCTTCGCCGGCCTCGAGGCGACTCCGTGGCTCGAGCGCGCGGATCGGGTCGGCGAAGCAGCACACGTTCCGGCGTGACCGAGCCCGACGCCGACCTGACCGAGCTGGCGCGCACGTCCATGCCGCTCGCGGACACGCTCGGGCTCGAGATGGTCGCGGCCTCGGCCGAGGAGGTCCGCGCTCGACTGCCGTTCCAGGACCGGCTGTGCACCGCCGGCGGAATCCTCCATGGAGGCGCGCTCATGTCTCTGGCCGACGCCTCCGGCGCGTACTGCGCGTTCCTCAACCTCCCCGATGGTTCCACGGGAACCGCGACGATCGAGTCGAAGACGAACTTCTTCCGGGCCGTACGCGACGGTCACGTCGACGCGACGTCGCGGCCACTCCACGTCGGCCGCACGACGATCGTCGTCGAGACCGACCTGCACGACGCCGCGGGTAAGCACGTGGCGCGCGTCACGCAGACACAGGCTGTCCTCGCCTCGACCTGAGTATCACGCGACACCGACAGAACAGGAGGTGTCGTCGTCATCGGGCTGACAGCGACGGTTCTCAGTTGACAAGCCACCATCGTGATGCAGAAGATCCTGCGTATCGCAGAGGCCAGTCACTCTGCTCATATCTCTAGTCAGCCGTTCAAGGAAGGGGAGAGACCTTGGAACGCAGACGCATGGAGTAGCGCGCCTGAATGGCGCCCGTGAGTACGTGCGCCGTGATGGCGTTCGGCACCACCGGAGCCGTAGGCGCCGGTACCCCGGAAGCGGTACCGACGGTCGGCTCGAAGTGACACACACAGATTCGGGAGGGAGAGGAATGTCTGAACGACTACGCGTCCTGCGGCACCGCCGGGCGCTCGTCGGCGTCGCCGTAATCGTGGCGCTCGCCGGCCTCATCGTCGCCTCGACGGGCTCGGCGGCCAGTCAGCCGGAGCCCGCAGGTACAACCGATGGCCTGATGGATCCTGTCTGGACGCCGCTGGGTGTCAGCGGGGCGGCCCAGACGCTGATGGTGCAGCTGAGCGGTGCTCCGGTCACCGTCGCCGAGGCGAACTCAGGCGGCAAGCTGAGCAAGGCCGCGAAGGCCGGGCTCAGGGCGCAGCTCAAGGGTCAGCAGAACGCGCTCAAGGGCTCGATCGAGAGCCTGGGCGGAAACGTCCTTGGCGACTACCAGCTCGCCTACAACGGCATCAAGGTATCGATCTCACCGACCAAGACCCCGCAGCTCGAGCAACTGCCCGGTGTCGTAGCCGTGCGGACGATCCAGAGGATGGAACCCGACAACGTTCGCGGCGGCCCGTACATCGGCGCCCCGGCGGTCTGGGGCGGGCTCCCGGGCCTCCACGGCGAGGGCATCAAGATCGCCGTCATCGACACGGGAATCGACTACACGAACGCGAACTTCGGCGGACCCGGTACGCCGGCCGCGTACTTCACTGCGAACGCAGCCGACACTGCCCCCGCCGACCCGACCCAGTTCGGCCCCCTCGCGGCACGAGTCAAGGGCGGTACGGATCTCGTGGGCGACAGCTACGACGCTGACCCGGGGAGCGCGACGTTCCAACCCATCCCACACCCGGACCCGAACCCGCTCGACTGCGTCACCAGCACGCCGAGCGTCGGCCACGGCTCGCACGTCGCGGGCAGCGCGGCCGGGTCGGGCATCCTCGCGAACGGGTCGACCTACACCGGCCCGTACAACGCGTCGACGATCTCCGGAAACAGCTGGCGGGTCGCGCCGGGAGTCGCCCCGAGGGCGGACATCTACTCGGTTCGCGTGTTCGGATGCCAGGGGTCGACCGACGTCACCGTGGATGCAATCGAGTGGGCCGTCGAGCACGACATGGACGTCATCAACATGTCGCTCGGCTCGCCGTTCGGCAGCAAGGACGACCCGTCCGCTGTCGCGTCCACGAACGCGGCGAAGGCCGGCGTCATCGTCGTCACGTCCGCGGGCAACAACGGGCCGAACCAGTACATCACCGGTTCCCCGGGCACCGCGGAGGGCGCGATCGCGACGGCGGCACAGGATGCGTGGGAGACCACGCCTGGAGCCACACTGACCACGACTCCGGCTATCGCCAATCCGAACGGCTCGCCGTTCACGCTGATCAACGCCAACGGGGCGGATTGGGGCGCCTCGCTGACCGGCCCGATCGTGGTGCTTCAGGACAATCCGACGACGACGACGGACATCGCGGGCTTCATCGGCTCCGCCGACGAGTCGCTCGGATGCCACCCGAGCGCGTACACGTTCAACGGCGTCGCGAGCGGCCTCGGCCAGATTGCAGTCGCCAAGCGCGGCACATGTGCTCGCGTCGCCAAGGCGATCTTCGGCCAGCAGGGAGGAGCCGCCGCGGTCGTCATGACGAACAACGCAGCGGGGCGGCCGCCCTTCGAGGGCCAGATCACGTCGAACCCGGACACCGGTACTCCGTTCCTCGTCACCATCCCGTTCCTCGGTGCCGACGGCAACCAGGACACGGCCGGTACCGCTTCGAACAAGCTGCGGGCGGAGGGCAATGGCAAGTCCGGGTTGCTCGCGCCCGTCAACCTCACGAACCCGAACTTCCGCGGGTTCGCGAGCTTCAGCTCGGGCGGTCCGCGGACCGGTGACAGCTTCCTCAAGCCTGACGTCACCGCTCCTGGCGTGTCCGTCATCTCGACTGGCAGCGGGAGCGGCAACGGCTCGTGGATCCTCTCCGGGACCTCGATGGCGTCGCCGCACAACGCCGGCGCCGCGGCGCTCGTCCGCCAGGCCAAGCCCGGCTGGAGCGTCGAAGACATCAAGGCCGCCATCGTCAACACGGCCGATCCGTCGATCGCGGCCAGCACGACGACCCCGTTCCGGATCAGTCGCGGCGGCACGGGCACGGTCCAGCCCGCGAAGTCGACGGTGACCGATGTCATCGCGTACTCGAACGGCGGGTCGAAGTTCGACGTGGGTCTGAGCTACGGCCTCGAGGAGCTCACGCAAGACTTCTCGAAGACGAAACCCATCAAGCTCGAGAACCACGGCGCGACCGACGCGACCTTCAACGTCGCAGCGGCCTTGCCTCAGGGCTCGCCGCACTCCATCGGGCTCAGCAGCACGTTGGTGACCGTCCCTGCGGGCGGCGCCGCTGAGCTCAGTGTCACGCTGAACGTCCCGGCCGCCACGGCGGGGTCGTCGAACGCCGCGGCGCTCTCGTACCGTGAGGCCGCGGGCCTGATCACGTTCACACCGGTCTCCGCGCCCGACAACCACAACATCACCCTGCGCGTGCCGTACCTGCTCGTGCCGCGGGCGATGTCGGATGTCGACGCGACGGCGGCCGCGCCCGGCCACAAGCTGTTGGTCGGCTCGACGACGGCGGTCAACATCACGAACGGGGCCGGCGCGCCGCTGAGCGGCGACGCCGACTTCTACGCCTGGGGCCTCGAGGACAAGCAGGACGGTAAGACCCTCAAGAAGTCCCCGGCAGACGTCCGTGCGATCGGCGTCCAGTCCTTCCCGGGCCCGGACTTCGGGCTTCCGGCGGCTGAGCGTGGGCTGGTGTTCGCAGTCAACACCTGGGACGCCTGGTCGAACCCGTCGAGCGTCGCGGAGATGGACATCTTCCTCGACGTCGACAACGACGGCACCGACGACTACGTCGTCGTCGGCGTCGATCAGGGGGCGCTTCAGACCGGCACCTCCAACGGCCGGTACGTCTCGGCGGTGTTCAGCACTCGAAGCTCGGGCTTCGGGCTCGACTTCTTCGCGACCGCGAAGACGGACTCGGCCATCGCAGAGCTCCCGATCCGGACTGGCCGGCTGTGCCGCGGCGACAACCCGGCGACGCCGGCGAACGATCCGGAGCCGTGCCTGACTGCGGCCAACCCGCGCTTCACGTATCACGCCGTCACGTTCGACCGTGACGGTGGCGTCGATGTCGTGAGCGGTACAGCGAAGTTCAACGCATGGTCGCCGTCGATCTCGACCGGCGGCTTCCAGACCGTCGCGCCTGGTGCGTCGGCGACGGAGAACATCACGATCAACGCTGCCGAGTGGGCGATGACACCCGCCCTCGGCGCCATGGTCGTGACGCTCGACAACAGGAACGGCAAGGACGAGGCAACGCTGATCGAGGCCAGGAAGAAGTAAGGCCTCCAGCCGACGCCTGACTCGTGAGAGCCCTGCTTCGGTGGGGCTCTCACTTTGTCGAGCCGCCCACCCGCCCTCGACGAGGTGTCGGGAGGTCGCCCCTGAGCGACGCGTCGGTTCCCGGTTGACAAGCGGGAGGCGACCACGCCAGGATTGCCGGTGGCAGAGATCGCCGCTCTGCCGCACTCATTCATGCCGGGGAGAGGCAACCGCGAGACGTCGTCGGCACCGGACCCGATCGAGGGTCCTCTTCATGCTGGGCTGTGCCGCGCTGACGAGCCTGCTCGCCGCAACTCGATGGAGGGAGAGCATCGATGACTGGATCGACCAGGCGCGGCTTCGCCTTCGCGCTGACCGCAGTCGTAGCCGCGGTCTTCGCCGGCGTCGCCGTAGCCGGAGCAGGCAGCGTGGCTGCCACTTCGTTGGTACCGATCGACGCCAGTACCGACCGGGCGCCGCTCACACTCGGTGGTGGGTCGGTGAACGTCGTCATGACGCTTGCGGGCCCGTCGGTCGCCGCGGCAGCGGACCAGCAGAACCTCAACACGGGGCAACAGCGTGCGTACGCGAGTCGCCTCGGCTTGAAGCAGGCGGCCGTCGCCAGGCAGGCGACGCTGGGCGCGCTGCCGGCCGCGGCGGCGCTGTGGATCGGGCTGCGAATCCGCCGCGAAGTAGGGCCGACGCCCTCGGCCACCGCCCCCTAACCCGCCAGGGCCCCTCGGTCGAACCAGATCCGCTCCCCGGTGAACCGCTCCGTGGCGGGATCCCAGGGGAACAGGATCAAGACCTGCAACGCGACCGGCATCCCGGTCGGGGCCGCGCCGGCCCACGGTCCGGTGTTGGTCCCGGTGAGCGTCGCGACCTCCATCACGCCCTGCGGGCCCACGACGATGTCGCTGAGCGCGAACGCGTTGTCCGGGAACGCTGCGAACAGCTCCGTGTAGAACGACCGCACCCCAACGTGTCCCTGCCAGCGCTGGCCGGTCGGGACGATCTCGTAGACGCAGTCGTCGGACAGTGTGGCCACCAGCCCGTCGATGTCGCGAGCATCCTCTGCGATCGAGTGGCGCACCCACAGCCGCTTGATGCGGCGGAGCTCGTCGGGGTCGAACGGCCTTGCCAGCCTGCGCCGGATCGACGTCGGATCCGTCACGCCGGGCCTCAGCCGCGCGCCGCGACTCGTGCCACGGCCTCGAGCGTGCGATCGACCTCGGCGGCGGTGTTGTAATG
>Ga0081455_10008167_pt1 | contig 10917 bp, 8 predicted proteins | sample TabmetS3T2R1_FD_70207 | JGI IMG/M metagenome (GOLD analysis project Ga0081455, IMG submission 70207) | Tabebuia heterophylla rhizosphere microbial communities from the University of Puerto Rico - S3T2R1 | ecosystem: Host-associated > Plants > Roots > Rhizosphere ... | reverse complement strand
TCGGCGCGCGAGACCGGCACCTGGTTCCTGCTCGGTTCGATCCATGTCCGCGTGCCGGGCGAGGAACAGATCCGCAATCGCTCCTACCTGATCGACTCCTCAGGGGGCATCGTCGCGAGCTACGACAAGATCCATATGTTTGATGTCGAGCTCGCCGGTGTGGGCGGCCAGAGCTACCGCGAATCCTCGACGTTCAAGCCGGGAGAGCGCTCGGTGCTGGCCGAGACGCCGTGGGGCGTCCTGGGCATGACGATCTGCTACGACCTGCGCTTTCCCTATCTCTATCGCGATCTCGCCCATGCCGGCGCGGTGATGCTGTCGATCCCGTCGTCGTTCACGGTGCCGACCGGCCAGGCGCACTGGCACACGCTGATGCGCGCCCGCGCCATCGAGACCGGCTGCTTCGTCTTCGCTCCGGCGCAGGTCGGCACGCACAAGGGCTCCAACCGCAAGACCTACGGCCATTCGATCGCCGTGGCGCCGTGGGGCGAGGTGCTGGTCGATGCCGGGCCTGAGAAAGCGGGCTTCGTGATCGCCGATGTCGATCTCGCCAAGGTCGCCGAGGCGCGCAAGATGGTTCCTTCGTTGGAGCACGACCGCGAGTACACCGCGCCCGTGCTGCACAAGGCGTCCGTCGCCAAGGCCGCCGAGTAGCTACAGCCGGCGCGCGGCGATCCGCTGCACCATGGCCATGGCGGGCTCGCTGATCAGGCGCGCCTCGTAGGCGATCACTGAGAACTTGCCGCGCACCAGCTCGAGCAGCTCGCCGTCCTGCAAGAGATAATCTGGATTGCTCGGCTTTCCGAAGCGCTCGTTGCCTGCCATGAAGGTCTGGTAGAGCAGCACGCCGCCCGGCGCGACTGCCGCCAGCAGGGGCGGCATCAGCGGGCGGTGCAGGTAGTTGGTGACGACGACGGCGCCGAACCGGCGATCGCCCAGCGGCCACGGACTGCCATCTTCAAGATCGGCCTGAAGGGGCTCGATGTCGGCGTGGGCGGGAAGGCGGCTCACCTCACGATCGACCGCCGTCACCTTGTGTCCGCGCTCGGCGAACAGCAGCGCGTGACGGCCACGACCCGCTGCCAGATCGAGCACTGTGGCTTGCGGGGCCACGAGGCCGGCCCATTGCACGATCCACGGCGCGGGTGGCACCCCTCTTGCGTCGGACACGATCAGACCCCATTCTCTTGGCACTCCCCCAATGGGAGTGCCAAATAGCCGGAATCGCTTAGCATTTCATGATTCTATATCGACTGCGCTGCTCCAAGGGCCACGAGTTCGAGAGCTGGTTCAAGGACAGCAAGACCTACGAACGCCAGGAGAAGAAGTCCCTGATTGGCTGCGCTGTGTGCGGCGACAGCAAGGTTGCGCGCGCCCTGATGACGCCGCGGCTCGGCACCAAGGGCAACAAGAAGACCACCGTGGTGGCGAACGAGGCGGCTGCGACCGCGCCGGCGCCCGTCCCGCCGACCGCCGAGCAGAAGCAAATGGCGACGCTCGCCAAGAAGATGCCGAAGGAGTTGCGCGAGGCGCTGCTCAAGGTGCGGGCCGAAGTCGAGAAGAACTGCGAGCATGTCGGCCACAAGTTCGCCGAGGAGGCGCGCAAGATCCACTATGGCGAGAGCGACAAGCGCGGCATCTACGGCGAGACCTCCGATGAGGAAGCCGAGGCGCTGGCCGAAGAGGGCATCGAGTTCGGCCGCCTGCCCTGGATCCCGCGCGGGAACTAGCTAGCGCCGGGCCACGCCGTACAGCATGTAATTGACGTCGAGGTCGCGCGCGTTGAGCGACCAAGCGCGGCTGAGCGGACTGTAGACTACGCCCACGATCTCCTTCGCCTCGACGCCGCCCGAGCGCAGGCCGCGCACCACTTCCGACGGCTTCAGGAACTTCCGCCAGTCGTGCGTGCCGCGCGGCAGCCAGCGCAGCATGTATTCGGCGCCGGCGATCGCCAGCGCCCACGCCTTGGCGGTGCGGTTGAGGGTCGACAGGAAGACCAGCCCACCCGGCTTGGCGAGGCGGCCGCACGACTGCAGGAAGAGATCGACATCGGCCACGTGCTCGACGATCTCGAGCGCCAGCACGATGTCGAACTGCCGACCGCCATTCTGAGCTTCGGCCGCCAGCGCCTCGGCGGTGGCCTCGCGGTAGTCGATGGCGAGGCCCTGCCGCTCGGCATGCAGGCGGGCGGTGGCGATGTTGCGGTCGGCGGCATCGATGCCGGTCACCGTCGCGCCCAGCCGGGTCATCGGCTCGCACAACAACCCGCCGCCGCAGCCGATATCCAGCAGCGACAGGCCCCCGAGCGGCGAGCCCGCGAGGGGATCGCGCTGCCAGTGGGCGGCGGCGCGGTCGCGGATATAGCCCAGCCGCAGCGGGTTTAGCCGGTGCAGGGGCGCGAACTTGCCCTTGGGATCCCACCACTCCTCGGCGATGCGCGAGAAGCGCTCGATCTCGCCCTCATCGACGGTGCTATGCGCTCGATCGGCCATGGCCGCCCTTGACCCAAATGGTGCCCCCGGTGTCTATACCCCGCTTTCGAGCAGGTCCATGGCGCGCATCGTTCTCAAATTCGGCGGCACATCGGTCGGCGACATCGACCGCATCAAGAATGCTGCGCGCAAGGTGAAAGCCGAGGTTTTGCGCGGCAATCAGGTTGCCGTCGTGGTTTCGGCCATGTCGGGTGCCACCAACCAGCTGGTGAAGTGGGTCAACGACATCGCGCCCCTGCACGACGCGGCGGAATACGACGTCGTGCTGGCGACCGGCGAGCAGGTGACGATCGGCCTGCTGGCGATGGCGCTGCAGGTGGAGGGCGTGAAGGCGCGCTCGTGGGTGTCGTGGCAGATCCCGATCCGCACCGACGCAGCCCACGCCAAGGCGCGCATCCTCGACATCAAGACTTCGGGGATCGCCGAGAGCATGGCGGCGGGTGAGGTGCCGATCGTCCCCGGTTTCCAGGGCCTCGCGCCCGATGGCCGCATCACCACCCTGGGCCGCGGCGGCTCTGATACCTCGGCCGTCGCCTTGGCGGCGGCGCTCAAGGCCGAACGCTGCGACATCTACACCGACGTCGATGGCGTCTACACGACCGATCCCCGGATCGTCGAGAAGGCGCGCAAGATCGACCGGGTGACCTACGAGGAGATGCTCGAGATGGCGTCGCAGGGCTCCAAGGTCCTGCAGACGCGCTCGGTCGAGCTCGCGATGAATCATCATGTGCGCGTGCAGGTGCTGTCGTCGTTCGACGAGGCGCTGGGCAGCGACCTGCCGGGCACGCTGGTTGTGGACGAGGACGAAATCATGGTCCAGGAAATCGAGAAGTCGGTGGTGAGCGGCATCGCCTTCGCCAAGGACGAAGCCAAGATCACGGTGACCCACGTGCCCGACCGGCCTGGCGTGGCGGCGGCGATCTTCGGGCCGCTCGCCGAGGCCAACATAAACGTCGACATGATCGTGCAGAACGTCTCGCTCGACGGCAGCTCGACCGACATCACTTTCACCGTGCCGCGCGCCGACCTCGCGCGTGCCGTCGAGCGCCTGCAGAAGGCCAAGACGGAGCTGAAGTTCGCCGAGGTCAAGTCCGACACCAACGTCGCCAAGATCTCGGTGATCGGCGTCGGCATGCGCAGCCATGCCGGCGTCGCGCTGAAAATGTTCGAGACCCTGGCCGCCAAGGGCATAAACATCCAGGTGATCTCGACGTCGGAGATCAAAGTAAGCGTGCTGGTCGCCGCCGAGTACACCGAGCTCGCGGTGCGGGCCTTACACACCGCTTACGAGCTCGACGCCGCATAAGGTTCCCTTATGTGACGCACACACCAATTCGCTGTTAGCCATTTCGGCGCGGGTCTTGCTATAAGGCCCATATGCACGGCGCGCGCACCCATTTGGCCTGCCAAAACGCCCAGCCGACGGCGCCGGACGTTCGTCCGGCTTTGTCGGCCTGGCGTATTTGCGCCTGCATTATCGACCGTAGCTTTGTCGTCATCCGACTCAAGCATCTAGCGGTCTGACCATGGAGAGAGGGACTCCCCTGGCCGGACCGCGAATGCTCCTAAAGCGGCTCCGGGACACGATGGCGCGTGGCGGTTCCCCCGAGGAAACGCTGGGCGAGGTCGTGCGCCTGGTCGCCAATGAGATGATCGCCGAGGTCTGCTCGATCTACCTGCTGCGGGCCGGCGAGGTGCTGGAGCTGTTCGCCACCCAGGGCCTCAACCCCGACGCCGTGCACCGCACCCGGCTGCGGGTCGGCGAGGGCCTGGTCGGCGATATCGCCGCGCACCAGAGGCCGCTGGCGCTCGACGACGCCCAGAGCCATCCGCAATTCGCTTATCGCCCCGAGACCGGCGAGGAGGTCTATCACTCGCTGGCCGGCGTGCCGATCGTGCGCGCCGGACGCGTGCTGGGCGTCCTGGTGGTGCAGAACCGCACGCGCCGGCTCTACGACGAGGAAGAGATCGAGACGCTGCAGACCATCGCCATGGTGCTGGCCGAGCTGGTGGCCGCCGGCACCATCGTCAGCCCCAACGAGGTCCAGCAGGTCGATGGGCTCGGGCTCTTGCCGCTGCGCATCGACGGCGTGCAGCTCACGCCCGGCGTCGCGGTCGGCCGCGCCGTGCTGCACGAGCCGCGTATCGTCATCCAGCGCGTCGTCGCCGAGGACGTCGCCGCCGAGCAGATCCGCTTCGACGAGGCGCTCCACGCCGTGCGCGAGGACGTCGACCGCCTGCTCGAGGCCGAGGATATGCAGTCCGGCGAGCATCGCGAGATCCTCGAGACCTTTCGCATGTTCGCCGATGACCGCGGTTGGATGGAGCGCGTACGCGAGGCGATCGCCTCGGGCCTCACCGCCGAAGCGGGCGTGCAGCGCGCCTTCGACGACGTGCGCACGCGGCTCGGCCAATCGACCGACCCTTACATCCGCGAGCGGCTCTCCGATCTGCAGGACCTCAGCAACCGCGTGTTGCTGCGCCTCACCGGCCGCAGCGTGACCGACGCGAGCGCGCTGCCCGACGACATGGTGGTGATCGCGCGCGACATGGGACCGGCCGAGCTGCTCGACTACGACCGCGCCCGCTTGCGCGCTCTCGTGCTCGAGGAAGGCTCGGCGATGAGCCACGTCGCCATTGTGGCGCGCGCGCTCGACATTCCGGTGGTCGGCCGCGCGCCCAACGTGCTGGCGCGCGTCGAGCCCGGCGACGCCATCGTGGTCGACGGCGATCATGCCCAGGTGCTGGTGCGCCCGGCCGACGACATCCTGCAGTCGGTCTATGGCGCGATCGAGATGCGCGCCGAGCGCCGCCGCAAGTACGCCGCCCTGCGCGACCTGCCGTCGGCGACGCGCGACCAGGCGAAGATCGGCCTGCACATGAATGCCGGCCTGCTGATCGACATGCAGCACCTCGACGAGACGGGCGCCGACGGCATCGGCCTCTACCGCACCGAGATTCCCTTCATGGTGCGGTCGGAATTCCCCGACGTCGATGCCCAGGCCTGGCTCTACAGCCGCGTGCTCGATCTCGCCGATGGCCGACCTGTGACCTTTCGCACACTCGATGTCGGTGGCGACAAGGTGCTGCCCTATGTCGGCGAGTTCGGCGACGACAATCCGGCGATGGGCTGGCGCGCCATCCGGATCGGCCTCGACCGGCCGGCCATGCTGCGCAGGCAGCTGCGCGCGTTGATCCAGGCCGCCAATGGCCGCCCCTTGTCGGTGATGTTCCCGATGATCGCCGAGGTCAGCGAGCTGGCGAGTGCCCGCCGCTTGCTCGACCTCGAGCTCGAGCGGGCCAAGCGGCGCGGCCAGGCGTTGCCCGAGCGTCTGCGTGTTGGCGTTATGTTCGAGGTCCCGGCCTTGGCCTGGCAGCTCGACAGCCTGCTGAAACAGGTCGATTTCATCTCGATCGGCACCAACGACCTGTTGCAGTTTCTTTTCGCCGCCGACCGCGGCAACAGCCGCCTGGCCGGACGCTACGATAGCTTGTCCCCGGCGCTGCTTCGCCTGCTACATTTTGTAGTGGAGAAGGTGCGGCCGTCGGGCGTCGATCTGGCGGTGTGCGGCGAGATGGCCGGCCAGCCGGTCGATGCGCTGGCACTCCTTGCAATCGGAGTGCGCACACTCTCGATGTCGCCGGGAGCGATCGGGCCGGTCAAGGCTATGATTCGTTCTCTTGATCTGAACGAAGCAACGGGATTCGTGGCGTCGGCGCTGAAGCAGCCGGACCGTCCCTTGCGCGAGACCCTGCGACTGTTCGCGGCCGACCACGCCATCGAAATTTAGAGCCAAAAGTCGAATCGCTTTTGCCCTGCCAAATGCCCTCTGGTAAAACACCAGCGAGAGGGGGCGATACACACGATCATGCCAGATCAGGTCGATTGGCGGACGATGGAACGCGAGGCGTCGCCGGGCCGTGCTGTCGGCCGTCTGCTGCGCGATCAGCGTGAAGCGCGCGGTCTCACGCTCAAGGCTGTCGAGATGGCGCTGCGCATTCGCCTGCAGCATCTCGAGGCAATCGAGCAAGGCCGCTTCGATCTTCTGCCCGGCGCCGCCTACATCCCGGCTTTCTTGCGCGCCTACGCGCAGCATGTCGGCCTCGATCCCGAAAAAGTTCTGACCGCCTACCATCTCTCGGGCGCCGTGCCGATCAAGCGGCCGGTCGCGCTGCCGGCCGACTTCCCGCTGGCCGAGAAGCGCGCGCCGATTGGTCTGGCCGTGCTCACCGTACTGCTGGTCGTCGGCGCGGGTTACGCCGTGTGGCACTACCTGCCGCGTCAGCAGTCCATCGTCGCCGAGAAAGTTCCGCCGGTCCCCGATCGTCTGCTGGCGTCGCGTCCGTCGACGGTCGAGCAACCGACTGGTGCGACGCTGCCTGCCGCGCCGACTCAAAGCACCGCGCCGGCGCAAGCTCAGGCCGTGCCCGCGCCTGAGGTGCGCACCACATCCGGTGGCGCGTTGCCGGCGAGCACATGGCCCGCGACTCCGCAGGCGACGGTTCCGACTACGCCGCCGCCCGCCGTCGTCGCCGTGCCCGCGCCGCCGCCGCCGGTCGTCATGTCGATTCCATCGGTTGGACAAGCGCAAGCCGCGCAGCCGCCGGCGCCTGAACCTGTGCGTCCCGCGACGCCTGCGACTCCCGATCCGCAGGAAGCGACCGCGCGCAGCACGATCACGTCCACGCCGGCTCCTCCGGTCACCGCCGTTCCAACGCCAGCTCCCACTCCCGCGCCGGCGCCCGAAGTCACCGCCGCACCTGTGCCGGTGAAGGCCGACACCCGGGTGGTCGTGCGGACCAACAGCTGGGTCGAGTTGCGTGCGCCCGATGGCGACATCCTGGCGCAGACCTACGTCCGCGCCGGCGAGAGCTACACGGTTCCGGCCGGAATTTCGTACAGAATTATCGACGCCCGCTAGGTTTTCCGCGGCTGGATAAGCCGGGCGGCCGCGAGTAGATTGCCGCCCCATGAGCATCCGACCCTATCGCGACATCATCCGCCGCAAATCGCGGCAGGTCATGGTTGGGCCCGTGCCGGTCGGCGGCGGGGCGCCGATCACCGTGCAGACGATGACCAACACCCTGACCGCCGATGCCGAGGCCACCATCGCGCAGATCAAGCGCTGCGAGGAGGCCGGCGTCGACATCATCCGGGTGTCCTGCCCCGACGAGGATTCGACCAAGGCGCTGCACCAGATCGTCAAGGCGTCCCGGGTGCCGATCGTCGCCGATATCCATTTCCACTATAAGCGCGCCCTCGAGGCCGCCGATGCCGGAGCGGCCTGTCTGCGCATCAATCCGGGCAATATCGGCAGCGCCGACCGGGTGCGCGAGGTGGTCAAGGCCGCCCGCGACCATGGCGTCTCCATGCGCATCGGCGTCAATGCCGGATCGCTGGAAAAGGACCTTCTGGAGAAATATGGCGAGCCCTGCCCGGAGGCGATGGTCGAGAGCGCGCTCGATCATGCCCGCATCCTGCAGGATCACGATTTCCATGATTTCAAGATCAGCGTGAAGGCCTCCGACGTCTTCCTGGCGGTGGCGGCCTATCAGCAGCTGGCCGATGCCTGCGACTACCCCCTGCATATCGGCGTCACCGAGGCGGGCGGCCTGCGCACCGGCACGGTGAAGTCGTCGATCGGGTTGGGTTCGCTGTTGTGGGCCGGCATCGGCGACACCATCCGTGTCTCGCTGTCGGCCGAGCCCGAGGAAGAGGTGCGCGTCGGCTTCGAGATGCTGAAGGCGCTGAACCTCCGTCACCGCGGCGTCAACATCATCTCCTGCCCGTCCTGCGCCCGTCAGCAATATGACGTGATCCGCACCGTCGAGGCGCTCGAGAAGCGCGTCGGCCACATCACCACCCCGATGACCGTGTCGGTGATCGGCTGCGTCGTGAACGGCCCGGGCGAGGCGCGCGAGACCGACATCGGCTTCACCGGCGGCGGCAACGACACGCACCAGGTCTATATCGCCGGCCTGCCGCACCACCGGCTCAAGGACGCCAACGTGGTCGACCATTTGGTCGAGCTGATCGAGAAGAAGGCGGCCGAGATCGAGGCCGCCAAGAAGAAGGACAAGGCCGAGGAAGCCGACCGACATCGCGCTGCCGCGGAGTAGCGACGCTTCTGGCCTCCTGTCCTCGATCTTCTTTCAAGGCGATTTCCCGTGAGCAAGATGCAACCCGTGCGTGGCACGCACGACCTCCTTCCCGACGAGTACCGGCGCTTCGCGCATGTCGTCGACACCGCGCGCGAGGTGGCGCGCCTCTATGGCTACCGCGAGATGGCGACGCCCATCTTCGAGTTCACCGAGCTGTTCGCGCGCGGCATCGGCGAGACGACCGACGTGGTGTCCAAGGAGATGTACACCTTCCAGGATCGCGGCGGCGAGTCGCTGACCTTGCGGCCCGAGTATACCGCCGGCATCTGCCGCGCCTTCATCTCGAACGGCGAGCTCGCCCAGCAGCTGCCGCTGAAAATTTTCGCGGCCGGCCCGATGTTCCGCTACGAGCGGCCGCAGAAGGGCCGCCAGCGCCAGTTCCACCAGATCGACCTCGAGGTGCTGGGCGCGCCCGAGCCCGGCGCCGACATCGAGGTGATCACGGTGGCGGCCGACATTCTCGACCGCCTCGGCCTGCTCGACCGCTGCGTGCTGAAGCTGAACTCGCTCGGCGATCCGGAGAGCCGCGCCGCCTACCGCAAGGTGCTGGTCGACTACTATTCCAAGCACATGGCTCAGCTTTCGGAGGATTCGCGCGAGCGCCTCGGCCGCAATCCGCTACGCATCCTCGACAGCAAGGACGAGGGCGACCAGCGCATCAACGCCACTGCGCCGTCGTTCGCCGACCACCTCAACCAGGCGAGCCGCGATTTCTTCAAGGCAGTGCAGGACGGCCTTGGCGCCGCCGGCGTGCCGTTCGAGATCGATCCCGCGCTGGTGCGCGGCCTCGATTACTACACGCACACCGCCTTCGAGTTCGTGACCACCCACATCGGCGCCCAGGGCACGGTGCTGGGCGGCGGCCGCTACGACGGCCTGATCGCCGAGCTGGGCGGCCCGCCGACCGCCGGCATCGGCTGGGCCGGCGGCATCGAGCGGCTGGTCATGCTGTGCAACGATCCGGCGCCGCTGCCGCGCGCCGTCGTGATCGCCCCGCTGGGCGCTGCCGCCGAGGCCAAGGCGCTGGGCCTTGCCCGGTCCCTGCGCCGCCACGGCATCACCGTCGAGCAGGACTATCGCGGCAACATGAAACGGCGTATGCAGCGCGCCAACAAGCTCAATGCCCGCGCCGTGCTGATCATCGGCGACGACGAACTCGCCAAGGGCGTTGCGCAGCTGAAAGACCTCGACAGCGGCGAGCAGCGCGAAGTGGCGCTGGATGCCCTGGCAGGTGCGCTGAAGGCCTGAGGTTCGACGTGTCGTTGCTGCAGAAACTCGACCAGATCACCGCCCGCTACGCCGAGCTCCAGGCGAGCCTCTCGGGCGGCAGCCTCGATTCGCAGAAGTTCGTCGCGGCCTCGAAGGAGTATTCCGATCTCGGGCCGCTGGTCGAGGCGATCGGCGACTGGCGCAAGGCCGAGCAGGAGCTGAAGGACGCGGAGGCCCTGGCCGCCGATCCCGACATGAAGGCCATGGCCGAGGAAGAGGCGGCGGCGATCAAGAAGCGCCTGCCCGAGCTCGAGCGCGCGGTGAAGCGCATGCTGCTGCCCAAGGACGCGGCCGACGAGAAGAACGCCATCCTGGAAATCCGCGCCGGCACCGGCGGCGACGAGGCGGCGCTGTTCGCCGCCGACCTGTTCCGCATGTACCAGCGCTACGCCGCGATCCGCGGCTGGCGCTTCGAGGTGATGGACATCGCCGACACGCCGCTGGGCGGCTACAAGGAGGCCTCGGCCGAGATCAGCGGCCGCGGCGTCTTCGCCCGGCTGAAGTTCGAAAGCGGCGCCCACCGCGTCCAGCGGGTGCCGGAGACCGAGACCCAGGGCCGCATCCACACCTCCGCCGCCACGGTGGCGGTGCTGCCGGAAGCGGAAGAGGTCGACATCCAGATCGACGACAAGGATCTGCGGGTCGACGTGTTCCGGGCCCAGGGCGCCGGCGGCCAGCACGTCAACAAGACCGAGAGCGCGGTCCGCATCACCCATCTGCCGACCGGCATCGTGGTGGTGATGCAGGACGAGAAGTCGCAGCACAAGAACCGGGCCAAGGCGATGAAGATCCTGCGCGCCCGGCTGTACGAGGCCGAGCGCGCGGCCAAGGACGCGGTGCGCGCCGCCGACCGCAAGAGCCAGGTGGGCTCCGGCGACCGGTCGGAGCGGATCCGCACCTACAACTTCCCGCAGGGCCGGGTGACCGACCACCGCATCAACCTGACGCTCTACAGCCTGCCCAAGGTGATCGAGGGCGAGATCGACGAGCTGCT
>Ga0081455_10008166_pt1 | contig 10919 bp, 8 predicted proteins | sample TabmetS3T2R1_FD_70207 | JGI IMG/M metagenome (GOLD analysis project Ga0081455, IMG submission 70207) | Tabebuia heterophylla rhizosphere microbial communities from the University of Puerto Rico - S3T2R1 | ecosystem: Host-associated > Plants > Roots > Rhizosphere ... | reverse complement strand
TGCGCAGTAAAGTCTCACGCAAGTGCATCTGTTTGGCTTCGAGTTCTGCCAGGACCTTTTGGCCGGCGGCGTACTCTGAGTGTAGTTCTTGAAGACGTTGTTCAAGTTGTGTACGCATGGTGATTGCTCCCTTGTGCATGGGGGTACGCACCAGTGATTGATAAACTTATACAGAGAGCCTTTCAATGTCCGATAGCTGCTGGCTGCATCTGATCTCCACTGTCCAGGGACACGACCACCGCATGACGTTTCATGCTTCACGTTTCCGCTCCAGTGCTTCGATTTTGTTATTGAGCTCCCGGAAGGCTTCGACGACAAGCGCCTCAAGGCCGCGGATGGTCAAATCCATAAAGCCATCGGTATTCGTGCTAACCCATTCCGGAAAGACTGCTTCCACTTCTTGCGCAACGAAGCCCATCTGTTCGCCCGTCAGATTGCCATGCTTTGCCGGCTCTTGCCATCGATAACTCACGCCGCGCAGGTTTAAGAGCTTTTGTAAAGCGCCTTGCAGCGGTTTCACATTCCTCTTCAATCTGAGATCAGACGAATTGGTCCATGCGCCCCCCCCGGCATACCTACACTGCCATTGACTTCTAAAGTAAAGCGGGGTTGTACCGTCCCGATGCCGACATTACCATTATCCTGAAGCGTCATCAGAACACCTGTCGTCCCAGTATTGAGCGGCGCGCCGCTCAATATAATGCTCTCCCGCGAACGTCCAAAGTGCAGCTTCCATCCCGAATTATCGCCGAAGCGGATGTAGCCCGCGTTGGGGCTGGCATCCGCCGGTTCAAAGGTAAAAGCAGCGTTGATGCTCGAGCCAATCTGCAGAGCGCGTAAAGGGTTCGTTGTCCCAATGCCGATATTGCGCGCGACAGTCAGCGTGCCTCCTACCGCGGCATTGTTCGTGATACTCAGGCCGATCCCATCAGCGGCGATCGACAGCGCCCCGCTCATCGTGTCACCCGCCTTGGCCACCTTCGTACTATCGGTACCGCTGACCCCGGTGAGCTCCGCGCCGCTCCCCTGGAAACTGGTGGCCTTGACCGTCCCCACCACCTCCAGCGTCGGCGTCGCCGTCCCGATGCCGACAGCGCTCCCGACGGTCAGCGTGCCCCCCACCGCCGCCTGCCCCGCCACATGCAGCGCCCCATCCGTGCGCATATCGCCCGTCACATGCAGCAGACTCGTGGGCGTGGCCGTGCCAATGCCGACCTGCCCGGTGGCCAGAATCCGCAGGCGTTCGGTCGGCGTGGGGCTGCCGGTCAGCAACCGGATCGCTCCCGCCTCATGCAGTTCTAGCAGCCCACCAGCGCGGTCGAATACCAGACGGTGCGTGTCGTCAAACGAGCGGATCTGGCCATTGTCCTGAAAGAGGATGTCCCGGCTGCCCGGCAAGCGCAGCCCCGCATCCTGCAACTCGAGTTGGCCCGGCTGGGTGCACGTCAGCTTCGGCCATTGGCTCACATCAGTCCCACTCAAGGGGAAGTTGATCAGATCAATGGTCTGCGGCATGCGTTGCTCCTAGAATACTGAATAGCACCGTTGATACCGAGTAGAGTCTGCTCCAGGTACTCGTGCTTGTGCGCCATTTTTCCCAACATCTTCTGCTCGGTTTCGCCCTTGCCTGGGAGTTCCTGCAAGCGCTGTGCGAGTCGTGTCTGCATCAGACGGCTCTTTCCTGTGATAGATATCCATCGGACGTTAAGCACGCACTTGAGCCTCCATCTGCTTCACCCGCGCTTCGAGCGCATTGTGCTGGGCTTGTAACTCCCTGAACGCCTCGACCGTGAGCGCTTCGAAGCCGCGAATGGCCAGTAGCTTGTAGCCCTCGGGCGTTGTACTCACCCAATCGGGCAAGACAGTTTCTACTTCCTGAGCGATCATGCCGATTTGCGGCCCCGTGAGGTTGCCGTGCTTGGCTGGTTCAAGCCATTCAAAACAGACACCGCGTAGCCGCAGCAATGTATCCAGGGCCCCTTTGAGCTGCTGGATGTTGGTCTTCAACTGGCGATCCGAGAGGTCTGCCCAGGGACCACCACCAGGTTTGCGCGCGGTACCCGTCACCACTATGTTCCCAGATCCGCCAATTGTCACAATCTCCTTAGCATTCTCCGCAGCGCTATCGAAGAACGCGAATCGTGCCTGATTGTTGGCTAAATGGAGTCGAAACTGCCCTGCCACAACACCTAAGCCATAGGCATTTGAGGCGTTTGTCTCATAAAGAGCCAGCTTCGTCCTTGCTATTGACGAGCCTAAGGAGAGTTGAAATGCCGGATTCGACGTCCCAATGCCGACGTTGCCACCTAATACGCGCAGGGCAGTCCCGGCAGCGGTGATCGACAGCGCCCCGGTCATCGTGTCGCCGGCCTTCGCCACCTTCGTGCTATCGCGCACTCCAGTTAGCGCCGAGCCACTCCCCTGGAAGGCGGTGGCCTGCACCGTCCCCACCACTTCCAACCTCTGGGTGGGCGCCGTCGTGCCGATGCCGACGTTGCTGCCGACGGTCAGCGTGCCTCCCACCGCAGCATTGTTTGTAATACTCAGACCAGTCTCGGGTGCGCTGATCGCCAGCGCCCCGCTCATCGTGTCCCCCGTCTTGGCCACCTTCGTGTCATCAGTGCCACTGACCCCGGTGAGCCCCACGCCGTCTCCCTGGAAGGCGGTGGCCTTGACCGTCCCCACCACCTCCAGCGTCTGCGTCGGCGTCGCCGTCCCGATGCCGACCTGGCTGCTGACCGTCAGCGTGCCGCCTACTGCGGCATTGCCCGCGACCCGCAGTGCCCCGTCGGTCCGGATCTCCCCCGTCACATGCAGGGCACTCGTGGGCGTGGCGGTGCCAATCCCGACCTCCCCCGTGGCCAGGATCCGCATTCTTTCGGTCGGCGTGGGCCTGCCGGTCAGCAACCGAATCGCTCCCGCCTCATGCAGTTCCAGCAGCCCGCCGGTGCGATCGAACACCAGCCGGTGCGTGTCGTCCCCAGAGCGGATCTGGCCATTGTCCTGGAAGAGGATGTCGCGGCTGCCCGGCAAGCGCAGCCCCGCATCCTGCAAGTCGAGTTGGCCCGGCTGCGTGCACGTCAGCTTCGGCCATTGGGTCACATCAGTCCCAAAAGGGAAATTGATCAGATCAATCGTCTGGGGCATGCGTTGCTCCTCTAAGAGCTAGCGTGCACTGCTGATACGCAGCAGCGTCTGCTCCAGGGACTCTCGCTGAATCACCCGGAATTTGTGAGACGACAGGAACTAAATTCGGCTTACATTTTCCTATAATCCAATGGCAATCCAATTAATATACCAACCCCAGGCATTTGCAATGCTTACAGTAATACCATCGTAGTTTATGTAAATTCTGAATCCATTTGGAGAGGCGTTATATATACTTGATGACCCTGTAACTAACCAGTGATACCCATCGCCAAGGATACTTGTGAAGTAGTATGGTGTTTGTGTAAATCCTGCCGTCGCAGTTGAGACATCTACATAGACGCCATTGCTATTGTACTGAATCCACTGATTTGGTTGTGTTCGACCAACTGCAATGCGGAGTCTCGCATTCTCTGGACCTGTGGCTGCACCAAAAAGACCCAAAGGATTGAGTACCAATTGATCAGCATTGTTGATACGAAAGCGGATATCCACTGGGGAATTCAAGAAAGTTCGACCTGCTTCGGCATCCGACCCTTGTAAGAGGGCATAATTGCCTTGCTGTGTTTGATTCAATGTGTTGGCCCCCAAAAATAGATAATTTCTGTTGTGTGGCCATGGGCCAATACTCAAAGAGCCAGCTTTGATAAGACCATTAACGTCCAACTTTTCCTGCGGACTCGTCGTGCCGATGCCGACGTTACCCTCGACCGTTAGCGCACCGCCCACCGCCACATTGTGGGTGACCCGCAGGCCGGTCCCGGCCGCGCTGATCGCCAGCGCCCCGCTCATGGTGTCCCCCGTCTTAGCTACCTTCGTGTTATCAGTGCCCCGGACCCCCGTGAGCTCCGCGCCGCTCCCCTGGAAACTGGTGGCCTTGACCGTCCCCACCACCTCCAGCGGCTGCGTTGGCGCCGCCGTCCCAATGCCGACCGTGCCGCTGACTGTCAGCATGCCGCCCACCACCGCCTGGCCCGCGACCCGCAGCGCCCCGTCCGTGCGCATATCACCCGTCACATGCAGGGCACTCGTGGGCGTGGCGGTGCCAATCCCGACCTCCCCCGTGGCCAGGATCCGTAGTCTTTCGGTCGGCGTGGGCCTGCCGGTCAGCAAGCGGATGGCCCCAGCCTCATGCAGTTCCAGCAGCTCGCCGGTACGGTCGAACACCAGGCGGTGCGTGTCGTCAAAGGCGCGGATCTGGCCATTGTCCTGGAAGAGGATGTCCCGACTGCCCGGCAAGCGCAGCCCCGCATCCTGCAGATCGAGTTGGCCCGGCTGCGTGCAGGTCAGTTTGGGCCATTGAGTCACATCAGTCCCAAAAGGGAAATTGATCAGATCAATGGTCTGCGGCATGCGTTGCTCCTATTGGTTTTGTCAAAATGTCTCGCTTTCAACAGTTCTTAGAAAGATCGCGCTCACGCTAAGTCGCAGTCCAGACATGAATCTCATATTGAATTTCGATTTCGATAGTGCCCCCAAGATCATTACGGAAAACAACGAATTGCTGGCTGTTGCCTGCTTGCGTACGCGACCTTTGTTCCCACCTAAAGAGAGCGTTTGGTGTCGTCGAAAAAGCGCTAACAAATACCTGGGTGAGGGGCGGCGCCTGGGTAATGGGGATCTGACTTGACACGGCGACCTCTAGAGTCCCGCCAGGAGCAAGCCGCTGCGTAGCTTTCGCAACACTTCTGGTGCTCACCTTGCTGAAGGTGATGACACGGTCCTTAATGGCGGAGTTGCTCACCAGGCTAGGGGCAAGGTCATTTGCCGCTAGGTTGCCGTTCACCTGGAGATTGCCGTCTACATCCACACGCTTAGGCGCACCCAAACTGAGCGTAGACCATTGGTTGGGAGCCAGGCCCTCGCGTGAGAGCGTCAAGCGCTGTAGTTCTAATTCGTCCCCTAGGCGCACACCGGCGCTGACCCGTACGTCGGTGTGATGGGCACCGACTGTACCTCCAGTCGTAATCTCCAACCGCGCCAGGCGGATGTGCGTGTCAGCCGAAGGGACCTCATCTTCAAGGAAAGCCTCCACGTCAGGCCGTTCGTGCATGCGCGTCTTGTCGGTGCTGCCCACCGTGGCATCGTCTGAGGGGACTTCCCGATAGGAAATCACCACCAACACGGTCTTGCCACGATGCCCGGGCTGGATGTTCACCGGACGGCTATCTTCCAGAACAATCATGTGACCATCGCTGTCAACCGCGGTCCCACTGGCTACTTCCACGTTAGCGGCTCCAACATCAGCCATGACGGGGAGACCTTCAGCGATTCCTGGCGTATGCAGGGTACGGTTGTGACGGCGTTGCCGGTCGAGGTGATATGCTTGCTCAGCTTGAAAATCTTCTTGCTGAAGAAATTGACCATTGAAATAACGCATGCGTTTTTCTGTCACAGACGATCCCCTTTCACCTAGTCCGTGGGGATAGGCTCCCCGAGCAGTGTACTGATACCCACTCGACAACGTTCGAGGACCCCGACCTGCATTGTTGGGTAGGCGATGTCCAGCTTATAGTAAGTATGGGCAGGTTTTTCTTGATCAATAATGGCCCGGACAATCTGTCTGCGGCGGGCCTCGTTCAGATCACCGACACCTGGCAAAATAATCTTCACCCAAAAAAAGTGCGGTGGCCCAATACCCACCACGGTGTTCACACCGACACGCGCCGTGCCGTTGAGCTGGAACGGTTGGTTAAATTCCCGGATCTCGATACTGTCAGGCTCGGTAATGCCGCTATAGGCTAACAAGACTTCGGTGAGCCCGGTTGTGGTACCCCGTTGTTGATAGGCGGGCACGACGCGGCTAATGAAACGCCGTCTTTCTTTCTCACTCCAATCCTCGCGTAGGCTGAGGGCTACCCAACTGGCCAGCCAGGGCAGAAAATCCTCCGGCGTACGTTGAGTCTCGCCAAGCAGTGTCTCAGTATCACTGGTGGCATCGAGACGCACACCGGGATCAAAATAGCGCGCCAGAGACGCCAGTTGCGTCTGCCCATCGGATCCGACAATGCCGCCAATAATCTCTTCCAGCCCCGGCTGCTCCGGATCGCCCAGACCACTCAGAATCTGCTCAAAAGCCAACAGAAAACGCCCCAAAAAGGTGCCGCCCTGCGCATCCGCATTCTCTTGCAGGATAGCTGGCAGGTATTGTAGATAGGTACTCACCCGGGGAGGTGTCACATTGTCTGTCACGCATCATCTCCTCGACTTACCTGGGGATTGGGCGCTTCTTCCTTAATCGTAAAGCTGTTCTCCTCGACGATAATCTCCACTAGCTCATGCGCATCAATGGTGATTCCTGCCAGCACGGGCTGTTCGCGCGTACCGCTGTGCTGTTCGCGCGTACTGCCGTCAGGTCGGCTGGGCGCTACCAGCATGACATTTTCCACGTAATTTACGCCCTCTACCTTGTCCAACAACTCATACATCTCTGAAACATAGACATCCCGGCCAAAGGGCCAACCCTTGCCATCTGGGCCGCCCTTGAGCGGATGAAAAAATTTGCGCACAGCCTGCACCGCCTCACGCTGCACGTCCTTTGCCAGGACATCCCCATGCAAAGCGAGCTGCGCTCCTGAAAGGGTCACCGGCACATAATCCGGCCCCACAACGTGATGACGTGTTGTTAGAAGACGGCGTGTATCCAGGTACTTCTTCAGCTCTTTGCTCACCTCTGGTGTCAGCCCGGGTCGTGTCGCTGGCTGGTCGGTGACGACAATGAGACTGACATGCGCTGGCGCGGTGGCTTGACGTAGCACCGGATCGGTGATTTCCAGATTCCGTTGAGGAATACAGCGCGCGCGTTTCACCGTGCCATGGCCAGCCTCCTGCAGGGCACGGGCCTTCGCGGTTTGTGGCCACGCTTGCTTGGACACGGTGGAGGTCGCTAAATACTCAAAGTCATCGCAGGTGGCAGCCCGGTAGCGCTCGCGTAACGTCAATACCGTCTCCCGAATCGCCGCGTCCAGCGTCCCCTTGTCCAGTTCCCCCTCCAGGCGCCAATCCGGTCCTCTGAGGAGCCGCAAAAACGCGATATAGTTGGCGTCAGGTACGCGGTTGAGATGATAAATAGCCATCTCCGTAAGCCAGGCAAACAATTCGATCAGGATGATGCCCGGATCTGTCGGGTTGTGGTCGGTCCACATCGGATAGAGGCTCGGAATCAGTGCCCGGGCTTCTTCAAGCAAGTCATTGTAGGTACGGTCGTCCAGGTTCGGTAGTGGTAATGGCATAGTGAGCGTACGATCTACAAACGTTCTTGTGAGGGCAACACCACGCTAATCTGGTGATTGCCAGAAAAGACCAAAAAGCGGTCAGGCCACTCCGGAACCGGCGGACATTCCTTTATGGCCAGATGATGCACATGATCCACTCCACCGATTGATTCCAGCAGCGCGAACAGATCCGAACGGTGCGGGCGGCGGCCAAAATCCCAGCCGCTGCCGTCCGGCCCGCCGGTGAGAGGGTGCAAAAATCGCTGCAAGGCAGTGCGGACGTCGCTGAGGACGGCATCCACAGCCTCCAACGAGACCGGGACAATCTCGGTGGTGACGGTCACGCGCACCCACTCGGGGCCAGCGAGCCAGAGGTGCACCGTCGGTGCAGCGCGGGCCACGATGTACTGCTCGACGCGCTTGATCAGCTCCAGGCTGGGAATAGGTTGCGCTTCCGTACTGTGCGGTACGAGAATGATGCCAATTTGGCCAGCATTGTTCATATCGCTCGCGGCCAGGGCACGGGCCCGAGCCACGTTGGACGAAGCTGAGTAGGCCAGGTCCTCAAAATCCTGGACGGTCACGGCACGGTCGCGATGGCGTAGTGCCCTGGGTCCCCGTTCTTTCACACTCTCCAGAGACTCAGCTTCAGCACCCCCGCTAGCAGCCTCATAGTTGGTAACGCCATCAATATAGGGCACAGTCGTTTTTAGTTGGGTAATGGTCTGTGCGCCGCGGTTCCCACGCGCGCCACCGCCAGTGCGATAGACAGCAGCCCGTATATTGTTGCGTCCCTGGGGCGGAATCATCCCGTGCTGGCCATCGCCAAAGTAAATCTGCCCAGTGAGATGATCCAGGACGTAATGGCGATCGCGTGGGCCAGAGCCATAAAAATCGGACGTCTGATGCCAACGTACCCAGATGTCTTTGGGACGGCCACTGGCGTCTTCCACCGTATGGATAGCATCATCGCCCTCTTCCTGCATGATCAGAGCGCGTTCGGCTGTGGATGGCTGTTCTGGTTCGCGCACTTCAATCTTAGGATTGAGCAGGATTGGCGTACTGACCGTACGAAATACCTGGTCTGGCTCACCATTGCTGGAGCCGAGAGCCTCGTTTTCGATGGTGTTGGTCTGGCTGGCCCAGGTAGTGTTCGTCAAAATGCGGTGTAGTTCTGGAGATTGGGCAAAAACGCCGCTGCCCCACCGCGCGCGCAACCAATAAGCCTGCGTGCCAAATTCGGGGCGGGAGGTGATATCAGGCGGGCCCACAAAGCGCACTAGACCACGGGTGACAAAGGTGCCTTCGTCCCGGGCACCCAACGTTTTCCATTCCGTTATCGTGCCATACTCCCACGTGACTTGGGCCGGGTCGGCTGCCGCCGCACGGCGTTTTGCTTCGGCTCCCGCCTCATAGCGCGGCGGCTTAACACCGACATAGAGCGTCATGGTGCGGTTGGCAAAAGGGCGGTCAAAGCCCAGATAGAGAGCTGGGCGCTCATCAGTGGTCGGTGTGAACGGTGTGAACGGTGTAAACGGCGGCCCGTCATGCTGTTGGGCTGCTGCCGTATGGTCGACATAGGTGAAATCATTGTACGCCAGACAGGCTGCTAGCGGGCCATGCGGTTCGTAGATATATCCCAACGCCACCGCCGCCAGCGACGGCGGGGCAAACGTGGCAGGCACCAGCTCGTAGGAGAGGTTGTTGGTTTGTGGGCCGCGCACCTGCCGGTACTGGGCTTCCTGGCCATAGTTGCCACGGAGAATACGCGCGCGTACCCAATAGCGGCGTTCGCCATTGACATCGCTCGGCTCAATCCCCGTGGGCAAGGTGAATTCAATACGTCCGTGACGGGTGAAGCCATAAGTGCCGTCGGCAAATTCGCCCGCTCGCCGTTCCGGCTCTTGCACCACAGTGACCACCTCGAACGCCACCGGCTCGTTCGCCGCATTGAAGACTAATACCAGAATATCGTTGCGGCCTCGGTCTAGAGCGACTTCGCCGGCAAATTCGTCATTGAAATTCGTTGGGGGAGCCGGGTTGGCGATGCGTGTATTATGCAAGAGCACGCGGCCCCCCCTGATTGGCGCCTTGCCATGTAGGACAAGACGCGGCTCGCTGGTGATGTTCGATACAGGTTGCAATGTCAGCGGCACCATCTCGCGTCCCGGCTCCAGGAGGGCAAAGGGCGCCCATAAGCTAACCGACGCTTGATCGTCCGGAGTGAACTGTATCAACAATGCGTGCAACCCTCGCGGGATATCAGCGAGTTCAGCCTGATAGTGACCTGAGACGTCAGGGCTGATCTCGGACTGAGTGAAATCTCCTGTATGTCTCTCTGTGATGACAATTGTTGTTCTGCGTGGGACGTGCCCGCTGAGCATGGGCGCTTCACCAACGGCTCGGTATGTGACATAGGGATCAAGCAGGCTTGCATAGGGTAACGGTCTGCCTTTGCCCAACGCCGACCAGCGCTGCCCATCCCAGACTTCCCAGACAACCTCCAAATCAGCAGATGGCGCTACGGGCGGAATAGGCCAGTTGGTGGGCTGTGGCTGACTCGGGTTACTGAGGGTGACATCGATCATGACTGCAGCCCCAGGGCGGGCAAAAACCTCCTGGTGGGCCAGATACAATGTGTCACTCAAGCGCGGCTTCTCGCCGAAGGGGAAGAAATCCTTCGTCAAGTCCAGGGGTAATGCATTGGCAAAGCCTAATTCAGGGACCAGGTCATGGCGTTGCACCCGCACGCTGGCTTCAATCTGATTAATCTCAGGCAATGTCCACGCATAGCTTGCGGTTAGCGTCGCAATATACGGCAGCTGTATCTCTGTACCCACGCCGTAGTTGCCCTCGGCGATCTGCACGCGTAGCCAGCGGCCTACTGCGTTAAACAACGGTTGTGGCCGCCAGTCTGTGGGCACGATAAATTGGCTGGTACCATTTTGGGTAAAGGCCAGCGTCTCATCGGCAAAAGCAAATGCATTCGTACCCGAGGAGGCATTGGTCGGCCGTGATTCGCCCAGCGGCTTCCAGTTGCTACCATCCGAATAGCTCCATCTGAGAAGCAGGTCACTGGAAGCACGACCACTTTGGGCCAGGGATACCGTCAACGTGACCGTGGCCCCGGCGCGCACAAACGCTTCGTCCACCCGCAGATAGAAAAAAGCTGCCCCGATACCTCTCTGGCTAAACGGAGCAAAGGGGCGGTTGAGATCGACCTCCGTCTGTCCGGCGATAGCCATAGTAGGAGACAGACCGGAACGACGGATTTCATGTGTGCCTGCATCGTAATCTCCACGCGGTAGCGGGATGTCTAATTGCGCACGCAGCCCGCCCGCTTGCACCCCGTTACGGTCAATGATCGCAGGCGCTGGCAGATCGGCGATGGTAACCTCCCAACGGTCGGCCGCCGGCAGTGCAGACTGAATAGTGTTCAACACGTGCCAGGTGGCGCCATCGCTGTACGACCAGACCAGCGGAAGCGCCGCCAGCCGTGCGGCATCGGGTGCATCGATCGTAAGCCGGGCTGATTTGGGGGCGGGCAGGGTAAAAAAA
>Ga0081455_10008165_pt1 | contig 10919 bp, 9 predicted proteins | sample TabmetS3T2R1_FD_70207 | JGI IMG/M metagenome (GOLD analysis project Ga0081455, IMG submission 70207) | Tabebuia heterophylla rhizosphere microbial communities from the University of Puerto Rico - S3T2R1 | ecosystem: Host-associated > Plants > Roots > Rhizosphere ... | reverse complement strand
AAACGATTAACGCAGTTTCTTGTCATTCCGAGCGAAGTCGAGGAATCTCTGTTCTATTCCGGAAATGTCGAGAGATGTCTCCAACCCTCGCATAAAGCTACGTCTTGGCAGGCGACTCCGTCCGACAAGACAAAAGACAACGGCGCGTTACGTGAGGACCGGGCGACTTATGTCTGCGTTTCGACCGTGACTTCGGTTTTCACCGAATTCGCAATGAAGCATTGCTCGTGCGCACCATGATTCATCTCTTTGAGCTCTTCCGCTGTAGGTTGCTTGTCACCGGAGAACTTTAATCGCTGGTTTAGAGTCACGCGCGTAATGGCAAGCCTGCCTTCCGAATTTTTTTCCATATGACCGACCGCGTCGTCGGTATACTCGTCAAGCACGAACTTTTTCTTTGCCGCTATGGCAAGAAACGTCAACATGTGGCAACTCGAGATCGATGCCACAAACGCCTCCTCAGGGTCGACCAGCTTCGGATTGCCCAGATATGCGGGATTAGCCGACGCCTGCATCTCGTGACCGCCATCAAATTTCCAAGTGTGATCGCGGGTATATTTCTGATACTCAAACGGCGTTTCGCCGCGTTTCCAAGTGAGAGTAATCTTATGTTCTGACATGCATTTAAATAAAATGGCATCCGTTGCAGAGCAAGCGCTTCGCTTAACGACAGACTCTTTGGTCCGGCCGTGCCCGGCGCTACAACTTCGTGCCAGATTTGCGATGCTTTGTGTGCTCTTTATTTTGTCCGCTTCTGAAACCCGGCGCGATTAGCTCAGTGGTAGAGGGTCGCCGCGGTGACAAGTCGCAGGCTTGCACCACAGGAGCGGCTCTCTATTTTTGCGCTTCTGAAACCCCGCGCGATTAGCTCAGTGGTAGAGCGCTTGCTTCACACGCAAGAAGTCGCAGGTTCGAACCCTGCATCGCGCATGTTTTTTCCGCTCACTCGAAATTTAAGACGTGATTTGATAAAGCGGTCGCCGCGGCGACAAGTCGCAGGTCGAACCGTGCACCGCGCACCATTCTTTTTATTTGCCTGCGAGGCGAATAACCTGCAGAAATAGCACCCTTATGGGCCTGGTGCAGCAAGTTCTCGAAGTTGTTAAAAAGCGCAATCCGAATGAGCCTGAGTTCCTTCAGGCTGTCACTGAGGTGCTGGAATCGATCCGGCCGGTCATCCAGCGCAACAAGAAATATCGCGACGGAAAGATTCTTGAGCGCCTGGTGGAGCCGGAGCGCGTGATCCATTTCCGCGTGCCGTGGATTGATGACAAAGGCGAAATCCAGGTTAATCGCGGATTCCGAGTGCAGATGAACAGCGCGCTCGGTCCGTACAAAGGAGGTCTCCGTTTTCATCCGACCGTCTCTGCAAGCATCATTAAGTTTCTCGCGTTCGAGCAGGTCTTTAAGAATTCGCTGACCGGTTTGCCGATGGGTGGTGGCAAAGGCGGCTCGGATTTCGATCCAAAAGGGAAATCCGACAGAGAAGTGATGCGGTTCTGTCAGTCGTTCATGACCGAACTGTTCCGCCACGTTGGCGCCAATACGGACGTGCCCGCAGGCGACATCGGCGTGGGTGGGCGCGAGATCGGCTATCTCTTTGGCCAATACAAACGCCTGGCAAACGAGTTCACGGGCGTGTTGACCGGCAAGGCGCTGAACTGGGGCGGTTCGCTCATGCGCCCGGAAGCAACCGGGTACGGCGCGGTTTATTTCGCCCAGGAGATGCTCAAAACGCGCGACCAAACAATCGAAGGGAAGATTTGTACGGTCTCAGGCGCCGGCAATGCCGCTCAATTCACCGTCGAAAAATTGATCGAGTGTGGTGCGAAGCCGATCACCATGTCCGATTCGAGCGGCTTCATTTACGACAAAAACGGGATCACAGAAGAAAAACTGGCCTTCATTCAAAGTATCAAAAACGTGCGGCGCGGACGCATTAACGAGTACGCCAAGAAATTCCGCGGTTCAAAATATGTGGCCGGCCAGCGACCCTGGAGAATCAAATGCGATTGCGCGTTTCCTTGCGCTACGCAGAACGAAGTAACCAGTGAAGATGCCAAGAAACTGATTGAGAACGGTTGCTATCTGGTTTCCGAAGCGGCCAACATGCCGACCGTTCCGGCGGGCGTCGATCTTTTTCTAGCCAAGAAAATTCTCTTCGGTCCGGGCAAAGCAGCCAATGCGGGTGGCGTGGCCACTTCCGGTCTGGAGATGAGCCAAAATTCGATGCGTTTACCGTGGCCGCGCGAGGAAGTTGATTCACGCTTGCGCCACATCATGTTCACCATCCACAAGAACGCCTGGGAAACCGCCGAGGAATATGGGCATCGCGGCAATCTCGTGGTTGGTGCAAACATCGCTGGATTCGTGAAAGTGGCTGATGCAATGCTCGATCAAGGCGTCGTGTAGTCGAGCCGACATACAGGCGCGTAAAACACTATCGAAACCGAATATTACTGTATGAAGGTAAAACCGATCATTATTGGGATCGTTTTGATTTGCGCCGGCCTTGGTGCAGGCGGGTGTGGAGGTTATTACACCGCTTACCCGGGCTACGGACCATATTACCGAGGCTATGGCCCCTACTATGGCGCTCCGAGTTCCGTTACAATCGCAGTTGGCGACCGGCCATATTACGTTCGCGGCCCCGGATACTGGTACGGGGGAGCGTATTATGTCTGGAGGCCAGGGCACTGGGGGTGGCGACGTGGCCAGCAAGTCTGGATTCACGGCCATTACGTTGTGCGCGGGTATTAAGCCGCGTTCAGTTTGGAGAGGATGCCCAGGGGCAGCGGGTTACCAAGCGGTGACCAGTCCACCCACCAAACCGAGGGACGTTCCCACAAGCATTTCCAGAAGATCGTGGCGCCTTAAATAGAGGCGCGACCAGAACACCAGTGAGGCCAGGACGAATGCAATCGCGCCAGCGAACGGATTCACCACAAACAGAATGCTGGCGCTGTAGAAGGCAAATAGCGCGTGTAATGACAATTTGATCCCAAAATTGATCAGAGCAGCAACAATTAGCAGAAGTAAGGTCACCAGCGCACCGCGCATGGCAAAAGCTGGAGCGCGCGACAGCCACAGAGCAATCACTGCCGCCCCCGAAATTGGAACCGCCCGTGGATAAAATTGCGCACGTTCCGCGCGAATGGAAACATCCGGATCACTCCATCGGCCTGATCGTGTTCCCCAAAAAAGCAAAAGTGCCATTGGCAGAATCACCGTCACTAGCAGAGTCAGCAAAAGTGTCAGCCCGGTACGATTAGCAGCGCGCAGGATGATGATAATCGCGATCGAAAGGCTAATGAAAACTAACGGATGCCCAATCCAGGAGACCCATCGCGCAAAGATGACACTCGATGCACGGTCGCTTCTACGGCTGTTCACTTGTCGCTTCCAACAATCTTGCCGCTCACTTCGCCGAAGCCGACGCGATAACCATCACCCTGGCACCAGCCGGCAATTGTCAGTGTGTCTTCGTTTTCCAGCCATTTTCGCGTTTCGCCATTTGGAAGCTTTAAAGGATTCGCGCCGCGCCACGTCAACTCCAACATGCAGCCGCGCGATTCTTCAGTCGGTCCGCTGATTGTTCCGCTGGCCAGAAGATCGCCGGGCTGCAGATTACAACCGTTAACCGTGTGATGAGCGAGTTGCTGGCTAATGCTCCAGTACAAATTTTTGAAATTGGTTCGCGTGATAATGTGCGGAGCATTTAGCGTTGCAGTGTGAAGCGATGCTTCGAGCTGGATGTCGTACGTGAAATCATCCTTTGCCCGCAGATATGGCATCGGCTCGGGATCCTGTTTCGGGAGCGGTTTTCGGAAAGGCTCAAGCGCGTCCAACGTCACGACCCATGGTGAAACGCTGGTGCAGAAGTTTTTCGCCAGAAACGGGCCGAGCGGCTGGTATTCCCACGCCTGAATGTCACGCGCGCTCCAATCGTTCATTAAAACCAAGCCGAAGATATGGTCGATTGCGCGATCGATTGGCACAGGATGGCCTAACGAATTTCCGGGCCCAATCAGAAACGCCATTTCAAGCTCGTAATCGAAGCTCTTTGTCGGACCGAAACTCGGCGCCGATGCATCGGGCGGTTTGACCTGGCCATTTGGCCTCCGCACATCGGTTCCGCTGATCACGACCGAACTGGCGCGTCCGTGATAGGCCACAGGCAACCATTTCCAATTTGGCATCAGTGCATTCTCTGGCCCACGCAACATCGTGCCCACGTTGTGCGCATGGTGGTAGGACGAATAGAAATCAGTGTAGTTCGCAATGCGCACCGGCAACTTCATGGTGACACTCTTTTGCGGATAAAAGACCCGCGCTCGCAGCCTCGCGTTGTCGCGTAGAATTGGAGTTTGAGACGAGAGAAGACGCTGAAGGACCGCGCGCGCCTTGCGCCATGCCGGACGACCAAGCGCGAGAAAAGAATTCAGCGAGTCTTCTGAGAAAGGTTTTCGGCCCTGAAACTCCGGTGAACGAAAATGGCCCAGTTCTTCGAGAGCAGAAAGATCAACTACCAAATCGCCGATGGCGACCCCCGGGCGCGGTTTGCCTCCTTTTGGCTGAAAGACGCCGAAGGGAAGATTCTGGATGGGAAAATGCGAATCAGGCGAAACGTCGATGAATGATTTGAGTGACATCCGTTCAATTGTAGGGCGTTTCCATGAAACGCCAACCGATGGCACAGACGCTTTACAATAATTTCAACGCGCGCAAATCATCACGCGGCTCATCGAAGCTGCAACTACCAAACGAAACCGTGAATCGGCGGCGATATTGCAGGCGCTTCGTGTCGATCCGCCATTCACGCCATGAAAAAAAATCGTCGGTGAACGAAAACGAATCGGCATTTTCGTCGTCGAGCATGATGGCTGTTTGATCGGCATCCCACCGATGCTCAGCGGCCAGCACCGCCGCACCGAGAACGTTCAAGAAACCGTGCATCTTGGTTTGAACTTCCGCGCGGTGTTGCCGCAGCGGATGATGGAGACCGGCCGTGAACTTGAGCGGCAGTTGATGCGTAGCCGGTGTCACCAGCGCTTTGGCAATCTGCATGGAAGTAGGAAACGCGTCCGCAGTCACGCCACCGGTGCGCAGTTTATAACCGAAGGTCGCTGAGTCGGCATCAGAGTTAAACTCGGACAGCAAGGCAATCGTTTGCTCTGCTCTTTCCGGAGGGGCTTCCCAAAAAACCGGCAAATCACCGAGAATGGATCGGGCCTCATTCAGCGTCGCGACGTCGACGTCCTTTGGCAGAAACATCTCGAGGTGACTGATTGAAATAAGATCAACATTATGTCGTGATAATGAGCGAATCGCCGCATCTGCATTGTCTACCGCGTCAAGAAAGACATCCGCGCTCGCAGTCTTCGCTCCGAGCGCGGCAACACGAAGTGGATGTTGGGCGTCAAATTGGGAAAGGAGTTGTCTGGTGGCCCCGAATTGTTCGGTAGAAAGAACAAATGCACCTAGCATCCATGCGTCCGGAGAGCGGACATATTCGGCCTGGTTTTTCAGCGCTAAATCGAGTGGGAGACTGCATGGCGGAAACATTCCCGCGTAATCTATTGAGTGCGCGAGCAGCGCGCGAAGTGAAGCAGTTGGCATGGCGGTTCCGTAATTCGTTGAATCGTTACATCGTGATTCGATAACGAGTTCGGATCTCGAATCACGAATCTCCTATTACGAATCTCTGGTTCGTCATGGTCGTCAATTAATAAGCTAGTCCGATGAGGCGAGTTCCGGACACATACTGAACGATGCGCGCAAGCTGCCACCAGGCGCGATTGTTTGAATCCCTTCCTTATCTTCGAAAGCGCGCTGTTGATGATGGTCGGTAAGCCCCCAGCATGGTTCGATGCAGAAGAATGGTCCGCCATCGGACCACAGTGTCAGGTACGGCACGTTAGCTAAATCGAGAGTCACCCATCTGCCGCTTGGTGGATCGACATACGAGAATTGACGTCTCGGCACATCCAGAAGTTCCAAGATAATGGAGCCAGGCAATTCCGTCTTGGGAAACGGCATTTCGCCACCAGCGAATTCGATATCACGCGTCTGGCCCGAGAGATAATTTCCAGGCGAAAAGTGGCGCCGGTAAAGGCCTCTGGGCATTTGCAGGTGAAAGCTATCAAACGAGGTGGCTGCGAATCCAGGATGCAATCCAAAAGAAACATGTGCAGTCAGCTCAGGCTCCTGATTTCGAAACTCGAAGACCACTTGAACTTTATTGGCCTCTATTGTGTAGGTCAGGTTTACGCCGACTTTTAGCGGATATTCTTCAGCGGAGAAATCATCGGGCGTGATACGGTATTCGAGCGACCTGCCGGTTCCGTGATCGGAAGCTCCGGCGAAGTGCCACGTTTTGGAGCGTAGGAAACCGTGATTGCCGCCTTTGATCTCGTGGCCACGATAAAGACTGCGGCCGTCTTTAAGCCGATGGAGATAGTAACCCATCACCGTCGCATGATTCGCCCATCCTTGGGAGGGATTTAAAAGGTTGTTGTCGCGGTAAAGAAACCCGGCCCATGCACCTGCCTCGTTAACTCGCGCGAGACTGATTAATTCCGCGCCCAGGCGCGAAACGATAATTCGCAGACCGCTCTCCTCGTCCGTGAGAACATCAAGGTGTTTTCCTTCGCGGTCTTCCTCGCTGTGCGAAACCTTCATCGTAATTGAGCTAGCATGCACTTGCTGTAGTTATGGCGCTGTGCTCCGATTGGGAGACGCTTCATCGCTGACATTGCAACGCTCCACAGAAGCGTGGCTACAACAAAAGACTCACGGAAACAAGCCACGCACCTGTTTAGCTTTCAGGACGCGCTCGACGCCGATGGCCATGGCCGCGGTACGATGAGAAATTTTATGCGCTTTCGCGCGTCTGATCACCTGCGCAAAGGAATGTTCCAGGATACGAAACAGTTTGTCCGTGACCTCGATTTCCGTCCAGAGATACGATTGCAAGCCCTGCACCCATTCGAAGTAGGAAACAATTACCCCCCCGGCGTTACACAGAATGTCCGGGATTACAAAGATTTCATCCCAGCGTTTTTCAAGGATCAGGTCGGCCTCGGGTGTGGTCGGACCATTGGCCGCCTCGGCGAGGATACGGCATTTGAGTTTGGGAGCGTTCTTCCCAGTAATTACGCGGTCGACCGCGGCGGGCACGAGAATGTCGCACGGCATGATGAGAAGTTCTTTGGGATCAATATGATCGCCCTCGGCAAATGCACGCAGGTTCCCTTTCTTCAAGACATGCTGTTCGGCAGCTTCGATGTCTATTCCTTTCGGATTATGGATCGCCGCATACGCGTCACTGATACCAACCACTTTGACACCGCTTTTGTAGGCGAGCGAAAGCGCTGCCACTGACCCAACATTGCCGAATCCCTGCACAATGGCCGTGCATTTTTCGGGATCCATTTTCAGCATGTTCATCGCGCGCTCGATCAAATAAACCGCACCGCGCCCGGTTGCTTCCCGGCGGCCCTCCGTTCCGCCAATCGCAACTGGCTTGCCCGTCACGATCTCGCTTACGGAGTGGCCCTGGTGAACTGAATAGGTGTCCATGAACCACGCCATGACCTGTTCATTCGTACCCATATCGGGGCCCATCACATCGGTGTGTGGTCCGACAAACGGAATCATTTCCTGCATGTAGCGGCGTGAAACCGCCTCCAACTCAGTGCGCGACAGCTTAGCCGGATCCACCGCCACTCCACCCTTTGCCCCGCCGTACGGCAAATTGGAAAGCGCGCATTTCCAACTCATCCACATCGCCAGCGCCGCGGTTTCGCCCATTGACAAGGACGGAGCGAAGCGGGTGCCACCTTTTGTTGGACCGAGCGTCAAATGATGCTGGACGCGGTAACCTTGAAAGGTTCGGGTGCTGCCATCATCCATGTGCACCGGCAGCGTCACCGCGATGGCGCGCTTTGGATACATCAATCGTTCACGATCATTCTTATCGATGTTGAGGTAATCGGCGATGACCTGAAATTGGTCACACGCCATTTGAAACACGTCGTCGTCGTAAATACTCATGGAATAACTCGCAGTCTGGGTCAGGTGGCAGCCAAACGCAGTTGCTATTTGCGCTGGGCGATTAAAGCCGTCAACTCCGAACACGTTCGTGAGTCAACCCTAAAAAGCGCAACACCATAAGGTCGACAACCGCATTTGCAACCCGTAGCGTGCGTCTCAAATAGTCAACCACGATGAAAATTGAAACTTTAGCTGTCCACGCAGGCCACACCGTAGATCCGGCCACGGGCGCGGTTTCGTTGCCGATTCATCTTTCAACGACCTTCGAACGAGATGTCGAGGGCACGTATTCGCGCGGGTTCATGTATGCGCGCAACAACAATCCAAACCGCCAGGCATTGGAACAGGGAATTAGCGCGTTGGAGGGTGGCGCAGCGGCAGCCGCGTTCGCTTCGGGGACCGGAGCAAGCATGTCGATCTTCCAGGCACTGGCGCCAGACGATCACGTCCTCGCCCATGTGGATGCGTACTACGGAACATCACGATTACTTCGAGAAATTTTTCAGCGTTGGGGACTCGACATTAGCTTCGTCGACATGAGCGATCTTCACGCCGTGGAAAAAGCGCTGCGCCCGCAGACCAGGCTCGCCTGGATGGAGACCCCATCTAATCCACTTTTAAAGATTGTCGACCTCGCGGCCGTCGCGAAAATTGTCCACGCAACGAATGCGATCTGCGTTTGTGATAATACCTGGGCGCCAACGCTGCAGCGCCCATTCGACCTGGGTGCAGACCTGGTTCTGCATTCCACGACAAAATATTTCGGTGGTCATTGCGACGTGCTCGGCGGAATTGTTGTCTCCAGGGTGGATGACGATTTTTTTCAACGCATCCGTGGCATCCAATATGAAGGCGGGGCAGTCCCCTCGCCTTTCGATTGCTGGCTGATACTGCGCGGCATGCGCACCCTTCCCTGGCGGATGCGCGCGCATTCTGAAAACGCGATGAGAGTGGCTGATTTTCTTTCCAGGCATCGAAAGGTGTTGCAGGTCCATTATCCCGGACTGAAGGCGCACCCTGGACATGAAATTGCCGCAAAACAGATGTCAACGTTTGGTGGAATGCTTTCCTTCGAGGTGAAGAATGGTCGTGAAGCGGCAATGTCAGTCGCTGCTAAAGCAAAAATTTTTACTCGCGCAACCAGTCTTGGCGGAGTGGAAAGTCTGATTGAGCATCGCGCATCGATCGAGGGGCCAGGAACAACTTCGCCTGAAGGGCTCCTGCGATTGTCCATCGGCCTGGAAAACGCGGACGATTTGATGGAAGACCTCGATCAGGCCCTAAGCTAACTTTCGCGGGGCTTTTAGTAGCGACGCCGTGCTGCAATGCCAGTCCGGCTCGGACCGTCCGGTCGGCGCAGCGCGCCGACCCTACCTCAACCGCGAAATTTTCGGCGAAAGATATCCGCTATCTCCTGCACCTCGCGGACGCGCAGCAAATACGCGCAACCAAAGAATGCCGCGGCTCCAAACGCGATCGCAACCAGCAATGCGCACAGCTTGGGGAAAAAGCGCAGCTGCGACCATCCGCCTAGCCACCAGTAGTTCGCTGCCCAGCAAACCAGTGCCAGCACTGCGCCGGCAAGGCACATTTTTCCAAGGCCGATCAGCAGCTGTCGCGTCTCCAATCTGCGCACATGCCGCCGCATTAATGCGTAAAGCAGCAGAAAATTGATTGTGGCAACGAGGCTCGTCGAAAATGCCAGACCACGATGTCCCCAGCCAAGGTGAAATGTAAAAAGCCAGTTCAAAAAAAGATTCGCGCCAATTGCAAGGAAACTGATGATCATCGGCGTGTGGCGTTTTCCAATTGCATAAAACGCAGGCGTTAGCACCTTCAAGACTGCGTAAGAAGCAAGACCGATGGCGTAATACTCCAGCGCGCCAGCAGTCTCGCGCGTCATTTCCGCAGTAAACCGCCCATGTTGATAGATCACGCTGATGATTGGCGAGGCAAACATTGCCAGCCCAATCGCCGATGGGATGGTTAGCAAAAATGCGAGTCTTATGCCGCGAGCCAGAATCGCGCGAAACTCCTCTACATTTCCAACGGCCGCGCTTTTCGACACGAGGGGAAGAGTAACTGTTCCGATCGCCACGCCGAAAAGTCCCAGCGGCAATTGCATCAGGCGAAATGCTATGTTCAACCAACTCACCGGGCCACTGCCGAGGCTTGCCGCGAATCCGCTGTTAACGAGCACGTTTACCTGCACAGCGCTTGCAGCAATCACCGCGGGTCCCATGAGCGCGAGCACTGTGCGAACTCCTTCATCGCGCCATCGGAAGTCTGCATGGAACTTGTAGCCAACGCGCCACAAGGAAGGGAATTGCCCTATCAATTGCCACGAGCCACCGACCAGCGTCCCGATTGCCAGTCCCGTAAGCGACCGCGCACCGAAATGCGGATCCAGCCACCATCCGATTGCTACGCCGGCAATAATAGAACCGAGGTTGAAATAACTCGACGCCATTGCTGGTGGCCCGAAGACATGCTTCGCGTTTAGGATGCCCATCATCAGCGCCGCGAGCGACACGAGCAACATGAAGGGCCACATGATGCGCGTGAGCGAAACGGTCAGTTCAGTCTTGTCCGGCGACCAGCTACCCCAGGTTAAAAGGTTCACAAGCTGCGGCGCAAACACGATCCCCAGCAATGTGACTGCGCTCATGAAAACGGCGGTCAGAGTGGCGACTTTATTTGCGAGTCGCCACGCGGCTGCATCGCCTTCGACGGCGATTTTCTGCGAAAACGTTGTGATGAAGGCTGTCGAGAGCGCACCTTCAGCAAACAAATCGCGCAGCAAATTCGGCAATCGAAAGGCCATCAGGAACGCGTCGAGATTTCTGCCCGCACCGAACAGACCG
>Ga0081455_10008164_pt1 | contig 10919 bp, 20 predicted proteins | sample TabmetS3T2R1_FD_70207 | JGI IMG/M metagenome (GOLD analysis project Ga0081455, IMG submission 70207) | Tabebuia heterophylla rhizosphere microbial communities from the University of Puerto Rico - S3T2R1 | ecosystem: Host-associated > Plants > Roots > Rhizosphere ... | reverse complement strand
GGGTGACGCCCGCCATGCTGGACATGATCCGCGAGGCGTTGGAGGAGCGCTGGACTGCCATGCGAGCGGCCACGCCGAAGCTGAGGGTGGCGAAGTGAAGATCCTCCCTGGCGTGCTGGTGGCGTGGCGCCGTGAACAGCGGTGCTCAACCATGCGCGACCATGCGCATTGACAGGCCGTGATTTGTGCGCAACCATGCACGAGATGCAGGTCAGGGGATCGGGCCCTGTTCCATCATGATGAATAGGCCCTGAGCCCCTCACCTGCATCGGAGCTTGATCGATGGCAGGTATGGCGTGCTGACGGCGCGGTGATCTTTGACCGCGTTCCGCAGCACGTCGGAAGGGGGATCATGACCACCACACACGACACGGCGGCCACCGAGGACGCCGCCGACGAGACCGTCACCGACCTGCTCGCTGCGGTCGTCGCCGAGGCCGGCGCGCTGCTGCGGTCCCGCCGGCCGCGCTACACCGCCGACGCGCACCCGGCGCTGCGCCGTCTCGCCGGATACGCGGCTGAGACGCTCGCCGCTGCCGGTGCTGGCCCGGTCGTTCAGGCCGGGCCGCCCGGCCTGAACGACGCGCCGATCGGCGCCGTCGCCGCCCAGGACGGGACCGGCCACACGGCCATGCGGGTCCGCCTGCGCGGCACCGCGATGCCGGACTGGTGGTCCGAGGCCGAGGGCTGGTGCTCGTCCGTCCAGCTCGCCTCCTGGGGCTGCACCGTCACGCGGGTGCTCCGGTGAGCGCGCAGACGCCCGGCTCGGGCATCGAGAAGGCCGCCACCGCCACCGCCGTTGTCGCCCGGTCGGGTTCCTGCTCGCGGCGCGCGGTCGTCGGTGTCGTCGCCGAGATCCGCCAGTCGCTCGCCGAGCTGGAGCGGCTCGCCGGGATCGAGCCGGCCGAGTCCGCCACCCGGCCGAGTTGGGAGACGCGCCCGCAGCCCGCCGCCGAGACGCTGGCCGACGGCCCGGCCGGGCCGCGTGCCACCGCGTATCGCGTCGCCGGAGAGATCCTCCGGCGCACGGAGTCGTTCGCGGACCTCCAGCCATCGATCGGCGATGCCTACATCCACGTCTCCGTGTTCGGCGCGGCGGATACCGACGGCAACGCCGTCGGCGCGATGCGGCGCATCGCCGAACTGTGGCCCGATGGCGCGGTGGAGGTGCACGCCGGTCGCGGGAACCTGGGTGACAAGTTGTTCCCGACGATCGATGTGCTGATCGACGGCATCAAAGTGACGTTCCAGGCGTCAATCGGCGACGGGCTCGGCTTGGAGGCGGCTCGCGCGTGGGCGGCCGAGCTGGGTGTCGAGGTCCAGTCATGACCGTGATCGCCGCCCGCCCGTCGGTCGTCATCGGCCCCCGTTCGGAGCGGCCGTTGGACGGTGCCGACGCGCCGGGCCTGAACGGGATGCTGCCGGGCCAGCCGACGCTCGACGGCCGTTCCCGTGCCTACCTGCATCTGCACATCGGACAGGCCGTGTGGGCGCGCAACGGTGCCCGCTGGCGGCAGGGCTGGGTTGTGGGCGCCGAGACGAAGACGCCGGGGACGCACAGCAACGGCCTGCGGTCGCTGACGGTCGAAGTCGAATACGTGGCGGACCGGCGCGGGACGGTGCTGGTGCACCGGTTCCCGGTGTCGGAGCTGCGGCTGCGCGAGGTGACGGCGTGACGGCGGCCGACCTGATTGGCCTGGTTGGACTCGCCGTCTACATCTGGGCCTCGCTCGCATCCGTCCTGCGGACACCGAGCTACGGGGAGGCGTCCAGCGCTATGGCCCCGCGATGATCGCCTCTGCCGCTGTGATCGCCGTGGCATGCCAGTACTCGCACGCCCGCATCGCGGGCGGCATCTGGACCGGGCTGACCGTATGGCGTGCCTGGGAATGGTGGAAGAACCGTCCGCCGCGTCCTCCGCGCCGTCGCCGTTCGCTGGCCACGGCCCGCACCTGATCTACCGCCGCCCTGGCCAGCGCGACCCCCCGACGTGCGGCCGGGGCGGCGGGTCTGACCGCCCAACCAAGGCGAGGAGCAGCGCCGATGACCTTCAAGTTCCTTCACGACAGGCTCAATGACGAGCTTGACGTCGTAGCAGAGCCCGTGCAGGCCGGTGTTCACGTCCGCATGTTCCGGGGCCGAGGCGCGACCGCCCGCCAGCCACCGCGCGTCGAGGAGATCATCGAGCATTCCGGAAACAAGATCGTCGGCCGGGCGCAGCACCCCAACGGCGACGTGACCTATTGGCTCGACGGCATGCAGTAGCTGGCGCCCCGGCGACCGCCTCGGGCGCCGGGGCGCCTATCACCAGCCACCGACAGGAGAGCGATGGGACAGACGTCCGGGCCGCGCGGCTATCGCGGCGGCTGCGCCAAGCACATCAGTTGGCGCGGAATCGTCGCCAACCCGAACGGCAACCGCGAGCAGCGACGCGCGGCCAAGAAGCTCGGAGTCGCGGAGCCAGTGACGCGCGACGTCGACACCGAGGACGTGACCGCGCAGACCCTCGCCGATGACGGCGACGAGGCCGACTGGCGCATGCGCAACACCACCTGACCCACCCGCAAGACGGCCCCGACCGGCGCGCGAACGCCAGCCGGGGCCTCCTGCGGCAACCCAACATCCCGACGGAACCGGGAGTGAGAGCCTTGACCACCCTGCCCGACCAGACACCACCTGACCAGCCCCCGCGCGAGCGCGACTGGCAGCTCCTCGACGACCTGCTGACCTCACTGCGCGAATCCCTGCGCATCGTCGAGCGCCAGGGACCCACCCGCGACCTGGTCGCCGGCATCGACCAGACGATCCGGGACATCGCCGTCAGCGCCGCCACCGCGAACGCCAGGGCCCGGATCGGCGAACTCGCCCTGGCCGCGCGCCGCGCCTGCGGCACCCAGAGCCTGTCGATCCGCCGCGACCAGATCCTGCTCGCCCGCGAGGCACTCGCCCGCATCGACCTCGTCGTCATCACCAACCGGCTCGGCCTCCCCGCCCCGGCAGGTGGCTGGTGAGCCGTATCGACCCCGACCTCGACCAGGTCCAGCAGCACCTCGACGAACGGCGCGCGCTACTCCCCCGGGCCACCGGGCCGAACGCCGAGCAGGTGCGCCGGCAGATTGCCGCGCTGGAGACCCAGCAGCAGACCGCCCAGGGCGGCGCCCAGTGAAAGGCCGCCAGAAGCGCATCCTCGCCATCGCCCGAGAACTCGGCACCTTCGACGCCGATCGGGCAGACGCCGCCCAGCGTGGCTACGAAGCCGCGATGCGCGCCGGTGCCAGCACCGACCCCGACGAAGTCGGCTGGCACCTCGAAGAGGCCGACGAGGCCGACAACGAAACGCGGCTACTCGATGCCGACATCGCCGACGGCGAGCAACGGCTCGAAGCAGAGATCAACCGGCCCTGGTGGCGACGGTGACCCGCCTATGGCCGCTGCTTTTGCTGGCCCTCGCCGTCGTCTGCCGCCCGGTCGCCGCAGTAATCGTCCACCCGCAGTCGGTCGCTCTCGCCCTGGCCGTCCTCACGGCGGCCGGGGCGGTTGTGTGGTTCGCCGTGGACTGCCTGCGCTGGCCGCAGGTCTGGGAGCCGCCGGCCGGCTGGTCCGGGGAGTTCGCGTGAGCGAACCCGTCATCCGGACCCTGACCCTGACCAACGGCCTGACCGTCGACCTGCTCCGCCAGCTGCTCGACGAGATGGCCCCGGCCGATCGGCTCGTCGCGCCTAAGGGTGGCGTCGAGCTGTCCTGGCTCGTCGCCGCGACCGCCGGTGACGACGAGCCCGAGCCCGATCCGGTCGCCGAAGCACTGGCCGTGCCGCATCTGGCGGCAGTCGCCGGCAAGCTGCGGCACCTGCCGGCAGCGCCCGGCAGGCCCCGGATCCAGGACGCGGCACTCGCCCTGCGCCTGGACGTCAAACGGCCGGCCGCCGAGCGGATCGCAAGCACGCTAGCTGGGCTGCCGTGGCCGCCGACCTGGCTGCCGGCACCTGCCATCGAGAGCGGCAGGTGAGCGTCGACGGGCAGTGGCGACCGCTCGTGCCGATGGAGGTGGACCGCGACGGCATCCCCATCTCAGGTGTCGTCGAGGCCGCGCCGCCGGCCGCCGCCGCACCTGCCGGGACTGCCGTCGAGCGACGCCGGCCGGCGTGGATGCTGCCGTGGCGTCCGCTCGGCCGCTGGTGGTCCGGCGACCAGGACGGCCGGATCTACGTCCTCGGCCGGCCCAAGCCACGCGGCGAGGACGACGGCACGACCGCGCCGGTCCGGATCGCGCTCGCGCTGGTCCGGACCGGCTGGCGAATCGGCCGCGGGCATCAGGTCGCCGGCCGCCGCGCCTGGGACGCACTGAGCCACGCGGCGATCCGGGAGCAGATCCGGACCGCCCGAGCGGCCGGCGACCGGGAGGCGCTCGCCGAGTGGATCGACCGGCTCGACGATGTCCGCGCCGCCCGGCGGCAGCGGGTCCGGGAGCTGCCACAGGTCGCCGCCGGCCTGGCCGTCGGCGCCGCAGTACTGGCCGGCGGCGGCGGCGTGCTGGTCGGCGGCGGCGGGATCGTCGTCGCCGCGACCCACCCAGCCGGCTGGGGCTGGGGCGACTGGTGGGGCTTCTGGGCGGACGCCGTCCACTACGGCGCCGTGGTGGCCGTGATCGGCCTCCAGGTCGTCTGGTGGGCCGCGGGCCCGGCGTGGCTGTACGGGACGTGGCGCGCCGGCCGGCTCGACGGCGTCATGCCCGGCTGGCTGTCACCGGCGCTGGCCGGCGAGCGGGAAGACGTGCCGATCACGCCGTCGCTCGTCGTCACCGCCCTGCGGGACCTGGGAATCTCGGATCTCACCAAGCGGATCAAGGCGATGCCCGACAACGGCGCCGGGATGCTCAGCCTGATCACGACCGCCGGCTGTGGCGTCGAGCTGGACATCGCCCTGCCCTCGGGCACCGAGACGGCCGACATCCGTAAGAGGCAGTCGAAGTTCGCCGAGAACCTGCACCGCCATGAGCACGAGGTGCATCTCTCCATCGCCAGGCGGGCCCGCACGATCCGCGCCTGGATCGCCGAGCCCGGCGCGCTCGACGAGCCGATCGGTCCGTCCCCGATGGTCTACGACCAGGACATCAAGGCCGACTACTACACCGGCCGGGCGCCGTGGGGTGAGGACCTGCGCGGCGATGCCGTCGCGCTCCTGCTCAAGCAGTGCCACATCCTGGTCACCGGCCTGTCCAACCAGGGCAAGACCGCGGCGCTGCGGGCCCTGTTGCTGTGGCTGGCGTTCGACCCGTCGGTGGAGTTCTGGATAGGCGACCTGAAGGGCATCGGCGACTGGGGAATGTTCCGCGGCCTGGCGAGCGTCCTGATCGAGGGGCCGACCGACGAGCATGTCGTCGCGGTCACGCACATGGTCGAGTCGGCTGTCGAGGAGATGAACCGTCGGACGCTCGCCGTCGGGGAGATGGCAACGGCCAAGGGCGTCACCCGGGAGATGGCCGGCGCAGGCTCCGGCCTGCACCCGCTGGTGATCGTCGTCGACGAGGCGCAGGTCGCGTTCATGTCGCCGAAGGTCGGCGAGGACGGACGACCTTACGGCGGTCGGGGGGCCCGGTCCCGCTTCTACCAGGCGGTGCGACAGATCCAGAACCAGGGCCGCGCGGTCAACGTCACGATCGACCTCGGTACACAGGACCCGACGAATGACAACCTTCCGAAGATCATTCGGGAGGCATTCCACATCCGATGCAGCCTTTTCGTCGGCACCGAGTCGCAGGCGCGGATGTCGGTCGGCGAGGCCGCCGTCGACGGCGGCGCCGCGCCGCACAAACTGCGCCGCGGGATCGACCGGGGCACGCTGGTCGTCACCGGGGACGGCGTGCCGTTGCCGAAGGGTGCGGCGTCGATGACGATCCGTACCCACTACATCGACGGCGACGAGGCGACCGAGATCGCCGAGCGAGCCAAAGCCCGGCGCGACCCAGTCGACACGGCTAGCCCGCTTGACGCTGAGGCGCCGCGCGACCTGCTCGATGACCTCGACCTCGTGCTCGGCACGGATCCCATCAAGTCCGCAGATGTGCCTGCTCGGCTGCGGAAGCTGGCGCCGGACCACCCTGCGTACCGGAACCTGACGGGCGTCCAGCTGCGCGAGTGGCTCGCCGAGCACGGCGTGAAAGTCCCGTCGACGGGCAATCTGTGGCCGCTCGATCCGGCCGCGGTCCGGACCGCCATCGCTTTGCGCGGAGCATCCCGGGACGCCGAGTGAGGTCGCGGCGATGCCGCTGGAACGGCCCGCTGGGGACTTCCTCGGCGGGCCGATCTCACTGCCCCCGAAACCTCACTCGTGTAATTCGCGCAGGTCAGGAGCCTGACGGCAGACCTCACTTACCGAGTGAGAAACCTAACTCGATCGTGGCGACCTAACTCGGCTGACCCCGCCACCCAGCCCGGTTCTCATCGAGCCATGCCTCGACCTCGGCGCGCCGCCACAGCCGGGTCTTACCGTCCTCGCTGACGAACCACGGCCGCGGGAACCGGTAGTCGTTCGTGATCACGTTGCCGCGGGCCCGTGCGACACCGAGCCAGGCGCGAACCTGCCCGAACGTGACCAGATCGACGGCGCGCGCCCACTCCGGTCCGGGCGCATCGTCGCTGGCCATAGCCGGCACTGTGTGACGCAGACACGAGTCTGTGTCTCTCGCTCTGGCCATTGGTCTGCAAGCGCGCTACCGTGACCGCCTATACGCGCGCCGTCGCATAGGCGCCGTACGCCGAAACGAGAAAGGCCCCGTCCTGGTCCCAGGTGTCGCGACCTGGGGGACGGGGCCCAGACGCCTTCAGGGAGGCGCCCGTGGACGACATCATCCCGACGGACAAGCGGCCTGTCGAGCCGCCGACCGGCACCGACCGGCCCGCCCAGTCGTGGACGTGGCCTGCCGTCACCGACGACGAGCGCGACGAGCCGTGGGTCTCCGAGTTCCCGCACGACGCCCGGACCGGATCGTGACCGCCATGCCGGCCCGCCGCGCCGTCGTCATCGCCGGCGTGCTGACCGCCGCCGGTGATGTGCTCACCGCCGTGGCGCACGCGACCCGAGCCGTGGATATGGCCGAGGGTCGGCCGACGGCATGGCTCGCGGACTCGATCCTCGCGCAGTCCACCCGCGCGGGCGGACGCAGCGGTTACGACCGGGTCGCGTCGCGCGTCGCGGGCTGGCCGAGGACGCTTACGGGCCCGATCTGACGGACCCACCCGAGACGCCCGCGGCCGCCCGGTCCTTCGCCTGACGTGGGCGGACGCGGGCTCTACCTGCGCCGTTCTGGTGGATTGTGATCCACCTCTACGTTCCGGCTGGTGCCGGATGCTGACGGTCGCTACAGCCGCCAGGACCTCGACTCCCTCATCGGGCGAGCCGAGGTCCAGGCCATGTACTCGCGCGGCCGTTCCTCGCTGGTCCACCCCAGCTACATCGACGACATCACCCACGAGCCGGGGTTCCCGCCGCCGCTGATCGTGTATCCGCGGGACGGGCGGAAGGTCCGCGTGAGGCTGTGGCTGCCCGGGGACGTGGAGGCGTGGATGGAACGGGCGATCCCCGGTTGGCGGGACCTTCCCGAAGCGCCGCCCCGGCCCCCCGAGGGGACCGGGCCGGATGCGTCTGCGGGTAGAGCTATGCGGGCAGCGTCTCCACCCAGGCGTCGCGGACCGAGTCCAGGTTGGTCAGCGCCGTGACCAGCGCCGTCTCCTGTGGCGTCCGGCCCGACGGGACCGGCGTCGGAGTCGGAGCCGGCGCGGTGACCGGCGTCGGCACGGTCACGTCGCCCTGCTGGCCGAGCAGCCTGGTCGCGTCCGCCCACGTCAGGTAGGCGCGGCCCTCCATGCCCCAGCTGGTGCCCCAGCTGTTCGTGAGCCACACCCGCTGGCGGTCGACGTCGATCTCGTCGACCAGGTACTCATGCCCGCCCGCCACCGCTCCCGTTAGCCGCAGCCGGCCATCCGGGTCCGGGTCGAACATCCCCTGGAGCCACTCGGTCCCGAACATGACCGGCCCGAGCGTCGACAGCGCTGTCAGCGCGGCCTGCAACGAGAAGGCGTGCTGGTAGCCGGAGCACTGCCCGGCCGCCTGGAGCGCCTTCGCGACGCTCAGGCCGTCCGAGCCGGTGTCATCCGGCGGGTAGGCGCCCGGGTAGTCGTCGACGCTGGTCGCGTCCGAGTAGAGCGCGACCGCGAGCCGCTCGTCGACGGGCTGACCCTGCCAGGTCGTCAGGCCCTGGCGGGTGGCGTCGTCGGTGCCGAGCCAGCCGGCCGCCGCGTTGCCGGTGCAGCTTGAGACGTTGCCCTGGTCGAACACGGGAACCCGGCGGGCCCAGCGCTTCGAGACCAGCGTCGACGCCGGTGCCCCAGCGATCGCGTAGGCGGCCGATCGGCTGTCGTGATGGATGTGGCGCCCGAGGCGATACGGGTTGCCGGGCGCGTCCGGGATGCGGTCGCGGAAGACGCTCAACGCGCGTTCCGCCCGGCGAACAGCCGAGGTACGCCGACGGGCGGAATGACCAGCGCCAGCACCTTGTAGGCCGCGAGCAGCCCGGCGGTGACGCCGGCGACGGCCGCCGCGCGGGCGTCGGTCAGCGACGTCGGGGCCGCGGCCGCGAACGACAGGCCGAACGTGGCCGCCGCGGTCTCGACGATTTCGAGCGCCGCGGCGCCCGCCTTGGACAGAGCGCTCATGAGGGCTTCCTCCGATGAGTTGTGGATGGTTGGCGGCCCGGTCAGACCCGGGGCGGCCAGAACGCGTTGTGGCCCTTCTGCGGCGATGCGCCCAGGGCGACGCGCTCGCGCGCGGCGTCCTCATCGGCGTGAAGGCTCGCGGAGGTGATCCAGTCGACGGACGCGCCGTCGTACATCACGCGCAGGTTGACGGTCGTGTCGGACCAGACGCGCGTGATGATCGCGGGCGCGACGTCCGCACCGTTGTTCAGCGCCGGGTCGACGATGGTGTGGACGATGCGGCCGACGGACGGCTTCACGGGGTACCTCCGGTGGACGGGACGAGCTGCGCCATCCGGGCGGACAGCGCGGTGTTGACGCGGACGACGTCCGCGAGGCCGGCCAGGCCGGCGACCCGGGTCACCAGGTCCTCGACCGGATCGGTCAGCGTCGGGGAGGCCGGATGGGCAGGGTCGACGAGCGTCGCGATCGCCGTGCGGATCGTGGCGAGCTCGGCCGCGACCGGGCCGATCGCGTCGCGCGCCTCGGTGGCCCGGTTGACCGCCGTCTCGGAAGCCACACAGCCAGCGACGATGGTGTCGACGAGGTCGGACTTCCCCGGTGCCTTACCTGCCGCCTTGTACTCGGCGAGATCCATGTCGGCTCCGTTCAGCCACTCGTTGACGACCCGCGAGCGGTCGCAGGCGGATGGGACGCCCGGCGTCGCCGCGGCGTCGGTGTACTGCCAGGCCGCCAACTGGTCCGAAGTCCAGCCCGGCGGAAGTGACGGCGACGAAACGCCATAGGACGCCAGCCACAGATGCCGCCAGCCGGCCGGCAGCATCGACGGCACCAGCCGGGCCGCGGTGAACCACGCCGGCGAGCCGTACATCTGGCCCTCGGACGCGCCACGCGCGTCGAGCTCACGGGCGAGCGCCGCGGCCCGCTGGCCGTCGACGGCCGTCGCCCCGCCGGGCGCCGGCTCCTCGCAGTCGAGCGCCAGCCACACCGGCCACTGCTGCACCGCGAGGGTCTCGAGAAAATGGGTGGCCTGCGCCGGCACCGGATCGGCCACGGTCACGTAGTGGTAGGCGCCGACGGACACGCCGAGACTCAGGGCCTGCGACGCCCAGCCGACGAAATAGGGCGAGATGTAGCTGCGACCCTGCGTGGCCTTGAGCATCACCCGGTCGTGGCCCGCGGCCTGGTAGGGGCGTAGGTCGGCGCCACGCTGGTAGCTGGCCAGGTCGGCGAACTCAGTCACCGTGGCACCGTCGGCACGCCGAACACGCCGACCAGCACACCGACCACCGCAGCCGCGGCGACGAGCAGGCCGACGCGCACCCAGTAGGCCGTGACCGCCGGCCGCCGGATCGGCCGCGGCGCCGACGCGCGGTCACGGTCCCAGCGGTCGAACCGGGACAGATCGTCCTCGGGCCGCGGATACCGGCCGCGCGCGCCCTCCGTCGCCCTGACCTCGGCATGGTCGTAGGGCCGCATCAGCCGCGTCGGCTCACGGTCGGCGCTCACCGCGAGGCCACCGCCGTCGGATATGGCGACGGTGCCGGCCCGAGCTCGCTTTCGCAGCCCTTCCCGATGTAGGACGTCCTGGCGTCATGCGCGATCAGGAGAAGTCCGGCGCCCGGCGTGGGTACGAGACCGGGCGCGCGGGCGATGTCCTTCACGAACGTGCAGTCGGCGTGGATTTCCTGCTGCTGCCGGTGGAGCTCCCGCCGCGTGTTGTGGACATACCAGGCGGCGAGTCCAGCGATGAGCGCGGCGACCAGCAGGATCGCCAGCGCGCGAGGGGACAGCCGCGGCCTCATCGGACGAGCACCGCCAGCAGGATGCTCAGTGCCGCGCACGCCGCGAGGAATTTGACCGTGTAGGAGAACCTGCGCCCGGCGCGGGCGGCGGTCGTTCCGGCGGTTCGGGCGGCTCGTCGGGCCGGTCGGCTCGCAGCGCGTAGGGCAGGCCCATCATTGCTGCGAACAGGCCGAGGAGCCAGGGACGGTCGACCTTGTCGATGAGCGTCTCGTGCGCCGTCCCAGCCAGGCCACCGAGCAGCAGCAGCCAGTCCCGGATTGCCCCTGCTCTGCTGGCTCGCCATCGGCGCATTGCCCCCTCGGTCTCCACGCAGGTGCTCGCGCGGCCGGGGGTGGTCGGCCTTACAGGTGAGAGTAGCGGCGGGCTGGCGCAGGTGACCCTGGGTGCGGCTGTGAATCGGGG
>Ga0081455_10008163_pt1 | contig 10920 bp, 9 predicted proteins | sample TabmetS3T2R1_FD_70207 | JGI IMG/M metagenome (GOLD analysis project Ga0081455, IMG submission 70207) | Tabebuia heterophylla rhizosphere microbial communities from the University of Puerto Rico - S3T2R1 | ecosystem: Host-associated > Plants > Roots > Rhizosphere ... | reverse complement strand
GTCTCCATCGTCTGCTGGCCCATGTCGGCGCCCGGCGCCGCACGACCAGGTGTCCGCCATCTACCCAGGGGGATGGCTTTAGCTCAGTCTAGGGGGTCCGGGTCCCGAATCGGTGGCACCTCCCCTTGCAGGCTAGGTTGCCGATAACGGCCGTTACCACGTGCCAGGCGCCACAGGGGGAGGTCGGCAGGCTGTGAACCGTTCCGATTTTCGTACGACCCCGGAGCGGTGAACGGCATGCCAGCTCCCTGGCCGTTGCGTTTCGGCGCCTTCTTCGCCCCGTTCCACCCGGTCGGCCAGAACCCGACCCTGGCGATCGAGTACGACCTCGACCGTGTGGTCGCCCTCGATCGGTACGGCTACGACGAGGTCTGGTTCGGCGAGCACCACTCCGGGGGCTACGAGATCATCGCCTGCCCCGAGGTGTTCATCGCCGCCGCCGCCGAGCGGACGCGCCACGTGATGCTGGGGACGGGCGTGGTCTCCCTCCCCTACCACCACCCCTGGTTGGTGGCCGACCGGTTGGTGCTGCTCGACCACCTCACTCGCGGCCGGCTGATCTTCGGCGCGGGACCGGGCGCGCTGCCCAGCGACGCGTTCATGCTCGGCATCGACCCGGTGGACCAGCGCCGCATGATGGAGGAGTCGCTCGAAGCGATCCTGGCGCTGTTGCGGACTGACGAGCCGGTCACCCGCAAAACCGACTGGTTCACGATGCGCGACTGCCGGCTGCAGGTACGGCCGTACACCCAGCCGCACTTCGAGGTGGCCGTCGCGGCCATGGTCTCGCCCTCGGGACCGCGGCTGGCCGGGACCCACGGCGTGTCGCTGTTGTCGCTGTCCATGACGCTGCTCGAGGGATTCGCCGCCATCGGCCAGGCGTGGGGGGTGGTGCAGGAGCAGGCGCGTGCCGCGGGCCGCCCCGAGCCCGACCGCCGGAGCTGGCGGGTGCTCGGTGCCGTCCACCTCGCCGAAACCCGCGACCAGGCCATCGATGACTGCACCCACGGCCTCAAGGACTTCGCCGACTACTTCGGCGGCGGCGCCGGCTTCGTGCCGCTGGCCAACCAGGTCGACGGCGGACCCCGCACGCCTCGGGAGTTCGTCGAGAGCTACGCCGAGTCGGGCAACGTGGTCATCGGCACCCCCGACGACGCCATCGCCTACATCGAGGGCCTGCTCGAGCAGTCGGGCGGGTTCGGCACGTTCCTGCTGCTGGGCCACGACTGGGCCGATCCCGAGGCGACCATGCGCTCCTACCGCCTGTTCGCCCGCGAGGTCGTTCCCCACTTCACCGGGCAGCTCGCAGCCCCGCGGGCGTCGCACGAATGGGCGGTGGACAAGCGGAACCAGCTGTTCGGCGCCGCGGGCCAGGCCATCCTCAACGCCATCACGTCGCATGTGGAGGAGACGCAGGCGACGGGTGCCGCCACCGGCGGGGACGGCGAGGCGCGGGAGGGCTGATGCGGGCATTGGTGTTGCGCGGGGCGTCCGAGCTGGTCGTCAGGGACGACGCGCCGGATCCCCAGCCCGGCTTCGGGCAGGTCCTGGCACAGGTGAAGGCCTGCGGCATCTGCGGCTCCGACCTGCACTTCATCCAGCACGCCGCCACCATGCTCGAGCTCATGGCGGACATGGAGGGCTTGCCCGACTTCGGGGCGCCGCCGCTCGATCTCGGCCGGGACGTGTTCATGGGCCACGAGTTCGCCGCCGAGGTGCTGGAGGTGGGACCCGACACGGTCGGCCCCCACCCGGGGACCATCGTCACGTCCGTGCCGATCATGCTCACACCGACGGGCTTGCGAGACATCGTCTACAGCAACGACCTCCCGGCGGGCTACGGCGAACGCATCCTGCTGTCGGCGCCGTTGATCCAGGCGGTGCCCAACGGCCTCGATCCCCGCCATGCGGCCCTGGCGGAGCCGATGGCCGTCGGCCTCCACGCCGTCAACCGCTCGGGGATCGCCACCGGCGACGGCGCCGTCGTGCTGGGTTGCGGCCCGGTGGGCCTAGCGGTGATCGCGGCGCTGGGGCTCCGGGGGGTGGAGCCGATCGTGGCCGCGGACCTGTCGCCCGCTCGCCGGTCGCTCGCCTCGGTCATGGGCGCGCACGAGGTCGTCGACCCCGAGATCGAGCCCGCGTTCGACGCATGGAAGCGGGCCGCGCCGGGTCGAGCGCCGCTCGTGTTCGAGGCGATCGGCATCCCCGGAATCATCGACGATGCCCTCCGGGTGGCGCCCGCCCAGTGCCGCATCGTGGTCGTGGGGGTGTGCATGCAACCCGACACCGTCAGGCCCTTCTTCGGCATCTCCAAGGAGCTGAGCCTGCAGTTCGTGCTGGGTTACGACCCCACGGAGTTCGAGGCCAGCCTCCGGTCGATCGCCGAGGGCGAGATCGACGTCGCGCCGCTGATCACGGGCGAGGTCGACCTGGACGGTGCGCCCGGTGCCTTCCGCGAGCTGGCCGACCCCGAGCGACATTGCAAGGTCCTGGTGGTTCCATGACGGATCCGGCGGAGGCGCTTCCATGATCGACGACGAGACCCTGTCCCGCAGGGCCCGGCGGCTGGCGGCGACGATCGAGCCGTTCGTCGGGCAGGTCTACTTCTCGCCCGAGTGCCACGACGAGTACGTGGCCCTGGGGTTCGGCCCGAGCCCCGGCACCATCGCCAGCGGGGTGCAGCTGCCCGACGGGCCCGCCTACTTCTGCAGCCGCGGCTCGGCCCTCGGCCAGGTCCCGGGCGAGCTGGTCGCCGCCGCTTTCGCCGTGTTCAACCCGGCGGTGGTGGTACCGGCCGTCGCGACCGGCTGGGGGCTGACCGACGCGCCGACCATCGCCGCGGCGCGGGCCCGCGGCGCGACAGCCCAGCTGGCGCGGATCCTGGGCGACGGACCGGCGGGATTGGTGGCGGTGACGGACCTACTGGCGCGCGCCACCGATCCGCTCCGGGTCGAGGGCCGTCCCCTGTACGCGGGGCTGCGGTCGTTGGGGCTGCCCGGTGACCCCCTCGGCGACGCCTGGCGGCTCGCCGACCTGCTGCGGGAGTTCCGGGGCGACGCGCACACCGCCGCGTGGACGAGTGCCGGCTTCGACGCCGTCGAGATCGGCCTGCTCACAGAGCTCTACTGGGGACTGCCGATGCGCAGCTACATCCGCAGCCGGGCCTGGTCGTCGGCGGAGCTCGACGAGGCCACGGAGCGCCTGCGCAGCCGGGCGTTGCTCGACGGCGACGGATTCTCCGAACGCGGGCGCGTCGAGCGCGAGGCCGTCGAGGTCGCGACCGACGCAGCCATGCGACCGACGATCGAGGCCCTGGCGGCCGACCTCGACGAGCTCGTCGGGGTCGTCCAGCCGTGGAGCGCCGCCGTGTGCCAGGCCGGCGGCTACCTGCCGACGGGCCCGCACGAGCTGGCCCGCGCAGCATCCACACGGTGACCGCCGACGTACTCGACCGACGCACGCTCAACCGCGCCACGCTCGCACGACAACTGCTGCTCGAGCGGAGCCGCCGGCATCCCGTCGACGCCGTCGCGCACCTCGTCGGGCTCCAGGCGCAGGAGCCCCTGAACCCCTACCACGCCCTGTGGTCCAGGCTCGACGGGTTCCGGCCCGACGACCTCGCGCAGGCGATGCTGGACCGGCGGGTGGTTCGGATCGCGGTCATGCGCGCCACCATCCACCTGGTCACCGCCGATGACTGCCTCCTACTGCGGTCGGTGGCCCAGCCGGTGCTCGACGCCGAGCTGGCGAGGCATCCGCAGTACGGGCCGGCGTTGCGGGGCGTCGACCTCGGCCCGGTCCTGGACGTCGCCCGCGAGGCCCTCGCCGACCGTCCGCTGAGCACGACCGAGCTGCGCGCCGCGATGGCCGAGAAGTTCCCCGAGCTCGATGCCGCAGCCCTGGCGTATGCCTGCCGCTGCAAGCTCGGCCTGGTCCAGGTCCCACCGCGGGGGGTGTGGGGCCGCAGCGCCCGGGTGACGCTCGCAACGGTCGAGTCGTGGCTGGGCCGTTCGCTGGTGGGCACGCCACGCATCGACGACGTGGTCATGCGCTACTTCGCCGCCTTCGGGCCGGCGGCCGTGGCCGACGTCGCGACGTGGTCGCGGCTCACCCGGGTGAGGGAGGTGGTCGACCGGCTCCGACCGCGGCTGCGGGCGTTCCGCGACGATCGGGGACGGGAGTTGTTCGACGTCCCCGACGCGGTGCGGCCCGACGCCGACACGCCGGCGCCACCGCGGTTCCTGCCCGAGTACGACAACGTGCTGCTGTCCCACGACGACCGCAGCCGGTTCTTCCCCACCGACGACCGGGTCCGCGTTCGCCTGTTCGGCGCCGACCGGAAGGTGAGTGGCTCGGTGCTCCACGACGGCTTCGTGTGCGGCAGCTGGCGGATGGATCGCGACCGCGACGGCGGGACGGCCGCTCTGGTCGTCGACCACGTCCCCGGGCTGAACAAGCGCGCGAGGTCGACGGTCGCCGCCGAGGGACGCCGCCTGATGCGCCTCCTCGCCCCCGGGGCGGGCGCGGACGTCCGGCTCGCAGCGCTGGCCTGACACACGGCGACGGACGCATATGAGGCCCGCCGCCTGGTGGTCACCAGGGGGTCTCGCGGCCGGGTGGAGGTCGGAGGGCCTCGGGAACCTGGGCGGTCAACGAGTCGGCAACGGCCTGCGCTTGCTCAGCGGCGTCGGAGATGGTCACGGACGGGTGGGCGTCGGCGCCGTGATCGGCTGAGACCTGGCGGCAGCGGTGGGCGAGGATGTGGGCTCGTTCGGCGAGCAGCGCCCAGGACGGCTCGCGGTGCGGCGTCATGTTGCCCATCACGTAGTACATCTCGAACGCGAAGCCGGCTGTGCGACCAGGGTGGGACGGGCCGACCGGCAGGGTGGTCAGCTCGGTGCCGAGGGGACGGAGAACCCTCGCCATCAGAGCCAGCGCCGCGGCCACGAGGGTGCCGAGCTGCGAGTCGGTCTCGTCGGTGTGGGTGAAGAACCGCAACAGGACGTGCAGGGTCAGCTCATAGGCCAGCCCGGCCAGCTCGGCCACCTGGCGGGCCTGCGGGTCGGTGATGACCGGCCGAGGGATACGGACGTCGAACGGCTGGCGGAGGTAGGCGGCCAGCACCGGGCGGGCCGGGTCGAAGGCCGGGTCGGCGTGCCGCAGGGCGTCGAACTCCTGGCGAACGGACAGGAACCGGCCGTAGTGGGCTTCGTTCCAGTCGCCCTGCGCGCCTTCACCCTGCTCGATGATCTCCTCGACGGCGGCCAGCGCCGACTCGAGGTCGCTGACGGCGACGAGCTGGGGCCACCGGAAGAGCTCGGGCGTGGCCTGGGCCCGTGGGGAACCGACGAACAGAGCGCGGTCACCGAGCCGGGCAGACAGCGTGCGCAACCCGTCGGCGATGCCGCGGTAGAGATGACCGACGGTCGCGAACTCCTGTCCCCGGGGCAGCGTCTCGTGCTCGTCGACCGGGTCGCGGGTCGGAGCGGTGGCGACGAACCCGGACGCGTCATCGCGCTCCATGCCCTCGGGTCGTTCGAGGAACAGGAAGTGGTCGAGTGCCTGCGGGCCGAACGGCAACAGGTCGAGCTGCACGCCGGCCGGGAAGTAGCCCGATCGCTGCGGGAAGTTGGGCCGCCCGAAGGCCGGCGCCGCCCCGATCGCGGACTTCAGGTTCGCGACAAGGGCGATGTGCAGCATCTCCTCGATGGCGATGCCGCGCAGCTTCTTGCGCCACCGGTCGACGGCGTCGGCCTGCTCGGGGGTCAGGCCATCGCCGACGCCGTCCTTCAGGCTGAACTCTGCGAACAGGTACTGGCACATGATCATGTGCTCGAGCTGCAGCGCCTCGGCCAGCAGCCACCACAGGTGTTCCCGGTGTGCGACGACGACCCGCGGCTCGGACATGCCCCACAGTTCACACGATCCCTATGTCGGGTTCCGCCCGTCCGCGCTGGGTGACCGGCGGAGGGCCGGCCCCGCGACTGGTTACAGGCGCTTCTCGAACCAGTGGTCGGCGTAGCGCTCGTCGTTGAATGCCTCGACCTCGCGGTAGCCCGAGGACCGATAGAGGTTGATGGCCTCGCCGAGCGACCGGTTGGTCTCCAACCGGACGATGCCGCTGCCGTGGGCCCGGGCGCGGTCCTCGAGCTCGGCCAACAGGCGGCGGCCGATCCCCAGCCCACGCGCCGACTCGGCGACCCACATCCGCTTGATGTCGGGCGGCGCGTCGCCGTGGAGCTGGAGGCCTCCACAACCGATGGGCTCCCCGCGCAGCGTGGCCACGAGGAACTGGCCGGCCGGCGGCCGCATCGAGTCGACGCCCGGGGCGCTGCTCAGCGCCGCATCGAATCCGGTGTCGAAGCGGCGATCGATCTCGGCAAAGTACGCGTTCAGGCAGTGCTGGGCCGCGGGCTCGACCGGATCCACGGATTCGACGTCGACCAAGGCGGCGGTGAGCAGCCGCTCGACCTCGGCCATGGCGGACGCCAGCCGGGCGCGCTGGGCCTCGCCGAGCGGCTCGAGAAACGACCGTGCGAGCTCGTCGCTGCGCCGATCGAGCACGCAGCGCTCGGCCACGCCGGCCGGCGTGAGGCGGGACGTCCGGACCCGCCGGTCACGCTCGTTCGGGCCGACCTCGACCAGCCCCGCCGCCTCCAGTGACCGCAGCAGGCGGCTGAGGTAGCCACTGTCGAGCTGGAGCCGGGACCGCAGCGAACGCACGTCGCAGCCTCCGTCACCGATCTCCCAGAGCACCCGCGCCTCGCCGAGTGGACGGCTGCGGGCGAGGTAGCGGTCCTCGAGCGCGCCCACCCGCTCGGTGACGAGCCTGTTGAACCGGCGCACCTGGGCCACCATGGCGTCGCCCATCCTCTGACCATAGTCAGAGAATCGAACCGGTGCGAGCCTCGCCACCACGGGACTTACACTGAGGGACCCACCTGCTCGACATGGAGGTGAGTCGTGGCCGAGATCGGTGATCGCGTCGTGGTCGCCGCCGCCAAGGGGGCGCCCAGCAAGAGGGGAACGGTCGTCGCCAAGACGGGATCGATGCTGACCCTCGAATGGCAGGACGGGCACACGTCGTCGTTCACACCCGCGCCCGGGTCGGTGTGGGTCGAGGACGCCGACGCGCCGACCGGCGCCGACCGGTCCTCGTAGGCGCGGCCGGCGCCCCGCCGGTCAGTGACCCTCCTGCGGTACCGCCTCGCGCACGCCCCAGCGGCGATGGAGCCGACGGAGCGGCCCCGGGGCCCACCAGTTCGCCTCGCCTGCCAGCCGCATCACCGCGGGCACGAGCAGGCCCCGGACGATCGTGGCGTCCACGACGATGGCGAGCGCCAGGCCGAGCCCCATCAACTTCATGAAGCTCATGCCGCTGGTCACGAACGCCGCGAACGTGATGGCCAGGACCAGCGCCGCGGCGGTGATGAGCCGTCCGGTTCGGGCCAGACCGGCTGCGACCGCCTGGGTGTTGTCGCCGGTGCGGTCGTGCTCCTCCTTGATGCGGGAGAGCAGGAACACCTCGTAGTCCATCGAGAGCCCGAAGGCGATGCAGAACATGAGGATCGGCATGGCCACGTCGAGCTGACCCGTGGCCGTGAAGTCGAGCACGCCGGACAGGTGGCCCTCCTGGAAGATCCACACCAGCGCGCCGAACGTGGCGGTCAACGACAGCAGGTTCAGCACGATCGCCTTGAGGGGCACGAGCAGGCTGCCGAACACCGCGAACAGGAGCACGAACGTCGTGATGCCGATGATGGCCAGCGCCAGCGGCAGCCGGTCGTAGATCGCAGCCTTGGTGTCGACGAGGTCCGCGGCGTCGCCCTCGACGCCGAACGGGAACGGGGCATCGATGGCGCGGATGTCGTCGACGAGATCCTCGCCGTCGGCCGACACCAGGGCGACCGACGGAACGACCGTCAGCCACGAGCCGGCGTCGGCAGACTCCACCGTCACCTCGGCGACGCCGTCGACCGCCCGGACCCGATCCGCGAACGCGGCGACGGCCTCGGCGTCGCCACCGGCGCCATCGGTACGGGGCAGGACGACGGCGAACTGCTCGCTCTGGTTGCCGTCGAAATCCGTGGCGAGGGCCTCGGCGACGCGGCGAGCCTCGTTGGACTCGGGCAGCGACTCGTACGACGGCAGCCCGGGGTTGACCCGCAGGAACGGGGACCCGAGGACCAGGAGCAGCACGATGACGCCCGTGGCGACGGGCACCGGCCGGCGCATCACCGCCCCTGCCAGGCGCCGCCAGAACCCGCGGTCGGCGTCAGCACCAGGTGGAGCGGCGGCCCGCCGCCGGAACGACCACGCGTTGACCCGAGGCCCGAGCACCGCCAAGAGGGCGGGCAGCGTCAGCAGGGCGCCGGCAGCGGCAAAGAGGACCACCGCGGTGCCGGCGTAGGCGAACGACCGCAGGAAGTACAGCGGGAACACGAGCAGCGCCGACAGCGAGACGGCGACGATGAGGGCCGAGAAGGCGACGGTGCGGCCGGCGGTCTCGACCGTGCGCACGACGGCGTCGTCGCTCGATCGGCCGGCGGCCAGCTCCTCCCGGAAGCGGCTCACGATGAACAGCGAGTAGTCGATCGCCAGGCCGAGTCCCAGTGCGGTCGTCAGATTGATCGAATAGATGGAGACGTCCGTGACCTGTGCCACCGCGAACAGGGCCAGCAGTGTGCCGGTCACCGACACCAGCGCCATCGCCAGTGGCAGGGACGCAGCCACCACCCCGCCGAAGACGAGGACCAGCAGGACCAGCGTCGCGGGGATCGCCAGGCTCTCCGCACGGGCCAGGTCCGAGCCGAGCTGCTCCTCGATCGCAGCGTCGATCGCAGCCTCACCTCCGACGCCGATGGTGATGGGGCCGCGGGTCCCGGCGTAGCGGTCGCCGAGGTCCCCGACCGCTTCGTCGTCGCCGTCGACGTCGACGACCACGAGAGCGGAGGTGCCGTCGGTCGACCGTAGTTCCGGCGCCCCGCCCAGCGACCAGTAGGAGACGGCGGACGTGACGTCCGGCTCGCCGGCCAGAGCCCCGGTGAGGTCGGTGCCGGCGGCCGCGACCGCCGGGTTGTCGACATCGGCGCCGCCGGCGCCGTCGGCCTCGACGAGCAGGACCATCTCGGGATCGTCGGTCCCGATCTCGTCTTGCAGGAATCGGCTGGCGCGGGACGACTCGGACCCCGGATCGTCGAAGCCCTCGTCCTCGAGTGCGCCAAAGGTGCCGGCGCCGCCGGCCCCGGCGGCGAGCACGAACAGGACGGTCAGGGCGAGGACCAGGCGACGGCGGCGGACGGTGAAGCGGCCTAGGCGAGTGAACATGGGGCCTCCGCGACGAGGTGGACGAACGGCCCTCATCGTCCGATCGCCAAGAGCGTGGCCACATCGGCCCACCGGTCGTTTGCCGAGGGACCGGCGGGTGGTCGTGGCCCGTACCACGGGACGGGTCGGACCCGGACCACGGGACGGTGCCGGCGCGACGCCCCGTCATTACTCTCGGCCCATGAGCGACGAGACGCCGCGATCCTGGGGCGGCACGTTCGCCCTGAGCCTCGCCTTTCCGGTGGCTGCGCTCGTGGCGGCGGCGCTCGTCTTCGCCACCTCGTCGTTCGAGGCCGGGCTGGTGTTCGGCGTCGTCGCCGCGCTGGTCCCATGGGCGCTGATCGCAGGCGACATCAGGGTCCCGCCCTGGATCATGGTCGTCGCCGGGGTCGGCATCCCGGGGGCGGTGGTCATCGTCTACGACGCCGCCGGAGCCAACTTCCTGGCGCTCCTGGCGGTCGCCTGGCTGGCGGCGAGCGGTGAGTCACTTGCCGCCGAGGTCGTCGCCGCCCTAGGCACGATCGCCATCCCGATCGTCTACGCCGTGGGCGACTGGGACGAGGAGGGCGAGGCCGTCGTGTACTTCGGCACCGGCGTCCTCATCACCTGGTTCATCGGCCGGATCATCCGACGCGAGCGCGAGTTGGTGGCGGCGCTGACCGAGGCGCAGGATCGCCTGCAGCTGGCGGCCACAGCCGCCGAGCGTCAGCGCATCGCCCGCGACATCCACGATGTCGTCGGTCACAGCCTGACGGTCATGCTCCTCAACGTGACCGGCGCCCGCCGGGTGCTCGACAGCGATCCGGCTGCCGCGGCCGAGGCGCTCGACCGGGCCGAGCAGGCGGGGCGCGGCAGCCTCCAGAGCGTGCGGGCGATCGTGGGCCTCCTCCACTCGCCCGAGGAGGTGGGCACGCAGTCGCCTCAACCGGGCGCCACGGACATCGTCGGGCTCGTGGACACGGCCGCCGCCGCCGGGCAGCCGGTGCGCGCCGAGGTTCTCGGCGACCTCCGAGCGGTCGATCCCTACACGGGGCTGGCCGCCTACCGGCTGGTGCAGGAGGCGCTCGCGAACGTCGAGCACCATGCGCCCGGCTCGGACGTCGTCGTGCGGGTCGTCATGAACGGCGCCCGCCTGTCCGTGTCGGTGCGCAACGGGCCCGCCCGCCGCACACCGCCGGCGCCGGCGGGCCGCGGCGGCGCCACGTCGCCGAATCCCTGGCGTGCGCCGAAACGCTGGCCGCACGGGCGGGGAACGACTACGCGCGCGCGTTAGCGACGCTCGCCCAGGGGGTCGCGGCGTTTGCGATCGGAGACTGGCGCACGGCGCATGAAACCTGCGAACGCGCCCTCGCCATGCTGCAGGCGCAACCCGTGGCCGCGTCGTGGGAGCGCAACTGTGCCTCCATGTTTGCGCTTGGCGCGCGTCTCTATCAGGGCGAATTAGGCCACGTCTCGAGTGTCCTGCCATCGCTGCTCGCAACGGCGCGCGACCGCGGCAACCTGTACTTCGAAACCAATCTTCGCACCCGGGTGAATCTCGTGTGGCTCGCAGCGGACCGGCCGGAGGAGGGACAGCGGGAAGCGGATGAAGCG
>Ga0081455_10008162_pt1 | contig 10920 bp, 9 predicted proteins | sample TabmetS3T2R1_FD_70207 | JGI IMG/M metagenome (GOLD analysis project Ga0081455, IMG submission 70207) | Tabebuia heterophylla rhizosphere microbial communities from the University of Puerto Rico - S3T2R1 | ecosystem: Host-associated > Plants > Roots > Rhizosphere ... | reverse complement strand
GTGGCGTCCCTTAAGGGTGCTCGGCGCCGCGAGCGCTTCGGCCAGGTTGTCATGCCTGCTGTGCTCTCCCGCTCCTATCTCGTCTGGTGCCATGCCGAACTGGGCACGTTCGCCAAAGGCAGGGCACTGGGGGATGAAGGGCTGCGGATTGCCGAGGCGGTTGCACACCCAGCGGACGTCATGATAGCCTCGTGGGGGCTTGGCCTGCTGTCCCTCCGCCAGGGCGACCTACCCAGGGCGCTCCCTCTCCTCGAACGGGCTATGGGCATCTGTCAGGATGTGGACCTCCCGTTCTATTTCCCTAGGATGGCCGCGACTTTGGGGGAGGCATACACCCTGGCCGAGCGCGTCCCCGACGCCGTGTCGCTGCTCACGCAGGCGATAGAACAGGCGGCTGCATCAGAGGCAGGATGGTATCAGGTGCTTTGTCATCTCGCCCTGGGAGAGGCGCATCTGCTCGCCGGCCACCTGACGGAGGCGCATGCCCTCGCCGAGCGGGCGCTCGCGCTTGCTCGCGAGCAGCAGGAACGTGGCAACCAGGCGTATGCCCTGCACCTCCTCGGTGACATCGCGGCGCGGCGCGATCCCCCGGAGGGCGAGCCCGCCATAGCCCACTACCACCAAGCCTTCGTCTTGGCCGACGCACTCGGCATGCGCCCGCTCCAGGCCCACTGTCGCCGGGGCCTGGGCACGCTCTATGCCAGGCTCGGTCAATGGGAGCAGGCGCGCCTGGAGCTGTGCGCGGCGCGTGCCCTCTACCTGGCCATGGACATGACCTTCTGGCTGCCGCAGGTGGAGGCCGTGCTGGCGCAGGCGGAGGTGCGGCTATGACGTTTGACGGCCTGCTGCAGTATAGCTCTATGGTGTGCAGCAGAGAAGGTGTATCCTGACAGTGAGCGTCGTTAGTGCCTATATTCTCAGCGTGTTTCTTGCACCAACTCTAGGCGTAGCCCCAGCACTTTGGCCACAGATTGTACATTGGACAATTTGGCATCACGGCCATATTCGATATCGCGCACCGTGTTCGGGTTCGGGATGCCGGCGAGTTTGGCGACGGCGTACCACGTGAAGCCTTGCGCTTCCCGTGCGCGTTGGATCTGTGCTGGGATGCCAGGAGGCGCCTCTTGCCGATGGGCGCCTGGAGCCGGCGGAAATTCTTGCTGCACCTTGCGACGGATTTCAGCGTGCCGCTGGCGCTCTTCAACCGTTGCCGACCGTATAATGCGCTGGAATTTCTTCTGAGTCATGGGATAATCCTCTGCTGCGCAGGCTAATCCCTGTCGCTGCGGTTACGGTTCCGGGACAGCATACGCGGTGATGGGATAGATCGTGTCTGCCTCAAGCAGCTCGTACACCACGATGATGTACGTGCCGTCAGGTGTGTAGCCGAACACGCAGGGCAGTCCTGACGAACGGCTGACGTCTGCATCTTCGTAGCTGGCCAGTACATGCTCGACATCGTCGACGGTCAGTCCATGCTCTTCGATATGCTCGACATTGCCGCCTGGTTCTTCGTTCCAGATAATGCGTTGCCACATGGACTCTTTCTCCCGGGTCCGCATTCATTATGCCAATCTATTGCGATAATGCAATAGATTGGCATATCGCTTGGGATTCCCGTGCTCAGTCAGGCGGCGATAGTTTGACTGGCCTGCGACGAAGAGGCATAATGAAGACGGCTAATGTCTATGGAGGCACGTATGAGTCGAGAGACTACTGCCATTGAAAGCGGCACGTCCATCCTTAGTCGTGTCCTGGAAGCGCACGCCACAAGTTTCACTCCCGAAGTAGCCCAGGCTATTTTGCAACTCAAATTCGACCAGGTTGACATTGACCGGATGCATGTCCTGGCAGAGAAGAATCGCCAAGAGAGGCTGACCGACGTTGAATGGCAAGTACTCCAAAACTATCTGCTCGTCGGACATCTCCTGGATCTCCTACATTCCAAGGCTCGCTTAGCACTGAAGCACGCTGCCTTGTGAAGAGCTATGCCGATCCCGCGCCTCATACAACAACAGGTCCGCGAGCGGGCTGGGCGTATTTCCCCCGCCGTAATTGTGCTACTCCAGGGACTGGATGCGGTGCGTTGGGGAATCCCAGGACATGGGGAGGAGAGACGATGACCTTTGAGGAGGTGCTGGACCAGGCGATGACTATGCTCCAGCGGCGTGGCCGTCTGACTTACCAGATGCTCCAGCTCCAGTTCCATCTGGACGAGGCACACCTGGAGGCCCTCAAGGATGAGCTTATTTACGGCCAACGCCTGGCGGTAGATGAGGACGGCCGCGTCCTGGTCTGGACGGGTGGTGCGGAGGTCCCATTGTCGACTACCGCACCAGTGTCTCAATCGGCACCGTTGTTCGTCCCTCAGGAAGCTCACCCTCTCCAGGCTGAAGTCCGACGCCTGTAAACCGTAGCTCAAGAGTTGCTCATCCAGGACAATCATGTCGCGCCGGCTCGGGATGTGGCCTGCCGGGTGAGTGCTTTAGCCGCCAGGGTGGCGGCTTCGGCGATCGCGTCACGCGACAGACGGCCTCTGGAGTCGGTAATCAGCGCCTCGATGGCGTGTCCAGCCGCGAGGCGTTCGAGGACACCAGCAACTTCAATACGGGTGTATTTGAACGTCGGACGGCCACGGCATACCGCTGGAGCCGAGACGACGAACTTCCCCAGGGGGATGTACTCATACCATTCTCCCCCCACCATTTCACGTACAAGCTGCTGTTTCATGGGCAATTCCTTGCCAGAGGCCACACGGCAGAACCACCGTAACGTATTTCTGCTATGATACCATGCAAGTGGTCTGGCCGCCTTGCGCTTCGGGGATGATGTGGTCCTAGGAGTTCTTTAGCTTTGCCAATGCCGCCATCTTGGTGCATTATAGTATGCATTGTAAGAAACCCGAGGCCACGAAAAGGGGAGACCATGACCTTTGAGGAGATGCTGGACCGGGCGCAGGAAGGCAGTCTGCCGGCGCTCCTGGCGCTGCTCGATGTACCGCCCGACGACCCGCAGTGGGAGACACTCGATCCGGCCCAGCGCCGGCGGCGCACCCTGGACGCGGTGAAGCGGCTCCTGCTACGGGAGAGTCAGGTGCAGCCGCTGCTGGTCATCTTCGAGGACCTGCACTGGATCGACGCCGAGACCCAGGCGCTGCTCGATGGGCTGGTCGAGAGCCTACCGACGGCCCGGCTGCTGCTCCTGGTGAACTATCGGCCGGAGTATCAACACCCCTGGGGCAGCCGCACGTATTACACACAGCTCCGGCTGGACCCCTTGCCACCGGAGAGCGTCGAAGAGCTTCTCGTAGCGCTGCTCGGTCCCGACCCCGACCTCGAGCCGCTCAAGCGCGTGTTGATCGCGCGGACGGAGGGCAACCCGTTCTTCCTGGAGGAGAGCGTGCGGTCGCTCGTCGAGACCGGGGCCCTGCTGGGCGAGCGCGGGGCCTACCGGCTGGAGCGGCCGCTCCCAACGATCCAGGTTCCCGCCACGGTCCAGGCCGTCCTGGCCGCCCGCATCGACCGGCTAGCGCCCGGGGACAAGGTACTTCTCCAAATGGCGTCGGTAGTCGGGAAGGACGTCCCTTTCGTGTTGCTCCAGGCCATTGCCGAGCCCGCCGCGGACGAGCTGCACGCTGCGATTGGGCGGCTGCAGGCCGCAGAGTTCCTGTACGAGGCTGGCATCTTCCCAGATCTTGAGTACACCTTCAAGCATGCCCTGACCCACGACGTGACCTATGGCAGTCTGCTCCAGGACCGTCGGCGCACCCTCCATGGCCGGATCGTGGAGACCATCGAGCGCCTCTATCCCGACCGGCTGGCCGAGCAGATCGAACGGCTGGCTCACCACGCGTTTCGCGCTGAAGCGTGGGAGAAAGCGGTGACCTATCTCCGGCAGGCCGGGGCCAAGGCCTTCGCCCGCTCGGCCAACCGGGAGGCGGTCGGGTACTTCGAGCAGGCGCTCATGGCACTGACCCATCTCGCCGAGACTCGCGAGACGCAGGAGCAGGCCATCGATGTCCGCTTCGACCTGCGCAATGCGCTCTTCCCGCTAGCAGAATTCGGGAGGATCGAGGGGTATCTCCGGGAGGCCGAAGCCCTGGCCAGGACACTTGACGACCAGTGTCGACTCGGATGGGTTTCGGCCTATATAAGCGGACTTCACAACGCCACTGGCAGTCACGCCACTGCAGTGCGCACGTTCGCGCAGAGAGTCGAGGCCATCGGTGAGACGCTCGGGGATGTGCCGCTCCAGGTCGTAGCCCAGTACTACCTTGCCTTTGCCTGCTACATGTCAGGTGACTATCGCGGGACCGAACACGTCTGTTGGAGACTGATACAGTCGCTCCAGGGCGAGCGGACCCGTGAGCAGTTCGGCCTCGCGGTGTTTCCCGCAGTCCTGTGCCGTGCCTTCTTGGCGTGCGCCCTCGCCGAGCGCGGCGTGTTCGACGAGGGAGACGCGCACGGACACGAAGCCATCCGGATGGCGGAAGCGCTCGATCAGCCGTTCAGCGTCGTCATCGCGTGTGTGTTTCTCGCGTCTCTCAACAGCCTCAGGGGGGAGCTAAGCCAGGCCGCCTGCCTGCTCGAACGCGCGGTCGCTCAGTCTCACGAGTGGAACATCGCGTACTTGACTCCAATCGCGATGGCGTCGCTGGGGCACGTGTACGCGTGGTCGGGACGTCTCGGAGAGGGCGTCTCATGGCTGCAGCAGGCTCTGACAGCCTACGAGTCCGCGGGAATCGGATGGGGCCACTCGCTCAGCGTCGTGCAGCTCGGCGAGGCGTACCTGCTCGCAGACCAGGTCGAGGACGCCCGCGCCTGCGCCGACCGTGCCGTGATGTTCGCCCGCGAGCGCGGCGAACGCGGCCACGAGGCGTGGGCCCTCCGCCTGCTAGGCGACATTGCCTCGCATCAGAGCCAGCCCGACGTGGCGACGGCCGAAGCGCACTACGGCGCCGCCGTGGCTCTGGCCGCCGAGCTTGAGATGCGTCCCCTCGCCGCCCACTGCCACCGCGGCCTCGGCACGCTGTATGCGAAGATTGGCCGGCTGGAACAGGCCCGCGCCGAGCTCTCCACCGCCATCGAGTTGTACCGCGCCATGGCGATGACCTTCTGGCAGCCCCAGGCAGAGGCGGCTCTGGCCCAGGTCGGTGGAGTAGAATGACGAGAAGATAAGGAGGAGAGTACCATGGGGACGCTAGAAGAAGAACGGGAACAAGCCCACGAGCTGGGGCGTCAAATCAACCGTGAGGCCCGCAGGAATCCCAACTCTACGTATGCCGGAAAGGTGGTTGGCATCCTGCATGGGGAGGTGGTTATTGTTGCCGATACGTTGGATGAAGTGGCAGAGGTATTGGAGCGCCTGGAACCCGATGCACAGCGCCGTTACTTCATCGATGCAAGTGCAGACTACGACGCCCAATACAAAATTTGGATGCATGGCGCATGCCCAGAGTAACGTGGCCACTAGAGCATGACCGTCCCGTCGTACATGTCTAGTTCGTCGAGACTGCTTCTGGGCATAGGGAAACACGCATGCTCCTGGCAGACACTGGTGCAGGAGGACTGTATGCCCCGTTTGAGCTGATTTTGCGGGCAAGTGATTGCCAACGCTATAGGGGGCTACGGAGCAGCGCTGACGTGACCCTGGGCGGCGCGATCATGGGCACGTACCCGATATACGCCGTGCGGGTGGAGATTCCAGCATTATCAGTCGCACGACGAGTGCGGGTAGTGGCTGTCTCTGACACTGCGTGCTCTGTGGGTATGGATGGGATTGCATGTTTTAGGTTTCTCAGCTCGTGCACCTACGGCAACTTTGGTGACCGGCGTCAGTTTGGGCTGGAGACTGCCGGACCGTAACAGGAGCTGCGCATGACGTTTGACGAAGTCCTGGCCGGTGTACTCGACCTGCTGCAGCGCCAGGGGCGGGTGTCCTATCGGGCGCTCAAACGGCGCTTCGACCTCGACGACGACTACCTCGAGGATCTCAAGGCCGAAATCATCAAGGCGCATCAGCTCGCCAGGGATGAGGCGGGGGAGGTGCTGGTCTGGACGGGGGGAGCAGGACAGCCCCAGACGCCAGCGCGTGACCCGGAACGCCCACCGCTGGCGTACACGCCCGGCTACCTCGCCGAGAAGATCCTGACCGCCAAACACGCCCTGGAAGGTGAGCGCAAACAGGTGACCGTGCTCTTTGCCGACCTCAAGGGCTCCACCGAGTTGATCGAGGGGCTTGATCCCGAAGAGGCCCGCCGGCTCCTGGACCCGGCGCTGCATATCATGATGGACGCCGTGCACCGCTACGAAGGCACCGTGAATCAGGTGCTCGGCGACGGCATCATGGCGCTCTTCGGGGCACCCGTGGCCCACGAAGATCACGCCGTGCGGGCCTGTTACGCCGCCCTGGCCATGCAGGCGGCTATGCGCCGCTACGCTGAGGAGGTGCGCCGCTCGCACGGCCTGGAGATGCAGGCGCGCGTGGGCCTCAACTCCGGGGAAGTCGTGGTGCGGGCGATCGGCAATGACTTGCACATGGACTACTCCGCCGTGGGCCAGACTACCCACCTGGCGGCGCGCATGGAGCAGCTCGCCACCCCGGGCAGTATCCGGCTGACCAGCGCCACCATCCGACTGGCCGAGGGTCTTGTCCAGGTCAACGCCCTGGGACAGTTTCCAGTCAAAGGACTCGCCGAGCCGGTGGAGGTCTTTGAGCTGGTCGGGGCTAGTACGATCCGCCGCCGCTTGCAGGCTAGTACGGCGCGTGGGCTCACCCGCTTCGTGGGCCGGCAGCAGGAGCTAGCGGCGCTACAGCAGGCGTTGGAGCGGGCTGGGGCAGGGCAGGGCCAGGTGGTGGCGCTGGTCGGCGAGGCCGGCGTGGGGAAGTCGCGCCTGGTCTATGAGTGCGTGCATTCCCACCAGACGTCAGGGTGGTTGGTCCTCGAAAGCGCTTCGGTGTCGTATGGCAAGGCGACGCCGTACTTCCCGGTCATTGACCTGCTCAAGCGCTACAGCCACGTGGAGGAGCTCGACGATACGCGCACCGTCCGGGCCAAGGTGACCGGGCAGGTGGTGACGCTCGATCCGGCCCTCCAGGACACAGTCCCGGCGCTGCTGGCGCTCCTGGACGCCCTGCCAGAGGACAGCCCGTTCCTCACGCTCGATCCCCCGCAGCGGCGCCAGCACACGCTCACCGCCCTCAAGCGCGTGCTCCTGCGCGAGAGTCAGGAGCAGCCGCTGCTGCTGGTGTGTGAGGATCTGCACTGGATTGATTCTGAGACGCAGGCCCTGCTCAATAGTCTGGTCGAGAGCCTACCGACCTCCCGCCTGTTGCTCCTGGTGAACTATCGGCCGGAGTACCAGCACGGCTGGGGCAGCAAGACCTATTATACGCAACTGCGGCTGGACCCGTTGCCGCCCGTGAGTGCTGAGGAGTTCTTACAGGCCTTGCTGGGGGACAACCCGAGTCTGAAGCCGCTCACAGACTTGCTCATTGCGCGCACGGAGGGCAATCCCTTCTTTCTGGAGGAGAGCGTGCGCACCCTGGTGGAAACCGGGGTGCTGATCGGCACCCCGGGAGCCTACAGCCTGGCGCAGGCGGTGCCGAACATTCAGGTGCCAGCCACAGTGCAGGCGGTGCTGGCGGCGCGCATCGACCGGTTGCCACCTGAGGCGAAGCGCCTCCTACAGACGGCGGCCGTAATTGGCACGGAGGTACCCGTGCCGCTGCTGCACGCCATTGCCGACGTGCCCGAGGCAGTGCTCCAGCGGCACCTGATCGCCTTGCAGAGCGCCGAGTTCCTCTATGAGACGCGGCTCTTCCCCGAGCACGAGTACACCTTCAAGCACGCCCTCACCCATGAGGTCGCCTACGGCAGCCTCCTGCTGGAGCGGCGGCGGGTGTTGCATGCCCGCATCGTGGAGGCCCTGGAGGCGCTTGCCGGAGAGCGGGTGGCGGAGCAGGTCGAACGGCTGGCCCAGCATGCCCTACGGGGGGAGGTGTGGGCCAAGGCCCTAGCGTACTGCCGACAGGCGGGGGAAAAGGCTCTGGTGCGATCGGCTTACCGCGAGGCCGTGGAGTCCTTCGAGCAGGCGCTCAGTGCCCTCTCGCATCTGCCAGAGACACGCGATTCACTGGAACAGGCCATCGATCTCCGACTCGCCCTACGCACGGCGCTCCGCCCTCTTGGCAATTCTGGACGTATCCTGGCGTGTCTACGCGAGGCCGAGGTCCTCTCGGCGGCCCTCGATGACCTGCGTCGGCTGGGGTTAGTCTCTCGCTTTCTGTCAAACCATTTCTACCTCAGGGGCGCATATGGCCAGGCCATCACCGCTGCCCAGCGTGCCCTCACGCTCGCCACGGACAGCGGGGATGTCGTCCTGCATGCGCTGACGAACTACTACTTCGGCCAATCCTACCTGGCCCAGGGCGACTATCGGCGGGCGATCGACTGCTTGGAGCAGACTGGTGCTGCTCTTGCAGGGGCGCGGCGCCACGAGCGCTTCGGCCAGGTTCTCCTGCCTGCAGTGTCGTCTCGTGCCTACCTAGCCGAGTGTTATGCCGAGCTGGGTATGTTCGCTGAGGGCAGTGCTCTCGTGGAAGAAGGACTCCGAATTGCCGAGGCGGTTGCTCACCCCGCGAGCCTCATGATTGCCTCTTGGGGAAGCGGTCTGCTGGCCCTCCGCCGCGGCGACCTGTTCAGGGCGCTCCCCCGGCTCGAACAGGCTGTGGACATCTGTCAGGACGCGGACCTCCCGGTTCGGTTCCCCCAGACGGCTGCGGCGCTAGGCGCGGCGTACACCCTGGCCGGACGCGTCGCCGACGCCGTGCCGCTCCTCACGCAGGCGATGGAGCAGAGCATTGCCATGGAACTGGTAGTCTATCAAGCGCTCTGTAGTTTCTCCCTGGGGGAGGCGCATCTGGTCGCTGGCCGTCTGGAGGAGGCATACGCCCCCGCCGAGCAGGCGCTGACGCTCGCCCGCGAGCACCAGGAACGTGGCCACCAGGCATATGGCTTGCGCCTCCTCGGTGACATCGCAGCGCGGCGCGACCCCCCGGAGAGCGACCCCGCCGTCGCCCACTACCAACAAGCCCTCACTCTGGCCGACGAACTCGGCATGCGCCCGCTCCAGGCGCACTGTCGCCGCGGCTTGGGCACGCTCTATGCCAGGCTCGGCCAATGGGAGCAGGCGCGTACGGAGCTGGGGGCGGCACGCGACCTGTACCAGGGCATGGCGATGACCTTCTGGCTGCCGCAGGTGGAGGCCATGCTGGCGCGGGCGGAGGAGCGATGATGGACTTCTATGCCGTGCTCGCCCCCGTCATCGAGATCCTGCAACGCGAGGGCCGGACCTCCTATCGCGCCCTCAAGCGCCAGTTCGCCCTCGATGACGAGTATCTGGAAGACCTCAAGGTGGAGCTGATTGAGGTCAAACAGCTCGCGGTGGACCAGGACGGCACGATGCTGGTGTGGACGGGAGCAGCGCCGTCTCAGCGCGCCACTCAGGAGGCGCCCCTCGCGCCGACTGCGACCCTCCCACCCACACCGCCGCCTGCGGAGGCCGAACGCCGACAACTCACCGTGCTGTTCTGTGACCTGGTGGACTCGACGCGCCTGGCGAGCCAGCTCGACCCGGAAGAGCTGCGTCAGGTGGTGCAGGCCTATCAAGCCACCTGCGCCAAAGTGATCGCCCGCTTCGAAGGGCATATCGCCCAGTACCTCGGCGATGGGCTCCTGGTCTACTTCGGCTACCCCCTGGCGCACGAAGATGACGCCCAGCGGGCGGTGCGGACCGGGCTGGGGATCCTCGAGGCCATGGGACAACTCCATCCCGCCCTGGGGCCGGGGCGGGAGGTGCACCTGGACGTACGCCTGGGGATCCATACCGGGCTGGTGGTCGTGGGCGACGTGGGGGGCGGGGCGCGCCAGGAACAGTTGGCACTCGGCGAGACCCCCAATGTGGCGGCCCGCCTGCAAGACCTCGCCGCCCCCAATACCCTGGTGATCAGTGCGGCGACCTTTCAGCTCCTCGGGGGGTTCTTTGCCTGCCAGCCGTTAGGCACACCGCCCCTGAAAGGCCTGGCGCAGCCGCTGGCGGTCTATCGCGTGCTCTATGAGAGTATGGCCCGCAGTCGCCTGGAAGCCGCCAGCAGCACCGGGTGGACCCCGCTGGTGGGGCGGGAGCAGGAAATCGGGGTGCTGCGCGAGCGCTGGGCGCAGGTCAAAGATGGCCTCGGACAGGTGGTGCTGCTCAGTGGGGAAGCCGGCATCGGCAAATCGCGCCTGGTGCAGGTACTGATGGACCAGGTAGCCGCCGAGCCCCGGACCTGGCTCACCCCGTGTCAGTGTTCGCCCTACTACCAGCATACCGCCTTGTATCCGCTGATCGACCTGCTGGAGCGGGTGACCCTGCGCTTCGAGCGGGAGGAGTCGCCCCAGCAGAAGGTGGGCAAACTGGAAGGATTCCTGGTGCAGTATGGCCTGCCACTGGCGGAGGCGGTGCCGCTCTTTGCCGCCCTCCTCTCCCTGCCGCTGCCGGCGGACTATGCGCTCGTGACGGGGTCGCCGGAGCAGCACAAGCAGCAGACCCTCCACGCCTTGCTGACGATCCTGCTGCGCATCGCCGCCCAGCAGCCCGTGCTCTTTGTCATGGAAGACCTGCACTGGGTCGATCCGTCCACGCTGGAGCTGCTCAGCCTCCTGGTCGATCAAGGCCCCACCGCCCGCATCCTAGCGCTGTTCACCTTTCGGCCGGACTTCAGCCCACCCTGGACGGGGCGGGCTCATCTCACCCAGGTTACGGTCAATCGGTTGCCCCGACAACAGGCCGTGGAGGTGATCCGCCAGGTGGCCCACGGCAAGGTGTTGCCTCCCGAGGTGGTCGAGCAGATCGTCGCCAAGACCGATGGGGTGCCCCT
>Ga0081455_10008161_pt1 | contig 10921 bp, 12 predicted proteins | sample TabmetS3T2R1_FD_70207 | JGI IMG/M metagenome (GOLD analysis project Ga0081455, IMG submission 70207) | Tabebuia heterophylla rhizosphere microbial communities from the University of Puerto Rico - S3T2R1 | ecosystem: Host-associated > Plants > Roots > Rhizosphere ... | reverse complement strand
CGGTCGAGCCCTTCAGCTCGAGGAGGTGATCCCCACATGAGGCTCCGACGGGCAACAGCCGGAGACGACGAGTTCTGCTTTCGGCTGAACATGGCGGCGATGCGCGAGTACGTCGAGCCGATCTACGGCTGGTATCGACGTCCAGCGGAGGTATCACGACGAGTGGTTCCAGTCCGAACGCTTCGCAGTCTCCATCATCGAGGATGACGATGGGACGGCGATCGGTGCCCTGGACGTGAGAGACGAAGACGATCACATCTATGTATCCCGGATCGCGGTCCTCCCCGAGGCCCAAGGACGCGGCGTCGGTACAGCGGTCATGGAGGACCTCATCGGACGTGGGCGGACGATCCGGCTCGATGTCTTCACCAACAACGTTCGTGCTCGACGGTTCTATGAACGGCTCGGGTTCGAGGTGGACAGTCACTCGGAACGCGAGCACCACGTGTCGATGCACCGTGATCCCGTCGAGGTGCCTGAATCGACACCTGACGCCTAAGGACTCAGGTCGTCGGTCGCGGGTCAGATGTACGCCGTCGAAGGGTGACTGGCTTCACGAAACCACACCCGAAGCGTAGCCTTATGCCATGTCTGGCTACTTAGGCTACGCGATCGTGTTGGTTATCGGCATCCTGATCGGTCGCAACCTGGGGCGCATGCGCGATTACGAGCGGCGTCTCCGCGATCGGGAACCAGGACCCAGATAGAACAAGCGCCCCGCCAGTCTCGGCGCTGGCTGGGATGTACGCCGCCGTAGGGTGACCGGGGTCACGCGCCCATGGGCGAGGAGCCGGGCGGTAGCGTTTAGGCGTCCAGAAGGAACCACGCGGTCGCCAGAACGACGAATGCCACCATGACCCCGATCCCAAGAACCCGACGTCCACGCGACCACAGGAGGATGGCGATCGCCGTGGCTATCCCCGCCGCTCCGACCGTGAACTTTGTCGGCAGCCAGTTGTCCGGTTGGTAGCCCATGTCGGACACGATGCATGTCGGCCCCGCGCCGGGGCCAGGTATCTCCTCGAACTCATAGGGGTCCATGCACGTGTACATCGGGAGAGCGATCGAGACTGCCAGGGCGACCATCGGGATGGCCACGACGACGAGGGTCAGTCGGCGGCTCATATGTGAAGTATGGGTCGGGCACTCTCGCCGGTCGAGGGAGATGTACGCCGCCGAATAGTGACCGGGGTCACGCGACCGGATTCGCTTGCTCGCTGTCTGATCGCTTCGGCTGCTTGCATCGCATGATTGCGATTCCAGAACTGACTCGGATCGTGGCCTACGTCCAGGCTTCTCCGTCCCTCCTCATCTGGGCGCGTCGTCGGCATGACGGATGACCCCGGTGACGGCGATCTCGACGATCGCTTCGGGCTCGTAGAGCTGGTTGACACCGACGGCGGTCCAGGCCGGGAACGGCTCGCTGGTGACGAACTCTCGATGAACCTCGACCATCACGTCGATGTCTCGACGGAACTCGACGTGATACGTGTTCATCGATACGACATCGTCCCAGCTGGCACCGGCGGCCTCGAGGACCTGGCCGACCTCAACGTAGGCCTGACGCATCATCGCTCGGGGGCCGTCCGCTGCCGCCGAGATGCCTGTGCACCCGGCCACGAAAAGGAGATCACCCACCTGGACAGCGGGAGACAGACGCGTCTCTCGATACCAGGGGAGGTCAGCGGCCCACGCCGAGGGCGCGATCGCCTTTCGGTCGCTCACGGACGACATCCTCACGGACGCCGAGAAGAGGCACAACTCGACGCCTCCCCAGATGTGTGCGTCACGGGGGTCGGACCGCCAGGAAGCCCTCGGCGCCGGCCGGCCGCTCGTCGTGCGTGAGCGGCACGGGCCGAACTTCGAATCCGGCGCCCTCGATCAGCGATAACCACGTCGCGCGCGGGAACAGCCCGCACACGTGCTCGTCGAGCTCCACGTGGACCGACCCGTCCGGCTCTGGTAGAGCAACGGCACGGATCAGGCGTGTTTGACGACGCCGCCCTAGGTCATCCAGGTGGCGAGCACGGCGATCACCAAAACGAAGGTGACCGCGATACCCGCGAGGATGAGGGTCTTCCGCTCGGGGATGAATGTCTTCCGCTCCATGCGTGCCTATATCGGCAACGGACCAAGGTGGCTTGAGCCAGCATCGCCACAAGACGGTCACCGGGGGCGAACCGCCAGGAAGCCCTCAGCACCCACCGGCCGCTCGTCGTGGGTGAGCGGCACCGGCCGCACCTCGAACCCGGCACCCTCGATCAGCGCGAGCCAGGTCGCTCGCGGGAACAGTCCGCACACATGCTCGTCGTGGACCACGGTGACCGCTACGCCTGATGGGACTGACCCGTCAGGCTCGTGGAACACATACGTGAGGTCCATCCGGTGGGTCGTGTCGTTCGGATCCGGGTCCCACGTCCACTCGAGGTAGCGCATGGCGCGGTCGGGCCCGTCGTGGCCGCCGTGGTCCGCGGCCTGCTCGAACGTCTCGGTCACGTGGTCCGGGACGAACAGCGCGACGCCACCGGGCCGCAGGTGCTCGAACGCCGTGGCGAACACGGCGGCCAGGTCTTCCTCGGTCAGGATGTAGGCGATGGCGTCGTGCACGAACACGGCGTCGAACGTCCGCACGAGCCGAACCGAACGCATGTCGCCCTCGACGTGCTCGCACTCGGGGTTCATGGCGCGGCTGACGGCGAGCATCTGGGGCGAGCGGTCGACGAGCGTGAGTTCGAAGATGGCCTTCATGTGCGAGGCGTTGTTCCCCCCGCCGGAGCCGAGCTCGAGGACGGCTCGGGCCTCGCCGTTCGAGGCGCCGAGGATCAGCCGCGTGTACTCGGTGGCCTCCTCGAGGTACTCCTCGGGCGCCGAGAGCAGCGGCCACCACTCCGCATAGCGCGAGTACAGAGATGGGATCTCGTCCGCCACGCGGGCAGCCTAGCCGCCGCTCACCGCTCGGAGCCCGGGACCGCATAGGCTTCGCGCGTGCCGAAGGTTCGACCCTCGCTCGACTGGCTGCTGGTCCTCGTCCCGGTCTCGATCGCGCTCGAGATCGCGGGCGGCAACGAGCTCCTGATCTTCCTGACCTCGGCGGGCGCCATCCTGCCGCTCGCCGGGCTGATCGGGCGCTCGACCGATCAGCTCGCCATGCACACCGGCCCGCGGATCGGCGGGCTGATCAACGCGACGTTCGGCAACGTAACCGAGCTCGTGATCGCGATCTTCCTGATCCTGGACGACCAGACCGAGATCGTGAAGGCGTCGCTTACGGGCTCGATCATCGGCAACCTCTTGCTCGTCCTCGGGCTGTCGTTCCTGATCGGCGGGTTGAAGCACGAGGAGCAGACCTACAACGCGCGCTCGGCGTCGATCCACGCGACCTCGCTCGTGCTGGCGGTGACCGCGCTCCTCATGCCGGCGCTGTTCGCGCACTCCCAGAACACCGACACGTTCATCGAGCGCGAGGTCGTGAGCGCGACCGTGGCCGCCGTCCTGATCGCGCTCTACGTGGCGGCGCTCTTCTTCACGCTGGTCACCCACGAGCACCTGTTCCGTACGCCGTCCCCCGAGGAGCACCCCGAGTGGTCCCGGCAACGCGCGATCGGCGTCCTGCTCGCTTCCACCGCCGTGGTCGCGCTGGAGGCCGAGTTCCTCGTCGGCTCGCTCGAGCCCGCCCTGGCCGATCTCGGCCTGTCCGAGCTGTTCGTCGGCCTGATCGTGATCCCGGTCATCGGCAACGCGGCCGAGCACTCCTCGGCGATCATGTTCGCGCTGCGGAACAAGGTGGATGTCACCCTCGAGATCGCGATCGGCTCCTCGACCCAGATCGCGCTGTTCGTGGCCCCCGCCCTGGTCTTCATCAGCTTGGTGGTCGGCCACCCGATGGACTTCGTGTTCAGCACGTTCGAGGTGGCGGCCGTGGCCCTGTCGACGGTCCTGGTCTTCATGATCTCGACCGACGGCCGGAGCAACTGGCTGGAGGGCGCGCAGCTCACGGGCGCCTACGTCATCATGGCCGTCTCGTTCTTCTTCGTGGAGGCGCTGTGAAGCGGTTCGTCCGGGTGGGTTGGCTCGTGGCGGTGGTCTTCGGGGTCCTGGTCCCGGCGGGCCCGGCCCGGGCGCAGGGGTTCGTGTTCGAGTCCACGCCGCGGTTCGACGTGGACATCGTGATCCAGCCCTCCGGCGACCTGCGGGTCACCGAGACGATCGTCCAGGAGTTCGGCTCGACGCCGCGGCACGGGATCTTCCGGTACATCCCCAACCGGCTCCGGTACGACGACGAGTTCGATCGCGTCTATCCGATCGACCTGGAGTCCGTGACGGCCTCGCCTCCGGGAACGCCGGACGACGTCGAGACCAAGGACGAGAACGGGAACTTCGTGATCCGGATCGGCGACCCCGACACCACGATCACCGGCCGGCACACGTACGAGATCGTCTACACGGTCCAGGGCGCGATGAACGGGTTCGCCGACCACGACGAGCTGTTCTGGAACGCGATCGGCAACCAGTGGGAGCAGGACATCGGCCAGATGAACGTCCGGGTGACCGGCCCGTCCGCCATCACGCGTATCGCGTGCTACCAGGGTCCGTTCGGCTCGACCATCCCGTGCGACAGCAGCAAGATCACCAAGCAGGGCGACGCGCTGTTCCAGCAGTCGAACCTGGCGGCGTTCCAGGCGATGTCGGTGGTGATCGCGCTCCCGACGGGCACCGTCGCGAGCACCGCGCCGATCCTGGACGAGCGCTGGTCGCTGGACAAGGCGTTCAGCCGGACGCCGGCGACCGTGGGCGGCGGGGCCGGGCTCCTCGTGCTGATCGCGGGCGGGTTCGGGTGGCTGGTGTGGCGTCGCGGCCGGGACGTCCGCTACCGCGGCTCGCAGGTCGACCAGGTGATGGGCAACCCGACACCGGATGCCGAGACGCAGGCGGTCCCGCTGTTCGAGAAGGGGACCTCGGTGGTGGAGTTCGAGCCGCCCGAGGGGCTTCGGCCCGGCCAGGTCGGGACCCTGGTCGACGAGGTCGCGAACACCCTGGACGTGAGCGCCACGATCGTCGACCTGGCGGTGCGCAAGTACCTGGTGATCGAGGAGATCCCGAAGACCTGGCTGCTGGGCAAGGCCGACTGGAACCTGCGCCGCCTGCCCGAGCCCGCGGACGACACGCTCCTCCCGTACGAGCAGAAGCTCCTGGACGGGCTGTTCGAGGACGGCGATCAGGTCGAGCTCTCGGCGCTTCGCAAGAAGTTCGCCGAGCGCCTGCAGAAGGTCAAGGACGCGCTCTACAACGACATGGTGCGCCGCAAGTGGTTCCTGCGGCGCCCGGACCGCGTTCGGCAGACCTGGGTGGTGATCGGGTCGTTGGCGCTGTCCGCCGGGATCGCGGCCACGATCCTGCTCGCCTACTTCACCAAGCTCGGCATCCTGGGCATCCCGCTCGTGATCGGCGGGATCCTGCTGCTGATCGGCGCGAACAAGATGCCGGCCCGCACGGCCAAGGGCACCGCGATGACGCGGCGGGTGAACGGGTTCCGCATCGTGATCGAGAAGGCCGAGGCGTACATGTCCACGTGGGCCGAGCAGGAGAACGTGTTCACGCGCTTCCTGCCGTTCGCGGTGGTGTTCGGCGTGACCGACAAGTGGGCGAAGGCGTTCGAATCGCTCGGGCAGCTGCCGAACGACACGACCTGGTACGTGAGCAGCCGCCCGTTCGTGTACTCGCAGTTCGCCGACAGCATCGACTCGTTCACGGTGCAGACGAGCGGCACGATCTCGTCCACCCCGGCCGGTTCCGGTTCGAGCGGGTTCGGCGGCGGCGGGGGAGCGGGCGGTGGCGGTGGCGGCGGGGGCGGGGGCTCCTGGTAGGTTCGGTTCCGGCGCGCGTCGCGCGCGTCCACTCGTGATGGACGTCATCTTCAGCCAGGACCCGCAGGATTTCGCCCGCCGTGATTGGTCGGCGCTCGTCACCGCCGATCCGGCGGGCACGTTCTTCCACACGCCCGGCTTCCTGAAGCTGTACTGGGAGGAGTTCGCGGACGAGCCCGATCACCTGCTGCTCGCGTTCGCCGAGGAGGACGGGGAGCAGGTGGGCGCGGTCGCGTTCGAGCGGCTCGACGGCGTGCTCCGGTTCCTGGGCGGCACCGAGGTCACCGACTACATGGGTCCGGTCGGGCTGGTGGACGCGCAGCCGAACGTGGCCAAGGAGCTGTTCGCGGGGCTGGCACGGACCGACGACTGGGCCGAGGCCGACCTGCGCGGCCTGGCCGAGGACCGCGCGTGGCTGGGGCTGCTGTCCGAGGCCGCTGCGGCGCAAGGGTTCTCGGTCGAGATCATGGACGATCAGAACGGCGTCGCGCCGTTCCTGCCGCTGCCCGGATCGTACGAGGCATACCTGTCGGCGCTCCCGTCGAAGCTCCGGCACGAGATCCGGCGCAAGGCGCGCAAGCTCGAGGACGACGTCGGTCCCTGGACGGTGACCCTGGCCACGCCGGCGACGCTCGACCCGTTCTTGGACCGCTTCGTCGAGCTCCATCGCACGAGCGAGGGCCCGAAGGGCGTGTTCATGGAGCCGGGGATGGAGATCTTCTTCCGGCGTCTCGGCGAGGCGTTCCTGCCGGGCGGCGTGTTCTCGCTCACGTTCGTCGAGACGGAGGCGGGGGAGAAGCTCGCGGGCTCGATCGGGTTCGTGTTCGGGGGGACGTACTCGCTGTACAACTCGGCGTTCGACCGCGGGTACCAGGCGTCCTCGCCGGGGATGGTGCTCGTGGCCGAGGACATCCGGCTGGCGATCGACGCCGGATGCTCGGCGTTCGACATGCTGAAGGGCGACTACGCGTACAAGTACCGGTTCGGGGCCTCGCCCCGGGCGGTCAAGCGGCTGGTGGTGCGGAGGTAGGGGGGTCCTGGGTCCTCCCGGCGGCGGCGCTCGATATCTCTTTCGGTATCGGGGCCGCGCGGGAGATCAACGGTCGACGGGCGATGCCGCCGCAGGCATCGGGGTCTGGCGACGGATCTCTCGGCGACGGCTGATGCCTTCCTCGGTATCGGGGCGCGCGGCGGACCTGCGGCCCGGCCCTACTCCACGAAGGCCCGAAGCACCTGCAGGATCAGGATCGCGAGCGCCTCGTCGCCGCCCACGACCAGCTCGCCCTCGTCGAGCGCGACGTCGGCCGACATCCGCCTGCCGGCCACCAGCGCGAACGCGGTCCCCCGCCCGTTGATGAACGCGTCCGGCTTCTTGTCCTCGCCCGGGGTCGTCCGCGGCTCGAGGCCCCAGTGCCAGTGGCCCTCGCCGACGCCCTCGAGGTAGACGGCCAGGCTCCTGCCCGGGAACGACAGCCCCGCCTGCCCGAGCGCCCAGGGCAGCATCCGGATCGCCATGTCGTTGGCCAGGTAGACGGGCCAGTGCTGCGGGTTCTCGCCCTGCCCCGAGCCCTCGCGGATGTCCTCGCCGTGGAACCACCACTCGATGATCCGGGACTGGATCAGGTACCGAACGGCGATCTCGCCCGCCACCCAGTCGATCCGCTGGTCCCGCCACTCGTCGTCGGACAGACGGGAGGCGAGGACCAGGAGCGCGCGGGCCGCCTGGCCCCACTCGGTGATCATCTGCCGGGTCGGCTGCTCCTCGCGGACCTTGACGGCCCACTCGTTGAACCCGTTCACCCACAGGTCGCCGTCGTTGGCCTCCTTGAAGGCGTCGAACTCGACCGCCGGCTCGCCGGCCATCAGCTGCGCCGCGGCGATGTCCTGCGCGGCCAGGTGGGCGACGATGTCGCGGTTCCGCCAGCCCGAGCACACGCTGTCCTGGTCCCAGGCCGCCGGGTCGGTGAACTGCATCGTGCGGCCGAGACGCTGACGTTCGGCATAGGCGATGCCCTCGAGCTGCTTGCGGTCCAGCGCCACGGACCCTCCTTCGGAACGCACGACGCCGCCGACCTCCGACGTCGCCGTATCGTACCCGGCCTCATCGAGCCGATATCGTTGCCGCCGTGAGCAAGGCGATCGAACGCTTCCTCGGCGCCGCCGAGGTCCTGGGCCACCCGGTCGAGGTCCGGCGCTTCCCCGAGGGCACGAAGACGGCCGAGGACGCCGCCCGGGCGATCGGGTGCGAGGTCGGCCAGATCGTGAAGTCGCTCGTGTTCGTGGCGGGCGACGAGCCGGTCCTGGCGCTCACGAGCGGCGCGAACCGCGTGGACCTCGATCGCCTGGCGGCGCTCGCGGGCGCCCCGAATGCCCGCCGCGCGAACCCGGAGGAGGCGCGTGCAGCCACCGGCTTCGCGGTGGGCGGGACGCCGCCGTTCGGCCACCCCGAGCGCGTCCGGACGTTCCTGGACCGCGACCTGCTGGGGTTCGAGGAGATCTGGGCGGCGGCGGGCACGCCCGACGCGGTCTTCCGGACCACGCCCGAGGAGCTCCGGCTGACCTCGCGGGCCGAGGTGGCCGACCTGAAGGAAACCCCTGCTGGGGGATAGGAAACGGGGAGTGAGCGGGTAAGATGCCTAGGTCGCGTCACCCGAGAGGAACGAGGGGCCCGAAGAGATGATCCAGCTCAGCGAATCGGCAGCCGGCAAGGTCAAGGAGCTCCTGGCCGAGGAGGGCCGCAGCGACATCGCGCTCCGCGTGGCCGTGCAGCCCGGTGGGTGTTCGGGACTGCGGTACGCGATGTACCTGGACGACCAGCTCACCGAGAAGGACGAGTCGGCCGAGCAGTTCGGCGTTCGGGTCGTCATCGACAAGATGAGCGTGCCGTACCTGTCCGAGGCCAAGATCGACTTCGTCGACAGCCTGGAGGCCTCCGGGTTCACGATCGACAACCCGGTCGCGACCGGCTCCTGCGCCTGCGGCCACTCGTTCCACTAGCCGGTTCCGACCGGCGACCCCGTAGGGCCTAGAGCGAGTCGAGCGCGCCCGAGATCCCCTCGACCAGCTCGGCGAGTTCGGTCCCGTCCATCACGAGCGCGGGCGAGACCTGCAGCGCGCCGATCCCCAGCGCCCGCGTGAGGATCCCGTGCTCCCGGCACGCCACGACGAGCCGGGCCGGCGTCGTCGGATCCGACGCAAGCACGTCGGCGTCGATCTGCACGGCCGCCAGCACCCCCGTCCCCGAACGCACCTCGCCGACCAGTGGATGTTCGGCGAGCGGCGCGAGCGCCCCGGCCAGGTCCTGCTCGAGCTCGAGCGCGCGCTTGGGCAGCGCCTCGCGCTCCATCACGTCGAGGTTCGCGAGCGCGGCCGCCGCCGCCGCCGCGTGGCCCGAGTACGTGTACCCGTGCCGCCACATCCCCGCGTTCGCGCCCCAGAAGGGTTCGGCCACCCAGGGGGCGGCGATCACGGCGCCCATCGGCAGGTAGCCACTGGTGATGCCCTTGGCGCACGTGATGATGTCGGGCTCGAGGTCCCATCGGGCGCTCGCGAACCAGTCGCCGGTCCGACCGAACCCGGTGATGACCTCGTCCGCGACGAACAGCACGCCGGTCTCACGGCAAACCGCGCGAACCTCGGCCAGGTATCCCTCGGGCGGCGCGAACACGCCGCCGGCGCCGATCACCGGCTCGCAGAAGAACGCGGCCACGCGTCCGGGCCCGTCGTGTTCGATCGCCTCGCGGAGGGCGGCCGGCGAGTCCCACGCGACCTTCACCACGTCGCCCACCAGCGGGCCGTGCCCGGCCGCGTTGGCCTCGATGCCGGCCAGGCTCGTCCCGGCCACGTGCATGCCGTGGTACGCGTGCTCGCGCGTGATCAGGAGGGTGCGTTCGGGCTCACCGCGGAGCTGCCAGTAGCGGCGCGCCATCTTGGTGGCCGTGTCGATCGAGTCCGAGCCGCCGCTGGTGAGGAAGACCTTCGAGCCCCCGACCGGCGCGAGCGAGGCCACGCGCTCGGCGAGCTCGATCGCGGGCCGGTTCGAGAAGTTCCCGAAGGTCGAGTACGAGGGCAGCTTCTCCAGCTGCCGGTAGGCGGCCTCGGCGATCTCCTCGCGGCCGTAGCCGACGTTGCAGTACCAGAGCGCGGCCGTGGCGTCGACGTAACGCGTGCTGTCCTCGTCCCAGACGTGCACGCCCTCGCCGCGGTCCACCACGAGCTCGCCGCCGGTCTCGACGGCGTTCATGTCCGCGAAGGCGTGCCAGAAGGTGGTCACGGGCTGGTCAACGGTAGCAGGGGTCTCGGCGCCGACCGGGAGCGGCTCAGTCGAGCTCGTACGCGAGGTTGGGCCGGAGCCAGTTCTCGGCCTCGCGCCGCTCCATCCCGCAGCGGGCCGCGTAGTCCTCGACCTGGTCGCGGCCCAGGCGCCCGACGTTGAAGTAGCGGGCCGCCGGGTGGGCCAGGTACAGGCCGGAGACGCTCGCCGCCGGGGTCATCGCGAAATGCTCCGTGAGGCCGATCCCGGCGTTCGGGGCGTCCAGCAGCTCGAACAGGGGACCCTTGCGCGTGTGGTCCGGGCACGCGGGGTAGCCGAACGCAGGCCGGATCCCCCGGTACCGCTCCTCGATCAGCTCGTCGTTGGTCATGGACGGGCCGCCCTCGTACCACTCGCGCCGAACGCGCTCGTGCAGCCACTCGGCGAAGGCCTCGGCCAGCCGGTCGGCGAGCGCCTTGACCATGATCGCGTTGTAGTCGTCGTGGTCGGCCTCGAACGCGCTCGCGAGCTCGTCGGCTCCGATCCCCGCCGTCACCGCGAACCCGCCGACGTGGTCGGCGAGCCCCGAGTCCGCGGGCGCGACGTAGTCGGCCAGGGAGCGGCTGGGCCGGTCGTCGCCGTGGTCGGCCTGCTGGCGCAGCATCGGGAAGCGGGTGTCGGCGATCACGACGTCGTCGCCCTCGGCGCGCGCGGGCCAGAACCCGTACACGCCACGCGCCGAGAGGGAACCGTCGGCCACGATGCGGTCCAGGAGCGCGTTCGCCGCCTCGAACAGCTCGCGCGC
>Ga0081455_10008160_pt1 | contig 10922 bp, 12 predicted proteins | sample TabmetS3T2R1_FD_70207 | JGI IMG/M metagenome (GOLD analysis project Ga0081455, IMG submission 70207) | Tabebuia heterophylla rhizosphere microbial communities from the University of Puerto Rico - S3T2R1 | ecosystem: Host-associated > Plants > Roots > Rhizosphere ... | reverse complement strand
CATTGAGGATCGTGGCAGCACCTTCAACACAGAAGTCATGAACGCGCTCGAGCTTGATTTCATGCTTGACGTAGCCGAGGCTGTTGCCAATTCTGCTCTTTCGCGAAGAGAGTCGCGTGGGTCCCATACGCGGACTGACTTTCCCAAACGCGACGATGAGCATTTCCTCAAGCATACTTTGGCTTACCGAACACCCGATGGACCAAAGATTGACTACCTGCCAGTCACCATCACACGCTGGCAGCCTGAGGAGAGAAAATATTGAGGAAACAATGGCTGAACCGACCATTACATTGAACATTACCCGCTATCGGCCCGGGCAGGACCGGGCTCCGACAACACAATCCTACGCCGTCCCTTACAAAGAGGATTGGGTCGTGCTCGACGCCTTAAACCACATCAAAGACCAAATAGATGGGACATTAAGCTATCGTTGGTCTTGCCGGATGGGGGTATGCGGCAGCTGCGGCATGATGGTGAATGGCACGCCCAAGCTCACGTGCGCCGCATTCCTGCGAGACTATTACCCGGGGGAGATTCGGGTAGAGCCGCTGGTTAACTTTCCAATTATCCGCGACCTCGTCATCGATATGAGCGATTTCTTGGACAAGCTAAAGAGCGTGAAACCCTGGATCATACGAAAGGAAGAGAAACCCGTCTCCCAAGGCGAATACTTGCAGTCGCCCGCGCAGTTAGAGGCGTTCCATCAGTTCACTCAATGTATCAACTGTATGCTCTGCTATGCCGCTTGCCCAGTCTATGGGCTGGAGCCGAAATTTTTAGGTCCAGCCGCCATCGCTTTAGGCTATCGCTATAACATGGATTCGCGCGATCAAGGCCAGGAACAGCGCGCCGTGATCGGCAATCACGACGGCATCTGGGACTGCACCTTCGTCGGCGAATGCAGTGTAGTATGCCCTAAAGACGTTGATCCCGCCGCCGCCATACAGCGCTCGAAAGTCGACACCACCAAGACCTGGTTTCAGTCAATACTGATGCCTTGGGGGCAACGATGACCCGTTCGACTGAACTCAGGGTCATCTCGAGGAGGATCGAAAGATGAGCGGAACCCGGCCTGATCCATCCAAGCTCTACCATCGCGAAGTCCCGGCCACCTGGTGGCTAAAGAAAAAGAGCTATTTTTTTTTCATGCTGCGTGAGCTTTCGAGTGTCTTTATCGCGATCTTCCTCCTCGTTTACCTCTACCAGATTTATCAGTTGACCCAGGGGCCCGAGGCATACGTCGCTTTCAGCCGCAGACTGAGCTCGCCAGGGTGGATCTTGTTTAACCTCATAGCTCTTTTGTTTGCCCTCTATCACAGCATTACCTGGTTTCAGTCGTCGGCTATAGTCTTGCCTTTGCGAGTGGGTGAACGCGAACTGCCGCGCAATCTCTTTGTCGCGCTGAATGTGGTCGCTTTGGTCGTGATCTCTTTGATCATCTTGGTGCTTTTTCTAACGTTGAAAGGTTGAACGTGACAGGAGAAAAAACTACCGAACCCTTGTGGTGGGGGCTTTTCTCCGCAGGCGGCGTTGTAGCGGCCTTTCTGGTTCCCATCCAAATCATCATTTTCGGATTCGCGTTGCCGCTCGGTTGGATTTCCGACAGCGGAATGCTCTACCGCAACTGGCTCGTCAAGATCTATCTTTTTGTGCTGATTGCATTGCCTCTCTATCACTGGGCCCACCGCTTCTATTTCGCTCTGAACGATATGAAGCTTGGGCTTCCCCGTAAACCCCTTGCGGCTCTATGTTACGGCGGGGCGGTAGTCGTTACAGTGGTGACCCTGTGGGTTTTGTCGTCGCTCTGACAAACGGTGGAAAACTTGTCTACAGCCCGGACCAAGCAATCGGCGGGGACGGAGTTGCGGGGAGTTTTTCGTCTTAGGCTTGGCTAAACAATCCTCCCTATTTTTCATCAGCACCGGATCTTTGCAGATACAATTTCACCCAGAACTCGTACAAGCTCGCTGCGGATACCGTCTCCTCCCTTCTCTTCCCGCCGACGGTATCGTACTGAATCGCTAGCGAATCGCCGTGCCGGGAAATTTTTACTAGACGGGCCCGTTTTTCCTCAACATAGGCGCCGATCGTTCGCAGGAGTTGAGACAGGCTGGCAACGTCCGGTACACCCGCGAGATTGTGTCGCTTTGCTTTTCCTTGTCGCTCCAGGCGATCCATGTCTTTCGCCGTGTATCGCAGATTGAGCTTGGCCGGCCATGTCGACATAGCAAAATCTATTTCCGCCTCCGGTGCTCTCTCACCGGGAAGGGCCTCCCATACAAACTTAATGACCCTTTCCCGGATCGCTCGAGCTTCCTCCTGCTCCGCTGACGTGACAGCGCTCCCGCGCACGAGAAAACCTTGACCGGTAAATTCCATGGTGAAGGAACCGAATTCGAGAACCTCCAGAGCCTGTCCGATAGCTCGCAGCAGCTGAGCGTGCTCGTGGGCTCGAGTCATGGGGCCATCATATCATTAGGATCTTGCGCACCGGAAATGACCGAGTATGCACTGATCGGCACCGGATCTCCAGATGTCCTGTGCCAAGAAGACCACCGGCTCCTAGGTTTTGCGCAGGCGGAACGCGGCGTTGGATTTCGCTGCATCAAGCTTTACGTCTTCCGCGCCGTTACCGTTTACAGGCTGCTGTAAGGGATCGGTCTCTTCGTCGCTTTTTAAGCCGGCAAGCTTGATTTTCAGGCGCAGATTATTGGCACTATCGGCGTTGATGAGCGCTTGATCGAGGCTGATCTTTCCTACTTTATAGAGCATGAAGAGCGCTTGATCGAAGGTCTGGCACCCTTCCTGGACTCCCTGTTCCATAGCCTCTTTTAGAATATCTACGCCCCCTTTTTTGATGAGATCCCTGACCCGTGGGGTATCCATGAGGATCTCCAGTGCTGCTACCCGCCTGCCATCCGATGAAGGAATGAGCCGCTGTGAGATAATCGACCTGAGGTTCAAGGAAAGCTGGAGATAAATCTGCGCGTGCCGCTCTAACGGAAAAAAATTCATGATCCGTTCGATTGCCTGGTTGGCGTTGTTGGAGTGAAGCGTTCCCAGGCAGAGATGGCCTGTCTCGGCAAAAGTCACCGCTGCTTCCATGGTTTCGGTATCGCGAATTTCGCCGATGAGAATCACGTCGGGCGCTTGGCGCAAAGTGTTTTTGAGGGCGGACTGAAACGAATGGGTGTCGAATCCAACTTCTCGCTGCGTAACGATAGATTTCTTATGCCGGTGAACAAATTCGATCGGGTCTTCGATGGTGATGATGTGCCCTGATTCCGTGGCATTACGATGGTCGACCATCGCAGCTAAGGTTGTCGATTTACCGGATCCTGTTGCACCCACCACCAGCACCAGCCCGCGCTTTGACATGGCGATCTCTTTCAGTATGTCCGGCAAATCGAGTTCTGCTAGGGTCGATACTTCGGCTTTGACTCGGCGAATCACCATACCCGCCGAGCCACGCTGGCGAAATACGTTGACGCGAAAGCGGCTGACCCCGGGCAGGGACATGGCCATGTTCAATTCCAAATTTTCGCCGTACTCTCGAAACTGGGCTTCACTCATAACCGATTTTACGAGGGTCTCGAGTTCCGGCGGAGTAAAAGCGTGATCGCCGATGGGTTGTATCTTCCCTTCGATGCGATACATCGGCGGCCGTGCCACGGTCAGATAGAGATCGGAGGCTTCCGACTCAACCATGACTTTAAAAAGTTCCTTTATATCCATGATGTCTCGCTAACTTCAGCGTGCCTGGCCGCCCGCCGCGGCAACTCCACCCATAGCGAATCCACCACCAAAAAGATTCGGATTGGTGCTCTTCGCCTGCGCTTCCTCCTTAGCCACCAGACCACGTGAAACCAGACTCTGTAGCGCCATGTCCATCGTCTGCATACCGTCTTTTTGGCTGACCTGCATCGTTCCCGGAATCTGATGGATCTTCCCCTCCCGAATCAAGTTCCGAACCGCCGTTGTGCCGGTCATGATCTCCAGCGCAGCCACGCGCCCTCCGCCTTTTTTCTTGAGCAAAGTTTGGGTGATCACCGCTTCAATCGACTCGGCGAATTGGGCGCGAATCTGGGCCTGCTGATTGGGTGGAAAAACATCGATAATACGGTCCACCGTCTTTGGAGCGCTGGATGTGTGCAATGTACCAAATACGATGTGACCGGTTTCCGCCGCAGTCAGCGCTAGCTGGATGGTTTCGAGATCGCGCATTTCGCCGACAAGAATAGCGTCTGGATCTTCACGCAAAGCTGCGCGCAGCGCGTTGGCGAATGAATTTGTGTGAGGGCCCAACTCGCGCTGGTTAACCAAACACTTCTTGGACTGATGAACGAACTCAATCGGATCTTCGACGGTCAGGATATGCCCTTCGAAACTCTCGTTTAGATAATCAACCATCCCGGCTAAGGTGGTCGACTTGCCAGAACCCGTAGGGCCGGTAACCAGAATCAACCCTTTTTCTTTTTCGCAGAGTTGCTTCAGTATGGCCGGCATCTCCAGCTGCTCAAGGGTCAGGATCTTCGTTGGAATCGTACGAAAGACCGCACCCTCGCCCTTACGTTGCATAAAGACGTTGACGCGAAAGCGCGACAATGTGCCCATCTCAAACGAAAAATCACATTCGTGAGTCTCTTCGAATGCTTTTCGTTGTGCATCGTTCATGATGTCGTAAACCAGCGCGTGAGCTTCTTCCTTGGTGAGGGGCGCGTGATCCAGCTTCTTAAGATCACCGTGGATACGAATCATAGGTGGTTCGCCTGCGCTCAGGTGGCAATCAGAAGCGCCTTGCTCAACGCCAAAAGCCAAGAGTTGGGTGATATCCATGAGACAATTAAGCTCCTATTCTCATTTTGAAGTGGTCTTACTATTGCTGGTTGTTATCTGGGATCTCTTTTGAATTATCGGCTTGCGCGCAGAAAACCTGAGCAATAGTAATACCATTCAAATTTTAACGAACTTGAGGGGTCATAGGCACCCAACTTCGATCAAGAATTCTTGCCTTTTTGCTTAAAAAGCAGCTAGTTATGCTGGTTTCTCGATGGTTGTTACAAGACAGGACTGCTGTCCTCGTGGAAGCAGCGGAAGCATTGGCAGGGCCATTGGACTACAATTGGCCAAAAATCGCGCAAAAGTTGCCACGGCCCCCGCAATCGTGTTCACCTCACTGCCACTGAATTTGAGGGACAGGACTAACGATCCTACCGATTTCGATGGAGACGCAAAAAAAATGGCGACATCCGGCGTGCAGCTAGTGCAATCGTCTCGAAATGGGGCACGATGCATTTTCTATATCTATAAAATAGTCAACATCGAGCAAGCTCAGGCCCGAGATTTCCGCATTGCGGCAGGCGAGCAACTTCGGCTGCGCCAGTGAACTACACGCCATTTTTCCGGAGGACCGCAGAGTCTTGAACAAAAACCAAGACTTTTTTTTGATAACCTGATAACAAGAAGTTGTGAACACTCAAACGATTGAAGTTCGGAATCCGGCGACCGGAGAAAAGATCACGGAACTACCTATAGCGTCAGGCGCAGAGGTCACCGATGCCATCGAGCGCGCGCGCAAGGCTCAAGCGATTTGGCGAGGCAGGAGTTTTACCGAACGGGCCGAGTTGTTATACCGATTTCGCGATCTGCTTATCGATCAGCAAGAGCGCCTCGCTGACGTTCTGACCTCCGAGAGTGGGAAACCCCGAGGAGAAGTTTACGGCAACGAGTTGTTCTACCTTTGTGACGTAATCGGTTTCTGGGGAAAAAACAGTGCCAGGTTTCTCGAACCGGAGAAGATCCGGCCCCACTTGCTGATGTTCAAAACCAAGAAGGTGATCTCGGAGCACCATCCCTTAGGCGTCGTCGGCATCATCAGCCCGTGGAATTTTCCTCTGGTGCTCACCGCCGGTGATTCGATTCCGGCATTAATGGCGGGGAATGCGGTCATCATTAAGCCATCTGAACTGACTCCCCTCACGGCTCTGTTCGTTGTCGAGCTCACTCAAAAAGCGGGATTTCCGGAAGGCCTGCTGCAAGTCGTGATAGGCGCGGCGGAGACCGGGGAGGCGCTCATCGATCACGTCGATATGATTGCCTTTACTGGCAGCGTGGAAGTCGGCAAACAGGTCATGCGCCGGGCCGCCGACCGTCTCATCCCAGTGTCCCTCGAGCTGGGTGGCAAGGACCCCTTAATTGTCTTGAAGGACGCCGATCTGGAACGTGCAGCGAACGCCTGCGTTTGGGGGGCGCTGGTGAATTCCGGTCAAGTTTGCACGTCCATCGAACGAGTCTATGTGGAGGAGCCGGTCTACCAGACCTTTGTCGATAAGGTCGTACAGAAAGTGCGGTCGCTGCGGCAAGGTCCGAGCAATGAAGAGGTCGACCTGGCAAGCATGACATCCGAAGAGCAATTCAAAAAAGTCTCGACGCAAGTCAGCGAAGCTCTCGCCCAGGGCGCTAAAGCTCTTACCGGCGGACGTGCCAACCCGAAATTCTCGGGACTCTATTATGAGCCGACGGTGCTCGTTGATGTGAATCACGATATGGCGGTCATCCGAGAAGAGACCTTTGGTCCCGTGCTGCCGATCATAAAGGTGGGCGACGCTGAACAAGCGCTTCGACTGGCAAACGATTCTCGCTATGGGTTAGATGCCTGTATATTCACGCGGGACAACGAGAAAGCACGCCAGATGGCCGAGAAGCTCTTCGCCGGGACGGTTTGCATCAACGACAATCTGGTGAACTATATCATTCCCGACACGCCGATGGGCGGCGTCAAAGATAGCGGCTTCAGTCGCCGACACGGCGCGGAAGGCATCCGCAAGTATTGCTACCAGAAATCCATCGTCATCGACCGCTTCGGACTGAAAAGCGAGTTTCCATGGTTCCCCGCCAGTGCCAAAAAGACCATGCAGATGCGGCGTTTGGTTAGCTTGCTCTGGCGCTCCGGCTGGTCAAACAAATTGCGCTCGCCCGGTCGCTCCGCGCCAAACTGAATCCCTTGAACTCCAGGGTCGATTCGACTAAGTAGTGTTGATATTCTTGAGTGTGCCAAAGGAGAATTCTCATGCCTAAAGACTTACCCGGCTTCATCGCCCAGGAAGGGGCCAAAAGAGAAGGCTCGATCATTCGCGAGAAAAACTTCATCGACGCAAACAATTACGAGACCGTTGCTTATCTGAAACACCTCGATATCCGGAATGAACCCAAGATGGTCCTATTCGAAAACGTTCCCGCATTAAACGGCAAAAAATCTGAGTTTTCGCTTTTTTACAATCCATGGGTAACCCGGCAATACGTCGCCGATTCTCTGGACATGGGAGACATCAAATCGAGCATGGATGTCAGCCTGGAGGTCGCCAGACGCGAACTTCTGCCGGGGTCGGTGGAAGTGATTCCGCCGGAAAAAGCCCCGGTCAAAGAAGTCGTTCTTACGGGCGACAAGGCCGACCTGAGAACTCTGCCTATCCCCATGCACCAGAAAGATGATGCCGGTGCCTATCTGACCATGACCTGCGCCATGAAGGGACTGAACAAGGATTTTTACGACATCACTTTTACCAAGAATAAGTACTATGAGCCGCGCCGCATGAGTTTCTCAGCCCACAAGCATCACCACCTCGAGGCGATGACCTGCGAGTATGAGGCCGAGAATAGGCGCGCTCCCGTGATCGTCATTTTAGGCCATCACCCCGCTTTTTATCTTTCGACTTGCTGCATGACCCCGATGGGCAACAACGATTATCTGACCGCTTCGGCGTTTCTCCAGGAGCCGCTGCGACTGACGCCTTCGACCACATGGGGCGACAAGTTTCTCGTGCCGGCCGATGCCGAAGTCATCATTGAAGGAGAGATCCCGCCCGGCGTACGAGGCAAGCAAAATCCCTTTGGCGAGATTTTGGGTTACTATCAAGTGGAGATGGAAGTGCCGGTCATCGAGGTCACCGCTATCACCTATCGACGGAACGGGATCGTTGAAGACTTCTGGCCGGGCCACATGGACCACTGGAATCTTGGCAGCATCCCCAAAGAAGGCAGCGTTTACAACGTCATCAAGAAAAATATTCCGGGCATCAAAGCCATCCATCTCCCTCCCTCCGGCACTGGACGCTGCATCGCCTACATCTCGATCAAAAAGGAATTCGAAAACGAGCCCAATAAAGCCGGCATGCAGGCCTTCGTTGAAATGCCTAACCTCAAACTCGCCGTCATCGTCGACGACGACGTCGACGTCTTCAACGAGCGGGAAGTCATGTGGGCGGTGGCGACCCGGGTCCACTGGGACAAGGACATTGAGATTATTCGTGAAGTGCAGAGCTTTCGCGGCTGGCTCGGCGATTCCGTAGCGATCATCGACGCCACCATCCCGCTCAAGGGCGGTTGGCCGAAACGCAACGAAGTCCATCCGGAGGCCTTCGAGCGCGTCGCAAAATTCTTCAAGTAAGAGGAACGAGTCATGGCCGATAGGATCAGACTGATTTACAAAGCGACTTGAACCACTTGCCGTAAAGCAAGAAGTTTCTTGCAGGCGAAAGTCGATTTCGAGGAACGAGAATACGGCAAGAACCCGTTCACGGCGAAAGAATTGCGGGACATCATCGGCGACGATCCCATCCAGCCCTTTTTGAATACCCGCACACCGCTATATCGTGAAAAAAACATGAAGCAGAAACCGCCGTCGAAAGATGAGGCGATCAAGCTCATGCTCAAGGACCCGAACTTACTGAAGCGGCCGGTCATCATTAAAGGCACGAAAAAACTTACGGGTTTCGATGAAGCCGAAGTGAGGAAGTTACTCTAGCGTTCGTTATACCTCTATATTCGCGCATATTCGCGCGCGTCGCCTCATCTCCAATGAAGACCAAAGGAGAGATCGAAGCTGAGATTACTCGAGCGATCGTGCAATTTGAGATCGATTACATGGGCCGCGGCCCAAAGGCGGCTCGGACGCGCATCATTGAAGACATGGTGCTCATACGGCTCACCGGAGTGCTCACCCCCGCCGAACAGCAACTCACCAAGAGCGCCGATGGCGGGGAACTGGTCAAGAAGATGCGCTCAACCTTGATCGAGAAAGCCAAACCGTTTCTTTATCAAGTGGTGAGCGACATTACGGGCGCCAAAATCATCGATCTCTACACGGACATCAGCACCGCTTCCGGGGAGCGGGTCTTTGTCTTCAGCCTGGAGCACGATCTGGAGGCGCAACTGCAGCGACAAAAAGGAGCTTGACTTTCTTATTTAGAGATTTTATACACACCTCAGTCTGACGATGGCCCGAAGGGTTGCGGCCTTGAGAAATGCAACCAGTCGGGAAATGGGCCGACCTTAGAAACCTTAGGTTTCAGGTCGGTTTTTTTTTGGAGTAAACCGGCGCTGCAGATTAGGAGGGCAAGGAAATGGGAAAATGGGAACCTCTTCTTTGGATCTTCGGTAGCGGTGTGGCCTTTTTTCTTTTTCTTATGTTACTGGAATCCATAAAAGTCATCAAAAAGAAGAAAGGCTGAACGAGTCTTTCCAGGGCGTCAACTAAGTCGCCAGATTCGTTTCAAAACCCTCCACCGCAATATGACTGCGGCAGTGGGGAATAGTTTATCTCAGAAACCTTCCCAGCATTTTTTCAGTTCGGGTGCGATTGTAGGCGCCACAAGGAGCGCAGACCGGCGCCAAGCGATCCGAAATCCATTAATCGCCATGGGCGGTCATCATTTCGATTGACATGTATGAATCGATATGGTCTGCATAGAAGTTAACCTCTTCTGTAGCACCATTATTTGCGGCCCGGATATGCTGTCATGGGAGCTGGACTCCTGCCTTAATGGTAAGTGTGCCACCGCAAACTGCAGAGATCGAATCCAACGCCAGTAGGAGAACTCTAGACGATGAGCAATGACGCATTGGCGGGTTTGACCCTGTTCAATCGAGGCAAGGTCCGCGACATTTATGATTTGGGCGACAAGCTTTTGTTGGTCGCAAGCGACCGGATCTCTGCCTTCGACGTGATCCTGCCGACATTGATTCCAGACAAAGGAAAGATTCTTACGGCGTTGTCGGTCTACTGGTTTGGCGTGATGCACGACATCATTCCCCACCATTTGATTACGACAAATGTCGATGAATTTCCGGCCGCCTGCCAGCCACACAGAGCTGAGTTGGAAGGCCGCACCATGCTGGTCAAGAAGAGTATACCGGCCCCCGTGGAGTGCATCGTTCGAGGCTACCTCGTCGGTTCAGGGTGGAAAGACTATCAACAGACCGGAACTGTATGCGGTATCCCGCTGCCCAAGGGCCTGGTGGAAGCCTCCCGCCTCGATCATCCGATCTTCACGCCGTCGACAAAGGCTCCGGTGGGAGCCCATGACGTGAACATCACCTTCGATGAGATGATCGGCAAGATCGGAAAGAAAAGAGCGGAGGCCATGCGCGATGCGACTCTAGCCATCTACACCCGCGCCCGGGAAATGGCGGAGAAAAAAGGCATCATCATCGCCGATACCAAGCTTGAATTCGGCATCGAAGGCGACAGTATTATCTTGATCGACGAGGTATTGACGCCCGACTCTTCCCGTTTCTGGCCGGCCGCTGGCTATCAGCCGGGGAAGACACCGGACAGCTTCGACAAGCAATTCGTGCGCGACTATCTACTCAATCTTTCCTGGGACATGAAGTCGCCGCCGCCTGTCCTGCCGCCGGAAATAGTCCGCAAAACCCAAGAAAAATACACCGAGGCGCTTAGGCGACTTACCCGGTAATTAGAAATGACGCGGGTGTTCCGATCGAGGAATCAAGACCGTCGCAAGCTCGTCTGCTTTTGGCCGGTTCCCACTAGCCCGAATTAAAGAGGCGGAGTTTTCCCGCGGTACCTTCGCGGGTAAATTTGTAGAAATGCCAGTGGGTCACGCACCGATTCATGAACT
>Ga0081455_10008159_pt1 | contig 10922 bp, 12 predicted proteins | sample TabmetS3T2R1_FD_70207 | JGI IMG/M metagenome (GOLD analysis project Ga0081455, IMG submission 70207) | Tabebuia heterophylla rhizosphere microbial communities from the University of Puerto Rico - S3T2R1 | ecosystem: Host-associated > Plants > Roots > Rhizosphere ... | reverse complement strand
ATCGTGTGTAGTGGTTCGATCCATGCGGTCGAGCCATAGTCAGAGTCATCGTTGTAAGGTCCTAGCCAGCGAGTTGTACGGTCGAAACTGAAGCCATAACCCTGCGAGAGCGGCAAAGCGACCCACTCGTATTCATACCCCTTGGCTTCCGGCCATCGTTCTGGTAACACTCGCGCGTACCAGGCTAATGCCATCCCTGTGAATAGCAGGGTCGCACCCACGTATTTGAAGCCACTGCAAGTACCATTCAGGCACCAGAATCTCCAATTTTTGAACCATCTTTCACGGGCGTCTAGATAGCGGAATAATGTGTAGTGCTCGATGGACCCGGCTAACCTGTAAACTTTGAGAATTAGCGTCTCCAACAAAGTAGGTGGAGATTCTGTTTTATGAGTCCACGTCATTTTTCCAGCCCGCGGCTCGAAAGTCGTCACGCTTGTTTAGGTGGCAAAAGAACTTGGTGGTGTCCTAGGCCAAACTCTCGAGAAGTGCTAAGGTTTCCTTTGCACATTTTTGCCAGTGAAAGGTCTTGGCACGCTCTAAGGACTTAGCGGACAATGATTTTTGGACTTCGGAGTCCAACAGCACTTGGCGAATCGCGGTAGCTATTTCTTCCGGCCGGCTAGGATCGACGAAAACCGCAGCGTCGCCGGCAATCTCCTTTAAACCGTTGACGTTGGAGGTGACGATCGGCGTACCGCAGGCCATGGCTTCAGTGATAGGTATTGGAAAGGCTTCCACGTTGGACGGATATAAAAAAAGATCCGCGAGTGAATAAAACGCAGGGAGATCTTCTTGTTCAACCCAGCCGGTAAAGACGATGTCTTTTCCATATCCATTTTCTGAGAATTGGTAATCATCTCTGAAGCGGTGGCAGTCCTTCCCGACGACCACCAGCTTGTGAGGAATTTTTTCCTCGACTTCTCTGTAAGCATCGAAGATTGCCTTGGTATTTTTTCGTCCTCCATCACCGTATTTTGCAAGCGTAAGAATGAAGCGATCAGGAAGCAGGTAGCGGGCCTTCACCTTTTCCAGAGTTGATAACTCTTCGATGCGCCTAAAATGCCTACCTGGGCCAAAATAAACTGTCTTGATCTTTCCGACAGGCACACGGAACAGCTGGTTAAAAATATCGGTTGTGAGCTGCGAAACGGAAAGGACCGCGGCGGCTTTTTTACAATACACGGGCATCATCAGCCGCACATATTTAAGATCCCAGCTTTTCCAGAAGTTTCTACTTTCGGGCATGAACCAGCCTGCCCCATGCAAAACCATAACCGTTTTGCATGGCGCCATCAGAGGAACAGTGAATTTGGGATGGAACAAGACATCCAGTTTTGCTTTCCAACATGCGTAAGGAATGGCAATTTGATCCCAGCAAGCCTTGTTCGGCGCGATCACGACCTGCTCGGTTGCATTCTTATAACCAGCGAAGCGTCCTAGATGCGATGGGTTTCGATAAAAGAGGACGTACTGATTGTGCCGGTCCAGATCAAGCAGCTCTTCGATCAAATAGCGGGTGTAAACGCCGATCCCGCCCTTTTCATCTAATGACCGGAGCATGAGACCAATGCGCATAGTTTGCCTAGCAGGTTAAGGTTAAGTTTGAGGTTGAGGCTAAGAAAAGAGGTTGAGGCTAAGAAAAGAGGTTGAGGCTAAGACAGAGGTTGAGGTTAAGGTCGAGGTTGAGTCAATCCTCGGAGATTCAGTTAAAATCGAGTTGGAGCTAAATCTAGCCCTAAACCTTAGCCTTAACCTTTTATGGTAGTTCTTACTCTCGATGTCCGATGATCTTTGCTGGGACACCAGCAACGATTGAATAAGAGGGAATATCCATATTGACCACGCTGTTGGCGCCGATCACCACACCCTCACCGATATGACAACCCGGCATGATGACGGCACCGGCGCCGATCAAAACATCATCTCCAATGGTTACCCCTTCGTGAAACGACCCTTGATCGATGATGCGAACGCTTTTGTTGCGAAAATTTCGGCTGCCTCCAAGAATGGTAACGCTGGGAGCGATACGAACGTAATTTCCAATAATCACATCCTTCGTTCCGGTGGTGATATGATTAAAGCTGCTGATCGCTGAGTCATGACCGATCGTGATCTGCCCGCCTTGGGTTTGGATTAGCGCGAACGGCTTCACGACGGTTCCTTTACCGAAAGAGATTTGGCGTGAGAACTGGACTCGTGCTTGGCGACTAATAAGGGTTTTATACTTTACGAAGTAATAGACTGATACAAACCAGCGCGGAACCAGATAGCGTTCCCATATACGGCTAAACGACTTACGCCACTGGGCCACCCCATCTTCACGAGAACGTAGCGTCGAAGCGTAAAGCTCGCCGGTTTGTACTGTTTCTTTGGGCGCTCGACTCATCCCCGTTTTACTGCTGTGACGGAAAGCTTATAGGCCAGTCGCCGGGCAATCGGGCTCGGAATCAAGTTGTAAAAAGGCTTAAAGCCGTAAGTATAAAGCGCGGCTTTGACTCCTTCCCGGCACACTGGCAAGGCTCGATAATGTTCTTGCACTGCCTCAATGACGTCGAACCCGCCAAACATCGCTAATATCTCTCGCTCCGTATAGAATTCATTCACCGGCGGATCTTCTTCTTTGTATTCAATGTTCTCCTTGCCGAAACGGGAGAGAAGATACATCCAGGAAGGCTTCCGATAGAAATGTGAAATGATGGCGCGGGCCCCAGGCTTGAGCACTCTGCGAACCTCTTGAATCGCTCGTCTGGTATCACCGGTAGCGTGCAAGACACCGTTTGCCCAGACAGCATCAAAGGTGTTGTCGCGAAAGGAAAGCTCCAGCACGTTCTCCACTCGAACCTCCTCCGGCGTGACTCGTTCAATTTCAAAATGCCGTCGGGCCAAGCGAACCGCCGAAGGCGTCAGATCGGTTGCCGTGACTCTCACGCCGCGCTTCAAAAACTCTAGACTATCGAAGCCCATGCCGCAGCCAATCTCCAGCAAATGCTTGCCCCTTAGGAGCTTCGCCTGTTTGTCAATGCGTTCCATAATCCAGGGGAACTTGTAGGGATTCATCCACGGGCGGATATGGGCGAAGAACTCCGGGGTTCCAATTCCCAAGTCTTTATCGCGCACGTACTGGAACCCAAGCGTATGCGAATCCCAGTAATCCCGCACTGCCGATACCGCGTTCTGGGCAAGTTCAGTCATTTTATCCCTCCTGAAGCACACGATGCCGCCGTCGCACGTATAAAAAAGCACCGAGAAATAATGGCCCGAGAAAGGCGAGCTCTCGTATCAATAGATTGACGTTATGAGCGCTCAACACGAAGCCGCCGCCCCACGGCACATTCGGGAACAAGGTCACGGGACTCTGGAACACTTCGATCGACCACGGCCAAAAAATCGGAATGCCATGAGGTGGCGAGTCATCGAACGTGAGTAGATCGAGAGCAAGGTGTGAGGCGTAGGCCAGTCCGACCAGCATAGCCCAGCGCAATCTGCCCTCTTTGGCAAAGAGCATCGCAAGCAGCGCGGCGAACAGTGCAAACATAATGCTGTGAGACTGCTGATGATGAAAGCGGCTTAGATGTCCTAGCATCAAACCCGGCAGGAAGTCGAAATCGGCGGCAACTGCGGCCAATGCGCCTATGGCCGCTGTGCGAAACACATCATTTCCTCGTGAGAGGGCCGTCCCGATCGCGGCACCAGTCAAAAAATGTCCGATAGGCGTTGCCATTTAATTACATCAGGTTGAGGCTTAGGCTTAGCTTCAACCTTGAGTTTTAACTGAATGTATTTCGTCTACCTCAGCCTCGGCCTTAACCTCAACCTCGTAAGCGTTCTTGGCGTCTTGGCGCGATCCAGATTTCTTCGATGTTCGAGGTTTAACTTCGAACTTCAAACCGCGAACGTATGCGGCCCGTTCTCAAAAAGCCGCCTCCTGGGCAACCAGGGTTGGTTTATCTGGTTGTACAGCCTCGCCATCCACATAGATGCGAAACCAGGCATCCAAATTCATGAGCATCCAGATCCGAACGTGGTGATCTGCCCGGTGCTGGCTGTGTTCTGATAAAAGTCGTTCTACGCCCGTTCGCTCAATCCAACGCTCCGTAACCAGAGGGCTATCGACCAGGGATTCGCGAATCAACCCTAGCGTTTTCGCGTTTAACCAGTACGCCACCGGAAACATGAAGCCTTGCTTCGAACGTTTGATGATATTGGCCGGCAGCCACTTTCGCGCGGCCTGCCGCATGGCATATTTGGTTGTTCTCCGACGGATCTTGAGGTGAGTTGGCATCATCAAACAGAACTCAGCCAAGCGGTGGTCAAGAAAGGGCGCTCGCATCTCAAGGCCGTGCGCCATACTCAATCGGTCGGTAAGCAACAGCGTATGTTCCGGCAACCGGGTGACCATATCGGTGTACAGCATACGATGGAGGTTATCGGCGCTAGCGGCCGCCTCGAATGGCTCGGCAATAGCGGCTTCGGCGTCGGCCGTTTTTAGCTGCTCGCGCAGTACCGGCCCGTAAGTCCAATGCTTTTCTTGGGCGCCAAACCGGAAAACGCTGGTCATTCTGGCATAAAGCCGCCCGCCCCGTTCACCTCCCAATGCATCGAGCCAATGGATGCGTTGAGTCAAGCTCTTGTACCGAAATGATTCGGGGAGCCGTTGGGCGATCGGTCGCACCACATCCTCGCGCACCCAGCGCGGCAGCGATCCGTAGCGGGCTACCCAATCGAACGCCGCATAGCGATCGAATCCGGCGAAGATCTCATCCCCTCCATCACCGCCAAGCACGACCTTTACATGCTTTGACGCAAGATGCGCCGCCTCGAACATGCAGGCTGAAATTGGGTCTGATGGCTCGTCCAGGCAACGCACGAGCTGAGGAATGGAGGTTAACGGTTCACCTGCTACCTGTTGTTCACGATGTTGGGTTTGAAAATGTTGGGCGACCTGCCTGGCGAATATCCGCTCATCGAAAGTCGGCTGGTCTGAACCCACGCAGAAAGTCTGTACCGGACTATCCGTCTGCCGCGCCATCGACGCGACAATGACGCTTGAGTCTATGCCGCCGGATAGCAAGGCTCCTACGGGAACGTCGCTTACGAGATGGACTCGAACCGCCTCATCGACCCGATCGCCAAGCTCGTCGATCCATTCGGAGTCCCGGCGCGGCCGCGTAGTGGAGAAAGTTGGCCGCCAATAGGCTTTCACATGCAGCCTGCCGGCATCCCACTGCAGCCAATGACCGGCCGGGAGTTTGCGGATGCCGCGTATCATCGTGAGCGGAGGCGGAATGAACCGCTCGGCTAGATAATAATCAATCGCCGCCGGCTCGGGTGTAACAGAGATTTCCCCGCTAGCGAGCAGTCCTTTTATTTCCGACGCGAACAGAAAGCGCTGACCGAGCTGTGCGTAGAACAATGGTTTCTGGCCGAAACGGTCGCGGGCGGCAAATAGCCGACGTCGCTTTGCGTCCCAAACCGCAAACGCAAACATACCCCGCAAACTATTCAGAGACTCAATCCCGTGCTCCTCGTAGAGGTGAAGGACAACCTCACTGTCTGTTTGACTACGAAAGCGATGCCCTCGTTGCAACAAATCAGCTCGCAGCTCTCGGTAGTTGTAAATCTCTCCGTTAAAGGTAATCCATAGCGTCCCATCCTCGTTTGACATCGGCAGTCGCCCTTGGGCGCTGAGATCAATGATGCTTAAGCGCCGATGGCCCAGAGAAACGCCGTCGTCCGTAAACACGCCGGAGCCGTCGGGTCCCCGATGAGCAAGGGCTTCAGTCATTCGCGCGATCAGGGACTCGTTCTTCCAGGAAAAGCCAGCTATGCCACACATAAGATAGGTTGAGGTTAAGGTTCAGGTTTAGGTTAAGGTTGAGAAACAGCTTCACTATTTCTCAGGTTTCGCTGTAAACGAGTTGATCAACTTGTTCAATTCTTTCCAGATTGTCTCTACCAGTTCCAAAAGCAAATCGAAGTCAGTTTGTATAAAATATCCGACTCTTGACCCGTAGATCAGGTGGCTTTTCGTTTCGGCCAATGAACCACGGGACATGTAGTAAAAATTGAGCTTGTCCTTGGTGTGTCTCCGACCAAAACCTTCCGCAATATTGCCGGGCACTGATAACGCTGAACGCCTGATCTGTGATGTCAAGCCATAATCCTCTTTTCTCGGAAGAGTTTCCGTTGACACGAAGACTCGCTCGGCCAAGTCCATTCCCTTCTGCCACACAGGCATATCTTCGAATGACGAGTAGAGCATAAGAATAGGTTAGGTTTCTGTTTCTCCTCAACCTCGACCTTGGCCTGAACCTGTCTCAAGCTTCGTCCTCGGTCCTCAACCTTAGCCTCAACCTCAGCCTGAACCTAGCTGAGTTGCCCGTGCTGCCGCAGATACTCATAGGTTCGCTCGAGACCATCTCTCAAGGGAACCTTGGGAACAAAATCTAGTAGTGTCTTGGCCTTGCTAATGTCAAAACTAGTGTTATTGGTGAAAAATTTGAGGCTACGCTGAGATAGTGGGGGCTCTTTGCCGATTGCTTTAAACCCGGCTTCGAAAATCGCGCAGGCCGGTGCCATAATCCCAGCCGGGATTTTGAATTTTGGGGGCGAAGCCTTCATTACTGCGGCAATTTCGTCCACCAGCTCCTGGACCGTCACGGCTGAATTATCGCCAATGATAAACGAACGGCCGATCGCCGCGTCACTCGCAGCGCAGAGGTCGAATCCGTCAACCATATCGGAGATGTAAACGCAGTGCCGCAACGTCCGACCGTTTCCCACCATAACAAAAGTGCCCTTACGAATGGCGCGAAACAGCTTCGCTGTTCGGGGACAACGCGGCCCGTACACCCAGACTGGGCGGACGATCGTCACGGAATACCCACTTTCTCGCGAAGCTCGGAGCACTGCCTGTTCTCCGGCGAGTTTACTTTTCTCGTACACGAGGTCCGGATTGTAGCGGGATTCCTCATCACCTGGGCATTGCGTCATGTTGCCGTAGACGCCGACGGTGCTGCAATGAACGAAGCGCTTTACGCCGGCGATCTGGCTCAGCCGCGCTAACTGTTCTGCAGCTTGGACATTGATATCCCAGTACTCCTGTTCCGGGATGGTGAGGGATAGATGCGCGCTGGCCAAATGGAACACCAAATCGATGCCCGCCAAAGATTGCCCTACCAAGTCTTGATTTCGAATGTCGCCGACAATTTTTTGGAGTTTTGCATCCTCGGCCGTCCCATTGAGGAAGGGAAAACCAAGATCCAAGGCCTTGACGGTCCGACCTTTCTTGAGTTGGTCTTCAACCAAGTGGCTGCCAATAAAGCCGCCACCACCTGTAACGAGAACGTTCACGCTTACGTCCGTGGCTCTTTTTATATTAGGATTATTCTCGCGCCAGATTCACCGCGGAACCGCTGACGGCGGAGGGTCGCGACTCCTTGGCTAAGAAACACTTCGATCTCTGTGAACTCCGTGTCTCTGCGGTGAATACTCTTCTGGTTGAGTCTGCAGCTAAACCTGAGCCCTAACCTCAACCTCGCTTTGTCCGCCGGCCATGGCTCCGCCAACACGCAACGATCTGACGTTGAGATTGCTGGTTATTCCACACCTAAAATTAACCCCGACGGCCGGCGCACTAAAATGGGTTCGCGAGTAGCACGGAGTCGCAACACTAAGGCCAAACCGAAAAGTTGTAACATACTGGAATTTACAGCGGTTTTTTTGTTGGCAAATACGTGATCCGTGGCTCCCAACGGACACAAATGCCCGGCAGGACTTTTTTGCCCATTCCAGCGTATTATAGGCCGCAATACTCGGGTGAAATACTCTGCGGTAATAACGGGAACAACCACCGGCTTCCGAAACTTCGAACTTTGTCCCGCCGAATTCCGCATCGTTTTCAAGGTAAAGGATTAAATGCAGCATGCGGCGTGGAATCTTCCGTCCTCGTAAAGGCGTCCCGTTCCCTGAAAGTCAAGATTTCCCTGATCATGTAGACGGGCTTATCCTGTCCTTCATGGTACACGCGAGACAACATCTCTCCTAAAAGTCCCATAGTAATAAACTGGATACCAACAATAATTAGGAGAATACCCAAGAACAAAAGCGGTCGATCCGCGAGTCCCGTCGCTCCAACCAAACGCTGCAAACCCAGCCAGGTTGTAATCATCGTTCCGCTCGCCAGAGCCACGATGCCTAGAGATCCAAATATATGTCCCGGACGGGTCAGATATCCAGAGAGAAATTTAACCGTCATCAAATCGAGAATTACTCGGATAGTTCTGGAAAAACCATACTTAGATTTTCCGTACTTTCGTGCATGATGGCGCACTGGAACCTCAAGGATATTTGCGCCGATGTTTCCAGCTAGCGCCGGAATGAAGCGATGCATTTCGCCATAGAGTTTCAACTCTTTTGCGAGATCCCGGCGCAATACCTTGAGAGTACAACCATAGTCGTGCAACTTGACGCCGGTGCTCAACGAAATTAACCAATTGGCAACTCTCGAGACCACGCATCGGCTAAAAGAGTCTTGTCGGTTCATACGCCAACCGCTTACCAGATCGTAGCCGTCTGCTATCTTGCTGATAAGAAGCGGGATGTCGCGCGGATCGTTCTGAAGATCTCCATCGAGTGTAACAATAACTTGCCCGCGTGCGTTATCTAGTCCGGCAGCCATTGCTGCTGTTTGGCCAAAGTTTCGACGCAGACGGACGATGTGTATGCATTCGCCCTGAGAATGAAGCTCTTCTAAGGCTTTATAGGTGCCGTCGCTGCTACCATCATCGATGAAAACAGTTTCCCAGCTGTATGCAGTTTCGTCCATCGCGACTTTGAGCGCCTCGTACAGTGGCCTGATGTTCTCGGCTTCGTTAAATAAAGGAATTACAATCGAGATATCGGGACTTTTCATGGCTCTTTCCTCTCATTAGAATTGCATCCGGGAACCGAACTGATGACGATACACAGAACCATTAAACTACTTTGATCGGACTCCACTTCTGGATCGTGCAAATAAATAAGAAAGGGACTAAGCGTTTTGTTGAGCCGCGACAAGGGCAGTGAGGGAAAACGAGGCGATCAATTCGCCTGAGCGATCTTTGCTGCTGCTGTTGCCCGAGCTTAAATCAGTTCAAGGTTTCCCGTTGGGGAAACAGTTAAGGGGATAAGGTTTTAGGCACAACTTTGTGTTGGGTTGGGGGTTTGAACGTAAGGAGCAACTTCAAGATCGCCGTGGGCTCTGGGTAGCATCTAACCTTTGATAATTCGTGATTTTATTTAAGACGAGTCTCGGCCCAGTGGAGTATCGAGCAACGATACCCTAACCCTTCGCTTGCCCGTCATCTTGCGGCCTTTTAGCCACGCGTGAATGGTCTCGGCGTACACGAAAGGACGGCTGGCTTGTGAGAATGAAATCTCTTTAGCAATGTCGCCCTTATGCGCCTCGGTACAGCTGTCGTCAAAAGCGGTTTGCTAGGCATATGCATGCCGAAAAATACAGAACGTCAAGCGCGCGTGAGCTTCAATGAACAAACCTTATTCTTCCAGTCAAATATACCGCCGCTACTACCACCAAACGCAGACGCCAATGATAGAGCAGCAAAAGCCGCTCGGGAATTGCAGACATTCCATGCTCGGGCTATGCGATTCTACAAATCGTGAGCGCTCGTCTTTTGATATAAGAAGAGACAGCCCCTCTTGATAAGGCCTTTGGGTAAGCGATGCTCGCGCCAAAGAAGAAGCAGGACGGGGGTACCGATTAAGAACGACTCCCGAAGTAGAGCCGAAATGTTGTCCCAACGAATCACACTCCATATCCCTGCATCGCTATAGTAAAAGTAGCCGAATAACTGAAGATTAAGCCCAAATTTCTGGTCTGACAGCGGCCACAGAATCGGTACTCCTCGTGTACCTTCATTAACACCCACGAAATCGAGAATTACATGCAACGCGTAGCTCAAACCAGCCAATATTGCCGCTTGCATCGCAACGTCCTTATGTACGCGTCGGGCAAGAATAAAAACCAATGCCCCAAAAAACGCGGCAAACGTTAAACTGTGGCTGATTCCGTGATGATAGGCAGACAACTTTCCAACAAGAAGCCCGGGCAAAAAGTCAAAGTCAGGTGCAATACCGCCCAAGAGGGTAACTCCGAGTATGAACTTTGAACGAGACTCCTTCCTCGTTCCAGCCAGATAGACGACTGTTCCAGCTAATAGGTGACCTACAGGGGAAGGCATGTGTAGTTCGACGTTCGAAGTTCTAGGTTGAGACTGAGGTTCGAGCTAACTAAGTCTAAACCTAAGCCTAAGCCTCAGCCTGCTGTGTGTTTAAGATGGAGCACCCAGTCATTCCTGTCACCGGCAGGATTGACGAAATTACGTTTCATTCCGCCGATCACTTTGCCTGCGAGTACGCTTTCTCCAGTGCGGGCATTCAGCCAGCTGACGTGTAGTTCCCCGGTTGCGCCTGACAGATCTATAGAAATCGGTCCGCCGTCTTCGGCATAAACTACATATTCCTTACCTGGATCGCCGAGGCAAAAATTACCACTGTTAACTAGGTCGTTGAGGGGATGCATTGTCCAGTACGGAATGCTCTCCATAAAATCGAACATGATTCTCAAGTACGGATGTGCCTTTCCTGCACCATAATCGCCTAGTCTAATGTCATTTATGCCGTTTTCGCTATACAGGAAGAAACCACCAGCCATGAGGATACCCCAGCCCCCAGAGCGTACTTGGTTGGCATTTAGTTTTTGGCTCCCTTCCCATACTATTTCAGTTCCGGCCACTGGCTTGCCCCGGTAGTGAGGGCGAATGAAATCATTCGAAGTACGGGCATTCGGTGCGCGTCCCGCATCGTACTGCAGATTAGCGAAATCAAGCCAGCTTTCACTTTGGATCAACGCATCAAAG
>Ga0081455_10008158_pt1 | contig 10923 bp, 9 predicted proteins | sample TabmetS3T2R1_FD_70207 | JGI IMG/M metagenome (GOLD analysis project Ga0081455, IMG submission 70207) | Tabebuia heterophylla rhizosphere microbial communities from the University of Puerto Rico - S3T2R1 | ecosystem: Host-associated > Plants > Roots > Rhizosphere ... | reverse complement strand
GTGCAACCCCCTCTCCTAGCCTCTCCCCCTAGCGGGGGAGAGGAACCTGAGAGAGTCGGACGATCGCCCTTGTCAGCGGATCGGCGGCGCGTACTGCAGGCCGCCCTGGGTCCACAGCTTGTTCAGGCCGCGATCGATCTTGAGCGGCGAGCCGGCGCCGACATTGCGGTCGAACATCTCGCCGTAGTTCCCGACCTGCTTGACGATGGCGTAGACCCACTTCTCGTCGACGCCGAGCGCCTTGCCCATGCCCGGAGTCACGCCGAGGATGCGCTTCACCGACGGGTTCTCGCTCTTCAGCATCTCATCGACGTTCTTCGACGTGATGCCGTATTCCTCGGCCTCGAGCTGGGCGAACAGCGCCCAGCGCACGATGTCGGCGAACTGGTTGTCGCCATGGCGCACGACGGGGCCCAGCGGTTCCTTGGAGATGATCTCCGGCAGGACGACGTAATCGTCCGGATTGGAAGCATTGGCGGCACGGGTCGAGTAAAGTCCCGAGGCGTCGGTCGTGTATACGTCGCAGCGACCCGAGAAGAACGCCGAGCGCACTTCCTCGACCTTCTCGATGACCACCGGCTTGAAGGTCATCTTGTTGGCGCGGAAGTAGTCGGCGAGGTTGAGCTCGGTCGTGGTACCGGGGCTTACGCAAACGGTGGCGCCATTCAGCTCCTTGGCGCTCTTCACGCCGAGCTTCTTGTTCACCATGAAGCCCTGGCCGTCATAGTAGTTGACGCCGGTGAAGTCGAAGCCGAGTGCGGTATCGCGCGTCAGCGTCCAGGTGGTGGTGCGGGCGAGCATGTCGACCTCGCCCGATTGCAGTGCCGTGAAGCGCTGTTGCGCCGTGGTCGGCACGTACTTGACCTTGTCGGCGTCGCCGAAAAGAGCGGCCGCTACAGCGCGGCAGGTGTCGACGTCGAGGCCTGTCCACTTGCCTTGACTGTCGGCGAGCGAAAAGCCTGCGACACCCGTGGTGACGCCGCAGATCAATTGCCCGCGCGCCTTGACGGCGTCGAGATCCTTGCCGGCCTGCGCGGTCCCCGCAGCGCCCAGCAGCGTGGCCGCGACAATGCCGGCGGCCGTGTATTTGTTGAACATTCTACCCATCCCTTAGCGATTGCCTCTTTGCCTGCAGCCACCTTGGGTGGTGGCCGTTCCAGCGATGGGGCTCTTCCTAGGCGATCAAGCCGGCGCACGCAACGGCGCCGGCCGCTCGACCATGGCCGCTCAGAGGCGGTCGAGGCCTTGCGCGAAGGGGTTGCTCTGGTCGGGTCCGTGCAGGAAACGGAACAGCCGACCGCCGCCCTGGCTGCTGTTGGCCGCGGCCTTGCGCAGCTCGTCCTGCCACTGACGGAAGCCGGTCAAGGAGTCGCCGACAAGCGTCGTGCTCCCGGCCCGCTCGGTGACGTACGGCGCGGGATCGACGAACTGGCCGTTCAGGATCACCGAGAAGTGAAGGTGGGCGCCCGTCGAGCGGCCGCTCGAGCCGACATAGCCGATGAGGTCGCCCTTGTGGACCTGGCTGCCCGGGCCGACGCTGTCGGCGAAGCGCGACATGTGGGCATAAAGCGTCTCGAAGCCGTCGGCGTGGCTGATCTTCACGGTGCGGCCGTATTGGAAGTACCAGCCCTGGTGATTGATCACGCCGTCTGCGGCGGCATAGATCGGCTCGCCGACCTTCCCTTCGTAGTCGATGCCGTTGTGGAAGCCGCCGCCGGTCGAGCGACCATAGTAGCGGCGCGTGCCGAAGGGCGAGGAGATGCGCGAGTCGGGCTTCGGCTCGGCCAAGGCGCTGCCGCCCAACCGGCGACCCGTATCGTCGAACCAGCCCTCAGGCTGGTTGGGCGGCGCAAACCACCAGAAGAACTGCTTGGCCTTACCCTCGCCGACACTGGCGGCGAGGATGCGCGGCGTGCCGTCGGCGGTCTTGCCTTTCAGGATGTCGATCTTGGCGGCGTTCGGCGCGAAGCCCGACAGAGCCTGGGTCAGCTCCTTGAGCGTCGCCTGGCTGGCACCGACCGGCGCCAGGTTTGCCGCCAGGGTCGAGCTGCTCGCTTTGATGAGGCCGACCGAACCGGCATCGAGGGAACGCGCGCCCGGCCGGGCCGCAGTGATCGCGCTGGGCAGGCTGGAGACGCGCTCGTCGTCGGACTCCGTTGCGCCCGGCGCCAGCTTGTAACCGTAGCTGCCGTCGGCGCCACGGTGCAGCTCGACGGCCAGCGACTTGGCCGAGAAGAGCTGCAGGGAGACCAGGCGTTTGGGCTGGCCGGCGCCTTGCGATTGCAGGACTGCACGGCCCGAGCTCGTGACCTTGCTGTCGAGCTGGCCCATCGCCTTGGCGACTGCATCGGCGGCGGCCTGAGCGTCTGCCGGATCGACCTGGAGGTTGATCAATTGTTGGGAAACCGATCCGTCGGTGCCGACAGCAAAGGGCTGGACGTCTTCGGCGGAGGCGGTTGTCTTGGTGGGGGCTCTGAGCTGGTTCTTGCTTGGTGCCTTGACCTGGGCCATGGGGCCTGCGGTGACAAGGAGCTGGAAGGTCGTCAGGGTGGCGATTGCTACGATAAGGTTGCGGACGGTTCGCCAGCGCTGGGCGCGTTGGTCTCGCGTCTTGGACGCCATCAGCCTCTCCCGTTCATTGAACTCGATACGATTGAACTCGATACAGGGGTCACGAGGCTGTTCGGCGAATTTCACCGACTCCTACCGGTCGGTGCCCCACGCTTCTTTGCCCCGCTGCCGGCCGATAGTGGCCACGGAATATCCACAAGTCCATAAAAAGTTGCAAAAATGCAACACCCCTGAAGGAGAGCTAACAGATTGCATATGAAGGATTTTTTAACGCAGGGTGCGTGACAGTCGCAAATGGTCACAGGGATAAGGTGGATAAGGAGCAAGACATGACCGACCCGATCGATCTTCTCATTCAAGGGCGGACGCATGACCTGGGTGGCGGCTTTGCCGTGCGGCGAGTCTTGCCGTCGGTCAAGCGGCGCATGGTCGGGCCATTCATCTTCCTCGACCATTTCGGTCCGATGGACGTGCCGCCGGGCGGCGACGGCATGGAAGTGCGGCCACATCCGCACATTGGCCTCGCCACCGTCACCTACCTGTTCGACGGCGGCATCTTCCACCGGGACAGCCTGGGCTACGCCCAGGCCATCCGGCCGGGCGACGTCAACTGGATGACGGCCGGCAGCGGCATCGTCCACAGCGAGCGTACGGAAGCCGAGATGCGGCGCACCGGCTTTCGCATGCACGGCGTCCAGACCTGGGTGGCCTTGCCCAAGAGCCATGAGGAGACGGCGCCGTCCTTCGAGCATGTCGAGGTGGCGAGGCTGCCGGCCTGGCGCGACGGCGGCGGAGCGTTCCGGCTGATCGTCGGCACCTATATGGGCCATACGGCGCCGACCACGCATTTCTCGCCGATTTTCTATGTCGGTGCCGAATTGCCGGCGGGAGCGAAGGCTGCGGTGTCGCCTGAGCATGCCGAGCGCGCCGTCTATGTCGCCGAAGGCGAGGCTGCCATCGGCGATCGCCTGCTGGGCGTCGGCGATCTCGCGGTGCTGCAGCCCGCCCAGCCGGTCGAGCTCGTGGCTGGCGCGGCCGGCGCGAAGCTGATGCTGCTGGGCGGCGCACCGATCGACGGGCCGCGTCACATCTGGTGGAACTTCGTGTCCTCGAGCAAGGAGCGTATCGAGAAGGCCAAGGCCGACTGGCGCGACAGCCGCTTCGCCATGGTGCCCGGCGATCCCGAGTTCATCCCGTTGCCGGATCGCTGAGGCTCATGTCGGGCAGATGTAGCCGGCGCCGCTGGGGTTCTTGAAGCAGCCCACCGATTCAGGCAGCAGCAGCTTCGGCAGGTACAGCACCACGTCGGGGAACAGCACCGTGAAGGCAATGGTGATGAAGAAGACGACATAGATCGGCAGGGAGGCATACATCGCCCGCGGGAAGCTCACACCGACGAACTTCGACGCGACCAGCAGCGAGAGGCCGTAAGGCGGCGTGATCAGGCCGAACACCAGGGTGGTGATGATGACAACCCCCATATGCACGGGGTTGATGCTGCCGAGCTCGGTCAGCTTGTTGATGATCGGCATGAAGATGATGATCGCGGGGATGGCATCGACGAAGTCGCCGATGACGACGAACAGCACCACCAGCAGGAACATGATCATGCTCGCGTCGGTGCCGGCGAAGTCGGAGATCCAGCTTGCCACGATGTCGGGGCCGCGCAGATAGCCCAGCATCCAGCCGAACGCCGAGGCGCCGGCGACGGCGGCAAGCGGGATGGCGTAGAGCATGCCGGTATAGACGAAGTCCCACAGCAGGAAACGAACGTGGCCCCGGTTCAGCGCCGGGATCAGCACCGCCAGGATGTAGATCGCGGCGATCATGCCCGCCTCGGTCGGCGTGAACCATCCGGTCAGGATGCCGCCCATGATGATCAGCGGGATCATGAGCGGCAGCGACGAGCCCTTCAAAGCATCAGCAAATTCACCGAGCGTCGCCATCTTCTTCTTGATGCCCACCGGGCCGAAGAAATAGGAGTAGATCATCAGCCCGATGCCGATCAGCACGCCGGGCACGATGCCGCCCAGGAAGAGCCCGCCGATCGAGACGTTGCCGGTGGCGCCGTAGACCACCGCCATGATGCTGGGCGGGATCAGGTTGGCCATGGTCGAGGCGCAGGCGATCAGCGCGGCGGTGAAGGCCCGATCATAGCCCTCGCGGTCCATCTCGGGCGCCACCGTGCGGCTCAGCACCGCGACGTCGGCGGTCGAGGAGCCCGAGATGCCGGCGAAGAACATGCTGAACAGGGTGACGACCTGGGCCAGCCCGCCACGCAGATGGCCGACCATGGTCTGCGCCAGCCGCACCATGCGATGGGTGACGTTGGCTGAGGTCATGAGCTCGCCGACCAGCAGGAAGAACGGCACCGCCAGCAGCGTCTCCGAATCGATGCCGTGGAACATCTGGCCGATCATCGACTGCAGGCTGATCGGCGTGAACGCAGTCGCCACGATCACGCCCGCCATCAGCGCGAAGGCGACCGGCACGCCCATGTAGCCCAGCCCGAGGAACAGGAACGCCATCAGGAAAAGGACGCCACCGCTGCTCATTCGACGAACTCGCGCAGATCGGCGGTGTCCTCCGGCCCCTCGAAGCCGTTGTTCCAGCCATTTATGAGCTGCTCGATGGCGAACAGCGCGATCAACGCCCCCGAGAGGGGCACGCTCGCCGTGTAAAAGGTGAGGGGGATGAGCGAGGGCATGCGAAAGCTACCGAGATCGAGCACGGCGTTCTTGTAGCCGAACCAGACCATGGCAAGCGCTACGCCCAGCACGACCAGGCGGTTGAAGCTTTCCATGAAGGTGCGCTTGGGCCCCTTCAATCGCTTGGTGATCTCGACCAGGTAAAGGTGGTCGTTGCGTCGTGCAGCGGCGGCCATGCCGATGAACACGCCCCAGGCGAAGAAGCCCGTCGTCACCTGCTGCAGCCACAGCCATGGCGCGCCCAGCTCGCGCGTGACGACGTCGAAGAACACCGAGCCGGTGAAGCCGATGATGGAAGCGCCGCACAGGATCATCAGCAGCGCTTCCAGAGGATCGAGCGCCGGCCACTTGAGATGGCGGTGGCGCTTCAGGACGAGGCTGCGGTTGCTCACTTCACATTGCGCACAAGCGCCAGGATCTTGACGGCGTTCGGCCCCAGCTCCTGGGCGAGCTGGTCCTGGATCGGGGCGGCAGCCTTGGCGAAGCCCGACTTGTCCACGCCGTCCACGACCTTGACGCCCATCTTCTTCAGCTTCTCGGCCGAGTCCTTCTCGAGCTGCAAGGCCTTGGCCGGCTCCGTCCTGGAGACCTCGTCGGCCGCCGCCTGCACCCACTTCTTCTGCTCGTCGCTGAGGCTGTCCCAGGTCTTCTGGCTCACCCAGATACAGTTGTTGTTGGCCTCGTGCTCGGTCATCGACAGGACCGGCGCCACCTCGTAGTGCTTGTTGGCGAGATAGACGTTGACGCCGTTCTCCGCGATGTTGACCACGCCGGTCTGCAGCGACGTGTAGACCTCGCCGAACGGCATATGGACGGTCTGGGCACCGTAGGCGGGGAAGTGGGTGTCCTCGGTCTTGGTCGCCTGCACGCGCACTTTCTGGCCTTTGACGTCGTCGACCGACTTGACCTCTTTCTTGGAGTACATGTTGCGCATGCCCATGGTCATCAGCCCGAGCACCTGCGCACCCTGCACCCTGTCCTTGATCATCTGCCGGAATGCCGCCGACACCTCGGGATCGGCGATCACCTTCGTGAGATGGCTCTGGTCGCGAAAGATGAAGTGCAGCGAGAACACGCCGGCCTCCGGCGCCAACGTCGCGGCGTTGGCCGTCGCGGTGATGACGAAGTCTATGTCGCCGGCGCGCATCTTCTGCAAGGCCTGCGGCTCCTGGCCGAGCTGGGCGCCGGGGAATTGGTTGATGCTGAACTTGCCGCCGCTCATCTCCTTGAGCTTGGCGTCGAAGATGTTGGCCGCGACACCATAGGCCGTGGTGGTCGGCTGGTCGTAGGCGAAGCTGAATTGCCGGTTCTGGCCCGATGCTGCTCCGCCTGCCAGCAGAGCCATCGCCGCAACAGACCAGCCAAGCGCCATGCGGCGCGCAATGACCGTGGACATCCTTCTCTCCCTAGCCGTGCGGCCTCTTGGGTGCCGCTTGGTTCTTGCAGGAGAGTGGCAGCTGGGAGGTTGTCAGACAACTCCCAATCGCGAGAGCGCTACTTCTTCTCGACGTTCCAGAACACCGTCACCGGCGAGGGCACATTGCCGGCGACGTTCTTGCGCCGCGCCATCGGCTGGACGTACTGGCCGAGTGGTATGGTGACGCCCTCGCTGATGATGCGGGTCTGCACCTTCTCGGCGATCTCGAGCTGCTTCCTGGGGTCGCTTTCGCGGACGAACGTCGCCCGCAGCTTCTCGATCTCCTCGTCGATCGGCCAGCCGAACTGGGCGCGGTCGCCGCTCGCCTCCGCATAGTGGTTGTTCACCGGATCGAGCAGCAGGACGGCTGATGCCGCCGTCATGGCGATGTTCCAGCCGCCTTGAGAGGCCGGATCCTTCTTGGCGCGGCGCGCCACCAGCGTCTGCCAATCCATCGACTGCATGTCGACCTTGAAGCCGCCGCGCTCGAGCAGGGTCTTGGCAACGGGTGCCAGGTTGACGAGGGTCGCGACGTCCGTCGATTGCAGCACGACGATCGGCGTTCCGTCGTAGCCCAGCTCCTTCAGGAGCTTCTTCGACTCGTCGAAGCGCGACTCCAGCACGTCGTTCATGCCGGTTGAGGTCTCGAGCGGCGTGCCGCAGCCGAACATGCCTTTGCAGGTCTTGTAGTAGCGCGGATCGCCGATGGCCGCCTGCAGGAAGTCCTTCTGATTGAGCGCGAGGGCGGCGGCCCGCCGATAGCGCACGTCGTTGAAGGGCGGCTGCTTCCAGTTGAAACGGAAGACATAGGTGAGGCCGAGCCTGTCGGGCACGAAGATCTCGACGTTCTTGTCCTTCTCCAGGACCGGCAGGAGGTCGTGCGCCGGCGCCTCGATCATGTCGACCTCGCCGGACAGGAGCGCATTGATGGCGGTCTGGTTGTCGGGGATCGAGATCCATTCGATGCGGTCGAGCTTGGCGACCTTGCCGCCGGCCAGGCCGGACGGCGGCTCGCTGCGCGGCTTGTAGTCGGGATTGCGGACATAGACGACCTTCTCGCCCGGCTTCCATTCGTCCTTCCTGAAGATGAAGGGGCCCGAGCCCGTGGTGTCGGATATCTGCTGCGACACCGGCGTCTCGGCCACCCGCTTGGGCATGACGAACAGCGGCACCGACGCGGACTTGGCGAGGGCTTTCAGCATCAGGCCGAACGGTTCCTTGAGCACGATCTTGAAGGTACGGTCGTCGACTGCCGTCATCTCCTTGGTCGATTTGCCGAGAAGCCCGCCCAGCGCGTCCTTGTCGGTGAAGCGTTTGATCGAGGGCAGCACGTCGGCCGTGGTGACCGGCTGCCCGTCGGTCCATCTCAGCCCGTCACGCAGCTTGAAGGTCCATGTGAGCTGATCGTCGCTCACCGTCCAGCTCTCGATCATCTGCGGCTGAGGCTGCAGCTTATCGTCGAGCGCAAACAGCGTGTCGTAGATCAGGTAGCCGTGGTTGCGCACAATGTAGGCGGTGGTCCAGACCGGATCGAGGATCTTCAGATCCGAGTGCATGACCACCCGCAGCGTCTTGGTCGACTGCGCCGCAACGGGACTCGCGAGCAGCAGCATGGCAGTGAGGGCGAGAAGGCAACGACGCAGCATGGCGCTCTCCGTCAAAGGGGCGGCGGCGTCCAGGATGCCTCCTCGTCGAGCGGGTAGACCGGCCGCGGCAGCTTTGTCCAAGTGAAGTTCGCCAGCACGGGCGACGTCAAGCCCGGGCAATCGACCTCGTAGATCTGGTCTGACTTGAAGAATTCGTCGAAGCCGCCACGGAAATGACCGCGGCTCTTGACCACCACGACGCGCGCCTGGGCGATGTCGAGATCGAACATCTCGAACTGCCGTGGATCCATGCACTGGCAGCGATGGCTGATCACCACAAGCTGGATGCCGCCGAGATCGAGCAGGGCCGACGGGCCCATGTCGGCCGAGACGTTCTTCAAGACGCCGCGGCGGCCGACGAAACGGCCGTCCGACAGCTTCGCCACCTTGGCCTCGCAGTCGAAGGGCAGCGAGAATTCCTGGTGCTCCTGGCTGTTGAACGAGGCGGTGAAAGTGGCGCCTTCACCCAGCTCATGGGCTTTGCTCGCCACCGCCGCGTCGTTGAACACGCCGAAGATCACATGCTGCGCGCCGGCGCTTTTCAGCGCGCGCAGGAGATAGGTGGTGTTGCCGCGGCCGCCACCGCCGGGATTGTCGCCGACATCGGCCAGGATGATGGACTTGCGCCGACGGTCGCGGCCGACCGAGCCGGCAAGCTGCACGGCATCGGCGAGCGCCATCATCCCGCGCTTGAAGCGCTCGCGCGTGTCCCAGCCGCGCCTGGCGATCTTGAGCGCAAGCTTGGCCGCCGCTCTGCGATTGGCATTGCGCGCCGTCACAACGGCTGTGAGGCCGTTCTTGGGGCTGTCGCTATAGGCGAAGCCCGCCATCACGGAGACGTTCATGATGTCGCCGGCCATCTTGCTCTGGCCGTACTTGATCAGATCGGCGTAGGGGCCCTTGGCGGTCAGCAGCGAGATCTGCGGCGGCACCAGCGGCAGCTTGATCATGGCGATCGTGGTGCGCGTCCCGGCGAGGCACTCGCGCATGTGCTTGGCGGCTTCGACGCCACGCTCGTAGATGTCGGTGTGCGGGTTTTCGAGGTAGCCCACGAACACCGACAGATTGTCGGTCATTCGCTGCGAGACATTGGCGTGCAGGTCGAACACGGCAATCACGGGAATGTCCGGCCCGACGACGCGGCGCACCGTCTCGAAGAGGTCGCCGTCGGGGTCATCGGTACCCTCGGCCAGGGCCGCGCCGTGGGCCGAGACGAACACCGCATCGACGGGCAGCGCTGCCTTCAGGCCGGTCTCGATCTCGCTCAGGAATTCCTGGAAGAAACTCTGCTCCACTGGTCCGCCGGGCTGCGCCAGCGCCACGCGCAGCGGCACCGGCGTCCAAGCGCCGGTGCGGTCCATCTCGGTGAAGAAACCAGGCAGATCGGGCATGGTGATCGAAGCGCCGGAGCGCGCCTCGCTCACGATCCGGTTGCCGCGGATATCGACATCCTGCTGGAAGTCCGCCGCCGTGGTGACGGGTGCGAACCGGTTGCACTCGATGGCGAATCCCAGAATGGCGATTCGCGGATTATCCTTGGACACGGGCGCTTGCTTCCTCCTACCGCTGGCGGGCGAGGAACGCCTCGACCAGCCGGTTGAAGGTAGCGGCCTCCTCGAAGTATGGCGAGTGCCCGGCATGGGCAATCAGCTGTGCCTCGCCGCAGGGCAGCCCCGCCGCGATGTCGTTTGCCAGGAAGGCCGGAAAAACCACGTCTTCACCACCCGCGATCAGAAGGACCGGCACGCGGAAATCCTTCAGGTCCTCGGGCATCCGCCTTGCTGTGCGGCGCAGACCTGCGCGTACTTTTTCCTTATCGAGAGTGCCCGCCATCTGGTCGATGCTGACATAGAGAAGGTGGAGGGCCGGCAACCGCGCTGCGGCCGGCGTACCGATCGCGGGATGAATCCCGTTGGCAAGACCGGCCGCGATCTTGGCTTCGGCATCCTTCAGCCAGGCATCGTACCTGGCGCCGCCGGACTGGTCGCACGCGCGCCGGTCGAGCGTGCCCGAGGTCGAGCTCATGACCAGTGCCTTCACCTTTTGTGGATTCGCCACCGCATAGTCGAGCATCGTCCAGCCACCCATCGACTGGCCGACCAGCCGGACAGCCGGCAGTTCCAGATGGTCGATCAGAGCCGCCAAGTCGCCGGCATAGTCGGCGGGATCAGGGCCGCCAGGTATGGGATCCGATGGGGCGAAGCCGCGATGAGCGAAGGTCACGCAAGTGTAATATGGTGCGAAGTGAGCGACCTGCTGCCACCAGCTGAGGTGGTTGCCGCCCAGGCCATGGGCGAACAGCAGGGCAGGGCCGCTGCCCGTCACTTCATAGTAGAGATTGCCGAACGGCCGTTTCAGCCGGCCAACGCGATGGGTGGGTGCGCGATACGCTGTCATGACGGTCTGCTCAGGTCAGGGGTTCAGTGTTGAAGGTGTCGAGATCGGTCGTGCGGCCGGTGAAGCTGTCGCCAAACGAAGCGATGAGATCCTGCGCTAGGAGCCTGTCCAAGAATGGGTGGACGGACAGGATTTGAAGTTGGGTAGGTTGGTCATGCGGCGGCGGCCAGCTTGTTGAGGTTGT
>Ga0081455_10008157_pt1 | contig 10924 bp, 8 predicted proteins | sample TabmetS3T2R1_FD_70207 | JGI IMG/M metagenome (GOLD analysis project Ga0081455, IMG submission 70207) | Tabebuia heterophylla rhizosphere microbial communities from the University of Puerto Rico - S3T2R1 | ecosystem: Host-associated > Plants > Roots > Rhizosphere ... | reverse complement strand
CAAGCAGTTCCAAGCCATACAGGTGCCAACTCCGGACGGTCCAGTTCCTCTATCGGCGGTCGCCGACGTCAAGGTGGACTCGATCGAGTCGACCTCGATCGCTCGGGCCGACGGCCGCCCGGCGCTGAGCGTTGCTGTTCTCAAGGACATCGACGCTGATGCCGTGGAGATTTCGCACGCTGTGGCCGCCGCGATCCCGAGTCTCGAGCAGAAGCTTGGCAACAACACGACCATTACCACGATTTTCGACCAGGCACCGCTGATCGAACAATCGATCCACGACCTCGCAGTTGAGGGCCTGCTCGGCTTGGCATTTGCCGTGCTCGTGATCTTGCTCTTCTTGTTCTCGCTGCGTGCGACTTTGATCACGGCGATCTCGATTCCACTGTCGTTGCTGATCGCCATGATCGGTCTACAACTCGGTGAATACTCGCTCAACATCTTCACCCTGGCTGCGCTCACGGTAGCAGTCGGTCGAGTGGTTGACGACTCGATCGTCGTGGTGGAAAACATCAAGAGACGCGCCACCGGGCATCGGACTCTGACGACAGGCGACGTCGTTGCGTCGGTCAAGGAGGTGGCTGGTGCGGTCACCGCTTCGACCCTGACAACGGTCACGGTATTCGCTCCCGTGGCGATCGTGTCGGGCGTGGTCGGTGAGCTTTTCCGACCATTTGCGATCACAGTCGCCGTGGCGCTGGGTGCCTCACTGCTGGTATCGATGACGATCGTGCCGGTGCTGGCGTACTGGTTCCTGCGGGCCGGGATGCGCAGTAAAGAGGAGTCTGCGGCGCAATCTGCCGGGGACGAGGGCGTAACGGCGATCGATGCAGGAATGCATACTCCCGAGGAAACCAAGGTGACGAGGCTGCAGAGCGGCTACCTGCCGATCCTGCGGTTCGGCCTCCGGCGGCCGTTCCTCACGCTGGGTATGGCATTGGTTGTCTTCGTCGCGACGCTGGGCGCAGCAACTTTGTTGAAGACCGATTTCATCGGCTCCGTCACCGACCAGACCACACTCGCCATACGCCAAGAAATGCCGCCCGGCACGAGGCTGTCAGCCACGAGCTCGGCTGCCGAGCAGGTCGAGAACATCCTGCAGGCCGACCCGCAGGTGAAGAACTACCTCGTGACGATCGGCGGCAGCTTGGTCCCCGGCGCAACTCCGAGCACCGATAGCGCGGAATTCACAGTCTTGCTCGTCGATGGGGCGAGGGCTGACACTGTACGACCGCAACTCCAGCAACAGATGGCCGAACTCGGCGATTCCGCCGGCGAAGTGACCGTAACAACGACCAACAACGAGTCGACCACTAATGACCTCACGGTCACGGTCTCGAGCGAAAACACCGTAAGCCTGCAGGCCGGCGCCAAGCGCGTAGAGCAGGAGCTGGAGAGCATTGCGGGCCTCAGCAACATCCGGACCAACCTTGAGGAGCAACGCAAGGTTCTCAAGGTGACCCCGGACAAGAAGAAGGCCGCATCGCTGGGTTTCACCCAAGGCGACATCGGCCAAGCGATTTCAAACGCACTGCGGGGCACTCGAGTGGGTTCTGTCACCCTCGCCGGAGAACAACGCGACATTTTCGTCCACAGTCAGGCTGCGGACGAGTCGAGTCCCTCCGATATCGGCAATCTCGAGCTTCCGGTAAGCCAGCTGCAACAACAGGATGCGCAGAAAAAGGCTTCTGACAAGCTCGCCGATAAGCAAAAAGCCTTCACCAAAGAGCAGCAGCGCATGGCCGACGACGCTACAAGTGATCAAAGTGACGAGCTTCTCAAGCAGCAATCCAAGCTAGAGCAAAGCAAATCCGACAGCCTGGATCAGCTGCGCAAGACCAGGCAACAGCTGGAGGTCACCCAGGCCGAGCTCGCAAGGCTCAAGGCAAACCCCCCTCGGCCGGCTCCGCCCAACCCGGCCGCGACACCTGTACCTGTGACGAGCGACCAGCTCGCACAGCAGCAGCGGATACAGCAGTGGACGCAGCAGGTGGCCCAGCTGACTGCGGCGGTGAGTCAAACAGAGCAGGCCATTGATCAGATCGAAGCGAGCATCGACCAGACCGATGAGAGCCTCAAGCAGCTCGACAAGCAGATGGATGCACTTGACGAGCAGACACAGCAGACCGCGGAGCAGCGGGCGAAGCAGGAGAAGCTGCAGGATGAGCAGGAGGCGCTGGACGACGTACGCGCCAAGCCGGTCAAGGTCTCCGACGTCGCGAAGGTCGGCGAGGTAATGGCGCCGACGACGGTCACTCAGATCGAGGGGACTCCATCAGTCACGATCACCGCGACTCCCGATGCCGGTGATCTTGGCGCGCTCAGTGCAACCATCCAAAGCCGATTGGACTCGATCACTGATCTACCACCGGGTGTGACCGCGACACTCGGCGGTGCGGCGGAGAATCAGCGGGAGGCTTTCAGCCAGCTGGGTCTGGCAATGCTGGTCGCGATCGCACTGGTCTTCATGATCATGGTTGGGACGTTCCGTAGCTTGGTTCAGCCACTGATCTTGATGGTCTCGATTCCGTTCGCGGCGACCGGTGCGATCGCCGGACTGCTGATCACCGATACGCCACTCGGAGTGCCAGCAATGGTGGGTCTGCTGATGTTGATCGGAATCGTGGTGACGAATGCGATCGTTCTGATCGATCTGATCAATCAGTACCGCCGCCGTGGCGGGGATCTGCGCTCCGCGATCATCGACGGTGCTCGGCTGCGCTTGCGGCCGATCATCATGACGGCCTGCGCGACGATCTTCGCACTGATTCCGATGGCGCTGGGGCTGACCGGGGGTGGGGCCTTCATCTCCGGGCCGTTGGCGATCGTCGTGATTGGTGGCCTGGTCTCCTCGACTGTCCTGACGCTGCTTCTGGTACCAGTGCTTTATTCGCTCGTGGAGCGGCGCAGCGAACGTCGCCGGCTGCGTGTTGCGCCGGATCTGCCGTGAGCGTCGACAGGCTCAGCGCGCATGCAGTGCTCCGAGCCCTTCCACAGGCTCACCGCGCATCCACTGTGGGGACAGCCGCAGGTGGGTTTGTGCAGCGGGCCAGTGTGTGTGCCTGTGCTATGAGCAGACCCTAAGGGCTGACGATCAGGCGTTAAGGTAAGCCCACCTCTGCTGGGGCTGAAGCTTGGAGGATTTATGGAGTCGCTCAATTGGTCAACAGAGTGGTTGACGAGCCTGCTGTGGATAGCAAGAGTCTTCGTATTCGTCGTCGTCGGCTTCGTCTTGGTGGCATGGCTTCTGATACGGCGTACGCGGTGGGGCCGACAGTTCTGGCAGCTGTCAGGTATGTACTTCATCCCGCGCCAACGGAACTGGCTCAGCTGGCGCCCGATCCTGACGGTGGCATTGTTGCTGCTGCTGACGGTGATATCGGTCCGGCTCGATGTCGTCCTTTCCTTCCAAGGAAACGACTTGTTGACGGCAATGCAAGAGCTCAACGCACCTGCCTTCTGGAAGTCCATCGGCATCTTCGGAATCCTGGCGACGGTCAACGTCGTGCTGGTACTTATCACCTTCTACATCAGCCAGGCACAAATCATTCACTGGCGGCTCTGGCTCAATCAGCGGATGCTAGGTGACTGGCTGAGCGGGTCGGCTTATCACCGAATGCGATTCGTAAGTGCTCCAGTGGACAACCCGGATCAGCGCATCCAGCAAGACATCACCTCTTACACCTCGGATTCGCAGTCGTTGGCTCTGGGAGCGGTGTCATCTTGTGTGTCTCTGGTGTCCTTCACCATCATCCTCTGGCAGCTATCGGGTTCGCTCACCGTTTTCGGGCTCCAGATCCCGAGAGCGATGGTGTTCCTGGCCTACATCTATGTGATCATCGCCACGGTTTTTGCCGTACGCATCGGCAGGCCGCTGATCCGGTTGAACTTCTTGAACGAACTTCTTACAGCTTCCTACCGCTATGCCTTGGTGCGTGTCCGCGACAACTCTGAGCCCATTGCGTTCTACCGTGGCGAGCAGGTGGAGAATGCCGGACTTCTTACGCGCTTCGCGGCTGTCATCGCCAACACCTGGCAGATCGTGTTCCGGAGCCTGAAATTCCAGGGATTCAACCTGGTGATCAGCCAGATCGCTGTGGTGTTCCCTTACATCATTCAGGCTCCGAGATTCTTCAGCCAGCAGATCACTCTCGGCGATGTCAACCAAACCGCCACCGCGTTCGGACAAGTTCAGGGAGCACTTTCCTTCTTCAGACTTGCCTACGATGACTTCGCCAGCTACCGGGCGTCGCTGAACCGGCTTACTCAACTCCTCGATGCCGATGATGAGGCGCGCGCTTTGCCCACGCCGGTCACTGAGGATCGAGCATATGGGCTTGGCGTGCGTGACCTCGATGTGCGGCTCCCGGATGGTCAGCCACTTCTGACCGATCTTGATCTTGACCTCGCCGCCGGAGAGTCGCTGCTGGTCCGGGGGCCGTCCGGCAGCGGGAAGACCACGCTGCTGCGCAGCCTCGCGGGCTTGTGGCCGTACGTGGACGGATCGATTGCGCGGCCGATGGATGGGCAAGCTATGTTCTGCGGTCAGCAGCCATATCTTCCGCTCGGCACCTTGCGCACCGGGCTGGCCTACCCGTCTCCCGCTGAGACTCTCAGCGACGACGAGGCGATCGAGACGTTGCGTGCCGTCCAGCTCGGGCACTTGGCCGATCGGCTGGATGTGGAGACCGATTGGTCCAGGACCTTGTCGCCTGGAGAGCAGCAGCGCCTGGCGTTCGGCCGCATCCTCCTCACGCGGCCTTCAATGGCGTTCCTCGATGAAACCACCTCCGCACTCGACGAGGGCATGGAGCATGCGATCTATGAGCTGGTACGCGAGCGGCTGCCTGATTGCACGATCGTGAGTGTCGGCCATCGCAGCAGTCTGGAGAATCTCCACACCAATGAGCTCACGCTCCTCGGCGAGGGTCAGTGGGAGACTAGGAGCCTGGTTGTATAGCGCCGAGTTTCAGAACCCGGTTGTGCTAATGCGCAACTGGGTTCTGACTATTGTGAGCCAGCCACTCCTCGCGAGTGATCATGTAAACCGGCCATCCTTGGGTGTTTGTACCGGATGGTTGCATGCCCAGCTTGGCTAGCAAGGCCTGGGCCGGCAGATTCCGAGGCCGAGTTTCAGCACCGATGGCTTCCAGATCCAACTCCTCGAATCCGGCGGCAATGGTCGCGTTGGCCGCCTCGAAGCCGAGCCCTTGACGCCAGAACTGTCGATTGCCACGCCCACCAAGACCGACCACTGGACCAGATCCGTAGTCCTCGTGCTGCAGGCCGACATCGCCGACAATTTGCCCGGACTGAGTGTGAACGACGGTCCAGAGGCTCAGCTGACCGTCTCGATCAAAGAGGTCGATCTTGGTCTGGACCCATCTGCGCGCCTCGGCGACATTGGTCGGTAAGTCTGAACTCAGATACTGCATCGTCTCGATGTCGCCGTAGACGGCGAGCAACGCCCCGGCATCATTAAGGTGCATTGGCCGGATGATCAGCCGGGGCGTCTTGATCGGAAACCGAATCGGCACGCCCCTAGTCTCTCTGCTCGCGCGCCCCCTGGACGCTGGCGTCGTCGTCACTCCTCGCGAAACGCGGGCGCCTACCGACGCTCGCAGAGAGCAGTATGGAATCCCGGTCAGCGTTCCGTGGCGGACCCGCCTGTCATCTGCCATAAGTCGCCGCCCCAATTGTCCTCAGCACCGGTGTGTTTCCCGCTGTATATCCAGATCTTGTCCTGGAAGACAACGGCGATCGGTGATCTTGGTGCCCACGGAGCATGATCAGTTTGGCGACTCCAGCTCCTTCCGTCGTGGGAGTACCACACGTCGTTGAGTGCGTTGGTAGACCGGCCCGTCCAGCCGCCGAACACCCAGAGTCGACCGTCGTAAACGACGCGAGCGAAATCGTGACGCGGCCCCCAGTCGGCCTCTTCCACCACCAGCGTCCAGTCGCGGCCGTTCGAACTGCGCCAGACGTCCGCCGTGTCTTGACCGCCGAGGAGGTAGAGATCGTCACGGAAGACCACGACGCCAGCCTTGTCACGGGGCGCCCAGGGAGCGGCCTGGGTCACCGGAGTCCAGGTGACGCCGTCATCCGATACCCAGACGTCATTGAGAAACCCATCGGTCGAACGGTCCGCGCTGATGTGGTTGGCACCTCCGAACAGCCACAATCGGTCCTGGTACGCCACGACAGCGTGGCCGCCTCGCTCCGGCCAAGCCGCATTGCCGAGGTTCGACCAGGTAAGGCCATCCGAGGAGGACCAGATGTCGTTCATGAACGTGCGCGCCTCATAGTCCAGCCCGCCGTACATCCACAGCCGGCCCTTGAAATAGACGATCGACTGGTAGATCCGCTCACCCCAGTCAGTCTTGACGTGTTCGGCCCAGGTCAGACCATCAGGGGACGAGTAAGCACGAGTCTGGGCAACCATCCACAGGGCATCGCCGTACGCGATGTGTGGCGACAGCGTGAGTGGGAACCGCCCTGGCTCCCACACTGGTGTGTTCTGCGAACCCGGAGTCGCCGGAAAGCCTCCATTTCCTGTTGGCAAGATCGCTTCCCAGCACTCTGACGGGGCACTGCCCGTTGATGGACAGCTGTGATCAACCGAAGTCGGCGGCGGCGCATCCACCCTGCCACTGCAACTCACGGCGAGCGCGGCGACGAGCACGACCACAACGGTCTGCGCCAGACGCACCCGCATATAGCTACGGTACTGATGTCTGGTTGCTCGGACCGCGGCTCTGTGTCCGGAGCCGTGCGGCGCCGATCAGCACACGAGCGACCACGCCGATGAGGATCAAGCCACCGATCATCTGGACTAGGGTGACAAATCTCGCTGGCACAGATACCGCTGTGATGTCGCCGAATCCTACGGTTGCAAATGTTGACATCGTGAAGTAGAGCGCATCAAAACGGCTCATCGGCTCGGTGTAACTACCGGGGTTGAGCTCATTGACCAAGTAATGCGTTGTGGAGAACACCACGAGAAACAAGGGAATGGAGGTAGCCATGGCTTCAACCGAGCGCAGAAGTGGATAGCGAGAACGCAGCGTCAGCACTGTCTGTGAAATGAGAACAACGATGACAACCAGGACTCCGGCCGTGAACTCCACGATCAACCTGCCGTTCAACAACCGAGTAAACGGAAGCAGGAAGTATGCCGTGACCAGCACCGCCACGGATGCGAACGAGCGCAAGGCAGCGATGGTCAGCAACTGGCGACGACGCTGTGATGGCAGCTCGTCAAACCGGAGTGCTGCGGCGAACTGATCTAGGTTTTGTTGCTGCGACGTCGTCATAGGTCTCTCCGTGGCAGGTCTGGGTGGAGACGCCGCCAGGTCGACGTTCCCGGGAAGATGAGCGCCCGGAGTTCAGGGAGCGATGGGCTGGAACGAGCGCATCTCATCGGTACCTGGACGGACCACGCCGGCTGAGGATTCAGGTACTTCGTTCCAAGCTCCAGGGAGATCCCCCAATGGCTCCGAAACCACCAGCCGTGTCTCCTCACCCAAAGCGTGGAGGATCTCCACCTCAGGGTGCAGCTGGCGGAGGTTTGCAACGCTGGTGGAAAAGAACAGCGAGCGACTCTTGCCTTCGCTGGAGTAACGGAAGGCCCAGATGGACTCGCCGTTTGTCGTGGCCACGGTCCCCTGGAACGGGTACTCGACACCGTGATCATGGCTAACTTTCTCAACGAAACCGATAGCGCGTGCGACCGCGTCGAATGGATCGTCGGTCAGTCCGAAGGTGAGTGCCAAGAAGAACAGAGTCTCGGAGTCTGTCGACCCTTCAATGTCCGGATACAGGGTCGGGTCGACCGCCATCACGAGGTCTCGCTTCGTGTTGTGAAAGTCGCGGAGTGCGCCGTTGTGCATCCATAGCCAGCGGCCGTGGCGAAACGGGTGGCAATTGGAGCGCTGCACCGGCGTACCGGTCGATGCCCGGATGTGAGCGAAGAACACCGGGGTTTCTATCTGGCCTGCGACCTCGCGTAGGTTCCGATCATTCCACGCGGGCTCGATGCTCTTGAGCACCGCCGGCTCGACGCCCTCGCCATACCAGCCGATCCCGAAGCCGTCACCGTTGGTCGTGGTGGCGCCCATCCGAGAGTGCAGGCTTTGGTCGATGATCGAATGCTGGGGCTTGAAGAGCAGCTCTTCGGCGAGGATCGGGTCTCCTGAGTAGGCCATCCATCTACACATGAGCTGAGTGAAACACGTCCTCAATGACGCGGGCATCACCCTTGATGGGGGATATGCAGGTTGAGACCTGGCGCAGCACTGCCTTTTCACCCACGCCGGAGAGGTACGCGCTGCTCCTGGGAGTTGCACTGGCCCCGACGGACGCTGCCCTTGGCTCGGCGGTCATGTCCGACCGGCGAGTTCCCTATAGCGTGCGGCAGACGCTCAATGTGGAAAGCGGTTTGAACGACGGAATCGCTACACCCGTCGTCACAGTGGCTCTTGCGGCAATAGTTGCCGCAGTCGGTGCTGCCAACGAAGGTGGCCGGCATGCCTTGCTCGGTCTGCTTCTGGGGGCCCTCGCCGGCGCGGTTTTGGGTGCGCTGGGTGGCATACTGCTGCGCTCCGCTCGCCATCGGGGCTGGGGTTCCGACGAGTTCGCGGGCCCAGCCATCCTGGCACTCTCGCTGCTCGCATTTCTTTGTGCGGTGCTGATCGGTGCGAACGGTTTCGTCGCCGCGTTCGTGGCCGGAAGCGAATTCGGTGCTTTCACTGGCAAGGGGAAGAGAGAGGTCTACTACGTGGAGCAGACCTGTGGTCTCGCCTCGATGATTTCCTGGCTCCTGTTCGGGGCCGACGGCGTTCCGACGATCGCCGCGGACTGGAGCTGGCGCATTGTTCTCTACGCCGTGCTGAGCCTGACCGTGATCCGCATGCTGCCGGTGGCGATCTCGTTGCTGGGCGCCCGAATGGACTGGTCCACGGTTTTTCTTCATTGGCTGGTTCGGGCCACGTGGACTGGCTTCGATCGTTTTCGCACTTATCGCGCTGGAGGTCTGCAGGGCGTGCCCGGGCCTATCGACGAGGTCGTCGCGACCATTGGCCTAACTGTCCTGCTCAGCGTCGTGGTCCACGGCCTGACCGCGCAACCGTCGGCGGGACGCTACGCAGCCACTCACGGCCCGGATCTGGAGCCGATGGAGCGCCCAGAACCGATACTGCGTCGGCTTATGAGCCCGTCTCGGAAGCCCTCACATTAGGGGCTGACACGAACAGGTCGAGTCCTAGCTGGCGCGAAAGAAACGCTGCGGCGAGCTGGCCTTTCACACTGTTACCGGCCGCATCGAGCCGCGGCGCGAATGTGCCTAGCCCGCCCTTGCCGGGTGACACCATGACGATCCCACCACCGATGCCACTCTTCCCTGGCAGGCCAATGGTGTACAGCCAGTCGCCAGATGTTTCATAAAGCCCGGACGTCGCCATCACCACGAGGGCGCATCTGCAGCTCACCTGATCGATGACTTGCTCACCGGTCGACGGATTCACGCCGCCGGATGCGAGGGTTGCCGCCATCATGGCAAGATCTCGGGCGGTGACCTTCAGGCAACTTTGCCTCGTGTACAGGTCGACCGTCTCCTCCGAATTGGTTGCTAGCCTGCCGTAGCCGCGCAGCAAATCACCGATGGCGCGATTGATTGCATTCGTCGCCGAGGCCGATGCGAAGATCTCCTCATCAATCTGCAGTTCACGGCTCGCAAAGCGTGACAGCCCCTGCTGGATGAAGCGCCACTTCTCTTCTGTGTTCTTGCCAGGGGCCATGCTTGCCGTCGCGATCGCCCCTGGGTTGACCATGGGGTTGGTTCTGCCGTCGGGGCGGTCTTCTATCGCTGCCACCGAGTTGAATCTTTTGCCCGTCGCGTTCAAACCGACAAATTGAGCAACGGTGTTAGGGGTATGGAGTGCACACATCAGTGCAAACACAAACGGCTTCGCCACGCTCATGATCGAGAACTCGACGGTTGCATCTCCCGCCGCGGCAGTAAGACCTTCTGTGTTCGCCACACAGATGCCGAACGTGTCAGGGTCGACCGCCCCAAGCGAGGGATATACCTGGGATAGCTCGCCCTCGCTGTTGATCCGGAAGCGCTCGTAGGCCTCGGTTATGAGGAAGCGCACATGTTCTGCCGACGGAAGGTTCCCCGTTGAGACGTAAGGGGTATTCAGTCCTGGGTCCATCGTCATCTGAAATTCCTTTGTTGGCTGGGTCGTTGCCCGACCGGCTGGTGGTATCAGGTCGTAACGATCGCGCCGCGCACCAGCATCGGCACCTCGAGCTCGACGACCAGCCGATCAGCCGCCTCGCGGCGACACAGATGATCACCGACCGCCATACATTTGTCCATCAACTGGCGGTCCTCGAAAGAGCCCGGGATGGGGCCACAACACGCTCCGCTGCAACCGGCATTGCGGCAGAGAGGCGTCGCCGTCGAACCAGCTTGGTCAGCTCGACGACCAGCGGAAGTAGGGCGGCGAGCCCGGCGCAAATGAGCCACTCCGGCGGGGTCAGCGTCGTGGTGAGGAGCCCCTTCTGCAAAGTCGGCAGCTGAGTCGCGAGAAAGAGGAGCGTGACTGTGACCAAAGCGATGCCTACTGACTTGAGGATCGGTGGCGTCAGCCCGCTCGTTGGGTCCCGCCGGTTCACCAGCGCGTTAAAGGCCGTACCGAGGCCCATCACAACAAAGGTCATCGTCATCGAGACACTCGGGTCGTCGATGCTCGGCTCGTCCGGGCCCGCAACCAGCGGCAGGAATGCAGCGAGGAAGAGTACGAAGGCGTAAGTGACCCACATCAGGATCGCCGTGCGGTTGGTGATGGGCACCGCGGGGTCTCGGGGCGGACGGTGCATGACGTCCGGGTCGCCCGGGTCGACGGCGATGATCACGACGCCG
>Ga0081455_10008156_pt1 | contig 10924 bp, 8 predicted proteins | sample TabmetS3T2R1_FD_70207 | JGI IMG/M metagenome (GOLD analysis project Ga0081455, IMG submission 70207) | Tabebuia heterophylla rhizosphere microbial communities from the University of Puerto Rico - S3T2R1 | ecosystem: Host-associated > Plants > Roots > Rhizosphere ... | reverse complement strand
GCCCAGCGCACCATCCTCGCCCGCATGCGGATTGAGACCGGCAATGGCGAGCCGCGGGCGAGCGATGCCGAAACGATCCTTGAGGTCGCGCGCGACGATGCGGCCGGTGTCGGTGATCAGCTCGCTGGTGAGCCGCGTGACCACCTCGCGCAGCGGCAGATGAATGGTGACCGGCACGACTGCAAGCTCGTCCGACCACAGCATCATCACCGGCTGCGCCGTCACGCCCATCATCTCGTTGGCGAGCTTTGCCAGATATTCGGTATGGCCGGGCTCGGCGAAGCCCGACTTGTAGAGCACGTTCTTGGCGACCGGGTTGGTGACGACTGCGCGGGTACGGCCAGTGTGCACGTCGCGCACGGCCTGCCGGATCGCGGCGATCGCGGCCGGTGCGCTCGATGCGTCCGGGTGGCCGGGCTCGGCCGTGATGGCGACGCCGATATCGACGACCGGCAGCGCCTGCGCGAACGTGGCCGCGGCCGCCGCCGGCTCGATTGCGGCGATCGGCACGTCTGGGGCGATGCGCTCGGCGCGCACGCGCAGGAACTTTGGGTCGGCGAGGATATAGAAGGGAGCAAGGCCAAGCTCGGCGCGCCGTCGCCAGGCCGCGAAGGTGATGTCGGGTCCGATGCCTGCCGGCTCGCCCAGTGTCAGCGCCAGAGGCAGCGCCATTCTGTCCCTATTTGACCGACCTACTTGCGCTCGATGAGCGCCTCGCGACGCAGCCGTTGCAGATATGTCTTCGATTGCTGCTCGAAGCGCTCGGTGGCCAGCGCCTCGCGGGTCTGCTTCTTGATCGGGGCGTCGGCCTTGGAATCCTGCTTGCCGCAGATCGCCCACATCTCCACGCCGTGGCGGGTGACCTCCGGCGCCGTCAGCTGGCCGATCGGCACGGCGTCAAGGATCTTGAGCAGCTCGGGGTTGAGGTCGCCAGAATTGCGAATGACCTGGTCGCGCACGACCGCACCCGTCGCGCGCGCGGCGACCAGCCCCTCCTCGCAGCTCTTGAAACGTCCGCGCAGCGCTTCCGCCTCCTTGCGCTTGGCGTCGAACGTCGCCGGCTGCGAGCCTGGCGCCACCAGGAACAGGATCGGCCGCAGCCTGAATTCGGTCGCGGTGGTGGGCTGGCCCGATTGGTTCTTGTCCTTCAGGGCATCCTCGACGTCCTTGTCGTTGAGCTGCAGGCTCGGCGCAAAACGCCCGCGCACCAGCTGCTGCCAGACCGAATCGGCACGGATGCGCGACTTGAGTGTCTGCGGGTTGACCCCGCCCTTCTGCAGGCCCTGGGTGAGCTGGTCGGCCGACTGCCGCATGCGGCTCGCCATGCCCGCGTACATGGAATCGACCTCGGCATCAGTGAGCTCGATGCCCCAGCGCTTGCCCTCCTTGACCTTGAGTTTCTCGTCGATGAGCTCGTTGATCACATCCGGCCGCGCCGCCTGCTTCTGGGTCGTTATCTGGATGAATTTCATTCGCGACTCGACGTCGAGCGCGGTGATCGGCTCGCCGTTGACAAGGGCCACGACGGTCTGGGCGGGCGCGCTCGAGGTCGCCGCCATGATTGTCACCGTGACCATCATGGTGGCCATCGCGGCGGCTACGATCAGCCGGCGGCATGTAGCAGCGGGACGGGCCAAGAGAGGGGCCAAAAGACGGGCCAAAAGACGGGCCATGGGAATCATCGCCATCTGGTGAATCATCGCAATCCTGCCTGGATCAAGAGGCCGGTTGCAACAGGGCACCGGCCGTTACTTGGGGAGCCCTACGCTGTTACTGCCCGGACCAAGCCCCGTAACGCCCGTGCTGGCCGAGCTTCCACCGAGTGTGCGCAGGCTGAGCTGCAGCATGAGCGTCTGGTTGTGCTTCTGGGCGTTGGGTAGAGTCGAATTGTAATTGAATTCTGTGATGTAATTCAGGGCCAAGATAAGGCAATCGTCAATATACCCGAGCCCGACCTGGGTTTCGGTGAGCTGCTCAGCCCGCAGGTCGTAGCGGACCGCCCCCAGCACCAGCCAGTTCGGGTTAATCTTAAATTTGGCGCTTCCGACCACGCCTTCGCGCCGCTCCAGGAAGCCGAGCGCCGGTTGCGCGGCATAGTTGCCGTAGATCACCGAGGTGGTCCAACGGTCGAAATTGGCCGTCGCCTCGAACTCGCTCCGCGAGAGCGTGTAATCAGCCTCATTGATGCGGAAGCGGGAGGTGAGCGTGAAGGTCGAGTTCGGCTGGTAGGCGACCCGCGCCACATAGTCGGATCGGCTGGTGTCGAGGCCGCTCTGGATGCCGGTGTTGGTCGGGCCGCCGACCGCGAAGGAGTTCTGCCCGAACAAGCTGTAAGACTGCCCGACCATCACGTTGACGAAGCCGCCGCGGTTGAACTGCGCGGTGTAGTTGATCCCGGCGTTCAGGCGTCCGCCGCCTTCAACGCGGTCATAGCCCGCATACTTGTCGACGCGGAACAGGTTGCTGACATCGAAGATCAGGCTTTGCGAGTCCTCGTTCGGAAGCTTTCCGATCCCGGTCTCGTTCGGGCGCGCGATGATCTGCGCGATCGGCTCGATCGTCTGGGTGCCCCACGACTGCACGTTGATGAATGGATAGCGGTATTCGAGGCCCACGGTCGGCATGACCCGCGCGACGTCGGTGTCACCCGTCTTGATGAAGTTCGAGACGCCTACCTCGTTGGTGACATCGACATTGGCGAAGTCGACGCGGGCCGAAGCGAACGGCGTGAAGACTTGGCCGTAGCTATCGACCACGGTGCGGCGCCAGCTCGCCTCCGTCGTGAACCGCGTATAGGTGCCCGGCACGCCGCGCAGCAAGCAGTTGTTGATGGTCTTGACCGTCGGGTCGGCGCTGGTGATCGAGCACAGGCCGTTAGTGGCGGCGAAACTGTTGATCGGATCAAAGAACGCCGCTTCGCGGGTGAGGCTCGTCAGGTTGGTACGCAGGCTGACCTCGCCGCCGAAGACCGGCTGCTTTGCGACGTAGTCGTGATTGAGGACAGGATGGATGACCGGGATCTGGCGCTGGCTGTCCTGGCTGGAGAAACCGTAGAAATACATCGCCCGCATGTCGAAGAAGCTTTTCTCGCCGCGGCCCTGCAGGTAGGCCTGTGACGTCACGTAGTCGGGCGTCGTCGCGAGCAGATTGGTGGTCTGGACCTTCTTCAACAGGCCATAATCCTGGAAGTAGGCGCGGTCGGTGACCAGCGTGCCATCCCAGCCGTAGACCCACTTGTCGTTCAGCCTGAACTGGCCCGCCGACTCGATGTGGCCGCGGAAGTCGCGGAAGCCGGGCAGATCGCCCTTGTCGAAGAGGGCCTGCTTGTCGAGCTGGAAGATGCCGCTGGCGCGGACCATGTAGGCGCCGTTGATCAGCCGCTGGCGCCATTCGGCCTGCACCAGCGGGCCCTGCTTGCTGGTGATCATCGGCGTGACGGTGAGGTCGTAGTCGGGCGCGAGCGCGAAGTAGTACGGCGTCGTCACGCTGAAGCCGTAGACCGAGCTCGTATGGTAGGTCGGAACGAGGAAGCCGCTCTTGCGCTTGGCGCTCGGATCGGGCGACGAGAAATACGGGATATAGGCGAGCGGCACGCCGAAGAACTCGAAGCGCGCGTCCTCGAAATACATCATCTTCTCGCCCTGATCATGGATGATCCGGGCGGCCTTGATCTGCCATTTCGGCGGCTTCGTTACGTCGTCCTTGCAAGGCTCGCAGGCGGTATAGACACCGCTCTGGAAGACGGTCACCTCGCCGCTGGTGCGCTCGGCCCGACTTGCTGCGAACCGGGTCTGCTCGGGACCGTCAATGCGCAGCGAATCGACGAAGCCGTCGCGGAAGTCGTCGCTGAGATCGAGCATATCCGCGTAGACGACCTTGCCATCCGATTCGGTCAGTTTAACGCTGCCCTGCGCGTGCAGCCGCTTGGTCTTCTGGTCGTAGATGACCTTGTCGGCTTCGAGCGTCGCCCCCGAATAGTAGATCTGCACATTGCCAACCGCCGAGACGCGCTCGTTGGTGTAGTCGTAGTTCATCTCAGTGGCGCGCACGAGCATCTGGTCCTTCTTGCTCTTGGCGCCAAGCAGCCCGCTGCCGGGCTGCGCCGGTTTCGGACGTTGCGGGAAGGACAAGATGCTGCCGCGCTGGGCGAACGCGGAGGGCGCGCCGGCAATGCTTTCGATGACGATGCCTGCGGCGGCGACGAGGACAATAGCTGCCGCCCTGGTGGCCAAGCGCCACCAGCCGCAACCCAACGGTACCGGACGAGCGGTGGCCGTAACCATCACCCGTCCTCCTGGTGCAGCAGCATCATTAGTCCCGTAAGCCCACCAGCAAGGGGCGGCAGACCGGCGGCAACCACCGGCGACAGCAGCCCAGCCTTGCTTAAGTCCCCGATCACCTTCGACATTATGTAGAGCAGAAAGCCCACTAAGACGCCACCCAGGACCATCCGTTGTACCCCTCCGAATCGGAACGACCGGAGGCTCACGGACGCGGCCAGGATGACCATTGCGGCCAGATAGAACGGCTGAGCCAACAACTGATAGTATTGCACGCGATATCCGGCGGCAGCTAGGCCGGCATTCTCGGCCAAGCGAATGTATGCCGACAGTTGCCAAAACGGCACAGTATCGGGCGTGGCAAAGCTTTCCCTTACTTGAGTAAGGGTAAGATTTGTCCGTAAATCGTAGATTTCGTGGTCGACCGGCGCCTCGTCCTTTGCGTAGAGGCGGGCACCCTCGAGCCGCCAGGACCCCTCGCGCAGGGTGGCGGTCTTGGCCTCGATTCGCCCTTGGAAGACGTCCGAATCGCTGAACTTGAACACGGTCACGCCGGCGAGCTGTATTCCCTGTTGGCTTGAAGACTTGGCGTTGATGATCGACTGGCCCTCATCGCTGCGCTGGCGCACCCAGAAGCCGCTGCCGACGTCGGCAAAGCCGCGCGTCCGGCCAAACAGCTCGGCTTCGAGGCGGGCCGATTCCTCGCGCAGCGACGCGGACACGGGGTTGTAGAGCGCCGTGGTGAGCACGCCGATGATGAAGGCGATGATGACGGCTGGGCCGACGAACTGCCATGCCGACAGCCCCGCCGAGCGGGCGATGACGAGTTCGAGCCGCCGCGACAGGTTCAGGTAGCAGAACATCGCGGCCGTCATCACGGTGAACGGCAGCACCCGCTCGGCCAAGTGGGGTACCCGGTAGAACGAGATCTTGGCGACCAGGGCGGCGGAGACGTCCTTCATGTCGGAGGTGCGCCGCATCATCTCGATGAAGTCGACCATCGCCACCAAGAGCAGCAGCCCCAGGAAAATGGCGGCAACGGCGCTGAGGAAGCGCAGGCCGAAATAGCGTCCGATCGTGCCGGCGATCATTGCGTTTGCCCCGACACGGCTGCGGTGCGCCGCGACAGGCCCTCGGCGAGCGCAGCGACGGTGTTGGTGATGAACGCCGGCGGCTCGATGATCAGGCCGCGCAGGATCGCCCAAATGCCCAAGACGAAGGTTACGGCGAGCGCCACATAGGGGATCACCAGCGTGATCGGCCGCTGCGCGCCCAAGATCGTGCCGAAGAAGCCGATGCCGCGCAGCGCGGAGACCGCCAGCGCCGCGCTGATGAATGACATGGCGCGGCTCTGCCGGGTCGTCCGCGGCGCGCCGAGATACGCAAAGGTGATCACCAGGAAGGCGAGCGGATAGAGCGCCGCCGTGATCCGATTGTGCAGTTCGGCCCTGAAGTTGCCGGGCTGCTCCTTGTAGAGGCTATCGTCAGGGGGCGGAAAGGCCAGCTCCCACGGGAAGCGCTCCTGCACCGAGTAGCGGATGAACGGCATCGTCGGCGTCAGCTTGGACAGATCGAAGGCGTGCTCGCGGAACGCGACGAAGTCCGGGTCGCGCTGAGTGGCGACGTGCCGCTGCACGGTGCCGTTCTCGAGCACCAGATAGGTCCCGTTCTCGCTGTTCAGGATGCTGCCCTTCTCGGCGAGGATGGTGATGCGCTCCTTCGGGTCGCGGGCATCGTCGATCAGCACGCCCATGAGCTGACCGTTCGGGGCCCGGTTGTGGATGTGCATGGTCATGCGGCCGTCGACGACCGCGAAGCGGCCGGGCTGCACGTTGCTGGTCACGACCTCGGCGCGCACCTCGGTCGCCCAGCGGCGCAATTCGCGCAGGCTCTTGGGCGACACAAACATGCTGATGGCCGTGACGAGGAGCGCGACCACAATGCCGACCGCCAGAAACGGCTTGAAGATCCGCCACGGCGCCATGCCGGCCGCATTCATGACGATCAGCTCAGAATCGGTCGAGAGCTTGTTGAGGGTGTAGCCAACCGCGATCATGAGCGCGATCGGCGCGATCAATAGAACGAGCAGAGGGATGATTAGCCCGCTGATGCCGATGAAGACCAGGATGGTCTGGCCCTGATTGGTCATCAGATCGACGTTGCGCAGCGCCTGCGTCATCCACATCAGCGCGGTGACGCTGGCAAGGACGACCAGGAAGGCACCGAACGTGGTGCGAAATATGTAGCGCCCGATCGACCCCATCCGCGCGCGCTGCCCCCGTGCCCCCAAACCGCTCCCGGCCAAGCCGGGCTCCCCTTAGTCCAAACCGCTAATCCAAGCCGCCAACCAGCCCCCAACCAAGCCGCCACAACCGGGTGTCCCGAGGTTCCGAGTCATCTGCCAACATCATGGCCTCGCCAAGGCAAAGTCCAAGGCAAAGTCATTGACTACGCACAACAAAATCCGGGGGTGGCGGGGCACTATCGTAAATATTTTCCATCCCTGTGGCGGCTCTGCACCAGTGCCCCGCTTCCGAAGTTCGTGATACCTCCCAGCACCCTCCGACACGAACTTCGGAAGCAAAGGGGCACTGGCAGGTCTATGGTTTTCTAGTGCCGCTTTCGATTTGAAGTTCCTAACCGAGCTTGCCGCGATCGCTGAAGGAACTTCAAATCGGCGGCACTAGTGGCTTTGCAGCCGCCGCAAGGCAGTTCATATCTGTGGGCCCATCAAGGGTTTGTTCCCGGTACTGAGGTCCGCCCGGCATGTCGCCGGACCGCGAGGAGTTTGTATGGCCCTAGAGCTCGAATTTGCCCCGCTTTCGACGCCCCCGAAGGGCGTTCTGGTTGTGTTCTGCGACGAGGGCCTCAAGTTCGGCTCCGCGACCCGTCAAGTCCTTGCTCCAGCAGGAGATCTTGTGAGCCGCGCAGCAGCCTCCGAGCGCTTCAAGGGCAAGAGCGCCTCAACTCTCGACATCGTGGCGCCTTCGGGTCTCGAGGTCGCGCGCCTGATCGTGGTTGGGGTTGGCAAGATTCGCGATCTCAAGGCCCGGGACTACGTGAAGCTTGGCGGCGTCGCGATGGGAAAGGTGCCAAAGGCGGCCGAGGAGGCGACCGTCATCGCCGATCTGCCCGGCGGGGCGCCCAAGCCCGATGCGGTGGCGGAGCTCGCGCTCGGGGCGCGGCTGCGCGCCTATTCGTTCGACCGCTACAAGACCAAGCGCAAGGAGAGCGAGGAGAAGTCGAGCGAGGTCCGGGTCACGATCGCGGTCGCCAACGTCGGCGCGGTGGAGAAGGCCTATGCGGCGCGCGATGCGGTGGCGAATGGCGTGACCTTTGCGCGCGACCTCGTCAACGAGCCGGCGAATGTGCTCTACCCGGAGGAATTCGCGCAGCGCGCCACGACGCTCAAGAAGCTCGGCGTTGCAGTCGAGGTGCTCGACGTTGCGGCGATGAAAAAGCTCGGCATGAATGCGCTGCTTGGCGTCGGGCAGGGCTCCGAGCACGAGAGCCGCTGCGTGATCATGCGCTGGAACGGCGGCAAGAAGGGCACGCCCCCGATCGCCTTCATCGGCAAGGGCGTCTGCTTCGACACTGGCGGCATCTCGATCAAGCCTGCCGGCAGCATGGAGGACATGAAAGGCGACATGGCGGGCGCGGCCTGCGTGGTCGGCCTGATGCAGACGCTGGCCGCGCGCAAGGCCAAGGCAAATGTCGTAGGCGCGATCGGCATCGTCGAGAATAGCGTTGACGGAAAGTCGCAGCGTCCGGGCGACATCGTCACCACCATGTCGGGGCAGACGATCGAGGTGATCAATACCGACGCCGAAGGCCGCCTGGTGCTGGCGGACGTGCTGCACTATGTCAACACGCGCTTCAAGCCGAAGTTCATGGTCGATCTCGCCACGCTCACCGGTGCGATCATCATTGCGCTCGGGCACGAATATGCGGGCCTGTTCTCGAACGACGACCGCCTTGCCGATCGGCTCATCAAGGCCGGTCGGCAGACCGGCGAGAAGCTCTGGCGCATGCCGGTCAGCGCCGAGTTCGACAAGCAGATCGAGTCAAAGTTTGCCGACATGAAGAATGTGGGTGGGCGGCCGGCCGGCTCGATCACGGCTGCGCTGATCCTCTCCCGCTTCGTGGACAAGACACCTTGGGCGCATCTCGACATCGCCGGTACCGGCATGGGCTCGCCGCAGAACGAGACCAACAAGAGCTGGGGCTCGGGCTTTGGGGTGCGGCTGCTCGATCGGCTGGTGGCGGATCACTACGAGAAGTAGGATGCGCCAGCGCAGCCTGCCATGCGAGATGGCCGCTACGGGGCAAGATGCCGAAGATCACCGTCTCCTATCGGCGTGACGACTCGGAGGCCATCACTGGGCGCATCTTCGATCGCCTTGTCGCGCATTACGGCAAGAGCTCAGTGTTTCGCGACATCGACAACATTCCTCCCGGGGTCGACTTTCGCAAGCATATCGACGAGGAGCTCCAGCAGACTGACATCCTGCTTGTGGTGATTGGGCGACGCTGGATGGGTTCGGCCAAGCCCGGCAATGCCCGTATCAACGATGAGGCCGATCCGGTCCGCATCGAGGTGGAATCGGCGCTCAAGCGCGATGTCGCGCTGATCCCGGTGCTGATCGGTGGGACCCGCATGCCGACCGGCGCACAGCTGCCGTCCTCGCTGCAGGAGCTCGCCTTTCGCCACGCGCTGCCGGTCGATCCGGGGCGGGACTTCGACCTGCATATCGATCGTCTCCTGCGCGCGATCGACCGCACGCTCGGACGCGAGCCGAAAGACCCCCCAGCGCCCGATGCCGCCCCGATCGTGGCACGTTCGGCTTCTGCCGATGTGGCGGCGTCGACCGGCAGCGAGAAGGCCAGGCCCGAATGGGGCGGCTATGCCAGGTCCGCGGTCGCGCACATGATCGGGAGCTATCTCGTGTTGCGCCCGGCATTCAAGACGCCGGGCAACGTCGTCACCTATGCGACCGATCTGTTCTGGGACGACGCCCAGGGCGGGCTGATGTTCCAGGAGCGCGATCGGCTCGACGCGCGGCACAGCCACCGCGGCCATGTGCGGCTGCCGAACATGTCGATGTACATGTATCTGGTCTCGGGCGAGAGCGGCTGGCTGCGCTCGGTGACGCTCTCCGTGCTCGACGTGTCGGACGAGTTCCATGGCATCCTGTCGACGCTGCATAACATCGCCGGCATGATGTTCGTGCCGGTCGCCGCTCCAGTCGTCTATCTGCGGCGGGAGAGCTTCGATGGCGATCGGTTCGGCGAGATCACCCCGTCCGATCCGGTCCACGAGATCTATCTCAAGGTGCTCAAGGAATCGATCACCAACACCTATGTGAAGATCGTCCTGCCGGGTGGGCCGTGACCGAGATCCTGTTCTATCAGCTGCATCGTCAACCGATCGAGCGCGTGCTGCCGACCTTGCTTGAGAAGTCGCTCGAGCGCGGCTGGCGCGTGGTGGTGCAGGCGTCCTCGGAGGAACGGGTTGAGGCGCTCGACGGCCATTTGTGGACGTACAATGACGAGAGCTTTCTGCCGCACGGCACCTGGCGCGATCCGGAAGCCAGGAACCAGCCGATCCTGATCACCATCCATGGCGACAATCCCAACGGCGCGGCGGTGCGCTTTCTTGTCGATGGCGCGCCGGTGCCCGAGGATGCCGCAAGCTATGCGCGTATCGTGCTCCTGTTCGACGGCGAGGACCCCGACGCGCTCGACGCCGCGCGCGTGCGCTGGAGCGAAGCCAAGAACGGCGGCTTCGAGGTCACCTATTGGCAGCCGGATGAGAACGGCCGCTGGCAGCGCAAGGCGTAAGCGCTCCATTTAAACGTGTGGGCTGGGAACCCTTGCCGGCTTGATCGCGCACGCCCTGCTACGGCAAAATCTGGACACGAATCCGGTCAAGACTTCTGGTGCCCCGTTTCTCCGAATCGGCGGCGCTGGTGCGTTGCGGTGAGGTTCAGTGATGCAGGGGTTCGACCGAAGGTGGATGTCGGTGGCGCTCGCGGCCGCCCTGCCGATGTTGGCCGCCTGCGCGAGCGACAGCGTCAACCTCATCCCGAAGCCCGATCTGCGCCCGGACTGGCTGAGCTATTCCGGCCACAAGGAAGAGTTCACGCTGCGGCAGGCCGGGCCCGCCGATCTCGTCGGTCCCGATGGCCAATGCGCGGCAGGCCGCCCCGAGCAGCCCGCGGAAGCCGACACACCAGCGGCCGTTGGCATCTCGTTGCAGATGACGGAATGCGATGTGGTGGGTCGCATCGGCACGCCGGATCGCGTCGAGTTCGGCTCGACCGAGCGCGGCGAGCGCTCGGCCATCATGACCTACACGCGCGGCGCGCGCCCGGGCATCTATCGCTTTAGCGGCGGACGGCTGACCTCGATCGAGCGCAGCGGCGAGCCCGCGCCGGACCGGCCGAAGAAAGCCGCGCCGCAGCAGAAGAAGCGGGCGTAACCTACCTGTATCAGGGGCAAGAAATGATCTGTCATGCCCGCGAAAGCGCATTGGCGCTAACATAAGAGTCACCTTCGTAGCCCGCATGGAGCCAAAACGCCCTTGGCGTTTGGCGCAATGCGGGGCGAGCTTGCGATCTGGTAGCGCCGAATCCCGGATTGCG
>Ga0081455_10008155_pt1 | contig 10924 bp, 7 predicted proteins | sample TabmetS3T2R1_FD_70207 | JGI IMG/M metagenome (GOLD analysis project Ga0081455, IMG submission 70207) | Tabebuia heterophylla rhizosphere microbial communities from the University of Puerto Rico - S3T2R1 | ecosystem: Host-associated > Plants > Roots > Rhizosphere ... | reverse complement strand
TCTCATACTCTTTCAATTCCGGTGTTGTGAAGCGTTCGGAATTGACCAGCGTCTGTTTGCGTTCGTAATCAGTCGGGACGCGGTCTTTGTTGGCATTGCTGATTTCGATGAAATACCCGAAGACGTTATTGAATTTGACTTTGAGCGAAGCAATTCCCGTACGCCCGCGCTCGCGTGCCTCGATGGCGGCGATATAACTCTTACCGCTGCGCGCGAGATTGCGCAGTTCATCCAATTCGGGATTGTATCCGTCACGGATCATTCCCGGCTGGTCGGTTGCGGCGGGAGGATCGTCTGCGATCGCTCCGGCGATGAGCGATCGCAGATCTTCCAACTCATCCAGATTTTCCGCGAGCACCTCGAGCAGGGATGCACGGCATTCGGCCAGTGCCTGGCGCAGGCCGGGAATAATCTCGATCGACAATTTCAGGGCGATCAGATCGCGGGCATTTGCCCGGCCCAGTGTAATCTTCCCCGAAAGCCGCTCGAGGTCGCCCATGGGTTCCAACATTCGCCGCATCCGGTCGCGTTTGAGAGCCGAGGACTTCATCTCTTCGACGGCATCCAGACGCGTTTCGATCTCTCCCATTTTGACCGACGGCCTGAGCAACCATTGGCGTAAAAGCCTGGCGCCCATCCCGGTCATGGTCTCATCCAGAACTCCGATGAGAGAGTGCGTATAGACTCCGTCGTTGGCATGAATCAATTCCAGGTTATTAACAGTCGTCGCATCCAGGATGAGCGCATCGCTCGGTTCGAAATACGTGATTTCACTGAGATGAACTGCCCGAGCTTTCTGCGTCTCATTGATGTAATGGACTGCCGCCCCGGCAGCCGAGACGGCAAAGACGCGATCAGCCAACCCGAAACCATCCAGAGACGCCACTCCCAGGTGGGAACGGAGCAGCGATTCGGCATGATCATAACCGAACAACCAATCATCCAGAGGAGTGCAGGCGAGATTTTCGGATAAGCCCTCGATTCCCTGGCTGGATTTTAAAAGGGAAGATAGCGAATGCGGATGAACAATCTCTCGCGGAGAAAATACCTCGAGCTGTTCCTGAATACGTTGCCAGGCATCCTCGCCGGGAAATTGAGTGGCCAGGAACTCGCCGGTCGAGAGATCGACGAGAGATAACCCCATGCCTTCGCCTGCTCCACAGACAGTCGCGAGGTAATTATTCTGTTTGGCTTCGAGCAATTGCGTTTCAAGGGCTGTGCCGGGCGTGACGACTCTGACGACTTCCCGCTTGAAGAGTTTGGTTGAGGACTGAGGGTCCGCGGTCTGTTCGCAGATGGCCACGCGGTAACCCTTTCGCACAAGTCTGGAGATGTAGCCCGCGGCGGCGTGATAGGGGACGCCGCACATGGGCACGGGATTACCGCGCTCTTTGTGTCGAGCGGTCAGAGTGATCTCCATTTCACGCGAGCCAAGCAGTGCATCCTCGAAAAAGAGTTCATAAAAATCGCCGAGTCTGAAAAAGAGTAGTGTCCCGGGATACTGTTTCTTGATATCGTGGTATTGACGCAGCATCGGCGTCAGCTGCATGGGCCTTTCGGCGGATGACATAATGAATTGGCTGCCTTTCAAGGAAAAGCAATAACCTGTCGGCTACTGCCTGTGATAAATTCGGGTGGCCGCATGTTTGGTCGAAGATGCCGGCCAATATATAATCCATAAACGAATATTGTCAAATGCCAAACACTAAAGAGACTAACAGAACTGAACCAATCATTCTCGCCGTGGATACTTCCGCCCCGCACGCGAGTTTCGCGATCGCAGTAGGTCAGGATATTATAGCTTCAATCTCGACCAGCGCTGCAGTCCAGCATTCACGGACATTCTTCTCGCACATCTCCACTTTATTGAAACTCGCCGAGTTGGAAATCACGGAGATCGACCTTTTCGCATCGGCAACTGGTCCAGGAAGCTTTACCGGTCTGCGTGTCGGACTCGCAGCCATCAAAGGACTGGCATATGCTTCCGGCAAGCCGCCGATGGGAATAAATTCCATTGACGCAATAGCTTTATCAGCGGGAATCAATGGCGCTTTAATCGTCGTAATTGACGCGGGGAGGAATGAGGTCTACTGCGGTTTAAGAGAAGTGAGTATGGATGGCATGATCCTGGCTTTAGCCGAGGATAGAGTCGGGTCTCCAGGGGTGCAAATTCCCCCGCTGATTAAAATATTGAAGGGCAGCAAGGCAATATTTATCGGGGAAGGTGCGCTCAGGTATCAACAACAGCTTGAAGATGCGGCGATGAATTTCGGCGTTAACCTGATCACCGTTAGTACGGTTGATTCCAGTCTCTCGGCCTGGCAGATAAAACGAGATAATCAGGAGACGGCGGTGGCGATTGCACGGCATTCCGCGCGGCTCTTTAAGAAGGCGATCATCACCGATATCAATCCATATTACATTCGGCGGTCCGATGCCGAGGTAAACAGGTCCGGAAAGTGATGACCAACAAAGGTCTCAGCCAGTTATTTCTCAAAATAGATCGAATGCACGAGAAAGACCTGCTCACGGTTGTGGACATTGAACTACAGTGCGGACTCAATTCCCGGGGGATTGAAGGATATCGAATTGCCCTCTCTGATCCCAAGGACATCCTGCTTGTCGCCCGACTTGAAAATGATCAGGTAGTCGGCCTTTTTTCAGCCACCCTGGTATTGGATGAGCTCCAGATAGACAATCTCGCGGTAGTTCCGCAGTGGCGCGGGAGGAAAGTTGCATCCCGTCTGATTATGAGAGCATTTGAGCTTGCGGCCCAACGAGGCGCACTTAATGCATTTCTTGAAGTTCGTGCTGCAAACCGAACAGCAATAATCTTTTACAGGAACAAGGGATTTTCGATCCTGGGAACACGCATGGGATATTATCAAAACCCGCCTGATGACGCATTGATGATGACCTGTCAAGTGGGAGAGAGGCCCGAAGAAGTTCTGATGAAAAAAAAAGATAAATGACTTGTAATACAGGAAAGTGGCGGTAAGTTTTGTATCTTGTGGAGTAATGGAATGGGAGATGAAAAATTAGCGATCGACTACCCGAAAATGTTTATTGAAAGGGCCGATTATTTCGCATAATATGCGATCTAGGAAGACACATTATCGTATCAACAATCATGAGACAATTTCAGCTAAGGAGGATAAAGCCAATGAGCATTCTAGCTAGCGAGGCAGCTTTAAGGGATTATCTTCTAACCCATGATGAGCAGTACCGCGAGTTAGCTAATGAACACCGACGGTATGAAACAAGATTGAGTGAATTAGCCTCACTTCATTACCCCAACGATGAAGAACAACTCGAACAGACGATACTAAAGAAGAAAAAGTTGCTCCTGAAAGATAAAATGGAGGCTATCGCCATAAAATATAAGTCAAGCAGTGTGAAGAGCATCATGTCTCACTGATCTTGAGATTTGATAAAAAAGTGGAGAAGAAGAGCGGGAAAGCATTAAGGTTTTCCCGCTCTTTTTTCATGGACTCGAAGAAAAAGGTCGAGGTGAAACATATCAACCGAGTCCGATAATTGGCAGAGTGCGGGAAATTGGCAGAGTGCGGGAAATTGAGCGTGCTCGTTTTGAGCTGAAAGACATGGGTTCGAGACGGGCGCGCTCCAAGTATTTACGTATGTTAGAATGCTAACTGAAAGAGGGTATAGAAAAGTGCTTCGAGACGCATACTCATTCATTATTCCACTGGCGCTGATCGGCAGCGCTTGTCTTTTACTTGGCTGGCAATACAACTGGGGATTCTATCCAGCTGCGATTCTATTCTATCTCCTGAGTCTCTTTGTCGCCTTCTTTTTTCGCGACCCGGAGCGCCCGATCCCGACAGATGATCGGCTGATTGTTTCCCCGGCGGATGGGCTGATTGTTGCTATCAAAACCGTAGATTCGCCGGAAGGCGAGCGAGGAACGCTGGTCTCCATTTTTCTCTCGATCTTTGACGTTCATGTCAACCGCTCGCCGATCGCCGGTAAAATCGTGAGTACGGATTACCGTCCGGGGAAATTCCTGGTTGCAGCAAAAGAGAAAGCATCGGTAGAAAATGAAATGAACGTCGTCACCGTTGAAAATCAATACGCCAGGGTAGTGTTTAAACAGATCGCCGGGTTGATCGCCCGCCGGATTGTCTTCTGGAAAAAGACTGACGACCCGGTCCAGCTCGGTGAAAGAGTAGGGTTGATCAAGTTTGGCTCGCGCGTCGATCTATTCCTGCCGGAGAACGTGAACCTTACGGTTAAGCGTGGAGAACACGTCAAAGGCGGTATTTCGGTTATTGGGAGAGTGAATTCATGAGCGATGATGGGAAAGAGAAAAATCCACCGCGACGCGGTATCAGGCGAGGGATTTTCATCATCCCGAGCGCCTTCACGATCGGCAATATACTCTGCGGCTTTTATGCGGTCATCAATTCAATGAAGGGGTATCAGCTGCTCGATCAACCCGCCCTCGCCGCGCACCAGTTCAATAATGCGGCGAGTGCCATCGGCTATGCGGTTCTGCTCGACAGTCTGGACGGAAGAATAGCGCGAATGACCAGGACAACGAGTGAGTTCGGGGTCGAATTGGATAGCATTGCCGACGTCCTTTCCTTCGGTATTGCGCCGGCCATTCTCGCCTACTCCTGGGGGTACGGATCGACTCCGGGAATGGAGCGAATAGCCTGGGGCGTTTCATTCTTTTTTCTGATTTGCGGCGCGCTGAGACTCGCGCGATTCAACGTCATGGCCAGAGCGCCAAGGTTTGCTCAGAGTGGAAAGACGCCGAAATTGGATAAAAGGTATTTTGTCGGTCTGCCAATTCCCGCGGCCGCCGGTATGCTCGCCGCCGTTATTCATTTCACTCCCAGACCGATCATTTCCTATTATGGAAACGATATCGAAGTCTACAGCTATTTCCTGATGCTCGGGATGGTCACACTCGCTATTTTAATGGTTAGCACATTCCGCTATATGAGTTTCAAGGATGTCGGGCTGAAGCGTAATAAGCCCTTCATCATTCTTCCCTTGTTGTCACTGATGGTCGCGGGAATTTTGTTTTATTCACATTGGGTTCTTCTTATTCTTGCGGCAGTCTATTGTTCGCATGGCCCACTGCTCAAAGCCTGGGGGTTAATCAACCGCTTCCGGCGCCCGGTGGCCAAAGTCGACGAAGCAGCGCACTCGCAACAATAGGAATTGGAGTTGGTTGCACATCCCCTTTGAGACTTCCTGCTCTCTCACGTATACTCCGCTTTCTTATCAATTTTCAGTTTTTAGTTTTCAGTTTTCAGCTGCAATTCATATGTCCTGTTTCTGGCTGAAAACTGAAAACTGAAAACTGAAAACTTATAGCTATATCTTCTAAAGAGGAGCAAGTCCTTGTCGGCCACATTCGAGAACGTCGTCATCCTCGATTTCGGGTCACAATACACACAATTGATTGCGCGCCGAATCCGTGAACTGGGTGTTTATTGCGAAATCCATCCCTTTAATACTCCGCCATCAGCCCTCCGGAATTTAAAGCCTCGGGGAATTATTCTTTCCGGCGGGCCGAACTCTGTATACGAGGAAGGCGCGCCGCATTGTTCCCGGGAGATTCTCGAACTCGGACTCCCCGTACTCGGAATCTGCTATGGATTTCAGCTGCTCAGTTATTTTCTCGGTGGTCGTGTCGAACCCTCGAACCGGCGAGAGTACGGTGCGGCAACGGTAAGAAAAACGGGTGAAAGCCGTCTGCTCTCCGGATTGCCGGATGAATTCCCGGTATGGATGAGCCATGGTGATCATGTGACCGTTGCTCCCCCAGGCTGTAGCACGGCGGCCGCCACCGAAACTGCACTTGGAGCAGTTGAAAACCCCGAACGTCGTCTCTATGCCCTGCAATTTCATCCGGAGGTTGCGCACACACCCGATGGTAAAAAAATCCTCGACAACTTCGTGCGTCATATCTGCCAGTGTTCAGGAGATTGGTCTGCCACTTCATTCATTGAAGCGACGGTTGCGCGGATTAGGGATCAAATCGGAGCAGGGCGGGCTGTCTGCGGGCTCTCCGGAGGTGTCGATTCGGCGGTCGCGGCTGCGCTCGTCGCCCGGGCAATTGGCAGTCGGCTGACCTGCCTTTTCGTAGATAACGGATTATTGCGAAAAGATGAATTTACAAATGTGCTGGAATCATTCAATAGCTACGGGAAGCTCGAAGTAAAGGGGATCGCTGCCGGCGAGCGGTTTCTCTCGGCGCTTGAGGGGGTGGAGGATCCGGAACGTAAGCGTAAAATTATCGGACGCGAATTTATCGAAGTTTTTCAGGAAGAGGCTGCCAGGCTGGGGAAAATCGATTTTCTCGTGCAAGGGACGCTCTATCCTGATGTTATTGAATCTCAATCGGTTAAGGGACCATCGGCGGTAATTAAAAGCCACCATAATGTCGGTGGATTGCCCGAATTCATGCATTTGAGCCTGGTTGAGCCTCTGCGGGAACTCTTTAAGGATGAGGTCCGCAATGTTGGGAGGGAACTGGGACTGCCGAATCAACTGATAGATCGGCAGCCATTTCCTGGTCCCGGGCTGGCGGTCAGAATTCTGGGACCCGTTGATGCCGATAAAGTGAGATTACTTCAGGAATCGGATCATATCGTTCATGAGGAGATTCTTCGCGCCAGCCTCTACCATGATTTATGGCAAGCCTTTGCGGTTCTTCTTCCGATTAAAACCGTCGGAGTCATGGGGGACCAGCGGACTTATGAACAGGTGATCGCTGTGCGCGCCGTCGAAAGCCTCGATGGCATGACTGCCAACTGGGCAAGATTGCCTTACCAAGTACTGGAGAATATCAGCCGCAGAATCGTCAGCGAGGTTAAGGGAATTAATCGCGTGGTTTATGACATTAGCTCAAAACCTCCAAGCACCATCGAATGGGAATGACTTCCGCCGTACCTGAGATATTGGTTTAAGGTAATACATTTACCATCTATCATTCGATATTTGTCAGGTGTCATTGCAGACATGGCGCGGTCTTATTCAATGTCTAAAATGAGCTGATAAACGTTAAACAGTCTTCTTAAGCTATTTAAGTATCAGCTTAAGCTTTTTCGAGGGATTAATGGTTTGCTTTAAGCGATTTGATATAAGTGCTTAAAGATAGAATGAGGGATCGATAAATATCTGTTTATGAGTAAGAATAAAGAGTTTGTCCATCTGCATCTGCATACTGATTATAGTCTGTTGGATGGTGCGATTAAGATCGGGCCGCTGGCAAAGAGGGCAGCAGAATTAAAGATGCCGGCAGTCGCGATAACGGATCACGGAAATCTATTCGGTGCGCTGTCCTTTTATCACAAGATGAAGGCTGAGGGGGTCAAGCCGATTATCGGGATTGAAGCCTATATTGCGCGGCAGAGTCGGCATGACCGGGGATCGATGGACCTCCAGCCCGGGGAGAGGGCGACCAATCATCTGGTATTATTGGCGAAGGACCTGGCCGGGTATCACAATCTGGTCAAACTATCATCTTTTGCCTACATCGAGGGGTTTTGGCGAAAACCTCGTATTGACAGGGAATTATTAGCGAAACACAGCGAGGGAATTATCGGACTCTCGGCCTGCATCAGCGGTGTTCCTCAATCACTTCTCTTGCGGGATAAATTTGACGAGGCTGCGCGGTCAGCCCTCGAGTTCGAAGAGATTCTGGGTAAGGGGAACTATTACCTGGAGATCCAGGAACACGGTCTGGATGCTCAAAACCGCATCCGTAAACCGATGGTCGAACTGTCAAAAAAGACCGGTATCCCGATGGTCGGTACTAATGATTCGCATTATTTGATGGAGAGTGACGTCAAAGCGCATGACACGCTCCTCTGCATTGGTACGGGAAAGACGATAAACGACCCGAAACGACTGACATATGGATCGCCTAAATACTATTTCCGCAGCGCGGAAGAGATGTGGGAAACTTTTGGCGAGGAGCCTGAGCTCATCTGGCATACGCTAGAAATCTCCGAAAAGTGCGACCTCCAATTCCCTAAAACCATCGATCAATTGCCTGTCTACCACGTTCCGGAAGGCTATACCATTGACAGCTATTTTGAAAAAGTAACCCGGGACGGTTTCGACCAGCGGATGCGCGAAGTCTGGCAGAATGCGCTGGCCACGAATTCTTTGCGCCACCCGATGGCCAAGTATGAGGATCGACTGACACACGAGATTCAGACGATTAAACGGATGGGATATTCCGGCTATTTTCTAATTGTCTGGGATTTTATTCGATATGCGAAAAACAAGGGAATACCGGTAGGGCCGGGTCGCGGGTCGGCTGCCGGCAGTCTGGTTGCATACTCGCTCAAGATTACCGATGTCGATCCACTACAGTATGATCTCCTCTTTGAGCGCTTCCTGAATCCGGAGCGCGTCACGATGCCGGATATCGATGTTGACTTCTGCGTTCGTGGTCGCTCGGATGTTATCAATTATGTCAGCGATCTCTATGGGCGCCAGAACGTTTCTCAAATCATTACCTTTGGAACGATGGCCTCCCGCGCGGTTATTAAAGACGTCGGCCGAGCGCTTGAAATGCCTTATGCCGAGGTCGAAAAAGTCGCCAAAATGATCCCACCACCGGTGCGCGGTCGTAATGTCTCGATCGAGGACGCCATAAAACAGAATCCGGAGTTAAAGCAAAGTATAGAAAATAATACGCAAATATCTGAATTAATTGAAATTGCGCGTAAGCTTGAGGGCTGTGCCAGGCACTCCTCCGTGCATGCTGCTGGAGTGGTGATTTCACCCCGGCCGATCTATGATCTCGTCCCTGTATGTCAGACACAGAATGATGAATTGACAACCCAGTTCGTCATGTCGGACCTGGAAAAGACCGGAATGCTCAAAATGGATTTTCTGGGATTAACGACGCTGACGATCATCGAGGATTGTCTGAAATCGGTAGCACGTGAGACGGGGGGGCGACCCGACCTGGCTATGATTCCCCTGGATGACAGAAAGGCTCTTAAACTATTCGCTGATGGTTTGCTGGATGCGATTTTCCAATTTGAGAGCGCCGGGATGGTTGAGATTTGCCGCAAGCTTAAACCGGAGAGCCTGGAAGACCTTTCCGCCCTGAACGCCTTGTACCGCCCTGGTCCGCTCGATGGTGGAATGGTCGAAGATTACATAGAGCGGCGTCACGGGAGGAAAAAGGTTCAGTACATCGTTCCTCAGATGAAGGAGGTGCTGGAGAACACATACGGGATTCTGGTCTATCAGGAGCAGATCATGCAGCTGGCCCAGATTCTGGCTGGCTATTCTTTGGGTGAAGCCGATCTGATGCGACGGGCGATGGGCAAGAAAAAGAAGGAGGAGATGGCGACGCATGAGGCGAAATTCATCCGTGGCGCTGTGGAGAGGGGAATTCCGGAGGATAAGGCCACCCGCATCTTCACACTTATGTCTCAGTTTGCCGATTACGGATTTAACCGATCGCACTCCTTCGCATACGCATACCTTGCCTATCAGACCGCCTATTTGAAAGCTTATTATCCGACACACTTCTATTCGGCAGTTCTCTCGAATGAGATTGCGAATACCGAAAAAGTCGCGAGGTATGTGAGTGAGATGAAGACCTTCGGCGTTCAATTGCTTCCGCCAGAGGTCAATACCAGCCATGAAGGATTCACACCGGTCGGGAATTGCATCAGATTCGGTCTGGCGGCGATTAAGGGATTAGGCGCCTCAGCGGTTCAGATGATAGTCGGGGCCAGAGCGGAAGGCGGGCCATTCCGCTCGATCTTTGATTTTGCCGAGCGCGTCGACCAGCGGGCCGTCAACAAAAGGGTGCTGGAATCACTGACTAAGTCAGGCGCTTTCGACTCGATCAATCCGAATCGGGCCGCTCTTTTTGCGATCCTCGATCGAGCGATCGATTTCGGCGCCAAGGCGCAGCGGGATCGACTGTCCGGACAAACCGACCTCTTCGCTTCGCCGGGCTCAGTCCAGGATGAACCGGCAATTCCGAACGTCCCGGCGTGGAATAGTAAAGAGTTGCTGAAGAACGAAAAGGAGGCTCTCGGATTCTACGTGAGCGGGCATCCGCTGGAAGAATACACCGATTCTATCCGGGCGATGACGCAGATCGATAGTGGAAATATCACCGAGGCGGGACATGGGACACAGCTGGCGATGGCAGGAATGATCATCGATCTCTCGCTCAAGACGACGAAGAAGGGCGACCGGTTCGCGCTCTTCCGGTTGGAGGATCAATATGGATCGGTCAAGATTGTCTGCTGGCCCGATACATTCAACCGCTACCGGGGATTGATTCAGGCTGATCAGGCGATTCTCGCGCGTGGCCGGCTGGAGCTTTCGGATGAGGGCGAGCCGACGATTATCGCCCAGGAGTGCCTGCAGCTGGAGAGGGCTCGTGCACAGACCATTAAATCAGTGATCATTAAGTTAAGCGAACTGTCAATCAATCTCCGGAATATGGAGGCGCTCATTCAGGTTGCAGGTGATCATCCGGGGAATGTCCCGTTATATTTTGAATTGCAGACCACGGACAATCTGATCATCAGAGTCAGGCCGAAACAATTGATGCGGGTTGAAGCATCCGAGACCATGGCAGAGGAGCTGGAACGAATCTCCGAGAGCTGGAAGGTCGAAATGCTTATCAACGATTGACCGATAGGATCGCTATCGAATGGCAGGGGACCATATGGATTTGATCAAAGAAAAAAATGATAAAGATGATAAAAAGGATGAGGATAAGGATGGCGTGAAGCCCGACAGCCCGATGCATCGTGTGCAACTGGCACGGCATGATCGGCGCCCCTATGCGCTGGACTTTATCGAACGGATATTCACCGATTTTTGTGAGATTCACGGCGATCGGAAGTTCAAAGATGATCCGGCAATGATTGGTGGGTTTGGCCTGCTTCGGGGGAGA
>Ga0081455_10008154_pt1 | contig 10925 bp, 9 predicted proteins | sample TabmetS3T2R1_FD_70207 | JGI IMG/M metagenome (GOLD analysis project Ga0081455, IMG submission 70207) | Tabebuia heterophylla rhizosphere microbial communities from the University of Puerto Rico - S3T2R1 | ecosystem: Host-associated > Plants > Roots > Rhizosphere ... | reverse complement strand
ACACAGGTTATGATGTGATGATAATATCTGATGCTACAGCTTCCGGAAACAAGAGACATTACGAAACAACTCTAGAAAGAGTTAAAGATTACTATGGATTGGTATATGATACTGAGACATTTAAAAAATTTGTAAAGAAACTAGATAAGATGCGAAAAGGTGAAGCTAAGGCCTTTTTTGAGACAGAAGAAGAAGCGGAAGCCTGGCTGGAGGAATTTAATTTACTAGACCCTAGGAAATTTCCTTCTCAACAAGTTAACCTTTAGAATACATTAGTAGTGGTAGCCGTCGAAATACAAAATTGAATGGTCTGTCTTCACTTCGAGTTGGTTTATTTGTTCGCTACCAAGTTAAGATAGCTAAATTTCTCTAATATATGCAGACATTAAAGGTCTGGCAGTAACCTCTATGGTTCATCATGATTTTATCCTTATATCATTTATCAATTAGAAATGGAGGACTTATGTTCTAAAGATATGGACGGTAATGTGACCCCTACCTCCCGATACATTAACATATCCTTTAGTCTAGCTTTACCACCAAAATATCCACTACTTACCTACTTTTATGAACTGTTATCGCTGAGCACTGTACTGTCCTAGTAGCTCATAGCCATAAGGATGATCAATACAATATATACGCTGTACGAAGTCGCTATTCCTATTTCTGATTTCTCTTCGTGTTCAAAACTTCTGCTGTCAAGCGGTTTGCTTTGGAAGTTCATAATTGCATCATGATAGTCTGAAAGAATCAAGTATGTCATGATGTGACGTCTGCCGTCTGTCTAGCTTCCAATCATCTACGACAACTGCGATTCGAAGGGCATAATCAGTTGCTGCAGCGAAGGACTTATTTTGATGAATCTCGTTGACATAAGTGTAAAAGTCCATTCTAGCATCTGTTTGTCTATTCTGGAAGTTGACAGGGATTACCTGCCAACTCTCTTATTACCTCTGGATTAGCACCGTCTACATAGATCTTTGTGATGTGATGCATTTGCTTTAATTGCATGATGTGATTGATGATCTCGTTCATCCTTGGCTTCTCGAAACTTTCAGCATAGAATGCTTCCACCTTGTTGTTTCTGTGTTGGGTAATGACAATGGCAAACTTTGTGTCTCCCCATGCCATATCTAATCCCATGCTTCTTCCAATCATTTCACTTGTAGAGAAGTTTATCATTTCTTTTCCTTCTCTCATTGCATATCGCAACCCTCTATGTCTAGGGTGTGAAATACGTTGCCAACCTTGGCCAAATATTTGAGATTGTAGGAGATGCCTTAGCCATTTCAATCTTTTTTTGTGTATATTCCGCTGAGTCCGTAAGTGTAGTCTAAGAATAGACGTTTGTATAGGCAGGTACCCTCTGGTTCTCTTTCTATCTTTTCAGAGACCATCTGGGGCATTAGGAGTTGAGACCATTGCTATCCAACGATTAGACTTCGATGCATCTTTCTGATACATCGCGAGCATCCTGTAGTTGTCCTGGTGGGAAGAAGTCAGCCTCATCCAGCAGGATAAAGAATACATCGGGTAATTCATGCATCGCATCTAAATGGTGTGCCGGGTAGGCTTCTATGTGAACTCCATTCAGCACAACAACTGTTTCCTTGCTATCAAAGGAAATTTGGCTATCGGTAATAGCCTCTTCATTCTGTCAATGAGTGTGATTGCCAAGTCTATTCTTGGGCCGGTTACAATACACACCTGTGTGCAATTCAGATCATGATTTCATCATGGGATAGATTATTATTAATCACCAATTCATAGTACCTGTATTATTATTCAGCTTCAATCATACTCATGGCCCTTACCGCAGGCCTACGCATTAACAATACAAGTATAGTACATGCAATTGAAAGGGCCAGTCCTACTATGAAGACAATATTGAAGGCAGTAGGGCTTGGGTACAGACCGGTAGTACCATCCACCTCAATTGATACCAAGATAGAAGACAAGATTACTGTTGCTATTACAGGACCTATCGCCCCCCCAATAATTCTCATATCGCTAGTAGATGCAGAGGATATCCCCGTAAGTTCTCTTGGGGTTAACCAACCAACAATGATGTTGATCAAGGTGATAGGTATGAGTGCGGCACCTATTCCAAACAGGAAGAGTGAACCAGTGACAGCTGACTGCGTTGAATGGAAGATTGTAATAAGCAAAAATGATACCGAGATGATCACCATACTCGGTACAAGTAATTTAGTGTTGAGATTGCGTCTCTTGGCCAACATTACTCCGAATATTGGACCAAATGTCAGTATTGCTATTGAGAGAGGCAGTTGTAACAAACCTACCTGATCTGGGTCCAATCCTAGACCAGATCCGGGTGGAGCAGCACCTAACTGAGGTATCGCTGTTACGATGATATACTGTACAACACCAAACATTAGCATAGCTATGTTTCCTGCAAATATGGCTGGCTGAAGCAGCAATTTCAAGGGTACTAGTGGAGATTTCGCCCTCTTCTCGACGCGAATGAAAATTACAAGTGAACCGGCTCCAATTACAATCGGAATGGCAAATCCTAGGGGATTCTCTAAAAGCGAACCGCTGTTGGTTATCGCTATAAGAAAAGATACAAGCGAGATAGACATCGTGATTATCCCTTTGATATCGAGGCCAATCTTGTCCTTGATCTTCCTATCCACGCTAGTCTTAGGAACTCCTTCCCCTGCACCCCCTCCAGCACCTGGTTCTCTATTTGTGGGGGCATTGTAAGCAGGAGAAGGATGAGTTTCCTTTTGTGGGACATGTTTGGTTATCTTTGAAGTTTCATCAACAGGAAGACCTCGCCAGCATGCAAATAGCAGAATAGCCGCAATAGGAGCACACATGAAGAATATCGATCGCCAGCCAATAGTATCTACTATAATCGGGCCCAGCACCACACCAATGGCCATACCTCCTGAGTAAGCAGAAGTAACGATACTCTGACCTATTGAAAACTTTCCTTTTGGAAATTGATCTCTAATTATTTTTAGAGCTATAGGAGTGTTAGCAATGGCTATGCCCTGAATCGCTCGTATAATTAGTAACGTGTAAATATCTTGTGAGAATCCTGCAAAAATAGTTCCGACAGTGTAAAGTAGCATCATTATCACCAACATTTTTTTTGCTCCAAATATATCACTGAACCTTCCGATGATTATGGTCATTACCGCTCCTGTGATCATGTAGACAGACATTACCCAGGCAGCGAGAGATTGATCCACATCAAATTCGTCAGCTATAATAGGAATTGCAGGGGATAGAGAAGTATGCAAGAAGAGGATCAACACCGTGGTCCCCGTTAATATTATGGCTGACTTCCAAGCCCGAAAGGAGATTTCTTCAGTTTTAGTGCTAGTACTGCTATCGTGTGACGTTGATATATCGCCGAAAAAGGACTAATATTATATTAACTTTTTGGCAGAGATAGATAAGATTGCCAGCGAATGCGGCAATTACGAAGACGAACATATTAACCAGCCCCATTATAGAAATGGAGTGTATAATTTGCTTACTAGACAAAACCCTGAAGTAGAAATTAGTGGACTAATATTCTATTAAAGTAATTGACGAATGCATATGGTTCAGCTAATTGCTTGCTTAAGAACGCTGAACAAATTCATGTCTGCTTTTTACTATCATCAGGACATACGAGGCTATAACAGGAATAAGAAGTAAAAATGCAACAGTTAGAACTGGATCATCTTCGCCTTCGTCTGACCGCACTCCTTTTAATACCAGCCTATCTCAATTATGGATCAAATCTGGCATAGCTACATAACCTCACTTAATTAAATAAAATGATCTCAAACGTATGGGTATAAAGGAATGGTTGGTTGTTGATACCCTCCAACCTTAGTATTGTTTTATGTGATGATAAACGTTCACTTTTGGTATAGGGGCATTTGGTTCATTCCTAGATGGTGAACCTCGATGTCATGTGTACTAGAAAGGCAGTCGGTCTCTGATTAGAGGTCGTCCTACCTATATTTTTTGGACATATTCTTTAAAGAAAACTTATCTGCAACCATTGCGTAATATATGATAAGGCACCTAACGACCGTTACGCAGGTAACAAATGGTCACATCGAACGTGTTCTTAAGCACATGGATTGAGGTTATCCATAATTGGTCAAGATTAAGATCCCAAATTAAAGCCTAAAGCATGGATTATCCTCAACCCATTAGTATCTGTTTGAAAGACTGTCATTATTTCAGATTCGGCATTGAAGAAGAACTAACCTGTCAGTAGATATCAACTCATCATCACTCGCTATAACCGTATTCTTAATGCAATGCGTAAACCTGATATGTCATGGTCAATAGGATAGTCAATGTAATTGCCACTTTTGTTAGCGGGGAAGATAGCCTTGAAAAGAAAGCAACGTCAAAATATAAAAAGACGGCACATTAATGTTAGTAGAACCTTTTGTCAACGCTTAAGTAAAGGACATTGAAATCCTATCTGAAGATTGTTCTATTCTGCATCTTCTGTGTATGTGTTCCTGCATCTTTGAATAAGAATGGACCTGCGCTAGGTGTACAAGCAAGTGAAGAAAGAATAGCAGAGGCAACAAAATCGGCAGGTTTTTCAAGGCTTCGTCGTGCTGCCCAGACTCCATTTAACTTTGTATTTGAAGCAAGACCCTAACCTTGGTTAAAGGAAGAATTAGTAGATTATACTTCACTTTTTGACATTGCGCTTTAGTCCATTCGGCCCATCTTGTTTGCTGAATTTTAGTAACGAAGCTTACAAAAAATGTATGTTTAAATACATTCGCAATGAACGAATTATAGAATGCCAAAGTTTCTGGATGTGCATCCCATGAAAGGCTTTGATGAAGAAACCTTAAGAAAATGGACCTCGCCTGCTCCTGCGGATGAATTTGGTGTCAAACCTGAGAATATGTTTTCCAATAAGGAAGAGGACAGGTTCTTTGTCCATATTATTCCTGTTAAGATAACTGCAGAATATTTTGGTTCTGAACAGGTGGGTTAATAGGTTCCTAAATCTATTTAGTGTTCGCACAAAAAATATCCGATTAGATCAATAATTTCAGAAGTTTGTGAGCAATATTAGAGAAATCGTATGATTATAAAATAATACTAGTTTATCTGTACTTGCAATTACATAAGCAACTATAAATGCAAGTAAATTAACCATACTTAAGGTGAAAGTTGGAGTGTATATCATGACAATGGTGGGAAGGATGATAGTTTCCAACGGCCGTAAGCCAAAAGACCATTCCTAACAGGCATTCAGAACGGGACTCGATAAAATATAAATCAATTCAGCAGGACGCTAAAGGAACCAAGACGAATAGTATTACCAATTCCAAGAGTGTCTTTTTATTATGCAGATCATGTTATTGGTGTGCATCATCCCTATTTGGCACGCAACAAATTATTGAATATTGTCCAGTCTGCGGTACCCTCGTCACGGCACAGATTCCATGGGTTGGAACCTGATGACGATGCGGCAGGAATATGATGTCAGTACCTTATCCAGCTTGAGTCTGGCAAAGTATGTTTTAGAAGGAATTGTTGATTACCACGAAAGTGTAAAAAAGATCGCAGAAGTTTTTGACAATAATGATGAATTCATTTTTGAAGTTGTCGATTTTCTTAATGATATAGATTGAATTAAAAAAGATTCCAAGTGGAACTTGTAGAATAACAACGAAAGGTAAACTAATACAATAACTCGCTATAAACCGACAGTTATTCTAGGTTGTAGACCGGATCAAAAATTGCGTAAAAGGCAAAGAATCACCAAGAAATGGTTGTACGAGACATCGCCATAATCGTAACTGGGTGAATGATAATTTTTGTCACGTCCAGAATTTAACTGACTTGTACGCGCATTAAATCAGACTTGTGATGTTCTTATCCTTATTTACCACATTTTTGGAGTTGGCAAGAATTTAAAGTATTCAATAATCTATGCGGGTCCAATTAACGGAACTGCCATTTATACGAGTTAATATGGAGTTAGCGATTTTCTCGGCTAAATTATTGTTGGTCGATTAGGGGCAGCATAAAGTAAAAGGTAGCTCCCTTTTCTCCATAAGAATCATTATTATTTTCAGCCCAAATCATGCCGCCATGTGCTTCTACAATATTTTTGGAGATGAATAATCCTAATCCAGTACCTTCGAAAGATTTTGCAGAGAATTTAGAAAATAATCTAAGTAGTATTTCATGGGTCTATGCCGCACCCAGTATCTTTGATACTAACAATCACTTAATAGAATCTATCAATGATTATATTTACTGATAATATGATCTTAGAAATTATACTTTTTCATAATTTCTTAAAGATTTGCAAAAAAAGTTGACTTGCATATTAGTGAGGTTACTAATCACATGAATTATAATACATCAAAGAGGCTAATTTTGAGTGTATAGGCAGTTTAGAAAATTGGTTCTAGATGGTCTGAAACTTTTAATGGGTTATGGGTTTTCTATCGCGATTGCTAATCTTAAATACATCGAGAATAAAAGTGGATATCCTCTACATTTCCTAGCACTAAACCTAAACACGAAGTAAACAGCACTACCTCAAGTTCTTATAATTATGTAAGCCAGAATGACACTTACTTGTAGTATTCTGACTTAACGCCCTGTCTCATGTTTCTATTTGCCAATCAATCACCTTAAATTATTAACTATAAACGGTAAATGCCTTCTTCCATCTACCTTTCTGTAGAATGCTTGTATTGGAGTTTCTAATTCATTTCAGTTCAATGACATACGAGGTCTCTTGGTGCTGAACCATGTAACAACCTCTTCAATAGAACTAAAATGTTCTACCTTTGATTGGAATATCTCGTAAAATCTTTCTATCTTGCCGTTAGTTTGAGAATGTTGTACTCTTCCAAGTATATGATTGATCTTTCTATCGACCAGAAATTGTTGAAACTTGCTTATTCCGACTGACTTTATTTGGCCAAAATTTGCGTAGAATTGACTACCATGGTCTGTAAGTAATTCAGGTGGTTTGCCGTATCTATTGATGCTTCTTTCCAGTACAGATATCGCATTCTCAGTTGTAGCTTCATCAAATACGCCATATCCGACTATAAAGCGTGAGGCATCATCTAAATAAGCTATCAGCCATTTGTCATTCCATCGATCGTCTTCCTCAATCAGATACCAATCAGTATGCCATAAACTCATACTGTGCTTTCTTTCGTATTTGACCCACTCTCTCCTCCTTTGTTTGTTGGTATCATTTGAAGCAAGCCTGTGATCCTTCAATATCTTGTGTATTCTATTGTGAGGAATCTTAATACCATGTCTGTTGTCAAATATGGTTTCTAGTACTACTTCGTATTTGCGATCCAAAATATATCTTCAAGCTTTGCATCTTCTTAATTTCCCTTCCAATCTTGCTATGCAATGCAAACATTTGTCCCCAGGATGTTGAATTATTGAGGAACTATATGGTCACCTTATGTTTAAGAATTTAGCTATATCAACCCTATTTCATAGAAGGAATATGATGAAGTCTCATTCCTAAGATTGCCCCAATATATCATGTCTACTCTTAACTATCATCAAGACATATGAGGCAGTAACAGGAATAAGTAGTAAAAATGCAACATCCAGGACTGGATCATCTAAATTGCCAATTAACAATTTACTAACTATATACCTAACAAGAATAACAGTTATAGGTACAATAAGTGCAAAGAAAGCAATCAAGTAGAGTCTCCTAGTAAATAGAGAAAGCTTTTGTTCCTGTCCAATGTACAAACCAAAAATTACGAAAGCCAATCCCATCATGAAGACGATAATGGTCAAGTATAGCTGAATGATGCTTCCTTGCTTCCTTTGTTCTAAAAGCTCAATAATGGTATCAAGGCGATTTGCTGTATCGTCGGTAATGTTTTCTGCTGATTTCTGACCGAATGCTGTTTCTTGCTGTGCCCAAATTATGTAATTAGAGTCTAATGGATTTATCAAAAGCAGTAAAGTAGCCAAAATTACGGGAGTCGTCCAAGAGATTGATAACAAACACAAATTTGTTGGTCGGAAGACTATTAAATCTAACCGTGGTCAACTAAGATATAGTTGTGTTATCTCCTTAGCTATTGAACACGTAATAATAATAGGAAAACCCTATAGAGTGGATTTAGATTTCGTATAATAAGGAATAGACCTAATTTTGTAGTACTAACCTATTTAATAGCTGCACTCTCGATCGCAAGCATTACAATGTTGTTACCTGTTGAAAACTTTGCTCAAGCTAACACTGCAAATACTAAGACTACAGAAGCAGCTGAGAATACTACATCGGTGCAGGAGTCTGGTGCACAGTTCTCTACAAATCTCACTGGAGAATTGGCGTTTCTGCCAATCGTTACCAATGCTAGTTGAACTGGAGAGTTCACGGTGGTGGATGATGGAAATACCATGAGATATAGATGCAAATAATATCGATTAAGTTACAGACATATTTGTTGCAGCCTCTAGTGGCAGTAGATATGTTGATTTAGTCCAACTCAGAAGCGCAGTCAATGAAGGCGTAAGTGGTCCGATCAGTGGGACACTCGTTGAAAGTAACTTTACTTCTTTGGATTTCACTGGAAGATTGAATGTGAATCAGATGTCTGACCTGTTGAAGTTAATGCTTGATGGAAATGCATACATTCGAGTCCAGACTACAGATGAGCCATTAGGTAAGATTGTAGGAAAGATAATACCAAATCTTCCCTCCTAACCATGCTTTAATGAACATAGTGTATTAGTCAATTACAGATACAACACCTTCGTGTATTAGTCAATTACAGATACAACACCTTCGGTGCCGGTAAGTGTTCCGGCTACATAAACACCATTGTTAGAAGGGTTGTATTCTAGCGCTAGGGGTAGACTATTTACATCGATTGTATCAGCTACGGTGTTATTCGTACTGTTTAAGATAGTTACAGAATTTGACACGACGTTAGCCACATAGATGTTGTTATTTGCTGGGTTGAATAGTAAATCGACAGGCTCAGTACCAACCTCGACACTGCTTAATAATGTGCTGTTCAAACCATCAATCACAGATACAGTTCGAGAACCACGATTAGATACGTAAATATCGTTGTTCGAAGGGTTGTTTTCTATTGTAGTAGGTTCATTATTAACTTGAACAGTACTTAGTAGAGTATTATTACCAGTATCTACAACAGAAACTGTTCCTGAGTCACGATTGGCTACGTAGATGTTATTATTGGAGGGCTGAAGAGCTAATGAGATGGGTGAGGATCCTACCGCTATGTCTCCGATGACCTCGTTATTGGTGCCATTAATTACCGATAGTGTCTCAGAACCACTATTGGCTACGTAGATGTTGTTATTGGAAGGGTTATATTCCAAGTCAACAGGATCATAGCCAACGTCGATTTCATCAGTAACTTCATTCGTCTGGCCATCTATCACTGAAATACTGTTTGAAATTTGGTTAGCTACGTAGATGTTGTTATTGGAAGGGTTATAGAGTAGTTGTTGTGGGAAACTGCCGACTGTTACATTCTTGACTAATGTATTGTTTGTACTGTCAATCACTGAGACTGTTTCGGAATCACGATTGGCTACGTAGATGTTGTTATTGGAAGGGTTAAAAATTAGTGCTTGAGGAGACATACCGACTGTTACATTCTTGATTAATGTATTGTTTGTACTGTCAATCACTGAGACTGTTTCGGAATCACGATTGGCTACGTAGATGTTGTTATTGGAAGGGTTAAAAATTAGTGCCTGTGGAAATACACCCACCGGTATGGATGAAATCACAGAGTCTCCCAAGGTTTCTGCCACTCCTGATAACGAGGTGATAACTATGAGTACAATAATTACTCCTATGCATAGAGCTGCAAACACGATTTACTCATCTGATTGCAGGGAAGCTGCATATAAGAATTTATGGAGGAGGTAAAGAGCTGGCGAGCTCTGCAAAAAGCAAGGTGCCGCATGAGGAAAATTTAGCACACGAGAGCTGCTAACTTTATCTGGTTGTGATTTAAACATAAGGATAAAAGCTCAAGTGATCACATTGATGGTTCCATTGGAAGCAAGATTAGCCACTGACTCAAATGTTAGACCGTTATCTGCACTAATTCTAGCGACAGGCTCTTCGCTTGTAGCGTTCGTCTGCCACCAAAGTACAGCTACATTCTCATCACTTACAGCAATTTGTATATCTTGTAATGTTGCATTTGTAGTATTACTTAGGATTAGTTTGTCGTTAAATGTCGCGCCCGCATCACTAGATGATCTAAACACTACATCGTCATTACCTGTCTTGTTAGTAATCCATGCAATATAGATATCGTCACCAGATACCGCCAATGCGACTCTGCGCTCGGGCCCTTGTACCGCAATTGTGCCGAAACTTAATTGAGGCAATAGTTCAACCATCAAAAATCCTGGTATAGTCGAAGTTCCAATTGCAACTATTACTGTTATACATGTAATATGCCGCTTGTTCATTATGTAATTATAGGATTAGATGAAGGTATAAGAGTTCTGGCTGAAACGATTCAGGCTTTAATAATACCCATCTCAACATTTCTTCATAAACCATACCGAATAAAAAAATCATAGCAGAATAGAAACTCTAAACCTCAAAAGAGTCTCGTCCCGAAATATCTTCGAGTGATCGCTATTTCTGGTTTGCGAATCCAAGGATAATTACTTATGCTCTAATCTAAAGTGTGTTCACAATTTCTCACCAGCTTTCACATTGCCTAAGTCATTCTAAATTAAGCATCTTGGTCTTTTGCATAATCCATGTAGGAATTACGACCCTTATCATAAGCGGTCTCAATTCTTCTCCATTCTGAGACCAAATGTAAGTTCTCCGGAACACTCTGCCACCCAATCCAACGACTTAGAATCAAGTTCATGGCTAACAGCCGATAGGGAGGATATTGCCA
>Ga0081455_10008153_pt1 | contig 10927 bp, 10 predicted proteins | sample TabmetS3T2R1_FD_70207 | JGI IMG/M metagenome (GOLD analysis project Ga0081455, IMG submission 70207) | Tabebuia heterophylla rhizosphere microbial communities from the University of Puerto Rico - S3T2R1 | ecosystem: Host-associated > Plants > Roots > Rhizosphere ... | reverse complement strand
GGCGCCAGAGACCACTTCGTCCATTCCGTCCGAGAGTCTTGTATTTTCTTCTCGGCCTTCGGGAGCATTGTCGGTGACGAGTTGCGAGCAAGGCAACAAGTTAAATCGGTCGCCGCACGTAATGCGAGATGGAGCGGGCGATCCTCATGCATGCCGAGTCGCGCCACCAGGGCCCGCCTCCCATGATTGCCGCGCCGTATGGAGCTTTGACCCTAGTCCTTCTTGCGTGCCAGCGCCTTCGCGAATGTCGCGTGGTCGACATTGCCGCCCGAACAGATCACCGCGACCGTGCGGCCCTTGACCGGCAGCTTGCCGGTCAGTGCCGCGGCGAGTGCCACCGCGCCGCCCGGCTCGACCACCAGCTTGAATTCGCGGAAAGCGAGCTCCATGGCATCGAGCACCTCGTCGTCGGTCACCACCAGGCCCGGCCCCAGCAGCTTCTGCGCCAGCGGGAAGGTGACGTCGCCCGGGGTCGGCGCCAGCAGCGCGTCGCAGATCGATCCCGAAAGCTTGGCGTTCGTCTCCTTCTTGCCGCTCTTCAGCGAGCGCGCGAGATCGTCGAAGCCGGCCGGCTCGCCGGCATGCACGGTCGTGGTGGGGCTGATGCCTTTCACGCCCAATGCCACGCCGGTCGACAGCCCGCCACCGGAGCAGGGCGCCGCCACGGCATCGAGGGTGACGCCAAGCGCCTTGGCCTGCTCGGCAAGCTCCAGGCCTGCCGTGCCCTGGCCGGTCAGGATCCAGACATGGTCGTAGGGCGGCACGACCGTGGCGCCAGTCTTTTTGGCGATGCCGAGCCCGATCTCCTCGCGGCTGTCCTTGACCCGATCGTAGAGCACGATTTCGGCCCCCGAGGCGCGGGTGTTGGCAACCTTCAGTGCCGGCGCGTCGGCCGGCATGACGATGGTGGCCTTCACGCCCATCAGGCGGGCCGCCTCGGCGAGGCCTTGCGCATGGTTGCCCGACGACCAGCCGACAACACCCTTCTTGCGGTCGGCTTCGCTCATGCTGCTGAGGAAATTGTAGGCGCCACGGATCTTGAACGAGCCGGTGCGCTGCAGGCATTCGGCCTTGATGAACAGGCGGCCGCCCAGGCTGGCATTGACGCGCTGGTTCTCGAGCAAGGGCGTGCGCACGGCAATGCCGTCGAGGCGGTGGGCGGCCGCTTGCACATCGGCGAAAGTCGGCAGCGACGACATCAGGCAACACCCAGCAAAGCGGGGAGGGAGGAAAGGGCCTTGATCTCAGTCACGATCTTGCCGGGCAGGTTGTCCTCCGGCACGCCGCCGCGGTTGACCCACACGACGTTGAACCCGAAATGCGCCGCGCCATGCGCGTCCCAGCAGTTCGACGACAGGAAGCATACCTTGTCCGGCTTCACGCCCAACCGCTGCTCGACCAACGCGTAAGTGCGCGGATCGACCTTGAAGACCTTGGCCGCGTCGACGCTCAGCACCGCCTCGAAGCGATCGGCGAGGCCGGAGGCCTTGACCATCGGGTCGAGCATCTCGGGATTGCCGTTGGACAGGATGGCGAGCCGCTTGTCCGCGCGCTTGAGCTTGTCGAGCATGGCCGGCACTTCAGGGAAGGGATCGAGCGCCAGGTAGGCGCCCAAAAGCTTCTCGCGCACGCTCTTGTCGGAAATGCCGAAGGTCGCGAGGCAATTGTCGAGCGCCTCGCCGGTCACCTGCCAGAACGGCGCATAGGCGCCCATCGAATTGCGCAGCCAGGTGTACTGGATCTGCTTGGTGCGCCACAGCTCGGATAACGCGTCGGCCTTCGGTCCGATCGCAGCGCGATGGCGGGCGACCGCCGAGTTGAAATCGAACAGCGTGCCGTAGGCGTCGAACACGCAGATGGCGATGTCTTTCATGTGCTAGGCTCCTCGCATGTTCATCGCCATCGTTCAAATCCCCATGACCAAGCGGCCCAAGCAGGCCGCGGTCGATGCGGCCGCCAAGTCGGCGCCAACCTATACCGCGCTCGGCGCCAAGGGCCTCTTGAAGAAGTACTACCTCAACGGCGAGGCCGGCGGTGGCGGAGTCTATCTCTGGGAATCGGAAGCCGCCGCCCGCGCCTGGTATACGCCGGAGTGGGAGAAGCGCATGGAGGCGGCGTTCGGCGCCAAGCCCAAGGTCACCTACTACGACAATCACGTCATCGTCGACAACGAGGCCGGGAAAGTTCGGATTGAGGAATAACCTCCTCCCCATTCTTATGGGGAGGTGTCGTCGTCATACGACGACGGAGGGGTCATGGGTCATGAGCTTCCTGACCCCTCCGTCAGCGTAAGACGCTGACACCTCCCCAGCAGACTGGGGAGGAGAATGAAATCGGAGGATTGAAATGCAGAAGCGCAAGCTGGGACGCACCGGACTGGAAGTTTCCGTGCTGGGCTATGGTGCGGGTGCCGTCGGCGGGCTGTTCACCAAAGGCGCCGCCGCCGACCAGGAGCGCGCGGTGGCGCGCGCCATCGAGGCCGGCATCAACTATTTCGACACCGCGGCGCTCTACGGCAACGGCGAGTCGGAGAAGAACCTCGGCCGCGTGCTGAAGGCGATCAAGGCCAATGTCGTGGTCGGCACCAAGGTGCGGCTGGGCGCGGCGCATCGCGCCGATGTCGGCAAGGGCATCGTGCAGGGCATGGAGGACAGCCTGCGGCGCATGGGCCGCGATCATGTCGATCTCTTCCAGCTGCACAATCCGCTGGTCGCCAAGGATGCCGACGACAAGCTGGCGATCGACATCGCGCTCAACGAGGTGGCGCCCGCGCTCGACAAGCTGCGCGAGCAGGGCAAGACGCGCTTCGTGGGCTTCAGCGGCGTCGGCGAGACGCCGGCGCTCCTGAAGGCGATCGAGTCCAAGCTCTTCGACACCGTGCAGGTCGTCTACAATGCGCTCAACCCCAGCGCTGGAGGGGCGATGCCAAAGGGCGCGCCCGGCCAGGATTACGGCCGGCTGCTTGAGCGCGCCAAGGCCAACGACGTCGGCACCATCATCATCCGCGCCCTGGCGGGCGGCGCGCTGTCGGGAACGACCGAGCGCCATCCGCTCGCCATGCAAGTGGTCGACCCGATCGGCTCGGCACCTGACTTCGCCGCCGACGTGGCGCGCGCCAAGCAACTGGAGTCGCTGGTGCGCGAGAGCGGCTCGACCGATCTCACCGAGTTCGCCGAGCGCTTCGTGATCTCGCATCCCGCCGTCTCGACCATGCTGGTCGGCTACTCGACCTTGGGCCATCTCGAGGCGGCGATCGCCGCGGTCAACAAGGGGCCGCTGACGGGGGCGATCCTGGGCAAAATCCAGAATTGAGCGAAAAAGAAGTGTGGTGACTCCCGGAAACTGGAAAACAGTGGCCTAAAAGCCTTATGCCATCGGCATCGAGCCGTTTTCCAACCCGTGGAAAAAAGCCGGAAAAAATGGAAAACGCGCGAAAGATAGTTGCGTGTTGGCGCCTAGGACCGGCCCATCGCCGGGGCGACGGCGCGGAACGGACCGTTCAGGCGGTCGCGGTAGACGCCGACGCCTTCCATGATGCGCTGCACGTAGTTGCGGGTCTCGCGGAACGGGATCATCTCGATCCAGTCGACCATGTCGATCTTGCCGGCGCGCGGATCGCCGATGGTGTCGAGCCAGCGCGCCACGCGGTTGGGCCCGGCATTGTAGGCGGCGAGCGCCAGCTCATAGGAACCGCCGAAGCGCTGCAGCATTTCGGAGAGATACTGGGTGCCGAGGTTGACGTTGTAGGTGGGGTCGCGCGTCAGCTTGTCCTGGATGTAGGGGACGCCCAAGCGGCCGGCGACGTCGCGCGCCGTGCCGGGCATCAGCTGCATCAGGCCGAGCGCGCCCGAGGGCGAGACGGCGCCGGAATTGAACCCGCTCTCCTGGCGCGTCACCGCGAGCGCCAGCGCGCGCTCGATCGAGCCGGTCGTGCCGAGATCGACCACGGGGAACGAGGCTTCGAACAAGGTGACGCCGTTGTCGGCGCCGCGGCGGGCAATGACCAGGGCGATGTCGGGACGCTTGAGCTCGGTGGCGAGGTGGGAGAGCAGCAAGGTCTCGCCCGGGCCGCTCACCAAGCGCGCCAGCCGGAGCAGGAAGGGCCGCGTACGCTCGGCGTCGCCGGCCTGGCCGATATAGCGCGCCACCGTCACCAGCTCGCGGCCGCCCAGCGCCTGGCGGTCGGCATCGGAGGCAACCGGATCGCTGGGGAGTTTCACCGCGCCGCCCGGCAGGCGGCGGGCGGCGAGCTGGCCATAGAAGGTCTGGCCGAACGCCGCGGCGCGGCCGAACCAGTCCATCGCCTCCTTGGAGCGGCCTGACGCCTCCAGCGCGCGGGCCATCCAGTAGGCGGCGCGGCTTTTGGAGATGTCGGTCGAGACGCCGTCATAGAGCGTCTGGAAATGCTTTAGCCCATCGGCCGGCTTCTTGAGATGCCGGAGCGCGATCCAGCCGGCGAGGAACTCGGCCTCGGCGAAGGCAATGCCGCGTGTCTGGCCGTGCTGCACGGCGACGGCGTAGGCGTCAGCGGCGTGGCCGGCGGCCAAAAGATCGCGCGCGAGCTGCTGGCGTTCGCTCCACCAACCCTCGGTCTGGTTGGTCGGCGGCGCGGCGGCCAATGCCTTGGCCTCGTCGAAGCTGCCGCTCTTGCGCAGCCAGGCCAGGCGCTCGAGCTTGATGCCGGGATCGTTCAGCTTGGCCGCCGGCACGCCCTTCAGCACGGTCACGGCGTCGGCCGCCTTGGTGGCCATGGCAAGCCGCGCATTGGCGAGCGGTTGATAGTCGGGCGGCAGCTTGGCCATAAGATCGCGCGCCACCTGCGGGCGGCCGTCGCGCAGGATGCGGTCGAAGCGCGCGATCTGGTCCTCGCCCGTGAGGTAGCGGCCGTACTTGTTCAAAAACTCGTCCTCGTCGGCGGCGCGGAAGGTGGCGTTGCGCCAGCTGTCGCTGGCGAACTTGGCCACGTCGTTGGCGCTCGCCACCGAGGCCGCCTCGAGGCGCTTCAGATGGCCCTGGCTGGTGAGCGGCGGGAAGGCGGCGAAGTAGAGGAAGACCTGCTGCGGCGAGGCATCGGGCCCGATGCGGTCCTCGGCCTGGCGGCGCAGCAGCTCGGGCTCGGGCCAGTCGGGGTTTTCGCGCAACATTCTCCAAGTGGAGGCGAAGTCGGCGTCGGTCTTGGGCGCGACGCGCAGGATGTGCCAGTCGACGATGCGCTTCAGCAGCCGATTGTCGAAGTTCGCGACCGCGGCGCGGGCGTCGGCCCAGCGGCCATCGTCGATCGCCTTGAAGGCGGCGGCCAGCGCGGCGGCTTCGCCGGGCGCCAGCGGCTTGCCGGTGGAAATCTCCTTGGCGAGCTCGCTCGGCGGGTCGGCCGGCACCAGGCCGGCGCCGTTGCCGAGCGGAAGTTGTCCACCGCTGGAGCCGTTGGCGTTGGGCGGCGCATTGGCCTGCGCCGGCGCGGGATGGCTGGGCGAGGGGATGCGGCGCACGCCGGTGTCGGGCACGCCCGGCCGCGGCTGCTCGCTGCTGCCTTCGCCGCGCAGCACGGTGACGCCGCCCTGCGTCTGGGCAGCCGCCGGCAGCGCCGCCAGCAGCAACATGAGGGGGAGGGTTGTTCTTTTCACTCTAGGAATCGTAGGCAGGTCATCGCGGCATCACAATGGCAAGTTGCTCACCTTGCCGGGCCGGAGGGTGGGGCCTATGCTGGAAAATTAACGGAAAAATGGAGGGGACCATGTTCGCCGGATCGCTCGTCGCGTTGATCACCCCGTTCAAGAACGGATCGGTCGACGAAAAGGGATTCGAGAAGTTCGTGGCCTGGCAGATCAAGGAAGGCACCGACGGCCTGGTGCCGTGCGGCACCACCGGTGAGTCGCCGACGCTCTCCATGGAGGAGCACAAGCGCGTCATCGACATCTGCATCAGCGCGGCCAAGGGCTCGGGCGTGCCGGTGATCGCCGGCACCGGGTCGAACTCGACCGCCGAGGCGATCGAGCTCACCAAGCATGCCAAGAAGGCCGGCGCCGACGCCGCCATGCTGGTCGTGCCGTACTACAACAAGCCGACGCAGGAAGGCCTGTTCCAGCACTTCAAGGCGGTGGCCGAGGCGGTCGATATCCCGATCCTGCTCTACAACGTGCCGCCGCGCACCGGCGGCGACATGCAGGTCGAGACGGTGATCCGCTTGTCGCAGGTCAAGAACATCATCGGCATCAAGGACGCGAGCTACGACATGGCGCGGCCGACGCTCACCAAGCTCAAGGCCAAGAAGGGCTTCATCCAGCTCTCGGGCGAGGATGCCAGCGCCATGGGCTTCATGGCCCAGGGCGGCGACGGCTGTATCTCGGTCACCGCCAACGTGGCGCCGCGGCTGTGCGGCGACATGCACGATGCCTGGAAGAAGCGCGACCTCGACAAGGTGTTTGAGATCCAGGATCGTCTGATGCCGATGCACAAGGCGATGTTCTGCGAGACCAGCCCCGGCCCGGTGAAGTACGCCGCCGAGCTGATCGGCCAGTGCAGCGCCGAGATGCGGCTCCCCCTGGTGCCGATCGCCGAGTCGAGCAAGAAAGCTGTGCGCGAGGCGATGGTCCACGCGGGGCTGATCAACTAGTTAAGAGCGTTCATTTGGCGAAGAAACCGGACCTGGGCCACACGGTGGTGGCCCAGAACCGCAAGGCGCGGCACAACTACTTCATTGAGGAGACCTTCGAGGCCGGTCTGGCGTTGACCGGTACCGAAGTGAAATCGTTGCGCGGCGGGCGCAGCTCGATCGCCGAGTCCTACGTTACCGAGGATGGTGGCGAGGCCTGGCTGGTCAACGCCGATATCCCCGAATACGCCTCGGGCAACCGCTTCAACCATGAGCGCAAGCGGCCAAGAAAGCTGCTGCTGCACAAGAAGCAGATCAACACCCTGATCGGCGCCATCCAGCGCGAGGGCCGCACCGTCGTGCCGCTGCAGGTCTATTTCAACGAGCGCGGCCGGGCCAAGGTCGAGATCGCGCTGGTCACCGGCAAGCAGGCGCACGACAAGCGCCAGGCCATCAAGGATCGCGACTGGAAGCGTCAGCGCGCGCGGCTGCTGGCGCGGCGCTAGATGCCCACGGTCTTGCTGACCGGCGCCGCGCGCGGTCTTGGCCTCGACTTCACCCGCCAATATGCCGCCAAGGGCTGGAAGATCCATGCCTGCGCCCGCAAGCCCGGCGCGCTGAAAGGCATCAAGGGCGACATCCATCCGCACCCACTCGATGTCACCGACTACAAGGCGGTGAAGGCGCTGGCGAAGGAGCTGTCCGGCGAGGCGATCGACGTGCTGATCTGCAATGCCGGCGTCGGCGGCAATCGCGAGCAAAAAGGGCAGATCCTGGGCGCCTTCGATCCCGAGCTCATGCGCCAGATCTTCGACATCAACGCGGTTGCGCCGCTCATCATGGCCGAGGCCTTCGTCGACCACGTGGCGCGCTCGCAGCACAAGAAGCTGATAGCGCTGACCAGCAGCCTGGCCAGTCTCGCCAACAACGATGGCGGCCGCTATGCCTATCGCGCCAGCAAGACGGCGCTCAACATGGAATGGAGCTGCCTGGCCAAGGAGCTGGGCGGCCGGGGCATGATCTGCGTCGCCCTGCATCCGGGCTGGGTGCGGACCGACATGGGCGGACCGATGGCGGCGCTCACCATCGACCAGAGCGTGCCGGCGATGGTCAAGCTGATCGACGCATTGAAGCCCGACGACAACGGCCGCTACATCGCCTATGACGGCAGTGAGCTGCCCTGGTGACGCACGATGCTGCTCAGCGAAGAACAGGTCCTGATCCGCGACACCGCCCGCGCTTTTGCGCAGGAGCAGGTGCTGCCGCATGTCCGCGCCTGGGAGGCAGCCGGCGAGATCCCGCGCGCGCTGCTGAGCGAAATGGGCCGCCTGGGATTCATGGGCATGTGCGTGCCGAGCGAATGGGGCGGCGCCGGCGCCTCGATGGTTTCCTATGTGCTGGCATTGGAGGAGATCGCCGCGGCCGATGGCGGGCTCTCCACCGTGATGAGCGTCAACAACTCGCCCGACTGCGCCGCGCTGCTCGCCTACGGCTCGACTGAGCAGAAGGAGAAGTGGCTGAAGCCGCTGGCCAAGGGCGAGATCCTGGGCGCCTTCTGCCTGACCGAACCGCAGGCCGGCTCCGACGCCTCCAACCTGCGCACGCGAGCGGAGCGCAAAGGCAATGGCTGGGTGCTGAACGGCGTGAAGCAGTTCATCACCTCCGGTCGCACCGCCGATATGGCGCTGGTGTTCGCCGTGACCGACCCGAGCAACGTCAAGCGCGGCATCTCCTGCTTCATCGTGCCGACCAGGACGGCGGGCTATCGCGTGGCGTCGATCGAGAAGAAATTGGGGCAGAAATCGTCCGACACTTGCCAGATTGCCTTCGAGGATTGTCAGGTCGGCGCCGACTCCATGCTGGGCGGCGAGGGCGAGGGCTATCGCATCGCACTCGCCAACCTCGAGGTCGGACGCATTGGCATCGCGGCCCAGGCCGTGGGCATGGCCCGTGCGGCATTTGAACTCGCGCGCGCCTATGCGGGCGATCGCGAGGCGTTCGGCACCAAGATCATCAACCACCAGGCCGTGCAATTCCGGTTGGCCGATATGGCCACAAAAGTGACCGTGGCGCGGCAGATGGTGCTGCATGCGGCAACGCTGCGCGACGCCCAGCGCCCATGCCTCACCGAAGCCGCAATGGCTAAGTTATATGCCTCCGAGATGGCGGAGGAAGTGTGCTCGGCCGCGATCCAGATCCACGGCGGTTACGGCTACGTTGCCGACTACCTGGCCGAGAAAATCTGGCGCGACGTGCGGGTGTGCCAGATCTACGAGGGCACCAGCGACGTGCAACGACTTCTGATCGGCCGGGGCCTGGCGGCACTGTGATACCTGCCTGTCGCTTGTCGTAGGCTCTGCAAAGTGCGAGAATCATTCCCTATGAAGCGGGCCGCCTGAGCGGCTCCAAAAGGCAGGGGAGCCTGGGCGGCGGAATGGATAGCCGTGCGCCGTAGTGTTGCAGCTTTGGGGGTCGCCATCGCCTCGTTGGCCATGGCGCAATTCGCCGTGGCTGAGCAGCCCGACGCCAACGGCACCCGGGTCATCCAGATGCAGACCGCCTTCAATCCGGGCCTGCCCGGCGCAGGCGAGGGCGTGCGGACCTTCACCAAGACGCTGAAGCACATGTCGGCGGGTGCACTCGCCGTGAAGATCGTCGAGCCCGGCCAGGTCGCGCCGACGCCGGACATGCTCGACGCCGTGGTCAATGGCGACCTCGAAGCGGCCTTCACATGGTCGGGCTATGCCATGTCCAAGGCACCGGTGTTCAGCCTGTTCGCCACCGTGCCGTTCGGCCCCGGTCCCGAAGACATGACGTCGTGGCTGCTCGAAGGTGATGGCGGCAAGATCCACCACGACGCCTATGACAGGCTTGGCGTCGTCGGCATTCCCTGCGGTGTGCAAGGCCCCAAGGGCGGCGGCTGGTTCCGCACCGACCTCAATACGGTCGCCGACTTCAAGGGTACGCGGCTGCGCTTCGGGCGCATCGCCAGCAAGGTCATCGAGCGCATGGGGGCCACTTTGGTCCCGCTGTCGCAGGGCGCGTTCTTCTATCACCTTCAGCAGGGCAAGGTGGATGGCGGCGAGATGGCGACGCCCGCCATCGACGCCGCGCTCGGCTTCGACAAGCTCGGCCTGCCTTACTACATGCCGGGCTGGCAGCAGCCGTCCTCCGTGCTCGATTTCCTGATGCGCAAGGACAAGTGGGAGACGCTGACCGCCCCGCAGCGTGCCCAGATCCAGACTGCCTGCCGCGCCAACATCGCCTGGATGCTGAGCCGCTCGCCGCACACTCAGGCGCTGGCGCTGGAGAAGCTCAAGGCCTCCGGCGTGGTCATCAAGCCGTGGTCGCCGGAACTCCTCGACGCGTTCCGCAAGAACACCGACGTCGTCCTGAAGGAATGGGCCGAGAGCGACGGCGAGTTCGCAGCGGCTTGGGCCAACCAGAAGAAGTTCGTCGCCCAAGGGGTCGCCTGGCGGTCCCTTTCCCGATTGCCCTGACGCCCCGCTTGCCCTGAAGCACGGGTCCGGGCAGTTTCGTCCGGGCATGACCGTCCTTACCTCAGCCGTCGATACCCGTTCCGATGCCTTCAAGAAGAACGCCGAGGCGATGCGCACGCTGGTCGCCGACCTGCGCGCACGCACCGAAAAGGTCCGGCTGGGCGGCGGCGAGGAATCGCGCAAGCGCCATGTGTCGCGCGGCAAGCTGCTGCCGCGCGAGCGCGTGCGGGCGCTGCTCGATCCCGGCTCGCCGTTCCTCGAGCTGTCGCCGCTTGCGGCCATGGACATGTATGACAACGAGGCGCCGGGCTCGGGCGTGATCACCGGCGTCGGCCGGGTGAGCGGCGTCGAATGCGCCATCGTCTGCAACGACGCCACGGTCAAGGGCGGCACCTACTATCCGATGACGGTGAAGAAGCACCTCCGCGCCCAGGAAGTGGCGATGGAGAATCGGCTGCCGTGCATCTATTTGGTCGATTCGGGAGGCGCCAACCTGCCGCAATGGCCCGAGGTCTTCCCGGACAAGACCCATTTCGGCCGCATCTTCTACAACCAGGCCAACATGTCGGCGCAAGGCATCCCGCAGATCGCCTGCGTCATGGGCTCGTGCACCGCGGGCGGCGCCTATGTGCCGGCGATGAGCGACGAGACCGTCATCGTGCGCAAGCAGGGCACGATCTTTCTCGGCGGGCCGCCGCTGGTGAAGGCCGCGATCGGCGAGATCGTCAGCGCCGAGGAGCTGGGTGGCGCCGACGTCCATGCCCGCACCTCGGGCGTCGCCGACCACTACGCCCACAACGACAGCCATGCGCTGGGCATGGTCCGCCGCATCGTC
>Ga0081455_10008152_pt1 | contig 10927 bp, 8 predicted proteins | sample TabmetS3T2R1_FD_70207 | JGI IMG/M metagenome (GOLD analysis project Ga0081455, IMG submission 70207) | Tabebuia heterophylla rhizosphere microbial communities from the University of Puerto Rico - S3T2R1 | ecosystem: Host-associated > Plants > Roots > Rhizosphere ... | reverse complement strand
GAGATCTACACTCCCGCCTATTGTAATCGTAGCTACCCCAACTTCCAATATTTCAAATTTCAGCTCTCGTAATCCTTTTATCGTCGCTCCAATGCTTTCTGGACTTGGCACATAGTTTCCAACATTCTCTGGAACTATCCATTCATCTCCTTCTAATAGTTTGTACTCCTTCCGCATTGGCTTGACTGCGACTTCTCCTGTTACAAATTCTACTTGTCGTTCGCTATTCATATTCAGAAAACTTCCTATTCAAAACTACTGCTATTTCCATGGATTCAAGAGGTTGCTGAGTGATATAAACATTTTCACAGCTACACCCTTCGTGAATCAAATGTATATATACTATTTGGAATACATAGGGATGTACAGTTGGATATATAGTAGGTCTTACATTTAATTATCCGAAATAACATGGTGAGAAGCCGTCCTAGGAAACATAGTCCATTAGCCGTCTCTGATCGGATACAGATAGGGATAGGCAACGAGCAAGTAGAATAATTGTTCTGGTCTACATGTGAATCATCGCGTATTAGGTAGACACTGCCCAATTCGCACATGGCAGCGGTGACCCGTGGATTTCAAATGCTAATTGGATTTGAAACAATTAGTTGGTGGGGAATGATCCCAATCATGGTAAGTATTTTAGGTTGGACTGGAATAAAGGCAAATCATTCAGTACGGCATTGTTAGATGCTAGCTGGAGAATTCCCCCACAGATAGGATCCATCTGTTGCGACATTTGGATCTAATAAAACGGAAGCATAAGATACGGTCTTTAACTAACACTGATTCGAACGGGGTCATGTTAACACGAACAACTATTGGCGATGTTAGTGCAATGTTTCAAGATTTGACTCAGAGATTAGACAACCAAATTTATCATTATCCCAAGGAATATTATTTCCCAAATTGAAGTTGACTAATATCGATGGAGAATATGAAAAAATACTATTGATAAGCTCACCGATCGAGGTGAATCTCGACAATACTTTACTAAGCTCCAACAAAGGTGTAATTAGTGCTAAATGAGGAAAAACAAACAGCTAAATCGTAAAAGGAGGAGGATATGAAATTCTACTTGCAGATCCAGCTCTGACAAATAGAAATAGTATTTCAACAAATAGTACCAAGAGTTGCAGCATTATAGGAAGAAGTATTATAATACGGAATGTTTACTATTCGGTTACTCTAATCAAATAAACTATTTCTTCTTGGGGATTTTCCAGAGTTCCCCTAACGTTAGAAAATTTTAGTAGAGTCGAGCCTTCATTCAATGCCTCAAAATTGAAAATTTCTGACACAGGTCCTCCAATCACTTTTGGATCTGCCACCTGGAAGGTACGATCAATATTTCTGATAACCGTTGTGTTATAATCATTAGTAATATTCCATCTATAACCCATTGTAGCAAACGACTTAAAACTAAGGCTAAAGTTTTGACCCTGCTTATATTCTCGAACTTCAGCTCCGCCTTCAATCGAATTATTTTCCATGGTTTGAAGGGTATTCGAATCTATATTACTCTTTGTATGAATAATCGGTTCTTCTACAGAAATACCAACTGGTTGGACAGAACCAAACAAAGTGAGTACAAAAACACATTCTAGTATCATTGAGGCACTATTTATGTCTCAGACATATTTAGTTGTCTCCTATTATATTGTAATTTTTCCCATACCCTCGATAGCATAATGTTCATATACTCCCCTCCAAAGTAAAGGAGCATGGTCGAAACAAATAGAATTTCAGGACTTGGATGGATACCTGATCGTTACAGTTTTAGGGACTACAGTGTAGACGATGAAAAGGTAAAAGGAATGGCTTCTAAGATCCCTGGAATATCACTATCTTCGAAATCAGAATCAGGCAAGAAAGCATCATTGGGACCTACAAGTGATCGACGTAAAGAATTCACTCCTATAAGAAGTCAGGGCCTCTTAGGTTCTTGTACAGCCTTTGCAGCAGCAGGCTTGATACAATATATGCAAAAAAAAGCATTTGGCACTTATACCGAACTCGCCCCGAGGTTTATCTACAAAGTAACACGAAACTTGCTTCACTGGACAGGAGATACAGGAGCATTCCTTAGATCAGCTATGGGAACATTAACAGTATTTGGTGCGCCTCCCGAAGATTTCTGGAAATATAATGGTGCAGAAGCATATCAAAACCTAGACTTTGATGTGGAACCTAGTGCCTTTTGTTACGCCTTTGGTCAAAGCTATCAAGCTATAAAATACGTACGTCTTGACCAACCAAATATGCCAACGTCGCAGTTACTTGAAGCCATAAAGAACAATATATCAGTCGGCTTACCCTCAATGTTTGGTTTTACATGTTACGAATCCTTGGACCAGTCCAATTCCAATGGCGGGAAGATCCCATTTCCTACTCCTACTGAAAGTATCATCGGGGGTCACGCAATTGTAATCGCTGGGTACGACGATAAGAAAGAAATAAGGAATGAAGGTTCAGACAAATCAACAGTAGGTGCGTTTCTGTTAAGAAACTCTTGGGGCACAGACTGGGGAGAAAAAGGATATGGTTGGATTCCGTATGAGTACGTGATCAGAGGAATAGCGGAGGACTTTTGGGTTGTTCTATCATCTGAGTGGGTTGATCACATTCAGTTTAAAGAAAAAGAATAATATGGCCTGTGTCTTCTAAATTCAGCAAAACAGACTCTAGATATCTGCTGCGATGACAGCAGCAGAATTCATTATTTTATACATAATCGAATACTTGCAAAGTACCACATTGAAGCCACCGCTACTACTCGTTCTTTGCTTTAATAATGAACATTTGTCACAGTATAATGTGTGCGGCCTTTGCGTTGTTGCGGCGAGTCATTTTAGCTAGTAATGTAGAAAACAATAAATTGAAGTCGAGCAGCTTCCCTTTGCTATCTTATTTAAAGAGTCTTCAACCCTTGGCTCAGTAAGTATTACACAGCTAAGTAAAGTTCAGCTGCTGTAATTCTTAGCTAAGAGTGTCATATTTGTTAATTGGATGTATTGGAGTACACTGGCACGTGGCGAGAAGAGATATTCAAAGACAAGATCGACTTATACTTAAACCTACTTTCTGAAGATACTGGTATAGTAACGATGTGTACTATAAGAACAATAGAACAATGAAGGTTATCGACAAACCTCTGTTTAACGGAGACAGCACATTTGATTTCGCCTATCTTTCCACCGAACGGAAGATTATTTGTAATCATCGTAATGAGCGTCGACCATATCAACCGGACTTGACCGGAATGGATCGAGGCTATTGGTCTAGTTGTATATTCAGTTGAACTCATAATTTAACTCATTTTCATAACTATCAGACACGAGCTCATTTCTCAGGTTTAATCTCATGCATAAAACTCATAAGATCAGGGTCTACCAAGTGTTGCGAAAGTTTGACCGAAGATTTCTTGCGACTTTCACTGAGCCTAATGATTTCCATGACCCTTAGCATGTTGTCAATTTCAGCTTGATCGTCGCCATGAGCTATATTGTGATGTTGATGGTGTTCTGGCCAATAGAGAGGCTTTTCAACTTGAACCCACTTTCCAGTTTTAAACCACTTGACATTTCGATATTCATGTCGCTCAATCTCTCCAGGATGTAAAGCTTCATGTGCACTGAACCAATCTTCAATTCTATCATCGACCCATCCGTGCAACCTCCAGAATATAGGATTGACATGTGAAGAATAAAAATCCCCAAGATAATCATATTTAGAATCATTCCATTTATTATCAAAATCAAATGGAGCTCTCTCTGCAGGCTTTCCAGTAATCGGATCTCTTGGAGTGCCGGACCAACGCATATGCATCTGATTATGGATTTCAAATTCAATTAAGTTACCTAGTGCACCGAGTGAAATACTAGCAAGGAACATTTTATTCTTAAAGATCCTTTCAAGACGTGACATCACATATGTCAGGTAGCTTGGATTCTTCAGTAATTTCAAGCGTCTGAAAAAGGAGATATCTTCTTCTTCGTTTCCAGAAGGTATCAAGTAGGCAGGCGGAACCATGTTGCCTGATTTTGAAACATCTAAACTATTGGCCTTTTCATCGAAAGAATAAGTATCTTCTTGCTCTAAATATACGAACTGTGGAACGTCAGCTTCAGGTAGTGCTTTCCAGCTCTCAATGAAAGGAACTCTCTGAGAATTATAATCTTCAGTCATCATTGTTATCATCTTTCTGTGCATGAAAAGAAAATCCTCTCCAGCACCGTTACGAAGGTTGAGGTCCTCGTTTTCATCAAATGGTGGTCGTTCTAAACCCCAGCCCAGAGTTCGTATCTCCTTCTTGCTATCTTCGTCTAATCCGTACCATATTCCTCGAATACGAATTGTGTGCCATACTGCATGCTTGAGCCTATGTGATTTCGATGCAAGCATAGCTAGAGCAGTCGGTATTATTGACACACCTGAAATATCTCGTGGTTCAGGAAGGTTTCTCTTAACTGCGACAAGATTTGTCCTATAGCCTGTACCCTTCGGGTGGTTTTCATGACCGCCACCGGCATAAGTAATGGCTACAGTTCCAGTTAATACTAGACCATACCCGATCCCTCCTTCCCAACTACGTGTTACAGAGCAGGAAAATTCATACGAAAAGTTAGAAATCTCGGACTTCTCACGCCCTTTGCCCACCATTTCAAGCGTAATTAAAGATGCTATATACTTCACGCTTCCCGTTATATCTACAAACAATCTTTTGGTCGCTCCAGGCTCTGGGATAAATGAAAGAGTCCCAGAAATCGCAGTATCATCTTGTACCATCAGAAATAGATCAGCTTCTACAAAGTTGATATCAGCTGAAGCTGGTAACGGATTATGGACAAAACCCAGAAAAGTGTAGTAACCAGTAAGTTCTTGTTGTTCCATCTACTTTTCTAGATTTCTCGTACTTAATAAGAATTTGTTAATCAATAATTTTGATGAGGTGTATTTTGAATAAGATATACCATTGATTATTCAGTGAAGAAGATTCCCCACAATATCGCTAATAAAAGACCAAGGTACGTTTCAATTTAGAAGATCACTTTCCTTCAATCCGATTACAAACCAATTTCTAGACTATTTATCGAAATGTCGGTGAGGGGAGGGTCTACCTGAATCCTTCCAGTCCTTGTGAACGGCCGAATACTCTTTCCGACGGATTGATCTTGCATCCCTTAGTGGGTCGATCCTGAATAACACTATAGTAGGTCATTACCATTGATACGAAAATTGAATAAAATAGCCAATCCGTGTTATTCCTAGACCAGAGCCCAGATCTAATTGCAACTTGCTTCATTGCAACCATCAGCTGCCCGTAATGGTCTGATCTGTCGGTCGACAAACTTGATGCTATTCTGAAATTCTTTTGCTCTTATACCTAGAAAATCTTTTCATTTACTTTTGATACGGTTCATTTTTTTCACCAACTAGAAAGTCTGTCAGATCGGGTCGGGACCACTTTCTGAACCTGTTGAACTAATTCTTTTTTGGGTGTAACTTTGAATCAAAGCAGTGTACCCAGTATTTCAAAAAAAGGAATGGAAATTGTTGCGCTATTAACAATATTGATATGATATTCGATTCTGATCTTCTTGCATTTATGATGATATTATGAATAAAAATAATCTCCTTGTTAACTAACAATGATGAATCCCTAGGTATTAGGAAAAGGGATAATTAGGAATCACTCATTCTCAATTTCGCTACCTATGGCTGTGTTATCTGATGATGGTATCAAGCCAATTTATGGGTATAGATGGCATGAATATTGGAATCGGTCGATATAGCTATTTCTGGTATTATAAGTATCACAGTTCGAGTTTAGTTTGGTGTTGGGTCTACTTTAGCATAAAGCTATTAACACTTTCCGCTATTCCATAAGCACAATTAAATGTGAGTCTGTCGACATTTGGGTGAGATAATTCCTCATATTAAGTTTAAAATACTTGGATCCGAAGTATATCCTAAATTGAATAACTCAATTCGGGTACAGAATGACTTTTCGGCGCCGAAAAGTTATTGCATTTTTCTGATACCAGTTCGGAACACAATACGTATACTGTCTCCCGAAACCCAGTCTTGAAAAAGTACATGCTTCAAAATTCGTAGTCATGATGACGCCTATTTTGCCAATCTGCTTAAAAAAAATCGTGGATGTGATTGAACTTCTGGAAAAAACTATGAGTTTAAATCTGGGAAGTATGGCCCTGAAGGAATCACTTAAACAATTCACGAAGTGAGAATCCCTTTAATTATCACCATTGAGCCGGATTGTGGTTCCGAATTCTCAAGTCTTGGAGTTGAAGGTTTGCATGTTGACAATTTGTTGGGTTTAATAAATGCAGTAGCGATAGCTGTTCCTGCACCCCAGTTAGACTTGACTGAAAACCAGCGTAAAAGAAAGTCAACTGTGACGGAGATCAGAGCACTTAGGGGCGTAATGATCTGGACGAAAACTGTCGCGATTTGTGAGAAGAAGCAAATCGGCTGACTTCGAGGTGGATCGAGGTGTTCTAAACCGAAGATCGTGCTAAAAAGATTTTCATATCGTGAGAGCTTACAAACGACCAATACATTTATCTATCTTTTTATTCTGTTCACCAATAGGTAACAAATCCATATGTCACATAAAAATAAGGCTTCAACGCCTGGTGGGGGACATAAGTCTGTATCGAATAAACCTGAGGAAAGTCTGAAAGCAGAAGAAACAGAATTCTTTGCTGCGGAGTCTGTTTCTGAAGAACCGTCAGAAGGTAAGGCCGGGAAGATTTCTAAAGCAAAAAGTGGAGGTACAGAAGATGTTCCAGGTCACAAAAAAACAGCAGCAGAATCTATCTTTACTGCTCCAGATACCTCTATGTTGAGGGATATTGGCGAAGCGTCTTTTGGAGTTTTCCCCGAAACAGTGCATTTGCCTGACGATCGTGTACAAATTACCAACACAGCTGCCTATCCTTGGCGCGTTCATGCTTCTTTGCGAATAACTGCAGCTGACAATTCACAATGGATTGGTACTGGATGGTTTATCGGTCCTCACACCTTGATGACCGCTGGACATGTAGTTTATATCAAGAATAGTGGTGTACCCGGCCGTGATGGTTGGGTGAAAAGCATAATCGTCATGCCAGGGCGTAATGGAAACATGCTTCCTTATGGACAAGTGACGAGCTTTAACTTTAGATCTGTGGCAGGATGGATGAATGATGGTAACGAAAATTATGACTATGGAGCAATTTTACTCTCAACAGAGCTAGGGAATCAGGTTGGTTGGTTTGGTTTTGGCGTGTATTCGGACTCCGAATTAGTAGCTTCTGTTGGGAACATCTCCGGATACCCAGGCGATAAGCCGTCAGGAACACAGTGGTATGACTATCACAAGATCGCAAGCGTCAATAGTCGAAAAGTCTACTACGACATAGACACCTATGGTGGCCAAAGTGGAAGTGCGGTATACAGAGTTATCAATGGTGCTCGGTACGGTATTGCTATTCACGCCTACGGAGGTGCAACCACCAATTCAGGTACAAGGATCAGCACCCCTGTTTTCAATAATATGAAAGCATGGAAAGCATAGACTTGTCCCCCCCATGCTTCAACCCGTTAATGAATGGATGACAAAATCCAACCCCATTCTAATTTTTGGAGAAGTCAAAGATGACAAAGGTAATCCTATTTCTGAAGCCCGAATTTCGTTTGTTGAGGGTCCGATACCACTTACCGATATTGCTGCACTAACTGATAATAAAGGTAGTTTTGTGCTCTCTGCTCCAACGACAGGAGATTATACAATCGAAGCGGTTTCAGAAGGGCTGGTTGCAAAAAGGATTAGAATTTCTACTGGTACTAGACACGAAATACGAATTAACATCGAGCTAATACGCGTCACATAATAAATTTGGTATTATCGTTGATATATTTGGTTCTGAATCATTGTCTAGGCTCTGTTCTAGAATATGTAATTGAATGATAACACAAATTGTAGTAATAAATCAGTCCTAGATGTCTCTCAGGACACTTCCAGTTTTATTTTCTCTTGTGAGGCTCTTAAAAGCAAATTGATTCAAGGTAGGAATTCATACGTTAACCCATCACTGTTATAACAGATTTAAGATCCTCATGGATCCTTCGTCAGATTGAAAGGTAAATGATTCACCGGGTACTCGACTAAAATCAGGCCAGCTATTTCATACCAATAATAAACATCATAAGGCTGTTTTTTACCTTCAGTTGGTCTTTGGTGCGCTTGAATTTTGGCAAATTCTTACATCTTGTTGTTCACTATGCAGTGACTTAGTTGTCATACCCAAGTAAGGCGATATACCCATGTCAAAGGGTCAAGTGTGTTTAAAGACGAGTGCCATAGAAGGGTAATTGCATATGTAAACAATAGAAACAAAGGATATTATCCACGAGCCTACAATTTAATACTGTGTCATGGAAGTTGCACTGTAATAGAATCTAGAATATTTGAGAACCGAGCCATTACTCAAAGTATTAACCCGCAGCATTAAAGATGCAAATATAACAGAATTTGGGATGTGGAATCCCTGTTATTATGGGACACTTTTTTCTTAATGACATGCTAGTATCGGAGAAAGAATGTGTTGCTTAAATGGGCACCAATAAATTGTACTTAGCAAAGTTCTGGTCCAGTCAAAATCATTTTAGCATTTAATTTTCGACAATGAATAACGAATGTCCTGTTTACCATTCTATTTGGTATCGGTCAAATTTGCTAATTGAGTCTCGCTGGGGATAGTAGTAATCTGGATATTTATACTACAGTCTGCATGATCCTCGTCTGTATTACCTCGACAATCTGGTGAATATGTGATATTATCTGGTCCTGGAAGAGTACTCCTGGGAAAAGCGTCGACATTATATTGTATTGTTCCTCTATCTTCATTACCAAAAGAGGTTGTCCATCCTGTTGAAGACCCCGGAAAGGATTTCACTAAAGTGAGAGGTCTGTCCTTCCAGTCTTGGAATTGAAATATCTGATTCTCAAAGTTGCTAGGGGATATGCGCTCACAGGCTAACTTTGGCTCGCAATTATTTTCTACCGTAGTGGTCACAGTGAGATTTGATAGGGCTCCCGATATTGTAGTAGTACCCGCTTGGGCACCGATACTTTGAACTGCCTCAGCCTGTATATTGCCTAGAGAGGATTGGCGTTCTGTTTCGGGTTCAACAACGGTAACCTCTTCCTCTGCTTCAGTTATAGTATTTATGACGAAGCAGACATTGTTCGTACCAGCTTCGACTGTTCCAGTACACTGTCCTTGTAATGTTGTAGTAACGGTAACAACATTAGGTATAGGATCCCCTACTTCCTGCACATTGAATACATCGCCATCATTTAATTGAATTGTATTAGACTCCTCAGCTCCATATAACACTGAATTGCGTACAATTCCTTCTCCATCTATAATTTGGATGAGAAACTCCAGATCCTGCTCCACAGAATCGTCAACAAGATTATCCGGATCCAGTAATTGTTTGGTAACTGTCACACAACCCAAGGTTGTTATCGGAGTACATGCTTCCAACATGGAGGATTGCTCTGTACCCTTATCAACAGAAACTGGGACGCGGGTACTAATATCTTGATTCTCCAAATTGGAATCAATTCCAGGAATAGAAGCCGCATCAGCATTTGCAGTTACAGACATTATGCTAGCCGAGACAGCAAATAAAAATATCAGCACTAGGTTATTCGTAATTTTCAATATCTTACTTATCAGCTTGCAATATAAAAAAGTACTCGCATTCACTGGATGTAGAATATATACTTTGTCATTTGGTCTAAGATTGAGGCCAACATTATTTTGAATGAAGAAACGATTCCCACTTACGAAACTTAGATCTTTAGATCCATCCCTTACATTGTATATTGTTATGTCATTGGTCTCAATCCCGGATTCCGTCCTGTACTCTTAGTATTGCATACCGCGAAATGCGGACTTAAGACCGATGGAAGGCCTGAGGTAATCCAGGTTATCTAAGCAACAGTTGACTTGCGGCGTGCTGACAGTTATGGAAAAACTTTATCTACCTTGACAAATAAATTGGCATGTGTCAAATTCGAATTCTATAGTAATCGTCTTAATCATTTGCTCGCTGGTATGTGCTGCCTTAACTAATGTATACAATACGATGGACGTGAATGCTCAAGGAGCTGATAATTTATCGCTCAACACAACCGGTGCAACAGAACAGAATATGACCGTAAATGAAGACACTCTTAGTCCAGATCCATCTAATTTTACTTCGGAGACTGGAGTAGTTACTGCCCAATCTGGAACAACCACCCCAGTTAGTTCGTGTCGTGAGCTTCTGGCCTGTGTTAAAGTATACTCCTCTTGTGATATTTCAACTCCTCCCGCTTCCACCGACAAGAAGTTAATTTCGTGCAACCCAATTGTAGGCAACTTATTTAGAATATTTCCATATCTTTACGAAAATAATGGGCTCATTCGATTTGGACCTGAAGGGGGGATCGAGGCTAGTTCAAGCGGGAAAATGATAACGTTTCCAGTCAAGGCAAACACTTCAGCTACATATGTGATTCGACAAGATCTTTCTTCCTTTGAAGCTAACAATCTCGGTAATTTCTTCCACATATTTCAGTCAGGTAACGGATGCACCGGAGAAATAAAGGCGGGGGAGACTAAAAACTGCTATATACGATCGACTCTCTACGTTAAATTTACTGGATAGCCGCTTCAGCGAGTGCTATTTACATGGTACTATTTGGGTATGGGTATTCACAAGATCAAGTTTCAATTTGAGTGATTGTTGCAATTACATGGATAGCCCCTAGGCAGGTCGTTTACCCCAAAAATATAAGTACCTTTCCACTTTCATCTAGAACAGCTATCTGCACACTGTTCTTGTGAACGTTCAATCCTATAAGCAC
>Ga0081455_10008151_pt1 | contig 10929 bp, 11 predicted proteins | sample TabmetS3T2R1_FD_70207 | JGI IMG/M metagenome (GOLD analysis project Ga0081455, IMG submission 70207) | Tabebuia heterophylla rhizosphere microbial communities from the University of Puerto Rico - S3T2R1 | ecosystem: Host-associated > Plants > Roots > Rhizosphere ... | reverse complement strand
CGTTGTCCTCGACGCTCTTCGCCAGGTCCTCGACCTCGCTCGACGAGCGGATGATCTTGAGGTTGTCGCGCAGCCACTGCACGAGCGCCCCCGTGATCGCGATCGAGCCCTCGAGGCAATAGACGGCGTCGTCGTCACCGATCTTGTAGCCCACCGTCGTGATCAGCCCGTTCTTCGACTGGACCGCCTCCGTGCCCGTGTTGAGCAGCAGGAAGTTGCCCGTGCCGTAGGTGTTCTTCGCCTCGCCGACCGAGAAGCAGGTCTGGCCGAAGGTGGCCGCCTGCTGATCGCCGAGGTCGCCGGCCACCTGGACGCCGGCGAAGGCCCCGCCCTTCACCTCGCCGTAGGCTGCGCTCGAGGGCCTGATCTCCGGAAGCATCGAGCGCGGCACGCCGATGGCGGAGAGCAGTTCGTCATCCCAGTCGAGCGTCTTCAGGCTCATGAGCATCGTCCGGCTGGCGTTGCTCGGGTCGGTAAGGTGCAGCCCGCCGTCGGTGCCGCCGGTCAGGTTCCAGATGGACCAGGTGTCGGTGTTGCCGAAGATCAGGTCGCCGGCGTCCGCCCGCTCCCTCGCGCCGTCGACGTTCTCGAGGATCCAGCGGATCTTCGGGCCCGAGAAATAGGTCGCGATCGGCAGACCCGTCTTCAGCCGGAAGCGGTCCTGCCCGCCCTCTGCCGACAGCTCGTCGCAGATCTTGTCGGTCCGCGTGTCCTGCCAGACGATCGCGTTGTAGACGGGCTCGCCGGTGTTGCGATCCCATACGACCGTTGTCTCGCGCTGATTCGTCACCCCGAGTGCCGCGATGTCGTCGGCGTTGCCGCCGACCTTGCCGAGCGCCCCGTCCATGACCTGGCGGGTGCGCTGCCATATCTCGCCCGGGTCGTGCTCGACCCAGCCCGGCTTCGGATAGATCTGCTCGTGCTCGAGCTGCTCGACCGCGGCCACGTTGCCGCCGTGGTCGAAGATCATGCAACGGGTGCTCGTGGTGCCCTGATCGAGCGCTGCCGCGTACTGCGCCATAGATGCTCCTTTCAGCCTGCGCCGCCGAGCGCCTCGGCAGCGCTGCGAAACAGGTAGTAAGTCGAGGTGGCGCCCGGATCCTGGTGGTCCTTGCTGCGCTCCCCGAGGTAGCTCGCGCGGCCTTTGCGCGCGACCAGCGGAATCGTGTCCTTCACTCCGGTCTCAGCCGCCTCGACGGCGGCCTTGAGGGCGCCGTCGAGGTCGTCGGCCTGCTCCATCGCCGCCAGTGCCGGCGTCAGCGCGTCGACCATCGTCTTGTCGCCGGGCTCGGCCTTGCCACGCGCCTTGACCCCCTCGAGGCCCTTCTCCCAGGCGGTGACGTAGCCGGCCAGGTCAACCTCCTCCTGGCCGGCCATTGCCCCGCCCATCTGCAGGAACAGCGTCCCGTAGAGGGGCCCCGCGGCGCCGCCTACGCTCGAGACCAGCGCCATCGCGACGGTCTTGAGCACGGCGCCGGGGTCGTCCAGCTCGGCGCCGTTGAGCTTCTCGAGCGCCTTGCGCATCCCACGGTCCATGTTCGTCCCGTGGTCACCGTCGCCGATCGCCGTGTCGAGACGGACGAGCTCCTGTCGGTGCTCCTCCATCTCGCCGGCGAAGCGGCGCATCCAATCGAGGGTGGTGTCGCGCGTGACCGGCACTCGCGATTAGCCCCAGCGCATAGCCGGTGTGTCGACCGGTGCGTCCCAGTAGCGGACCATCTCGTCGTCGAGCTTCACGAGCGTGATCGAGCAGCCCTGCATCTCGAGCGACGTGATGTAGTTGCCGACGAGGTTGCGCTCGATCTGAAGGCCGTGGCCCTCGAGGAGCTTCGCCACCTCGCCGTACATCAGGTACAGCTCGATCAGCGGGCTGCCGCCCATGCCGTTCACGAACGCGAGCACGCGGTCGCCGGACGAGAACGGCAGGTCCTCGACGATGGGCGTCACGAGCCGCTCCGCGATCTGCGAAGCGGGACCGATCTCCTCGCGGAAGCGCCCGGGCTCCCCGTGGATGCCGATCCCGATCTCGACCTCGTTGTCGCCCAGCTCGAAGCTCGGCTCGCCCGAGCCCGGAGTGATGCAGGGCGTGAGCGCCATGCCCATCGAGCGCCCGTTCGCGTTGACACGCCGCCCCAGCTCGGCCACGTCCGCGAGGGAGCGGCCGTCCTCGGCCGCTCCGCCGCAGATCTTCTCGACGAGGACGGTGACCCCCACCCCTCGTCGACCAGCCGTGTAGAGCGAATCCTCGACAGCGACGTCGTCATTCGTCAGCACCGACTCGACCTCGGTCCCTTCGCCCTTGGCGAGCTCCGCCGCCATGTCGAAGTTCATGACGTCGCCGGTGTAGTTCTTGACGATGTGCACGACGCCCGCGCCGCCGTCAACGGCCTTGGTTGCCGCCTGCATCTGGTCCGGCGTGGGCGAGGTGAACACCTCGCCCGGGCAGGCCGCGTCCAACATCCCGCGGCCCACGAATCCACCGTGCATCGGCTCGTGGCCCGAGCCGCCGCCCGACACCAAGCCGACCTTTCCCTGAACGGGAGCATCGGCCCGGACCACGTAGGGCGGGTCGTAGTTCACGCGGAGGCGATCGCCATGGGCGGCCTCCACCCCCCGGAGCGAGTCCTGCAGGACAGCGTCCGGCGCGTTGATCAGCTTCTTCATCGTCGTCTCCCGAATGTCGGCCTACGGCCACCACCACCAGAACGCGAACCCGCCGAGCGCTCCGCCCATCAGCGGCGCGACCACCGGCACCCAGGCGTAGCTCCAGTCGGAGGTTCCCTTGCCCGGGATCGGCAGGATCTGGTGCATGATGCGTGGGCTCAGGTCACGCGCGGGGTTGATCGCGTAACCCGTTGGCCCGCCCAGTGACAAACCGATCGCTGCCACCAGGAACGCCACCAGCAAGGTGGTCAACCCCGATTCGCCTGGAGCCGCGTTGTCGGCGATCGCCAGGATTCCGAACACGAGCGCGAACGTGCCGATGATCTCGGTCACCATGTTCCACCCGTAATTGCGGATCGCGGGGCCGGTCGAGAAGACCGCAAGCTTCAAGCCTGGATCCTCGGTTTCGGCGAAGTGTTGGTAGTAGGCAAGGAACACGAGCAGTGCTCCAATGGCCGCCCCCAGGAACTCGCCGGCGAAGTATTCGGGTACGTCACTACCTTCGATCGCGCCGGAGATCCACAGACCGACCGTGACCGCAGGATTCAGATGAGCGCCGCTGAACTGGCCGACGGCATAAGCGCCCACCATGACCGCGAAGCCCCAGCCGAGCGCGATCACGATCCAGTCGGCGTTCTGAACCTTGGACTTGTTCAGGAGCACCGCCGCCACGACACCATCTCCGAACAGGATCAGGAGCGCCGTCCCGATCGTCTCAGCACCGAAGATGCTCAAGAGCTCCTCCTCTCGTGGGACAAAGCTGGCGCAGCGACACTATCTGAGCCCGTTTGACAATGTCAAACGGAGTTCACAAACTGCTCAGCACGGGTCAGCGACGATCCGGTTCCCCCTATGCCCGGCCACATTCAGTCGATCGAACGCGCGGCCGCAATATTGCGGTTGCTGTCGGGGCGCACGCATCGCCTCGGCGTCGCGGAGCTCGCCGGCGAGCTCGAGCTGAACAAGGCGACGGTCCACGGGATCCTGCGGACGCTGCAGCGCGTCGGCTTCGTCGAGCAGGACCCGGAGTCGGGCAAGTACCAGCTCGGCGCGGCGCTCCTGCACATGGGCTCGAGCTACCTCGACGGCAACGAGCTGCGCACTCGAGCCCTCAACTGGTCCGACGCGCTCGCCGCCCGCAGCGAGGAGAGCGTCCGCATCGGCACGCTGCACGAGAACCAGGTGCTCGTCGTCCACCACGTCTTCCGCCCCGACGACAGCCACCAGGCACTCGAGGTCGGCGCGCTGCTGCCGGCGCACGCCACCGCGCTCGGGAAGGCGCTGCTCGCACACCACCAGTACCTCGCGTCCGAGCTGACCCGCGACGGCCTGCGGGCGTGCACCACCTCGACCATCACCGACCTCTACCGGCTGCGGCGCGAGCTCCAGGACGTCCGCGAGCGCGGCTGGGCGATCGACCGCGAGGAGCTGATCGAGGGCGTCGTTTCGCTGGCGGCGCCAATCGAAGACCGGCGCGGGCTCACGGTTGGGGCGATCGGCATCTCGGGCGCTCCCGAGCGAATGTGCGAGGATGGCGGCGCTCGGGAGGAACTCGTCGCCTACGTACGGGAGGCGGCACGTGCGGTTTCACGCGAGCTTGGTGCGATCCCGTGGTAGCAGCATGAGCAAGTACGTCGCCTCGATCGACCAGGGCACGGCGTCGTCTCGCTGCCTCGTCTTCGACGAGTCGGCGCGAATCGTGTCGGTCGCTCAGAAGGAGCACCACCACGTCTATCCACGCCCCGGCTGGGTCGAGCACGACCCGAAGGAGATCTGGGAGAACGTCGTCACGGTCGTCGGCGAGGCCGTCGCAGGAGCGGACCTCGAGCTGGCCGACGTGGTCGCGCTCGGGATTGCGAACCAGCGTGAGACGACCGTGCTCTGGAACCGCGACAGCGGCGAGCCGGTGAGCAACGCAATCACGTGGCAGGACACGCGTACCGACCACCTCTGCCGGGAGCTCGCCGGCGACGTCGGCCAGCAGCGCTTCCAGGAGATCTGCGGCCTGCCGCTGGCCACCTACTTCTCCGGCCCCAAGATCCGCTGGCTGCTCGACCGGATACCAGGGCTCGAGGAGCGCGCCGAGGCCGGCCAGGTGCTCTTCGGGACGATGGACAGCTGGCTGATCTGGAAGCTCACCGGGCGCCACGTGACCGATGTGACCAACGCCAGCCGGACCATGCTGATGAACCTCGACGCCGCCGACTGGGACGACCGGCTGCTCGATGCGATTGGAATCCCGCGGGCGATGCTGCCGGAGATCCGGCCGTCCGCGGAGCTCTACGGCGAGGCGGGCGACCCGCTCGCCGGCGTGCCCGTCGCCTCCGCGCTCGGCGACCAGCACGCGGCGCTCGTCGGCCAGACCTGTTTCTCGCCCGGCGACGCGAAGTGCACCTACGGCACCGGCAGCTTCCTCCTGCTCAACACCGGCGAGCGTCCCGTGCACTCGGAGAACGGGCTGCTCACGACGCTCGGCTACAAGCTCGGCGACGAGCCCGCGACCTACGCGCTCGAGGGCTCGATGGCGGTGACCGGCGCGCTCGTCCAGTGGTTCCGCGACAACCTCGGCCTGATCGGGAGCGCGCCCGAGATCGAGACGCTCGCGCGCAGCGTCGACGACAACGGCGGCTGCTACTTCGTGCCGGCCTTCTCGGGCCTGTTCGCACCGCACTGGCGCAGCGACGCCCGCGGCGTGATCGCCGGGCTCACCGGCTACATCCAGAAGGGCCACCTGGCGCGCGCGGTGCTGGAGGCCACCGCCTGGCAGACGCGCGAGGTGGTCGAGTCGATGAACACCGACTACGGCGTGGCGCTCGCGGCGCTGCGCGTGGACGGCGGCATGACCGCCAACAACCTGCTGATGCAGTTCCTCGCCGACGTGCTCGACGTGCCGGTCGTGCGGCCGATCGTCGCCGAGACGGTGTCGCTCGGCGCCGCCTACGCGGCCGGGCTGGCCGAGGGCTTCTGGCCCGACATCGAGAGCCTGCGCGCGAACTGGCACAAGGCGGCGGAGTGGAGCCCGGACATGGACTCGCAACAGCGCGAGAAGGGCTACCGCAAGTGGCGCAAGGCGGTCGAGCGCGCCACCGACTGGGTCGACGACGACGACTAGCTAGTAGCGCTCGGCGACCTTCTCGCGCACGCGCGCGAAGCGGCCGTCACCGTCGCCGCCCCCGTCGAAGAAGTTCTGCACGCGGTCGATCACCGCGGTCGAGTCCTTGCTCGGCGTGATCGGATCGCCGAAGCAGATCTCGACCTTGTGACGCTTCGACATGATCTTGCCGTGCAGCCGCTTCGGCCAGAAGCGCCCGGGCGGCATCACGGCGTTCGTGCCGGTCACCCGGATCGGGATCACCGGAAGCTTGTGGCGCTCCGCCAGCACCGCCGCCCCGCGCCGCACCCGGCCGCGCCCGCCGCTGCGCGAGCGCGTGCCCTCGGGATAGAGCAGCAGGTTCCAGCCCTGGTCGAGCAGCTTGTCGAGATGCTCGGTGGCCTGCTTGCCGAGGCCGCCGCCGTCGCGGTCGAGCGGCACCGTGTTGAAGATCAGTGAGACGAGCGCCGCGACCATCCGGTTGCGGTAGAAGTAGTCCGCCGCCGCGGCGACCGCCGTGCGCTTGCGGAAGCGGCGCGGCAGCGCGGCCAGGATCACGGGCGTGTCGATGTGGCTCGCGTGGTTCGCCACCAGGATGACCGGGCCCTTGATGCGCGAGAGCCGGTCGCTGCCCGTCGAGCGGCGACGCGTGTAGAGGTTCATCGTCGGTCGGAGCACGAAGCGCAGGAAGTTCTCGCGAATCGCCCCGGCGAGCCACGAGCGCGCCCACGGGATGTCGAGCTGCGGGGCAGCCTTGCGAATGGCCCGGCCACGCCGGATTGCGCGGTCCTTCAGCGAACGTTTGCGGCGAAACAGCTGCACCGGCGGTGATACCCCTCTCTGTGCCCCCTGTTACAGGCGGCGTAGAGTGCCGTTACCCGGGTAACGCAAGCTCAGCCCGGTGCCGAGGTGCACCGGCCCGAGAGGAGGTCAGTCAAATGGCACACGATCCGAGCGAGCACCCTGAGCGGGAGCCTGATTTCGCCAGGGGCGAGGACGAACCCGAGGAGCACACAGAGGAGGAGCACCACGGGCGTTTCAGCACCGGCGAGGAGGAGCTCCCGGAGGAGCAGCATCACGGGCGCTTCAGCGAGGGCCAGGAGGACCTCCCGGAGGAAGATCCCGAGAAGCACATAGAGAGGCGCTTCAGCGAGGGCCAGGACGACACCCCGCCGGACGTCAAGCCCTAGGGCGTCGCGGACAACTACCTAGCGGGTCCGCGGCTTCCAACTGATGCCGTGACGGCTGGCGCAGGCAACCATGGGGTCGACCCATGGCGCCCCTTGTCGCAGCCCCGCCGAAGCACCTGCTGCAGGTAGCCGACTTCGACCGTGGCCAGCTCGAGGAGCTGCTCGGGCTGGCCACCCGGATGAAGACCGATGCGCTCGGGTGGCGAAACGCGCACGCCGGCCAGACGCTCGCGTGCGTCTTCGGAAAGCCATCGCCAAGGACGCGCCTGTCGCTCGCGGTCGCGGCTCAGCGGCTCGGCATGTTGCCCCTGACGCTGAGATCGGACGAGCTGCGACTCGGCTACGTCGACGCCATCGCGGTGGCCGGGCTCGCCCAGGTCGAGGTCCAGAGGCTCTCGGCGGCCGCCGCCGTGCCGGTCATCAACGCGGGGAGTGACGACCACCACCCCTGCCAGGCGCTCGCCGGCCTCCTGACGGTCAGGGAGCGCTTCGGCCGCATCGAGGGGCTCAAGCTGGCGTATGCCGGAGGCGCCCTCAACATCGCGCACTCGCTGATGCAGGCGAGCGCCCTGTTCGGGATGGACTTCACCATGGCGAACGCGGCCGGTTGCCGTCCGCAGGCCGAGGTTCTGATCAGGGCCCACGCTCTCGCGGAGCGCTGCGGTGGCTCGGTGGACCTGGTAGCTGGTCCGGAGGTGGCCGTGAAAGGTGCGAACGTGGTCTACACCGACGCCGGCCTCGAGGTCACGGCGGACCTGATGGCCCGAGCGGCGCACGACGCGATCTTGATGCAACGCCGACCGGCTCAGAGCGGGTGCGAGGTGGCAACCCAGCAGGCGCTTATCCACACGCTGATTCACGGGTGGACGAGCGGCGTGTAGCCCGCTCGGCCACGGCCGTCCAGTCCACGCGCAACAGCAACACGAGGCCGGCCACCATCAGCAGCTGCAGGGCGATCCCCAGCGGGCTGCCGATCACATCGCCGAGCACCGCACCGAGGGTCTGCTCCGCCGCGGAGGCGGCACTCACGTAGATCGAGTAGGAGACCAGCCGCCCCGCGAAGAACGCAGCGGTCAGCGGCACGAGCGGGACCGTGAGGAGGCCGGCCGCCACGAACAGCTGAGCGGATGGCACCGGAGACAGCGCGAACAGCCCGAGGCCGGCCGCGGCCTTTCCCCGGCTCCCGACGAGCACCTGCTCCGCGGCCGCGAGGTTCTTGCGGCGCTCCGGCGAGAAGCGCTCGCGGAAGTGCCGCGCGCCGAGGGCGAGCACGAGGCGCCCCGCGGCGGCGGCGAGCGCACCGAACAGGATCAGCGGCACGGCCGACAGGTCGTAGTTCAGGTTGAAGAAGACGAGCACAGCCCAGGTGGGCGGCCCGAACGCCGGCAACAGGTTGATCGCGAAGATGCAGCCGAGGACCAGCAGCCAGTCGCTCACCAGGTCCAAGCTACGGCCGACGACCGATCTCGCCATCAGTAGTTCTCCGCAATCGCGCGAGTAGCACGCCCGGATGGCGACTGCCCGCGACCGGCCTAGAGTCGCCGGGCGGAATATGGTCACGCAAGTGCCGACGGACGAGACGGCCGCGGGCGAGATCACGATCGTGCTCGCCGACGACCACGAGGTGGTCCGCAGTGGGCTGCGGATGGTGCTCGAGGCCGAGGACGGGTTCGAGGTGGTGGCGGAGGCGGGCGACCTCGACGCCACGCGCCGCTACGTGCTCGCCCACCGCCCGCGCGTGCTCGTCCTCGACATCAATATGCCGGAGGGCTCGAGCCTTCCATCGATCCCGGACCTGAAGGAGCGCTCGCCGGACACCGCTGTTGTCGTCCTCACGATGCAGCAGGACCCGGCCTTCGCGCGTGAGGCGATGCGCGCCGGGGCGCTCGGGTACGTCCTCAAGCACTCGGCCGGCACCGAGCTGGTCGACGCCGTCCGCGCCGCCGCCGCCGGGGATACCTACCTGAACCCCAAGCTCGGCGCCCAGCTCGCTGCCGCACCCGCCGACCACGAGGGACCCCCGGACGGGTTGAGCGAGCGGGAGCTCGACATCCTGCGCCTGATCGCGCTGGGGCACACGAACGCCGAGATCGCGGAGCAGCTGTTTCTGAGCGTGCGCACCGTCGAGACCCACCGCGCCCACATCCAGCACAAGACACGCCGCTCGAGCCGGGCGGAGCTCGTCCGCTACGCGCTCGATCACGGGCTGGTCGAATAGGGCTCGACATGGAGGTGGCCGCGCTGGCGCTGGCAGGCTCGGCCACGGCGCTGGCCACCGGTCTCGGTGCCCTGCCCGTGGCTCACCTGGGCGAGCGAGCGGAGACACTCCGGCCCGCCCTGTGGGGGCTGACCGTGGGCCTGATGAGCGTGGCATCCGTCGTCGGGCTGCTGCTGCCGGCGCTCGGCGAGGGCTCGGTGGCCGAGGTCGCCGCGGGCCTGGTGCTCGGCGCGGCCTTCCTGCTCGCCTCGCGCCGCCTCTTGGAGGGGCGCGAGGTTCACGTGGGCCGGCTGCGCGGCGCGGGCGTCCGGCGCTCGATGCTCGTCTTCGCCGTCCTCCTTCTCCACAGCCTGCCGGAGGGATTCGCGATCGGCACCGCCTTCGCGTCCGACGAGGCAGGACTCGGCCTGTTCGTGATCCTCGCGATCGCGCTGCAGAACATCCCGGAGGGGACGAGCGTCGCGATACCAATGGACGCCGCCGGCTTCGGCCCCGGCCAGCAGTTCTGGGCTGCGGTTCTGACGAGCGCCCCACAACCCGTGGGCGCCCTGATCGCGTACGCCCTCGTTGAGGAGATCGACGCCCTGCTGCCCGTCTCGTTCGCCTTCGCGGCGGGAGCGATGCTCAGCCTCGTCGTGGTCGAGCTCGCGCCCGAGGCGTTCAGGCGAGACGGACTCCCCCTCGCGCTGGCGGGCACGGCGGTGGGCGGCCTCATGATGGTCGTCCTGGCGGCGCTGCTCGGGGTCTAGGCGGTCTCCGCCGGTGATGACGTCTCCGCCGGTCGCTCGACGTAGCGCGCCGGCAACGTCGCCGTCACCCGCGTTCCCTCGCCCGGGTTCGAGCTGACCTCGAGGCTGCCGCCGGCGAGCTCCACGCGCTCTCGCATCCCGACCAACCCGAATCCGCGTGGCCGCTCGCTCGGCTCGAATCCCGGGCCCTCGTCCCGGACCTCGATCGAGATGCGTCCATCCGCCTCGACTATGTCGACGCGGGCACGCCCCGTCCCCGCGTGTTTGGCCGTGTTGCTGAGCGCCTCCTGCACCAGCCGGTAGATCGTGCCCTCGATGTCCGGATCGAGCCGATGGCGAGCGTCCTGGTCGAGCTTGAGGATGCTGTCCACGGTCAGGCCGTGCGCCTCCCGGAACCTCGTGTAGAGGGTCGCGAGCGCCGGCGCGAGGCCGAGATCGTCGAGGGCTGCCGGCCGCAGCTCCGTGATCAGGCCCTGCAGCTCCGCGATCTGGCCTTCTATGTGGCTGACCACCTGCCGGGCAGCCCGCTCGAGCGCCTCCGGGCTCCCCTGCGTGAGACCGCTCGTGAGCATCACCTGGAGGGCCCCGAGTCCCTGAAGGGTCTCGTCGTGCAGCTCGCGCGCCCAGCGGCGGCGTTCCTGGTCGGCTGACTCGATGCTCATCCGCAGCTGTTCTGCCTCCACCGACTGCGCTGTGGCGAGCGCCGTGGCGGCGCTGCCCGCAAACGCGCGCATGAGCCGCTCGTCCTCCGCGCCAAAGGGGGCGCCGGAGTCGAACCGATCGAGAGCGACGAGGATGCCGAGCGCGCGGCCGTGGAAGGTGAGCGGCACCAGCATCGCGACGCCTGCGTCTTCGGCGATGGGTCCCAGGCCGAGCCGCATCCGGCTCGACAGATCGCTGAGGCGCTCCGCATGGCCGGTGCGCTGGATCTCGGCAAGGGCGGTGCCGGCCGTCTCGAAGCGGCTGCCCACGACACTCTCGTCGACCTCGCCGGCAGCCCCCGCGACCACCAGCTCT
>Ga0081455_10008150_pt1 | contig 10930 bp, 9 predicted proteins | sample TabmetS3T2R1_FD_70207 | JGI IMG/M metagenome (GOLD analysis project Ga0081455, IMG submission 70207) | Tabebuia heterophylla rhizosphere microbial communities from the University of Puerto Rico - S3T2R1 | ecosystem: Host-associated > Plants > Roots > Rhizosphere ... | reverse complement strand
TCAGCTTTCGTAGAAGGAGCACCCCCACCACCGGTGCGGCCGGTTCGGCGAAGACACGAGCCACGGCGTCGATCACAAGGTCCTCCTTCGAGAGCCACCGCCGATAGATCGTGGCCTTCCCCACCCCGGCCCTTGCGGCCACCGCCTCCACGCTCATCCCCTCGAACCCCTGCTCGATGAACAGCGCCACCGCGGCCTGAAGGATGGCTTCATGCGCCGTAGCGCTACGAGGGCGACCAGGCCGCCGAGCAGTCGCTTCTCGCCCGTGCGTAGACAGGGACTGTTGCATCATCCTTCGACGGTGATCTTTCTGGCCTGCCTCGGGCGCGCGCCGAGACGTGACCTTGATTCGATACGTATCCGTTCCGTATCTCAGGGCCCAGACTATCTTCGTGATCAGCAATACGCAACCGTCTCGTATCGCTAATGCGCTGTCTGTCTGGCTAGCGGATACCCGCCGGCCGGTCAATCAGCACGACGCTCGCCAGCGATGGGTATGAGTGGCTCGCGCTGTGGTGGGCCGGCGGCCGCCATCGCTGCCGCTTCTGGGATGGCTCTACGGTGACGACCACGAGGCTGGGGCGCGCGAACGTGAACCGCGGACACCGGCACCTGCGGCGGCCAGCGCGAGTGCGCCGCAAGCGAAGGCGATCGCGATCAGCGGTAGCCACGGGACGGTCATCGGCACGATCTCGCCGGTCCCGGCAAGGTCGGTCATCACGGCCAGCCGAACAAGCCAACCGACAAACCCGGTGGTCATTCCGCCGAGGACGAGACCTGCGCCGGTGATGACTGCGGCTTGCCATAGGGCTGTGCGTCGGAGCTGGTCACGGGTGGCGCCGAGCAGGCTGAGGGCCTCGTGCTGGCGTCGTCGCTGGGTGGCACCGATGAGGGTGGCGTTGACGACGGCGATGGCGGCGTAGAAGGCGGCGGGTCCGAGCACGATCATCAGGCCGAAGTTGTTGGACTGCCGGACCTGGTCCGTAATCGCGTCGATCCACGCGTCGGCCGTCAGCACTTGGCTACCGGTGCCGGTCAGTGTGTGGTCGAGCGAGGCACGCACCGCCGCGACGTCCGCCCCGGGCTCGAGCACGACGAACAGCTCGGTGGCCGGCGAGCCGTCTAGCTCATCGGCGACGAGGTCGGCTGGGAGCAGGACCTCGCCGTACAGGTCTGGGGCGTCGGGGACTACGGCCACGATGTGCAGATCGACGCGCTGGCCGCCGATCCACGCCTCGAGGTGGCCGCCGAGTCCGGTGCCGGAGTCGCTCACCCAGGTTTCGGAGACCGCCGCGGTAGGCCCGTGAAGCATGGTCAGGTCACCTCGGCTGGTGCGAAGCCCTCGGGCGGCGGTGGCGTTGGTGACATCGACGGCGTCGACCTCGATCTGGTCGAAGCCCTCGCCGCCAAGCTCCACCGTCAATACGTGGCGCTCATCGATCAGTCGGATGGATGGGTCGGCTGAGAGCGTGGCCGCAACCTCGCTCTCGTGACCCGCGCCGGGTTGGACGACGAGCGGTGCGTGGAGCTGGGCCCTGTCCTGGGCGGAGGTCCAGTCGGCGGTGAAGCTCAGCGCTAGCAGCATGGAGCCGGCGACGGCCGAGATCGCGATGACGGGTGCGGCGACCGAGGTGGTGGTGCGGACCGCTGCGCGGAGCTGGTCGCGGGCCAATCGCGCGGCGACATCGCGGTGAATGAAGGGCCAGGCCAGGAGGGCGGCAAATCGTGGGACGAGCAGGGTACCGAAGCACATGAGCCCGATCACGATGACCTCGGGGAGCAGGATCGAGGCGACCAGGGCGAAGAGTGCTTCGGCTTCCCTAGCCAGGACGATCGCAGCGACGACGGTCGCGAGGCACAGGGTGCCGACTATCCACTGAACGATGCCGGGGCGGCCGCGTTCGATGGCGGCCTCGCGCAGCGCGGCCGACGGAGGAACCTTGGCAGCACGGCGCGAGGAGCGCCAGGCACCCATAAGTGCGACGACCATGCCGGTGGGCCCAGCGATCGCCCAGGCCAGCCACGGCCCGGGTGCGACGAGGTGCTGCTCAGTGATGCCGATGTGACGTAGGAGTGTGATTGCGGGCGAAGCCAGGGTTGTCGCGATCAGGCACCCGACTACGACAGCGGCCAGGGCGACGACGGTGGACTCACCCAATACGAGGCGGCGGACTTGGCGTCCGGTGGCACCGATGAGCCGGAGTAGTCCGAGTTCTCGGCGTCGGGTCGCGACCACGAACCCGAAGGTGGAGCCGACCACGAAGATCGCCATGAACAGTGAGACCGCCGACATCATGCCGAACATCGAGGTCAGATCGTCCAGCTCTTGGCGCTGCTCCTGGGTGACGCCGGTCGAGAGGGTGGCGTCGACCGAGCCGATCAGGTTGACCGTGGTTGCGATCAGCACGACACCGGTCGCAAGTGCGACGAAGGCGCCGAGGTAGGCCGGCCAGGAGGTGCGGACGGTCTGGTGGGAGAGCCGACTCATCGGAGCCGTGGGCCTTATGGCGCTCATCGCTGCTCCAGTTCACTCATGCGCTGGGCAATGGCTGACGCGTGGGTGTGCTGGAGTCGGCCGACGATCTGGCCATCAGCGAGGAAGAGGGCCTCGCCGGCGTAGGAGGCGGCGAGCGGGTCGTGGGTCACCATCACCACGGTCTGTCCACCCTCGGCCAGGTCTCGAATCAGATCCAGGACGTCACGGCCGGTGTTGCGGTCCAGTGCCCCGGTGGGTTCGTCGGCGAAGAGCACGTCGGGCTTGCCATAGAGGGCGCGGGCGATAGCGACGCGCTGCTGCTGACCGCCGGAGAGTTCGGGTGGCCGGCGCTCGGAGAGGTCCCGTAGGCCCACCCGGCCCAGCGCGTCGGTGACGGCGGCGCGGTCGACCGGGAGCCCGGCGAGGCGGGTCGGGAGTACGACATTGTCGAAAGCCGACAGGGCGTCGAGCAGGTTGTAGGACTGGAAGATAAACGCCATGGCGGTCCGACGGAACTTCGTCAACGCAGTCTCGCGGAGCCCGCCAATGTCGGTGCCGCCGATGTAGATCCGGCCACCGGTCGGCTTGTCGAGGCCGGCTGCGAGCTGCAGGAGTGTCGACTTGCCCGACCCTGACGGCCCCATGATCGCGGTGAAGGTCCCGGCGGCGAATGCGTGGGTGACACCGCGTAGCGCGTGGACGCTACCGGCTCGGGAGCGATAGGTGCGGGTCACGCTGTCGAGGGCGACGGCAGGTGCTACTACGGTTCGTATCGTCATGGTGCCAGTCCATCGGCCCGGCGCCTTCGGCACACTGGCTTATGCGCGACATCAGAGGTAGCGCTGGCGCTACCCGCAACGGCTTTCGTGCCTTCTACGCTGAGTGGAGTGAGCCGCTACCCCGACGCCTGGTCCGCCGTTCGCGGCAACCCGTGGCGTTTCCTGACCTCGGCGTGGCCGTGGCGCTCACTGGCCTATCTGTTCTCGACGGTGCCGTTGGGGATCGTCGCCTTCCTGGTGCTCGCCGTCGTAGTCGGTCTCGGCCTGTTGACCGCGGTGATCGTCGTCGGGCTTGTGCTACTCGCCAGCCTCCCCCTGGTGACCACTGTGGTTGCCGAGATCGAACGGGCGCGACTCCGGCTCGTCCTCCCGAAGCCATCCGCCCGCGAGACGACCCCGCTGCAGGAACGACTGCGCACTTGGCGCACCCTCCCGGTGTCCTGGTCCGAGATCGGTTATGTGGTGCTCCTTGCGACGGTCTTCTGGCTCGTCGACGCCGCCGTGCTGATGCTCGCGATCTCGACCCCTGTGGTGCTGATACTCGCGCCCGTCCTGGTCCGTAACGAGACGATCGAGGTGGCCGGCTGGCGCATCGACACCACCGCGGAGGCCTGGCCAGCCGCAGCGCTCGGGCTGCTGGCACTGCCCGCAGCTGCTTACCTGCTCACGGGGCTGGCGAGCGGCCAGGCCGCGCTCACCCGGTTACTGCTCGACCCACCGGAGGCGCGGCTGGTCGCTGCCGTGACCGAGTTGCGCCGTTCGCGTGCCGGACTGGTCGACGCCTTCGAGATCGAACGACGCCGCATCGAGCGTGATCTTCATGACGGAACCCAGCAGCGCCTCGTCGCCTTGACCATGGCCCTGGGGCAGGCCGAGCTGGAACTGGCCGACGGACCTGCGCGCGACCTGGTAACCAAGGCCCACACTCTGGCCGATGACGCCTTGGAGGATCTGCGTGCCACCGTGCGCGGCATCCACCCCCAAGTCCTCACCGACCATGGTCTCGCCGCCGCAATATACGAACTCGCCGACCGATCCCCGGTGCCGGCCGACACCGACCTGCACGTGGATGGACGGCTCCCGGCACCGGTGGAGGCCGCGGCGCACTTTCTCGTCAGCGAGGCCCTGACCAACATCGCCCGCCACTCCGGCGCTCAGACCGCGCAAATCCATGCCTGGGTCACCGACGCCACGCTTACCGTGACGGTCGTCGACGACGGCCACGGTGGCGCCGACCCCGCCCGGGGCACCGGACTCGCCGGCCTCGCCGCCCGCGTCGACGCCATCGATGGCACCCTTGACATCACCAGCCCGCCCGGCGGTCCAACCCAGGTGAGAATGACATGCCCGATCGCCGACTACTGAGGATTGTGATCGCCGAGGATGTCGCGCTCCTGCGCGAGGGCCTCGTAGGCATCCTGGAAAAGGTCGGTCACCAGATCATCGCCGCCGTCAGCGACGCCGACGCTCTCCTCGTCTACACCGCCAACCACCAGCCCGACGTCGTCATCACCGACATCCGCATGCCCCCCACCCACACCGACGAGGGACTCCGCGCCGCCGTCACGATCCGCGCGCAGCACCCCGACATCGCGATCGTCCTGCTGTCCGCCTACATCGCCGAGGCCTACGTCGCTGACCTGCTCGACTCGACCGCCGCCAGCACCCACGCGGGCATCGGCTACCTGCTCAAGGACCGGGTCGGCCATGTCCGCGACTTCCTCGACAGCCTCGACCGCGTCGCCGCGGGTGGCACAGTCGTCGACCCCGACGTAGTACGTCACCTGCTCGCCCGACGTCGCAACGACGGGCCTCTTGCTACCTTGACCGACCGTGAACGCGAGGTTCTCGCTTTGATGGCTGAGGGTTACACCAACCCCACCATCGCCCAGCAGCTCGTCGTCAGTGAGGCGGCCGTACGCAAGCACGTGGGCAACATCTTCGCCAAGCTCGACCTAGATCCCGATTCCGACCGCCGCGTGTCAGCCGTCCTGACTTACCTGCGCGGCGCGTCGTGATCGCGGCCGCCTCGACCCCACGTCGAGGTGCACGAAGCCCAGCGCGACCAGGATCCACGGCTGCGGATGCCGGCTGCCGCCGGCCAGATGATCACACTCGTCCGGTGCCGCGTCGACCGGTTCAGCCTGGGCCAGCCGCCCCTCAATGCCGCTGGTCTATGAGATCGGTTCCCAGGAGGGGCTGCAACCGCTTGAGCTCGGCATCTGGGGGTGGGGCATCGAACGCTGATTGATATGACTGGTCTGACATCGTCGTTACTCTTTCGGCTGTCCCAGTCAGCTCGAATGCTGTCTGCTGACAGCGGGGCGTTCAACGCTAGGGAACTGTTGTTCAACCAGCGGTGACTAGGCTTCCCCGCGTTACGCCTTGGCGAGGCCGTCGCCATCATGTCCAGGCACTGTCCGTTCCAACTCTCGAGGTCCTCCGTTTTCCATGTGTCGACGAACCGATCCAGGCGCCGGATCGAGCGCTTGACTCACTCATTGCGGAAGACTGCACGATGAGCAGTTGCACGTGGAGAAGCCCAGCACCCAGTCGAGAAAGGAAGCATCAGCGTGACCATCGGATTTGGCCAGGTCGTCATCGACTCACAACGCGCTGACGAGATCGCCGCCTTCTGGTCGGCCCTCGTCGAGCGTCCCGTCAACGACGGCGCAAACCAGTTCTTTGCGACAATCCCAGCGTCGGAGGACCGCTCCTTTCCCGCGCTGATGTTCCTCGCCGTACCGGAACCGCGCCACGGCAAGAACCGGCTGCACCTTGATCTCGTGGCGGCCGATCTCGGAGCCGAGGTCGAGCGAGCAATCGCCCTCGGCGCAACCAAGGTCGCTGACTTCGACGAGTACGGGACCAGATGGACGACCCTGACCGACCCCGAGGGCAACGTCTTCGACATCGGGCTCATGCACACTCTGGCGGAGCCGGCGAGCTAAAACCTCAGACCGCTGTCTGGGCGCTTGTGATCAGGGAACGCCCTGAAGTTGTCGGAGCCGCCCCTGAAAGCACCAACAGTCCCGTCACTGCTTTCCGGCGTCGGACTAGCGTGGGGGCATGACCCAGCCCCTGCCCGAACCGACGAACGTCGGCCCGATTGCTGGTGGCAACCTACGTGCCTCCGATGCCGACCGCGAACAGGTGGCCACCCTGCTCAGCACCGCCTATGCCGAGGGCAGGCTGACTCGGGACGAGCACGACGAGCGCATCGACCAACTGATGGCGGCCAAGACCTTCGACGACCTCATTCCAATCACGCGCGATCTTGTCCCGGTTGGCCGCTCAACCGTCGCCGGCCCGCAAGCCACGAGCCGCTTTACGATCGATACGGTCGGACAAAGTCAGGTTCCTGACAAGATGATCGCGATCTTCGGCGGTGTCACTCGCGGCGGCAAGTGGCGGGTCCGCAAGAACATCAAGGCCTTGACACTCTTCGGCGGGATGGATCTCGATCTTCGTGATGCCATCTTCGAATCCCCCGTTGTGGAGATCTCGGGTTTTTGGTGTTTCGGGGGCCTCGATATCAAGGTGCCCGAGGGGCTCGAAGTGCAGGACCAGACCGCAGGGGTTTTTGGCGGTACTGACGTCCGCGATGTCGGTGTCCCGGCACCGGGTGCACCAACTCTGGTTATCAAGGGCATGACGCTGTTCGGCGGCGTATCGGTACGCGGCCCGAAGCCGACAAAGCGGCGGTGGCAGCGGCACTAGCGGCAGGGCCTGTAAAGCAGCACCGTCGCGGCGGCAGCACGTAGCCTGAACTTGTTATGGAAGAACTGTTCGCGCCGCCGGCGTATGAGTGGAAACGGCTCTCTCCCAAGTACCGCTCGATGCGCCAGCTGACCAGCTTGGTGATTCCCCCCGTGCTCTTGACCATTCCAGCAGTGATCGTCGGAGTCATGTCAGGACGCTGGTGGATCTCCGGTCTGATCTGGGCAGCCGCCATCGTGATCGTCATCGTCCGGCTCGGGTTCGTCACCCGTAGCTGGCGCTCATGGGGCTATGTGGAACGTGACGACGATCTCTACATCACCCACGGTGTGATGTTCCGGAGCCTGATAGCGGTGCCGTACGGGCGAATGCAACTGGTCGAGGTGGAGTCCGGTCCGCTGGAGCGCGCATTCGGCTTGGCCTCGGTCACCTTGAAGACAGCCAGCCCTGAAACCGGTGCCCGGATTCCCGGATTGACTCCGGAGGAGGCAACGCGACTGCGCGATCGGCTGACCGAGCTCGGCGAAGCACACGCCTCGGGGCTATGACCGCATCGCAGCCACCGCAGCACACCTCGACCCCTGACCCGGTGTTTACCCCACCTGGTCCACCACGGTCGCCGACCGACCGTTCGCTCAAGCAGACTGAGCGACCCCATCCACTGACGCCGTTCGTGCGCGGTTGGTTGATCTTCGTTGCGATCGCCATCGGCTGGGGTCGGGAAATTGTCACGAGCGCTAGCGAAGATCAACTGGATGCGGGGGGCTGGGCGTGGATCCTGCCCATTCTCGCCGTCGTCGTCGTGCTGGCTGCCGTCACTGGCTTTGTCGCCTGGTACTTCACGCGATTCGTGATCGACGACGAGGAACTGCGGATCGAGACCGGCTGGATCTTCAAGAAATCGACGAAGATCCCATTCGAGCGGCTGCAATCGGTCGACATCATCCAACCACTCGCAGCACGTATGTTCGGCCTTGCCGAGCTGCGCCTCGATGCCGGTAACAGCAGTACCAAGCTGCGCTACCTGAGCCGAGGCAAGGCATCCAAACTGCGGGACTATCTGCTCACCCGAGCCCACGGGCAGCAAGCCAGCGTCAACGATCTTGATCAACAAGCGGCAGCGAGCACGTTCACCGACTTGGGAACGACCGATCAACCGCTGGTTCAAGTGTCACCGCAGCGGCTCATACTCAGCTTCCTGCTCTCGAGCGAGTGGTTGATCCCGTCAGCCATCACGATCATTATTTTCGTCGCAACTGCTGCAGCCGGCGTTGTTCCGTTCGCCCTCGGCGCCTTGATTCCGTTGATCATCGGCATGCTGACGCTGATCTGGCGGCGGGTGATCGGCATGTTCAACTTCACGTTGGCCGAGTCTCACCGCGGCCTGCGAATCACCCGTGGCCTGACCAACCTGACAAGCCAATCTGTACCGATCAATCGCATCCAAGGCGTCAAGACCAGCCAGTCGCTGCTATGGAAGCCGCTGGGCTGGTATCGGGTCGACGTCGATATCCTCGGCTACGGCCACGGCGATAGCGAGGACAACGAGTCGCATGCCTCCAGCGTGCTGCTCCCCGTCGCCACTGTTGACGAAGTCGAGCTGGCAATTGGGCGCGTGCTGCCAGGATTTGATCTTGATGACATCGAGCTGCACCCCTCACCGAAACGCGCGCGCTGGGTACGTTGGTTCGACTTCTGGACTCTCCGCTACGGCTGGGACGAGCGAACCTTGATCACCGAGCAGGGGTGGTTCACCCACGAACGCGACGTCGTCCCGCACGCAAAGACCCAGTCGGTCCGCATCGAGCAAGGTCCGCTGCAACGGCTGCTCCGCCTCGCCGACGTCCATGTCCACACCCCAAGAGGCCCCGTGAACGCCGTGGCGCACCAACTGGACGAGCACACGGCCCGCGAACTGGCGCTGAGCCAACTGGATCGGGCCCGCGCCGCTCGATCCGCCGAGCGCCAGCGTCGAACGCTCGAGACACTGCGTACCGATGATCATCAAGGCGAGGCCGAGCTGTTGGCGGCGTTCAGCACTGGCCGTGATCAGTTACTCGGCGCCGGCGGCGAGAGCGAGGTGTTCGCGATTGATCATGAGCGAGTGCTGAGGCTCTACCGGAGCCGGCACGAGGCACCGCGCCGTACCGCGGCGCAGCTGCATGCCCTCTATCAGTTCTGGGCTGGCCACGACATCGGCCTCGAGCTGCCAATGATCCTTGAAATGGGCGAGCGCAACGGACGGTTCTTCACTGTCGATCGCCGGCTCTCGGGCCGGAACTTCTCGGGCTGGCTGCAGCACGCCGACATGGCCGAACGGCGTCCGGCGTTGATCAGCTTCCTCGATGCCACCGAGCAGCTACAGCAACTGCCGAGCCCGGTGCCGAGCTTCGCGCGACTGATCGGCGAGGGGGCGCCGCAACAATTCAGCACGCTCGTTGAGCTGCTCTCGAGCATGCTGCAGGGACCGCTGCAGAGCAGCCGGACTCAGCTGGAACACGACCTTCCTGGCGTAGCCGAGGTCTGGAACCGGCTACATGGCGAGCTGGCTCAGCGGTCCATCGTCCCTGCGATTGTGCACGGCGATGTCTGCCCGCCCAACGCATACCTCAGCCAGAGTCCGCAGGGACCGGTTGTTACCGGAATCGCTGATTTCAGCCCACATACGGTGCACGCCGATCCGTTGATGGACGTGGCCGGCGCATTGATCTTCCTTGAGCTCGAGCCATACGCCGACGCGGCCGCTGATGCTGCCTGGCTGGAAGCGGTGGCAGTGGAACGCCACGGGCGAGAGATCGTCCGCTGGATCGATGTCTACCGGCGCTTCTACGGCTTCTATTTCTCCAACGCGTACGCGTTTGACCCGCATCTCTACGCGTGGTGCCTCCGCCAGCTGGGTCGCTGAGGTTGTTCAGGCCACGCTAGAGCTTGCTTGGTCGCGCTGAGCGACGGATAGTTGGCGCACTGACACTATGACGGGCTGCCTTCGCCGACTGCAGGAGCTTGCGGCTAGGCGGTGGACATCTGGCGCACGTATGCGAGCGACGAAGGAGGCGAATCTGCGGCGGCCCGTCAGAGTGACAATTAACAAGGAAAGGCGGCCAACCCTTGAATCTGCAACCTGCTGAGATGCGCACGCTCCAGTTCGGACCTTTATGGATGCTGAGCTCTCTGGCCGGAAGGTACAACAGATTCAAGAGTTATGAGCTCGCCGCCTTCTGGGACACGGTGGTCGCAGTCGCGTTGCGTACGCCGCACCCGGCGCGGGACATCCTCACCTCCATGACGAAGGACCGCTCTGGCCTGCTGCTTGACTTCGAGCTCGATGACCGGCCAGTGGTGTCGGGGCTGCGCCACATCGTGTCGATCTTGGACCGAATCGAGCCTGAGACATCTGAGGCCTTCAGGCTGGCGCTGCTCAGGATCGGGGTCGCAGTCGCCCGCAACCGCGGCCCGTACGGCCGGACCATCACACCAGAGCATGAGCAGCTCTTGCTGCTGATCGCAGAGTTGCTGGACATGGATTCATTGGACGACATCGGCGACGACGTTCTCGTCTGAACCCCAGACCGGCATCCGCAGCCAAGATCTGACCCTCCCGGCAGCGTCCGGATATCGCTAGGCTCGCGAGCATGAGCGAAGAATCGGTACGAAGCGCGCCCGTGCTCGGCATCGACATCGGCGGCAGTGGCATCAAAGGAGCACCGGTCGACCTTGCGACCGGCGAGTTCACGGCGAAGCGACTTCGCATCACCACACCCCAGCACTCGACACCGAAGAATGTGGCTGAAGTGGTCGCTGAAATCGTGGACAGCTTCGCCGACATCATCGGTGACGGTCCGCTCGGTGTCACCATCCCGGCCGTTGTCACCCACGGGAAGACCCGATCGGCCGCGAACATCGACAAGTCATGGATCGACGCCGAGGCCGAGAAGATCTTCGAGGATCGGCTTGG